>PJTS01000028.1_pt1 | contig 155667 bp, 93 predicted proteins | sample 1512251 | NCBI WGS metagenome assembly PJTS01 (sample SAMN08177686, study PRJNA422409) | Soil metagenome, whole genome shotgun sequencing project. | isolation source: Soil (2) enriched on wood chips: alkali lignin treatment | place: USA: Madison | collected 2015-01-15 | reverse complement strand
GCTGGAACCTACACCGTAACAGTTACTGATGCCAATAATTGCCAGGCCACGCAATCATTTACCATTACAGAGCCTAGCGCTTTAACTGCATCTGCCTCTGCGCAGACCAATATCCTATGCAATGGATCTGCAACTGGATCTGCTACTGTCACTGCATCAGGAGGAGCAGGAGGCTACACCTATTCATGGGCGCCTTCTGGAGGAACTGCGGCTACAGCATCAGGACTTGCTGCCGGAACCTACACGGTAACCGTTACTGATGCCAATAATTGTCAGGCGGCCCAAGCATTTACAATCGTACAGCCAGCAGCGGCACTTACAGCCACAGCAGGCACCATAAACAATACTTCCTGTTATGGAGGCGGTAACGGAACAGCAACGGTTATAGCATCAGGAGGAACCCCTAATTATTCTTATTCTTGGAATACAGCTCCTGTCCAAACAACTGCTACCGCATCAGGACTTTCTGCCGGCACATATACGGTAACGGTAACCGATTTTTTTGGCTGTCAAGCCACTAGAAGCTTTACCATATCTGAACCATCAGCCCTTACAATAGCGCCAAGCCAGACCAATGTTTCCTGCAATGGAGGCACCAATGGCACGGCTACGGCAGCTGTTTCCGGAGGAACTGGAGCGTATACCTATTCCTGGTCACCTACCGGAGGAAACGCAGCAACTGCCAGCGGTCTTCAAGCGGGAACATATACGGTAACAGTTACAGACGCCAATGCATGCCAAGCTGCGCAAAGCTTTACCATTGCAGAGCCTGCTATTCTATCGGCGTCAAAATCACAGACGGACGTTTTATGCAATGGCGGAGCGACAGGCACAGCATCTGTCACTGTCTCTGGCGGTTCAGGCAACTATACTTACTCATGGTCCCCTTCAGGAGGAACTGCAGCAACAGCAACAGGCCTTACTGCCGGAACCTACACAGTAACTGTTGCAGATGCAAACAGCTGCCAATTGACGGAATCCTTCACCATTTCCCAGCCAGCTGCTCCATTAACCGCTACCACTTCCCAAATTAACGCTACCTGTTCAACAGGCGGACAGGCAGGTGTATCACCCTCTGGCGGCACACCAGGCTATAGCTATCTTTGGTCGCCAGGAGGCGAGACAGCACCTATCATTACAGGTAAAGCGGCAGGTAATTACAGCTGTATAATTACAGATGCAAACGGATGTTCCATTACCAAAAACTTCACAATCGGTACAGCTAACACTCTAGTTGCCAGCACCGCTCAAACCAACGTACTATGCAGCGGCTCATCAACCGGAAGCGCAACAGTGATCCCATCCGGAGCTCCAGGGCCATTTACCTATGTCTGGTCCCCTTCGGGAGGAAACAGCGACACGGCAGTGAATCTTAGCGCAGGAAACTATTCTGTAACGATCACTTCTTCAAATGGATGCTCCATTGCCAAGACTTTTACAATTACTGAACCCTCAGCAATTAATATAACTCCATCACAAACAGATGTCACCTGCAATGGGGGAAATAACGGATCTGCTTCTGTAGCCGTAACTGGCGGAACAGGCGCCTACACCTATTCATGGGCTCCTTCTGGAGGGACTGCTGCAGCGGCGACTGGCCTATCTGCCGGAACCTATACCGTTACCATAACAGATGCGAACCTTTGCGTAAAAACAGAAAGCTTTACCATAACACAGCCTGATGCAATTACGGCTGCAATATCAAAAACCGATGTTTCCTGCAATGGCGGAGCTAATGGATCTGCAACGGTAAATGCAACTGGCGGAACCGGTTCTTATACATATGCTTGGGCTCCTTCTGGAGGGACTGCTGCAGCCGCTTCCGGACTTTCTGCCGGGACATACACTGTCACCATAACAGATGCCAATTTATGCCAGACTACAGAAACGGTAACCATAGACGAACCGGCTGCACTTGCCGCTTCAATAGCCAAAACAGATGTTTCATGCAGTCAGGCGGATAATGGCACGGCTACTGTAACTGCCTCTGGAGGAACTGGAACTTACACCTATTCATGGTCACCATCTGGAGGAACTGCTGCAGCTGCAACGGGTCTTTCTCCTGGAACTTATACTGTAACAGTTACCGATTCAAATGGATGCTTCATAACACAAACTGTACAGATAACAGAACCTGCTGTTCTTTCAGCGGTAGATTCACAAATTAATGTGTCTTGTAATGGCGGTAATGACGGTACAGCTTCAGTAGCTGTTTCTGGAGGAACTGGTGCTTATACATACTTATGGTCACCTTTTGGAGGCACTGCTCCTACAGCAGCTGGCCTTTCAGCTGGAACTTACACAGTAACCATTACAGATGCCAATTCCTGCTCTGCTGTTAATACAATTACAATTACTGAACCTGATGCTTTAGCATTAACTACAACTTCAACAGATGTTTCATGCAACACAGGCGCTAACGGATCTGCTTCTGTAGCCGTAACTGGCGGAACTGGAGCTTATACCTATTCTTGGGCTCCCTCTGGAGGAACTGCTGCAGCTGCAACAGGCCTATCTGCTGGAACATATACGGTAACCGTAACAGATGCCAATTCCTGTTCCGCTTCAATAAATGTTGTCATAAGTGAGCCTACTGCGCTTACTGCTTCAATATCTAAAACGGATGTTTCATGTAACGGAGGCACTAACGGTTCTGCTACTGTAGCTGCAACAGGCGGAACTGGTTCGTATACATATTTATGGGCTCCCTCTGGAGGAACTGCTGCTACTGCATCTGGCCTTATTGCCGGGACATATACTGTTACTGTAACAGATGCTAACTCATGTCAGACAACTGAAACGGTAACCATAGACGAACCGGCTGCACTTGCCGCTTCAATAGCAAAAACAGACGTTTTATGCAGTCAGGCAGATAATGGCACGGCTACAGCAACTGCCTCTGGAGGAACAGGCCCTTACACCTATTCATGGTCACCATCTGGAGGAACTGCTGCTACTGCAACCGGATTAAGTCCAGATACCTATACTGTTACAGTTACCGATGCTAATGGATGTTTTATAACAGAAACTATTCAAATAACAGAACCTGCCCCTCTTTCAGTTGCAGATTCACAGACAAATGTGTCCTGTCATGGCGGTAATGACGGTACAGCTTCAGTAGCTGTTTCTGGAGGAACGGGAAGTTATACATATTCTTGGGCACCTTCTGGAGGCACTGCTTCTACAGCAGCTGGCCTTTCAGCTGGAACGTATACTGTTACTGTTACTGATGCAAACTCATGTTCTACTGATAAAACTATCACAATTACAGAACCTGATGCTTTAGCATTAACTACAGCTGTTACAGATGTTTCATGCAATGGAGGATCTGACGGATCTGCTTCTGTTGCCGTAACTGGCGGAACAGGTGCCTATACATACTTATGGGCTCCTTCTGGAGGAACTGCTGCAGCTGCAACGGGTCTTGCTCCTGGAAATTATACTGTCACCGTTACCGATGCAAATGGATGCTTCACAGCACAGACTGTGCAGATAGCAGAACCTGCGGCTCTTTCAGCAGCATATGCACAGACAAATGTATCCTGTTATGGCGGTAATGATGGTACAGCTTCAGTAGCTGCCTCTGGGGGAACTGGCACTTACACTTATTTATGGGCACCGTCTGGAGGGACTGCTGCAACGGCTTCTGGCCTTTCTGCCGGAATCTACACCGTAACCGTAACAGATTCAAACTTATGCTCTACTGCCAATACCATTACAATTGCAGAACCAGATGCTTTAACTCTTGTTACGGCCGTTACACAGGTTTCATGCCATGGAGGAAATAACGGATCGGCTATAGTATATCCTAGCGGCGGTTCTGGCTCATACACATTCTTATGGTCTCCATCTGGAGGAACATCTGCAATTGCAGCGGGGCTTTCTGCCGGAACCTACAGCGTAATGGTTACAGATGCCAATTCTTGTACAGCTGCTATAGATGTTGTAATAGCTGAACCTGCCAATCCTGTCAGTTTGAGCACTTCAGCCGTATCTGGAATAACCGCAGCTGGCGCATCTTTATCCGGCACTGTATCTTCAGACGGAATAAATGCAGATACAGGAGAGTGTCTGACAGAAGCCGGTTTTGTATACGCTCTGCATACAGATCCTACTACAGCCGATACTAAAATAAATGCTGCAAGTGCGTTAGGGACATTTACCGGTTCTTTAGCTGGACTTAGAGGAAACAGAACCTATTATGTCAGAACGTATGCTGTAAACAGCAGTGGTTTTGTCAATTACGGAAACGAAGTCAGCTTCACTACACAAAAATATACTCTTACTATAACTGCCGACACAGGACAGACAAAAGCATATGGAACTGCCGATCCTGTCTTTGGCTATAAATATTTAGGACTTGCCAATGGAGACGCTCCGTCAGTAATTGCAGGGCTGCTTTCCAGAGATGCCGGCGAAAATGCAGGAAAATACAATATTAAACTGGGAACAGTTAGCGCCGGTGCAGATTATATCATTGTTTTTGAAGGTGCTGAATTTGAAATTACTAAAGCAGACCAGACGATCACTTGGGACCAGACCTTAGAATTTGGCTGTTCCGATTCCAATTCTCTAGCCCTGACTGCTGCAGCGGACAGCGGACTGCCGGTTTCCTATACCAGTGCAGACCCTGCATTGGCTACAGTTACAGGAACAGCCTTAAATATAGCTGGAGCGGGAAGCACGACCATTACTGCTGTGCAGAATGGCGACCAGAACCATAACGCTGCCGCAGCTGTTATTAAAACCATCGAAATAAGCCAGTCTGGGCTTGTTGTGCAGCAGTGGGCAAATGTCCTGTTCTTTGACAATAGATCAAACAGCTATGTGGCCTGGCAGTGGTACAGAAACGGAGCTGCCGTTTCCGGTGCAACCCGCCAATACTACAGCGAACTTCAGCCTTTGAATGGAACTTATTATGTAATTGCAAAAGACAAGAATGGAAACTCGATCAAATCGTGCCCGATTGAGACAGCTGGAACAGTCTTCACCAAGAAAATCAAGATTTTTCCAAACCCGGTTAAACCTGCAGGTGAATTTACTTTAGAGTGCGATTTCAGCGAATCCCAGCTAAATGGAGCCGAGATAGCTATTTTTGACATTACGGGAAAATTAGTGCAGACCATTTCAAATGTAAAGGCAAGCACCCAGATCACCGCTCCTGCGCAGGCTGCCATTTATGTTGTGGTCCTTAAGCTGGCCGACGGGCAGATAAAAACGATCAACCTATTGGTTAAATAAAAATGGGGTCCAATTTAAATTTACAGGAAATGAAGATTAAAATCACTATAGCCGTATTGGCACTATTTAATATCTCGATAGAAGCGCAGGAACTTAATTTTAAGATTAACGCAGGCCCTTCGGGAATCCTTTATGACAGCAGCATCGGAGACGGAAAACTGAAATTTGGCGGAGGAATAGGTGTCGGGTACACCTATTTCTTCAGCGGCCACTGGGGAATTACAGCTGGCGTTGATGTCACATACAGCCAGAACAGCTTTGGACTGGATAACGGAACCACAATCTCGAGCTATGAGGTTGATGACCAGACCTCCGCTTTCGAGTATCGGGTTACGCCGACCAATTATAAGGAAGACCAGCATTTTATTTCTGCTGCGATTCCCCTTATGATGCAGTACAGAACATCAATTGCCTCACAGACAGGATTATATTTTGGATTCGGGGGAAAAATCCTCTTTCCCGGAAAGCAGACCGTAAAAGCTTCGGCATCCGAACTGCAGCTGAGCGGCTATTATCCTGACGTGAATCTTCTGGTTGACGATCTGCCTTCCCACGGATTCGGAAAAGTAACCGATTGGCAGGATAAGACAGCCGTAAGCCTAGACCCTGCTTTTCTGCTAAGTGCCGAAACAGGCCTTACTTTCAGATTAAAAGAAAGGACACAGCTTTACACAGGCATATATATTGATTATGGCCTGACTGATCTGGCAAAAGAAACTCCCAATGCAAATATCGTGGCATACAGCCCGAACGGAATTGACAATATTCAGGCAGACGGCACGGCCGGAAACAGAAAAATAGTTCAGGAAAGCCGCTACTTTTCTGCAGGGATCCAGCTGAAATTAGGCTTTTCTTTAGCTAAAGGCAGACCGGAACCTGTGCAGGCGAAAGCGGAACCGCCTGCACAGACGCAGACGGCTCCAATTCAGCAGGCGGCTCCCGCACAGCAGAAAATTGCTGAAGCTGCGCCTGCCAGAAAAGAGCTGACTGCCGAGGAAAGGAGCTACATCGAAAAGCAGCCGCTTGCCTTCCAGGAAATCGGAAGCGCAAAGGTCACTCCCGAACTGGCTTCGAGATTGGATAAAATCGCCGATATCCTAAAAGCCGATAAAGATACAGAGCTCAATATTACCGGATACACCTGCGATATTGGAACCCAGCAGCGAAATCTTGAAATCGGAATGAAGAGAGCCCAGGCTGTTTCTGATTATTTACAAAATAAAGGAATAGAGTCTAACCGTATGCACTTGTTCTCAAAAGGGGAAAGCGAGCCATTGGTTCCAAATACTCCAGCTGAAAACAGGCCGCTGAATAGAAGAGTTTCACTTATATTAGTGGACGGGAAATAATTCTTTATAATTTTATAATTTAAAAAGCATGAAAGGAAATTTCCTTTCATGCTTTTCTTTTTAAAGACAATTTCAAAAGCTAACAATTATCATATTTTCTTTCTCCGTTAATACTTTTCTTTGTTCAAATAATTAATACCACTTACTAAAAATCAAACCTTTAATAATGTATTATTAGAATAAGAATGCATATTGATACCGATTTGCTTTATACCTGGGGAGCTGTAGCTAGAAAAGTTCCTAAAAACTCGATCATTTTTTATGAAAATGATTCGCCAGTTTCGTATTACCAAATTTTAGAAGGATCTGTAAAAATGGGCTACACCAACGAAGACGGTAAAGATTTGACAATTGGTATTTTTAATGAAGGAAATAGCTTTGGCGAGCCACCTCTTTTTATAGATCAGCCCTACCCTGCTTCAGCCGTTGCACAAACCGATTGTATCATCCTAAAATTATCAAAAAATAATTTCTTTTCTTTCCTTGAAGAAAATCCCGAAATACAAACCAAATTATTAAAATTATTTGCATGGAAGATTTACAATAAAATTGTTTTTTCAAAAAACATCATCAATCATAAACCTGAGTATCGAATTCAATATTTTTTAGATAATTTAAAAAAACAGCATAATATTGAAGCTTCAAAAAAAATGAAAATTCCATATACGAGAAAAGAAATTGCAGACTTTACAGGCTTACGTGTTGAAACTGTTATTCGGACTATATCAATGATGAACAAGAATAAAAAAATTGAAATTATAAATCATAAACTGTTTTACTGATTTACCAAAATATGATCGAAATCATATTTCTTTAAACAAGATTTCTATTCCTTTGTTTTGGTTAAAAGAAAATTATTAATTCAGTTTTTAATATCTTTCAAAAGTAAAAAACGGGAACTTTTTAGGTTCCCGTTTTGTATTAAATAACGACTTTATTCATCATTAATTTTGAAATATTTTCGGCTCTGACTTTTATTTCATTTGCTTTTTCTCCCTCAAAAAAATCATCTACAGTTGTTTTCCAAAGTTTGGTCCAATGCCTAAAATGAGTTTCGGTCAAAGTGCTTTTCTGATCCAGCATTCGGTGTTTTACCATCGGATTACCTTCAAAATTTCCTGTATGAAAAAGAATGTTGTCCCAGAAATCATACATAATAGGAAGATGTTTTTCCCAATTCACTAACGCCACTTCTGTAAATAAATATCCAATAGTTGGATCTTTTTTTACTATCTGGTAAAAAGCATCTACCAAGATTACAATATCATCTCTATCTCTAATATCTGTCTTCATACGTTTTTATTTTAGCGCACTTTTTCACGGCGCTTTCATCTTCAAAACTAATATCAAATTTCCGAAACCTACTACATATAAAGTATGATTACGATCATATTTCTAAAATAAGCATTTTCAGATTTTCTATTCTGTTCTTATTCCTTTTTCATTAAAAATCAATTTGTATCGCTTAACATATACAAACAAAAATAAAACAGTATGATTAGAATCATATTTTGAAAGAAATGTTGATAATACATTTACCCTATTAAAATTATATGCTTAAATACATTTTAAAAACAGGCTTTAAACAAATACCAACGGCTTTTACTTTATAGTTAAGTCGAAAAAATAAGAACTATAAAATGAATAAGAACTTTTTAGTACAGGAAATACTCCGATTGAAAAAGGCAAAAAATGCCATTATCCTGGCTCATTATTATCAAGATGAGGACATTCAGGAAATAGCAGATTTTATTGGAGATAGTCTTGAACTGGCAAAAAAAGCTCAAAATACAAATGCAGATATTATTGTTTTTGCAGGAGTTCACTTTATGGCAGAAACAGCAAAAATTTTAAACCCAAACAAAAAAGTAGTATTACCCGATTGGAACGCAGGCTGTTCGCTTGCTGACGGCTGTCCGCCTGAAGATTTTAAATTATTCAAAGAACAGCATCCCGATCATATTGTGGTCACCTACATCAATTGTTCTGCCCAAATAAAAGCTATGAGCGATTTAGTCTGCACATCGGCGAATGCCAAAAAGATAGTCGAATCTATTCCGGCAAAACAAAAAATCATATTTGCTCCAGATGAAAATTTAGGCAAATATCTACAGAAAGAAACCAAACGCGAAATGGTCTTATGGAAAGGCTCTTGTGTAGTGCATGAAGCCTTTTCATTAGACAAATTAATAGAAATATATAACAAAAATCCGACTGCAAAAATTGCAGCACATCCTGAATCTGAAGACCATATTTTAAAAGCAGCACATTACATTGGCTCAACTTCGGGAATTATTAATTTCATTAAAACGGATCCTGCTGCCGTTTTCATTGTGGCCACAGAAGCCGGTATCCTGCATGAGCTTTCAAAAGCTGTACCCGATAAAACGCTGATTCCGGCTCCTACCACAGAAGACAACAGCTGTGCCTGCAGTGAATGTGCTTTCATGAAAATGAATACACTCGAAAAACTGTATTTGTGCCTTAAAAATGAAAGACCAGAAATGCTAATTAAAGATGAGCTGAGAATAGAAGCCCTAAAGCCTATTAAAAGAATGCTCGAACTATCATAAAAAACGCAATAACCTTAAATCAAAATAACATGCTTAAAACAGATATACTTATCATCGGTTCTGGTATTTCGGGATTATTTTTTGCAATGAAAACGGCAAAAAAACGTCCAGACTTATCTATTGTTATAATGACGAAAGAAACAGCCAAAAATACCAATACGCAACTCGCTCAAGGCGGTATTGCTGTAGTGACAGACCTTATAAAAGACAGTTTTAACAAACACATACATGATACGCTACGTTCTGGAGGCGGTTTGTGTGATAAAGACGTTGTAAATATGGTCATTAAACAAGCTCCCGAAAGGCTTCAGGAATTAATCGAAATCGGCGCTTCTTTTGATAAAAATGAAAAGGGTCAGTGGGATTTAGGTTTAGAAGGCGGGCATTCACAGCATAGAATATTACATCATAAAGATAGCTCCGGGCAGGAAATCGAGCAAAAACTGCTCAAAATCATCAAGAAAATGCCCAATATTGAGCTCTTAGAAAATCATATGGTCATTGACTTAAATACCGAAACAAAAAAAGCTAAAACTACTTGTACCGGAGCTTTTTTCTTTGAAAAAAAACACAACCGAATTAAATATATTAGAGCAAGAACTATTGTTTTATGTACAGGTGGATGCGGTCAGCTTTTTGAAAACACAACAAATCCGAAAATAGCAACAGGAGACGGCTTGGCAATTGCAGCTCGTGCAGGTGCAGAAATTGCCGATATGCAGTACATTCAATTTCATCCAACAGCGCTATTTACAGGAAAAGAGAATCCGTTATTTCTGATTTCGGAAGCTGTTAGGGGCTTTGGTGCGCATATCATTAATGAAGAAGAAAAGCGATTTTTATTTAAATATGATATCCGAGGCGAATTGGCAACACGAGATATGGTCTCGAGTGCCATCAGTAAAGAACTTCAATTGAGTGGAAAAAACCATGTTTATTTAGACTGCAGACATTTGGATCCTAAAGCTTTTTCAAATCAATTTCCTGTTATCACGGCGCATTGCAATGAATTAGGTATTAGACCTGAAAAAGATTTAATTCCAGTTGTTCCAGCTGCTCATTATCAATGTGGCGGAATTAAAGTGGATCAAAATGGTGTTACTTCTATTAAAAATCTCTACGCTATTGGCGAATGTGCTAGAACGGGACTTCATGGTAAAAACCGTCTGGCATCAAATTCACTTCTCGAAGGTTTGGTCTTTGCACATCAGGCATCGGAAAGTGTAGACAGAACTATTGCCGAATTTATTTTTTCATCCAAAATACTAATTCCAAAGTTTCCAAAGGCACATAATGTTGATGATTACCTTGCTTTTGAAATACTTAAAAAAGAATTGCAAAAACTGGTTACCGCATTTTACACCAGTGAAGAACGCGATGCCGAGTTAGCTTTTGAAAAAATAAAAGAGCTTCATAATTATGCCGTTTCACTCACAGAAACACACGAAATTACGATTCCGTTTATCGAATTTTCGAACATGATTGCTGCTTCTTTATTGATTGTTAAACAATGTAAAGCTGCGGCAGACCAAAAAATATGCTGAAACCAAAATTAATCTATACCCCTAAGCATTATGAAACTAACAAGCAAAACAACCATTGGTGAAATCGTAGCAGATGATTTCAAAACAGCAGCCATTTTTACAAAATTTCATATTGACTTTTGCTGCAAAGGACATCGAACTATTGAAGAAGTCTGCAAAAAAAGAGATATCGAAGAAAGCGTTCTTATTGAACATATTGAAAAAGCAAGAGGCAGTTCTGCCAATCAGTCTTTTGATTATAAAAGCTGGCCTCCAGACATGATTGCAGATTATATAACCAAAACCCATCATAGATATGTAGAAGAAAGATCTCCTGTTATTTTGGAGTACTTAAATAAAATATGCGGTGTTCACGGTGCGATTCATCCTGAGCTTCATGAAATTCATACTATTTTTTCAAAAACGTATTTGGATCTCACGGCTCATATGAAAAGAGAAGAGTTGGTTGTTTTTCCTTTTATTAAAAAAATGAAAGCCGCACACAGTAAAGGTACAGAACTGGAAACACCGCCTTTTTTATCTATTGAAGCTCCAATTTCAACTTTAAAAGATGATCATATTACAGAAGGACAGCGCTTTAAAAGAATTGCTGCTTTAACCAATAATTATACTCCTCCTGTTGACTCATGCAACACTTATAAAGTAGCTTTTCTTATGTTGGAAGAATTTGATAAAGACTTAAAAAAGCATATTCATCTTGAAAACAACATTTTATTCCCAAAAGCTATTGAGCTTGAAAAAACATTTGAAAAAGTGCCTTAATTAAAAACAAAACCATGGAGAAATATGTGATCAAACGCAACGGAGATTATAAGCCTTTTGAAGCTTATAAAATTCAGGATGCTATTCAAAAAGCTTTTCAGAGCGTCAATAAACCTGTAGACAAAAAGATTTTTAAAATTGTTCTTTCTGGTTTGGAGGTAAAATATTCTTGGCCTGTAGAAGAAATTCAGGACATGATCGAAAGAGTGCTTTTTGAAAACGGATATTTCCAAACCATGCGTTCGTTTATAATTTATCGTCATACAAGAAAATTACAGCGAGAACATATTAATGGTTTAAACGATGACACCACTTATATAGACAGTACGCAAACTGTTGAAGAATACATTAACCAGTCAGATTGGCGAATTAATGCTAATGCAAATATTTCGTATTCAAATGCTGGATTGGTCAGCAATACCGCAGGAAAAGTTATTGCCAATTATTGGCTGGATAAAATATATAATAAAGAAGAAGGTTCTGCTCATAGGAATGGCGACATACACATCCATGATTTGGATTGTCTTACCGGATACTGCGCTGGTTGGAGCTTGCGTGTGCTGTTAAATGAAGGTTTTAACGGCGTGCGCGGCCGTGTCGAGAGCAGACCTCCTTCTCATTTTAGAGAAGCATTAGGCCAAATGGCTAATTTTCTTGGAATTCTGCAAAGCGAATGGGCAGGCGCTCAAGCTTTCAGTTCTTTTGATACTTATTTGGCACCTTATGTTTTTAAAGACCAGCTTTCTTATGAAGAAGTTTTAAAAGGAATTAGAAGTTTTGTTTACAATCTAAATGTGCCGGCACGCTGGGGACAATCGCCTTTTACGAATATTACTTTGGATTGGAATGTTCCTGAAGATTTAAAAGAACAGATTCCAACTAGAAATGACGAACATTTATTTTTAAAGGTTACTGATAAAAATCTGATTTTGGAAGCTAAAAAAAGAGGCGCATCCAAATTAATAGATTTAAAATATGCTGATTTTCAAAACGAAATGAATCTCATCAATAAGGCATATTATACCATTATGACTGAAGGAGATGCTAACGGACAGCCGTTTACATTCCCGATTCCAACAGTAAACATAACAGAAGATTTTGACTGGAATGGCGAAAATGTCGATTTGCTTTTTGAAAACACCGCAAAAATTGGTTCGTCTTATTTTCAGAATTTTATTGGAAGCCAATATATTTTGGACGAAAAAGGAAATCGTATCGAAAATCCTGAAGCGTACAAACCAAATGCTGTTCGGAGTATGTGCTGCCGATTACAACTCGATTTAAGAGAATTATTGAAACGAGGAAATGGTCTTTTTGGAAGTGCAGAAATGACGGGAAGCATTGGTGTTGTTACGATTAATATGGCACGTTTGGGTTATTTGCACAGAGGAAATATCATCAATTTGTTTGCTCATTTAGATGAATTACTGAAAATTGCAAAATCGACTTTGGAGAAAAAAAGAACTTTTATTCAGACAATGTACGATCGCGGACTTTATCCGTACACGCAACGTTATTTGAAGCATTTTAGAAATCACTTTTCAACAATTGGCGTAAACGGAATGAATGAAATGGTGATCAATTTCTCCGAAGGAAAGCAAAATATTACGTGTAGTTCTGGAATTCATTTTGCAATAGAAATTCTAGATTATATTCGATTGCGAATGAAGGAATTTCAGGAAGAAACTGGAAATCTTTACAATCTGGAAGCAACGCCAGCCGAAGGAACAACGTATCGTTTTGCAAAAGAAGACAAAAAGCGTTTTCCAGAGATTTTACAAGCGGGACAAAACGAGAATATTTACTATACGAATAGTTCCCAAATTCCTGTTGATCATACCGATGATCCTTTTGAAGCCTTATTGCTTCAAGACGAACTGCAATGCAAATATACTGGCGGTACAGTTTTACATCTTTATATGAGAGAAAAAATAAGTAGTCCAGAAGCTTGTAAAAACTTCGTAAAAAAAGTTTTAACCAACTTTAAACTGCCCTATATAACCGTAACACCAATTTTTAGCATCTGTCCTATTCATGGATATCTCAACGGAGAACATGAATATTGTCCAAAATGCGACGAAATTTTACTCAATAAAAACAATCAAAAACACTTGGCTTATGAAAACAAAAACGCATAAAATTCTAGCAGAGAATAAAAACGAAAGAAGTAAATGCTTGGTTTACACACGTGTAATGGGTTATCACAGACCTGTAGAAAGTTTTAATATTGGAAAAAAAGGTGAACACCAACAGCGCACACATTTCGAAGAAACCATTATCTACTAAAGGAATATTTAGCCTCACGCCTTTTACTTTATTAGATTATCCGCATAAAACGGCCTGCATAGTGTGGTTTGCGGGCTGTAACATGCGGTGTTTATACTGCTACAATCCAGACATTGTTTTAGGAAAAGGAAAAATAGATTTTAATGAAGTTCTTGCTTTCCTAAAAACCCGAAAAGGATTATTAGACGGCGTAGTATTAAGCGGTGGCGAATGTACTTTACACAAAAATATAATTGATTTTATAAAAGAAATCAAAACAATGGGATTTGTGGTAAAAATAGATACCAATGGTTCCAACCCAAAAATATTGAACAGCCTGATTCGTGATCAATTAATTGATTATGTCGCGTTAGATTATAAAAGTCTTCCTCATACCTTTAAAAAGCTAACGCAATCAGGCTTATTTTCTGAATTCGAAGAAAGTCTTTCTCTTTTAATTAGGTCGAATATTCCGTTTGAGGTTCGCACGACTTTTCATTCTTCGTTAATTTCAGAAAATGATTTTATGAAAATGATCGAATATTTAGAAACCAAAAATTTTGAAGGAAATTATTATGTACAGCATTTTATGAATAATGTTCCAACTCTTTCAAAACTAGATCATTCGAATAAAGAAATAAGATTTAAAAACTTCTCAACTCCAAAAATAAAAGTTATTTTTAGAGAGTGAAATTTAAAATGAATATGTTATGACCTTACATCATTTTATACTAATAATTCATCTTTTAGCGGCAACAATTTGGGTTGGAGGTCATTTACTTTTAGCTATTTGTTATTTGCCAACAGCATTAAAGAAAAAAGACCCTAAAATTATTCTAAATTTTGAAAAGAAATTCGAAACGCTCGGAATGTCTTCTCTTGTTTTACTAATTGTAACGGGAATCTGGATGGCGTATGATTTTGGCGTAACCATAGAAACCTGGTTTCATTTTAAGAGTGGATTTGAGAAAGTTGTTTCACTAAAATTGATTTTGCTTTTCTGTACTTTTATCTGTGCAGTTTGTGCTCAATTTTATGTTATTCCGAATCTCAATGAAAATAATCTCAAAAAAATAGCCGTAATTATTTTAACTGTTACTTCAATAGGAGTTACAATGCTGGTTTTAGGATCAACGCTTCGTTATGGTGGGATTTGAACTAACTAACCAATTTAATGCAAGCGCAAAATGGTTATATGACTTTGCGCTTTTTAATTAACTTTCCAACAAAGATAAATCCTCCCAAACATCAACATAATTACCATTTTCAGCAATCAAAACCTTGCTTCCGGGAGCTAATCCCAAATAAGGTAGAAGTAACGGGCAAAATTCCTCTAAGTGAGAAGCATGCAAAGGCTTAAAAAAATCATCTGCATCAGAATAGTCACCTGCATAGATATACCATCCATTTGTACCATTTTCAGCACGAAGCCTTGACGCATAAATTGGCATTTCGTAGTTTTTCTCAATTATATTTAATGATATTCCAACTTTTAAATCTAATTCGCAAGGTTCAAACTTCAAACCATACTTGTCACAAATTTGTTTTTGAACTTCAATTAGTTCATTGTTTTCTTTCATTTAATTATTTTATTAATTCAACCATTCACTAACCAACTTTCGATATGTCTCTCCTATTGGCAAAGCATTTCCGCTTTTCATTATAATCTGATTTCCGTCAATAACTTTAATTTTATCTTTCGGAATAATATACGAACGATGTATTCTAATGAATTGATTTGATGGTAATTTTTCTAAAATATCTTTCATATTTTCTAAAGCCATAATTTTTTCATCATTCGTATGAATTCGGATATAATCTCTTAATCCTTCTATAAATAAAATATCGCTTAAAGCAATTTTATAATGCTTACGATCGGCTTTTACGAATAGATAATCTTCTCCAACTTTTTCCTGAACTTGAAAGGTTTCCTGCCAGCGAATGAACTTTTCTACACTTTGATAAAAACGATTAAAAGTAATGGGTTTTAATAAATAATCGATCACATGAAACTGAAAAGCTTCCAGCGCATATTGCGGATATGCCGAGGTAATAATAAAATTATACTTCTGATTAAACATCTGCATTAATTCAATTCCAGTCAATTGCGGCATCTGAATATCAATAAAAATCAAATCGACAGATTCGGTATTTAAAACTTCAATCGCTTTAAAGACATCGCTGTCAGCGTATAAAACATTTAATCTTGAAATTTTCGAAGCGTAATCAGCAATTAATTTTACAGCAAAAGGTTCGTCGTCTAGAATAATGCAGTTTATTTTTTTATTCATTTTAAATCTATTTCAAGTTCGGCTGTAAAATGGTTTTCTTCTTTTGTGATTTTTAATTGCTGTTTTTCAGGATAATGAATCTGTAAACGCTTTTTCAAATTGTCTAAACCAATTCCGCCTAGACTATCTTTTTTCTGTGTTCCAATTTTATTCTTCACTTTAAAAATCAATTTTTCAGAAGAAACTTTTAGCTGAATTTCTATGGGTTCTGAGTCTGAAACTTCTCCGTGTTTTAAAGCATTTTCGACTAAAGGCGATAAAATATACGGCGGAATCTCTTCGAACTCATTTTTAATTTCAACCTCAAAATTAACCAAAACACTTTCCTGATGTCTCAATTGTTCGAGTTCAATATACGCTTTTATATAATCAACTTCATCTGATAATTTAATCTTTTCTTTCTGCGATTCGTAAGTCGTAAAACGCATAATCTGGCTCAATTTATCAATTGCCATCAACGACTTATCTGATTGAAAATAAACCATTGAGTATATATTATTTAAAGTATTAAATACAAAGTGCGGATTAATCTGTGCTTTCAAAAATTTGATTTCGGTATTCTTATTTTCTTCCAAAATAAGCTTGTTATATTCCAAAAGACGAATCGAATAAATAACAAACCAAAGAAACGAACTCAAAATAATGACCAAACTGCTGTAATGCAAATTATCGAGCATATAATTCAGAAAATTAACATCTGTATAATTTACTCTATCAAATAAAAGTTTGGTTATGATTTGCTCCAAAAGAAATCTAAGAAAAGTAAAAACGAGATACGAAATGAAAACACCTGCGAAAAGTCTTTTCCAATTAAAAGCTTTAAAAACCTTTTTCATTACAATCAAATAATGAAAATAGAACGTAATAATAAAAACGATAAAGTAAGTACAAAGAAAAAGATCAGGTACAGAAAATTGTGCTCCAATCGGTTTTTTCAAGAAAGAGAAATAAAAAATTAAAATCCAATAAATAAGATGAATTAGACATTCAAGTCTTTTGGTAATAGTTCCTTTATACATTCGGTATATTTTTAAAACAAAGATATACATTCATGAAAAAGCATTTTTACGGGTTTGCAGATTAATCGAAGGGGTTTGTCGATAAAAGTGGTTTTTAGGTTTTAATTCTAACAGTTTTGTCCTGTAATTAAAATCCAAACCATGAACAGAATCATTTTACTAGCAGTTTTATTTTTATTCCAAATCAATGCTTTTAGCCAGCAATTTTCAATTAAAAGAAAAATCATTAATCAAAATAAAACACCACTTGAATTTGCAACGGCAACTTTATTAAAAGCAGATAAAATCATGTATAAACAAACTTCAACTGATAGTTTAGGTAACTTTATTTTAAGTGCTGAAAATGCAAATTATAGATTAATCATCGAACAATTTGGAACTGAATTTAGCAGCAAAGAAATAATCGTAAATCAAGATCTTGATTTAGGAATAATCGAGGTGAAAGAATTGGTACAATTAGACGGCGTAACGATAAAATCAAGAAAAAAACTGGTAGAACAAAAAGTCGATCGATTGGTTTTTAATGTCGAAAATTCTGTTGTTGCAACTGGCGGAACAGCTTTGGATGCTTTAAAATCTACGCCAACAATTAGAGTTCAAAACGAAACTATTTCTATTGTTGGAAAAGGAGAAGTTTTGGTTATGATTGATGATCGTTTGAACAAAATGACGCAGGAAGATCTCGTTGCATTTCTTAGATCAATTCCTGCTGATAATATTAAAAGTATTGAAGTAATTACAACACCTCCAGCAAAATATGAAGCAGAAGGAAACAGCGGTTTAATTAATATTAAACTGAAAACTGCTAAAGCGAATTCTTGGACTGCAAATCTTGGATCTACTTATGTACAAAGAAGTTATGCAAGCGGAAACATAAACGGTTTGTTTATTTACAATTACAATAAACTTTCGCTTCAAGCTTCTATTAATAAAGGAACAGATCAATTTCGCACGACATCAGATAACCGAATTTATTATCTTAATGAAGTTTGGAAACAAGATATTACAACCAAAGCAAAAACCAATTTATTAAGCCTTGGTTTTGGTACCGATTATAAACTGACTGAAAAATGGACTTCTGGAATAAAATATTTAGGAAGCTTTAATGACAGAAATTCCGCAAATAATCCGTTGACGACTCGTTATAATACTTCGGGAGAAATCAATTCTTATATTTTGTCTGATGTAAATGCACGAAACAAACCGCAAATGAATTCTTTAAACTGGAATAACGTTTTTAATTTAAATAATGAAGGCAAAAACATTACAGTAGATTTGGATTATTTCAATTATCAAAAAGATGATTCTCGAGTTTTTTCAGGTAATGAAATGGACAATCAGAAAGAAAATATTCCTGGAACTTATTTTGCGGCAATTAATTCTAACTTAAACCGATTGAAAAATTATTCGGCAAAAGTTGATGTTTCTATTCCTTATTCTTGGGCGAATATTAACTTTGGCGGAAAAGGATTTTATACGAATACTAAAAACAATTTAACGGTTTTTGATAACGAAACTGGAACTCCAATTCTTGACACAAATTACTCTAATATATTCACTTACAAAGAATACAACGAGGCAATCTATTTTTCTGCCAATAAAAAACTGAGCGAAAAATGGGAAACTCAAATTGGTTTAAGAACTGAAGCGACACAGACAGAAGGCTATTCTGAAAATCTAAACCAAACTAATAAAAACAATTATATTAAATTGTTTCCAACGGCTTATGTGACTTACAATGCGAATGATAACAATTCCTATTCTTTAAACTACAGCCGAAGAATCCGCAGGCCAGATTTTGAATATTTGAATCCGTTTGTGATTAGAACGAGTCCGTTTTATTATTCTGAAGGAAATCCGTTTTTGAAGCCTTCTATTATCGACAATTTTGAATTTTCTTATATCAGAAATCAAAAATGGGTAAATGCAGTTTATTTTTCACAAGTTTCTGATTTCGGACAAGAATTAGCGATTATAAATCCTGAAACTAATATCACGAAAAGTACGCCAATCAATTATGCAGATACTTACCAAATAGGACTTTCAACGTATTACAATTTCAACAAATACAATTGGTGGAACAGCTTTATCGGATTTAATTTAAACTATCAAAATGTAAAATCGAAAACCAATTTAATTGCTTCTGTAGATGGTTACAACGGTTATATTTACAGCAATAATGATTTTACAGTAAATAATTCAAAAACCTTATTTTTAGGGCTAAACTACGGTTTACAATTGCCTGGACGCTATCAGGTTTTTAATATTTCGACTTTGAATATTTTAGATGCTTCGGTGAAATTTTTAGCTTTAAAAAAGAATCTTTCCATTACTTTAACTGGAGAAGATTTATTGAATGCCCAAAAACCTTTAATTTCTTATTATTCAAACGGAATTAAAAATACGATGAAAAATTACAATGATTCTAGAGCTTTCAGAATTGCTTTGAGTTATAAATTTGGAAACCAAAATATAAAATCTAAAGAGCGAAATTTTGGAAATGAAGAGGAAAGAAATCGAGCGAATTAATTTTTTTACAATAAGTTTAATTTAAGCAAAACAGCTTCAAACATTAACCTTTCCAGATGTTTAAAGCTGTTTTATCTATTTAAAAAACAATTAAATACATAAAAAAATCATTATTTATTTGTTTTTATGACCAATCGGTCATATATTTGCATCGTTAAATACAACCTATCATGACAAAAGGTGAAGAAACCAGACAATTTATTATAGAAAAAGCCGCTCCTATTTTTAATACAAAAGGAATTGCAGCTACTTCTATGAGCGATATTATGGAGGCTACGAAATTGTCTAAAGGAAGTATGTACGTTCATTTTGAAAATAAAGATGTTTTGGCTTGTGCCGCTGTAGATCATAATATGAAAGTATTAAGCAGTAAACTTCAGGCAGAACTATCTCAAGGAAAAAGTGCTACAGAACAACTTTACGCCTATATAGACTTTTTCAGTAATCCGATAAATCCGCCAGTTATTGGTGGCTGTCCATTATTGAATTTTGGAACGGAAGCTGATGATACAAATCCGATTGTGAAAGAAAAAGTAAATACCGCAATCAAACGCGGACAAGTGCTTTTAACTTCTATTATAGAAAAAGGAATCGCTGATAAAGAATTCGATCCAAACTGGAATGCAACAGAATTCTCAACTGTACTTTTTGCTATGTTAGAAGGCGGACATTTGATGTCTAGAATGTCTGGAAACAATGAAAACATGAAAACAATAGAAAAAACGCTTAAAAAAATTATATCTGAAAAATTGATATAATTTTTTTTACCATAAAAATGACCGATCAGTCATATTTAAATAATAATTATAAAAAATAAATATCATGTCAAAAACAATTTTAATTACAGGAGCTTCAAAAGGATTTGGAAGAGCTTGGACAGAAGCTTTTTTAGCAAAAGGATACAATGTAGCAGGAACTGCTAGAAACCTTGAAACCTTAAACGATTTAAAAGAAAAATACGGAAATGCGATTTTACCTTTAAAATTAGATGTAAATAACCGTCAAGAATCGCTACAAGTGGTTCAGAAAGTAAAACAGCATTTTGGAACAATCGATGTTTTGATCAATAATGCAGGTTACGCACTTACAGGCGCAGTTGAAGAAGCAAGCGAAAGCGAAGCTAGAGAACAATTTGAAACGAATTTCTTTGGAACTTTATGGTTAACCCAAGCTGTTATTCCAATAATGAGAGAGCAAAAAAGCGGTCATATTATCCAGGTTTCTTCTATTTTAGGATTAGCAACTTTACCAACAGGAATGGGACTTTACAGTGCTTCTAAATTTGCAATTGAAGGTTTAAGCGAAACTTTAGCTTCTGAAGTAAAACAATTCGGAATCAACGTTACTTTATTGGAACCAAACGGATACGAATCTAACATCTGGCATACTGGAATTACCAGCGAAAGTTTACCTTATTATGATGAAATTAAAAAAGCTTTAGCTGAAAGAGAAAACATATTTGGCAAAGTCGAAGCGACTGCTCCTATAGTAGTGAAATTAGTAGAAAACGAAAATCCGCCTTTACGATTATTACTAGGGAAAGTAGCATTTCCTTTTGTAAAACAAAGCTACGATCAAAGATTAGAAAGCTGGGAAAAATGGAACGATGTTTCAGTTGAAGCACATGGTTAATTAATTCATGCTTTTAGCAAAAAAATGATTATCATTCCGTAGGAATGTTTCGTTGGTAGAAAAAAAATGACAAGCATTTTTACGTTCCGTAAGAACGTTTGATGCGCATTATTTTGAAAAATGATAAAAACAAACGTTCCTACGGAACGTAAAATAACGACAACAACATCGGTTCTACCAACCAGATGTTCCTACGGAACAAAACAATTTATGCAAACATAAAAACGGGATTGTCTCAAATTCAGTGACAATCCCGTTTATTTTTGTGCATTTTTCTTAGAAAGCTCTTCTATATTTATTCATAATTGTTTTGAACAAATCTTTATTTGATGGCGGCGAAAGCACAATCGCTCTCGAACCCGAATGAATAGATTCTTCGATATTGTTTAGACTTTTTCCGCCTGTAGCCATTACAGGAAAATCGGGAAATTTAGTCGTAATTTCTTTTACAATTTTAGCTGTATGTGCTCCTCCAGAAACATGAAAAATATTGACTCCAGCATCAATTTTTTCTTTTAAAAAATTATAATCAGATGAAGTAACAGTTGCTATAATTGGTATCGCAATTTTTTCTCTTATTTTTTTGATGTCTTTATTTTCAAACGGAATATTTACAATAATTCCTGACGCTCCAGCTTGTTCTGCATAAATTGCCATTTCTACGGATTTTTTCCCTTTAGTTGTTCCGCCTCCAACACCGCACACAATAGGTTTTCCTGCAAAATCAATCAGCGTTTTGATTATTTTTGGTGATGGTGGAAAAGGATAAACCGCCAAAATAGCATCTGCATCATTGTTTTCAATAAGCGCCATATCTGTAGAGAAGAGAAATGATTTTAAGTTTTCATTTCCCAGCTGTAATCCTCGACAGTTTTTACTAATCATTTCTGGTGTAGATAGTGCTTTATTTATCGGTTTATTTCTTCTAAATAATCTATCCCAGAGAGAAATTTTCTTCTTATTTCCCCAAAATGAATCTGAAATTAAATTGATTTCCATGGTCTTGATTTTTGCATTATGACCAAATTTAGGATATTGAAATTTATTTTTTTTATAAAATAAAGGCGAAAAATTACATTTTGTAATGAGTTAAGGAAAATTTGTAGTGAAATAGAATCTGTCAATTCGTTTAATGGAAAATCTAACAAAAGTAGAATTCTTTATTTTAAAATATAACCAAACAACAAATGATTTAAAATGGGATTATCATTCCGTAGGAATGTTTGATTGGTAGAAAAAAAACGACAATCACATTCACGTTCCGTAGGAACGTTTGATATACGCCACCATAAAAAATGATAAAAACCAAACGTTCCTACGGAACGTAAAACAATGACAACAACCTGATTCTACCGACCAGATGTTCCTGCGGAACATAAGCGATTTATCAAAAAAAGCGCAAAATAGATTTATTTTGCGCTTTTATATTTTACTTGAAATGATTTTTTTATGCCTTAACCTTCTTAGCCTTCTTCTTCCCTTTCTTCCACCAAATAATAAATCCAGTTATAGGCAAAGAAGCTCCAATCAAACTAACCAAACTCCAAATTATTTTTCCTGTAAGTCCAAAGAAAACTCCTGTGTGTAAATCGTGATTACTTGCTTCGTAAACATCTGCTGCATTATTGTCTTTGTACAATTTGGTTCGCAGCATCTGTCCTGTTTTTCCGTCAAAGAAAAGCGTGTTTTGATTTCTTGCCCAATCATTTGGATACGTCATTCTTAATCTCAACTCTCCTGTTTTTCTTATCGAAAATGAAACTGAAGTTGCTCCTGGATATTTTGCATTAGCACTTTCGTAGATATTATTATAACGAACAGGAATTGTCGTTGAATCTATTTTTGCATTAGAAATCACTTCATCGCCTTTTCTTAATTTAGCACCTGTAACTAAACTTACTCCTTTTTTTACTGTTTCATATTTAAAATAAGTTCCTGAAAAAGCAATTAAAAGCAAAAAAATAGAAGCGTAAAATCCGAAAACTTGATGTAAATCAAAATTGACTCTTTTAAAAGAACCGCTCCATTTTATTTTTAAAGATTGTTTAAGCAAACGCCTTTGGTTTGGAAACCATAAAATCAATCCAGTAATCAGCATAATGATGAAAATGACAACTGACCAACCTTGAATAAATTCGCCAAACTCGCCCAATAATAAAGTACGATGTATTTCTAGTACAGTATTTAACCAATCTGAACCTTGCTGATTTATTAAAGTTCCATCATACGGATTGAAATAATACGTCTTTTTCTTTTTGGTCGAAATTTGGACTGCAGCGTTAGGTTCTACTTTATCGATTTTTAAAGCCGTAATTTTCTGTTTAGGTTCTAGACGTTCGTAATTTTCAATTATAGTTTTTAAACCTATAAAGGGCTTTTCCTGAACAGGAACATGAAGATATTCTTTTTGCGAAAAATCACGAATTTCTTCTTCAAAAACATAAAGAAATCCTGTAATGCTCACTATAAAAACAATGAGGCCCGATGCTAAACCGAGCCACAAATGTATTTGTCTAATAGTATTTTTAAAACCTTTGGTCATAATTTGCAATAAAATCCAAATGTAGATAATATGATTCTAAATGACGAATTGTAATCTTAGAATTTAAAGGTAATATTTCCTGTAACTCTCGTTGGGTTTTGAGCCGCTAGACGATATGACCAGTATTTTTCATTCGTAAGATTGTCAACTTTTAAACCTAATCTGAATTTTGGTCTGTCATAAAATACCGAAGCATCCAAAACAGTATAAGAAGGAATAGTGAATTTAAAAGTTGTTGTATTGGTCTGATAATATTCGCTTCCATAAATTCCTCCAAAACCAAATCCAAGACCAGATGCAGCACCTTCTGTCAATCTATAACTTGCCCAAAGATTCGCAGTTGTAGGCGAACCAGCAGTTGTTGGTCTTAAACCATTAATACTCGGATTTGCTTTTGTATATTGGCTATCATTATAAGTATAACCCGCAACGATATTTAAACCTTTAATTGGGTTTGCAATCAATTCAGCTTCAAAACCTTTACTCAATTGCGTTCCATCTTGAATTTGGAAATTCGCATGATCTGGGTCGTCGCGCGTCACGTTTGTAACTTTTATGTCATAATAACTGAAAGTCGCACTAATTTTATTAAAGTCAAATTTAACACCACCTTCTAATTGATTCGCCTGATTTGGTTTAAAAGTATTTCCATTAAAATCAGATCCACCAACATTATTGAATCCGTTCATGTAATTTCCAAAGACAGAAACTTTATCTTTAACCACTTGGTAAACAGCTCCTAATCTAGGAGAAAAGGCAGTTTGATTGTAATTTCCAGCAATAGAATCACGGCTTGGATAATACACTCCTTTATTAATGTAACGATCGGCTCTAACACCTGCCATTACCAATAATTTGTCTGTAACATTCAATACATCAGAAACATAAGCGCTATAAGTTCTCTCGTTATTTGACACCATATTAGTATATGTTGCAGTTTCAAATAAAGACTCTATTTTATTGATTGTAAAATTGTTGTAAGCATCTCCAGGTTTCTTAAAGTTAATCGCTGGCATATTTACTGTTGCATCATTACGTGTTGCGCGAAGGCTATAAAAATCTAAACCTGCCACTACTCTATTACGCAATTTTCCAATTTTAAAATCACCGTTGAAATTCTGCTGAATATCAGTACCATAATAAGGATAATCTTGATTTGTAACTTGCTGTCTAAGAGTTTCATTACTTAACATAGTCAAAGCCACAACATATCCTTCTGATGAAGATCTTGTACGTGAAACGATTGTCTGAGAAGTCCATTCGTCTGAAATTTTATATTTCAATTGAGCAAAAATATTGTACTGTTGTCCTGTATAATTTACTGTATTATTGGCAAACGAAAGATTATACGGAATTCCTAATTCTTCAATGCTATGAGCAGTTGCGTCTGCTTTTGTATAAGGCGTTAATCGCGTTGGAGACGTTCCTTTAGAAGCGCTAAATTCTGCATCAATTAACAAAGTCAGTCTTTCGCTCACTTCATAAGAAAAACTTGGCGCGATGAAAAAGCTTTTATTAAATCCTGCATCCTGAAAACTTCTTTCACTGTGCAACGCTGTGTTAATTCTAAAAAGAGCGGTTTTATCTTCGTTAAGAGGCGTGTTAATATCAGCCGTAAAACGATTCAAATCCCAATCACCAGCCGAATAAGATACTTCTCCTTTAAAGAAATTAAAAGGCTTTTTGGTAACTCGGTTAAACAATCCACCAAAAGAAGAAATGGTACTTCCAAACAAAGTTGCCGATGGCCCTTTTATGACTTCAATACGCTCTAAATTAGACGGATCGATTGAGTTATACGTAAAACTTCCAACTCCGTTTCTTACTAATTGCGGCGTTGCAAATCCTCGAGAGATATTAGTTGTTCTTCCCTGATTTCTTACTTCGGCTATACCTGCGCCTGGAACATTTTTAAAAGCACTATTATAATCTGTAATTACTTGCTCTTTCATTAATTCCTTGCTTACAATAGTATAAACCTGTGGGTTTTCCATGTTTTTCAGTTTCATTTTAGAAACCTCTTCACTTTCTTTTCTTGCAAATCGGTTTCCTCCAGAACTTACAATTACTTCTTCTAATTTTTGTGAAGTATAAGCCATTTCAAAATCAAGAATAACTTCTGTATTGTTCTGATCAACAATAACCGAAGCAGGAGAAGATTCGTAACCATTTAATTTTATTTCAACCAAATAAGTTCCGAAAGGAATATTTTTTAATTGGTAAGTACCATCAGAATCCGTTGTAGTAGTTTTATTTAATTCTGAAATTTTAACTGTTGCACCTTGTAAATAATTTCCGTCTTTAACCAAAGCTTTACCAGAAATTGAACCTACAGTTGACTGAGAAAAAGCCGTTTCTGAATAGAAGAAAAGAATCAAAAAGGCGGTAAACACTTGACATAAAACATTGTTTTTAAGTGTTTTAAAAATTGTTTTCATATAAAATTTGCGATTTATCTTTATTTAGACTGGTTACAAATATATAAACGAGAAGTGACTTCTTATAGAAAGATTAAAATTTTCTTAAAAAATAATTAAGAAAGAATATCTCTTTGCAAATTGACGCTGACTTGTAAATACAAAATACAAATTTAGATGCATTTAGAATTGATATAAAAAACAAAAGCCACTCCGTTGTGGAATGACTTTTTATTTTAATTAAATTTCACTAGCAATATGATCGCACTACCGAGAGAAGGACGATCATCTATTTTTCTATTGTAAAAGCTTATATAATCTGGCTAAAAACAAAAATATACCACCTAATAGGAAAAGAAACCTATACTTCTTCATTGCTAAATAGTTTTCATTTTTTGTAATCATTAAAAATACTCCCCACGCAATAAGAATAATGGGTACTATCAAATATGAGATATTGTTCTGCATTGAAAAAAGTTAAAAAAATATTTTAATAAAATAAATTAAAAATAAAAATGCGTAAAAGTATTAACAAAAATACTGATTCCAGATAAGACTTATCAAAATAATCCTCTTTGTCTGTTAACTCCCTTCTGGCGCGAGCGTCGCGCTGATTAATAATCTCTATTGACTTAAAAAAATATTATAAATATACCTTTTTTCTAATTCTGAAATAAAACTATATTAGCATCTCATTTAAAAATAAACTAACCAACCAATTTCAAAATATGATACGTAAAATCTCATTGCTTTTTATAATTGTTTTTTTATTTCAGAGCTGTAATATAGGAACCTCTGGAGTTAATAAAAATGAAAATATTGCTAGCGATAAAAGAGAAGAAATCAAGCTCTTAAATGATCAATTATTCAAAGCTATAATGAGCAATGACAATAAAGGTGTAAGAGCATTACTAGCGAATGAGCTTGTAAAAAAAAATGGCAATGAAATAGATAACTTAGTAAAACAAGTTAGCACTTCTTTTCAATCCAAAAGTTATAGAATTCTGGATGAATATAATGTTGAAAATTCGACAACAGGCATCAGTAATACTATACCAATGGGCACTAAAGACAGTGATTTCGTTATTAATTATTTAGCAATGAACAAGGATATGTATGTATCATTATTAATACCCAATGGACATGACAATGAGCTATTGATAACTGTAATCTATGGCAAGTACGACAATCAATGGAAGATCAATATTTTGTATGCCGGACAATATAATTTATTAAAAAAAGGCCCTGCTGAATACTACAAATTAGCACAAGAAAATTATAACAGATCTTACTTGATCGATGCAATAAACTACGTTAGTTTAGCAAAACAGTGTTTAAGACCTGCTAGTGATATTATCAAATATCAAAATGAAAACGAAATCAATAATTTTTATGATAATTTATTAAAGGAAGCCAACTCTAAATTTACTTTGCCATTAACCCTTGAAAGTGTAGATAGCAAACCTAAAGTTTACAGTATTTATCCTGAAGTTGCAGCAGAAGGATACATCCCAAGTATTGACTATGTTACAAGCATTAACTTAGACGATACTATAGCGCTAAAAACAGAAAAGGATAAAATGAAAAAAGAGATAAAGAATCTATTTTCAGGCATTTATAAAAATAAAAAAGGTGTTTTTTATAGAGCTTTCAGCGAATTGCCTGATGGAAATAAACCAAGAAAATACTGTAAAATGTTTGATAAAATAACTAAGTAATTCTATTTTTTTTATATTAAAGACCACATTTACTAACTGAATTTTTGTTTAAATATACAACTCATCAAAAAACTCTCATGATCGAACGTAATTCTATAAAGAAAATTAAAATGTAATTTTCATCGCTTTTTAATCACTGATTTTTAGCTATTTACAAGTCAATCAATGCATTTCATTTTTAAAATGGGTTGCATAAACCGTTATTGTTTTTTATTTTTATGGAATCTGATGAAACTCTAATCATCCGATTTAATATTTTAAAATAGGAGAAATTTAAAATGAGCAACGACAAAAAACTAAAAGCTGTAGCTTTCGGAGAAGTACTTTGGGATATTTTTGATAATGTGAAAAAAATTGGCGGAGCGCCTTTAAATGTAGCGCTTCGTATGAAAGCCCTTGGCGTTGATTCTAATATGATTAGCTGTGTAGGAAATGATGCAGATGGAGAAGCAATTATAAATGAAGTCCATAAATTAGGCTTAGAAACAAAAACAATTCTAAAATCTGATGATTTCCCAACGGGTTTAGTAAACGTAACATTGGACGAAAGTAAATCTGCAACTTATGAAATTCTTTATCCTTCAGCTTGGGATAAAATTATTCTAAACGAAGAAGCGAGAGAATTAGTCGTAAACTCAGATGTTTTAATTTATGGGAGTTTGGTTTGCAGAGATGATGTTTCTAGAGAAGCTTTGGACGAATTGCTCAACACACACACTTATAAAGTTTTTGATGTTAATCTTCGAAAACCACATTATAATTACGAGATTCTACAGCACTTAATGCAGTCGGCTAATTTTATCAAATTTAATGATGAAGAGCTAATGGAAATCAGCGCCGCTTTAGATTCTCCTTATAATACTTTAGAAGAAAATATGAATTTCATCTGTTCTTTAACCAATGCCACAGCAATTTGTGTTACGAGAGGAAAAGATGGTGCTTTGCTTTTATGGGATAAACATCTTTATGAAAATGAAGGTTATACGGTAAAAGTTGAAGATACCGTTGGTGCCGGAGATTCATTTTTAGGTGCATTGATTACTTCTCTTTTAAATGGAAAAGAACCGCAAGCAGCCTTAAATTTTGCATGTGCAACGGGAGCTTTGGTCGCTGGATCCGCAGGTGGAAATCCTGAAATTTCAATATTTGACATTGAGAATCTGATCAATAAAAATTAATATTCCTTTAGATATGATAATCAAACCCGACAGGTTTTAAAAACCTGTCGGGTTTCGTTATAAAATATAGAAAGTTAATATTTATGAATTGCCTTCAGCTTTAACTGGAGGTTAAAATTTCTGCTATAAAAAGGCTTTAGCCAAATAATACTTTTAGGCTAAAGCTGGAGGCAATTGAAAAAATTGCTTTTATTTAAAACCATTTCCTTTTTATAGTTAAAACATACATCTTTCCTTCTAAACATGGGAAATATGTAAATTTAAAATGTAATTATTTCTTCTTAATCAATATAGGCGCAGTAACTTGTGATTTCAAAATTATTAATGAAGAATGATGAAAAAACTACGAATTTCACTTATCAATATACACGGACTTTTGAAAGGTTCTGGTCTCGAAATCGGTCGAGATGCCGATAACGGAGGTCAGACCAAATATATATACGAATTAGCAGAATTTTTATCGCAACATGAAGATGTAGAACACGTTCATATTTTTACAAGATTAATAGATGATCCCGCTCTTTCGCCAGAATACGCTGTACCTGTAGAAATTATCAATGATAAATTGGACATAAGGCGAATTCCGTTTCTGGGGAAAAAGTATCGAGCAAAAGAACAGCTTTGGGAAGGTCTAGATACTTTTGTGAACGGCGCGATGCAACACATCAAACAGCACAACATTTTCCCAGATTGGATTCACTCTCATTATGCTGACGCGGGTTACGCTGCAGCCGAATTATCAGCAGTTTTAAATATTCCTTTCGCTCACACAGGACATTCTTTAGGATTCTACAAAAAGAAGAAATTAATCGAAAGCGGAGAAACAGAAGAAGAACTTGAAAAAAAGTTTAAATTTAAAGCAAGAATCGCCGCCGAAGAAAGAACATTAGAACTCGCAGAATTTATTGTTACTTCTACCGAACAGGAAATTGAAACCTACAAAGCCTACAAAAACTTCGAACTAGGAAAATACCACGCCATCTCTCCTGGAATTGACACCAGAAAATTTGTTCCATATTATTATCAAGAAAATGATTCGGATAAACAGATGGAAGAAGCGCAACGAAAATATTGGGTTGCCGAAAGCATTTCAAAATTTTTAACCAATCCGCACAAACCTATTATTCTGGCACTTTCACGACCTGATCGTCATAAAAACTTGAATACTTTAATTGAAGTCTACGGAAAAGACAAAGAACTCCAAAGCATGGCCAATCTGGTCATTTTTGCTGGTATTCGAAAAGACATTGCTAAAATGCCCGAATCTGAAAAGAACGTTTTAACCGATTTGCTTCTTTTGATGGATAAATACGATTTGTACGGAAAAATGGCAATTCCGAAGAAACATGATGTCGAAAATGAAGTATCTATCATTTATCGTTATGCTGCAGAAAAAAGAGGCGTTTTTGTGAATTTAGCTTTGCATGAAAACTTCGGCTTGACCGTTATAGAATCGGCTAGTTCTGGGCTTCCAGTTGTGGTGACGAAAAACGGTGGGCCATCAGAAATTATTCCGGTTTGTCAGAACGGAGAATTGGTAAATCCGCAAGAAGAAAGTCAGATCAAAAAAGCGCTCCGAAATATTTTAACTGATGAAAATCAATGGAAATATTATTCAAATAATGGCGCAATTAATATTCAGAAACATTACAGTTGGATAAGCCACATCAATCATTATGTAGATTTAATCAATGAAAATCTATCGGTTTCCTCGACTGGAATCAAAAAACAGCATTATCCAAATATCAATATAAGCCGACTAAAACGAAAAATCGATCACTTATTGGTTTCAGATATAGACGGAACTTTAATTGAACCCAAACTAGCAAATCCAGGTTTGAAAGAATTAAAAGCTCATTTAACCAATCGTACCGATAAAATGGCTTTTGCAATGGCTTCTGGACGCAATTTGGCACTCGTAAAAAAAGTAATTGACGAAGAAGAATTCCCTTTACCCGACTTTATTATTTGTTCAGTCGGAACCGAAATCTATTATACAAACGGAACGGATTATATTTTGGATAAAGGTTGGGCCAAGTTTCTCTCTGGAAGATGGAAAAGAGAAGAAATTGTCAATAAACTGAAAGGCATAAAATGGATTAAACTCCAGGAAGAAGAAGCGCAAAATCCTTTTAAAATCTCTTATTATTATGATAAAGAACATTACAATCATGATGAGTTAATTCAAATTTTAGGAACTGGATGGTACAAAGTCAATATTATTCCGAGTCATGGGCAGTTTTTAGATTTTATTCCGAAAAGAGCTTCTAAAGGAAATGCCATTAAATTTTTATGCCGAAAATGGTCGATTCCATTAGGAAATGTAATTGCCGTGGGAGATTCTGGAAATGATGTCGATATGTTTAGAGGGCCAGTGAAAGGTATTATTGTTGGAAATCGAAGCGCAGAACTTGCCGATTACGAAACATCCAAAAGTATTTATGTTGCTAAAAATTCAGCTTCAGAGGGAATTTTGGAAGGTTTAAAACATTATAAAGTCATAAAATAATTCATTCGTTGAAAATGAATTATTTAAACACATAGAAACATAGATTTTATTCTGAATTAAAAGAGCCGAAAAAGAAACTAGTTTCTAACACATAGTAAACGAGAAGTCAACTTTGTCAAAGTTCAAAACTTTGACAAAGTTTAACGTTTAAAAGATCTATGTTCATTTAACTAAATGAAATGCCTTTTTTCACTCAAAGTAAAACTATGAATCTATGTGTTTAAAAAATTAAAAAATATACTAACAGTTTAAAATAAATAATAAAATGTATTCAGGTTCAGGATTTAGCAACTGGGAAATTGGAGATGTTGATGTATTTATAGATGAAAAAGGAATCCATCATTTATTTCATTTAATCATTCCCAATCACGATTATATTGCTCATGCCGTTTCAAAAGATGGTCTTTCGTGGAAACGAGTAAAAAACGCTTTATTTGTTGGCGATCCCGGAGAATGGGATGATGATATGTTGTGGACGATGCATATCAGCAAAAAATCGGATGGCGAAGGTTATGAAATGTATTATACTGGCCTTAAACGCCAAGATAAAGGAATCGAACAAAAAGTAGGAAGAGCAATTTCTACCGATCTGCTTACTTGGAAAAAAGAAAATCTATACGGACTTCCTTTTAAAAGTGAAGCGCCACATTATGAAGGTCAAAATAACAATCCACGACAATGGATAAGCTTTCGTGACCCATTTAAATACCAATACAAAGGAGAAGATTATTTGTTAATCTGCGCCCGAAGTGCCTCTGGACCAACATACCGCAGAGGCTGTATTGGTGTAGCAAAAAGAGAAAAAGAAGGTTATGTACTGCAAAAACCGCTTCACATTCCGTATGTGTATGATGATGTAGAGTGCCCGTGTGTTTTTGAAATTAAAGGAACACATTATCTTTTGGGATCAATTCGAGAAGACATAAAAGTTCGTTATTGGTCTTCTGGCAAATTTAGAGGAGAATATTCTGCTTTTCATAATAATGTTTTAATGCCTCAAGGAAACTATGCTGCGAGAGTTGTGAAAAACGGAAAACACTTTTTGGTTTATAATTTCTATTTTGCAGACGGAAACGTCAATACGCATCGTGTGATTCCGCCACCAAAAGAGTTGGATGTCGATAAGAGCGGAAGGCTTCTTTTGAAAAGCTATTATTATTGGGAAAAACTATATCAGAAAACGATTCATCAAAAAGATTTGCCCCACCCCTTGCCTATTTTAGGAAATCCGACAGCAGAATTTGTTTTGGAAAATGAAAACAAATGGCGATTTGGCTGCCGAAGCGGTTATGAAATTTATGGTTTCGAAAAGCCATCAAATGATTTTGTTTGGGAAGGAACATTGTCTGTTGAAGGAATGGGAAAAACTGGCTTTGTAATTGAATGTGATAAAGAAGGAACTGGGTATTATATTTCGATTGATTTTATGAATGGTTTCGTGCAATTTAGAGCATGGGGATTTAATGAAAAAGATGTCAAGAATAATTTCATTTTTGAAAACATTCAAACCAATCAGTTTGAAATTAGCGAAGAAAAACAGATTTCCTTTAAAATTATCCGTTACGGAAATTATTACGAACTTTCGATAAATGACATTGTAAAACTGACTTTATTGGATTTTAAATACAACGAAGGAAAAGTAGGAATCTATGTCTGTTCGGCTGTAATTTCGATAAGCGATTCTAAAATTCATGTCATTCCAGAACCTGAAAACGAATATGCAGCTTCTGATCCTGAAAAATATGATAATGAATTACAACCCAATTCTTTAATCTAAATACTTATGAAAATTCAACCCCTTAAAATTGGTATGGCATTGATACTTTTAATGTCTCTTAATTTTGCTAATGCTCAACAAAAAGATGCAGAAAAATGCCGTTATACCAAAACACCTCAAGGTTATCTGATGGTTCTTCGCGAAGGCGATAATGTTTTGGAACTAATTGAAAAATTAGCCAAAGAGCAAAATATTCCATCAGCAAATTTTACGGGAATTGGTTTTGCGCAAGATGCCACTTTTGGATTTTATGATTTTAGCCAAAAGAAATTTCACCCCAAAACTTTCAATAAAGTAGAAATGGGGAGCATAACGGGATCTATTGCCTGGAGCGGCGACAAACCTTCAATACACATGCACGGAGTTGCAACCGATGATAAATTTGATGCTTACGGCGGTCATATTCTTGGATTGAAAGTTGGAACGGGATCAATGGAAATTTATATCGCAGTGAATCCTGAAAAACTAGAAAGAAAAATAGAACAGCCATTGAATGCAAATGTGTTACAATTGCCTTGTTTAAAGTAGATTTATGCGGTCTTAAACTTTGTCAAAGTTTAAAACTTTGACAAAGTTGTCGCAACAATCTTCACAAAAAAATATAAGGAACAGGATAAGAAAGCTGTTTTTATTTTGAAAGATAAAACCTATATTGGCGTTCCAAACTGATAATTTTAAAAAATGCCACATAATCCTTCCCCAGAAGATGTAAAGAGAATTTTCGAAAATTATTTTACTGCTGATATGAACATCTGGGCAGGATTTTCGGAGAAAATTAAAGTTCGTGAATTTGACAAATCTGAAATCATAAAAGATTATCATAGCGTCGAAAAATATCTCAATATTATCATTAAAGGATCAGCTGGACTATTTGTTTGGGATGGTAAAAGAGATATTTGCATCAATCTTCTTTATGAAAAGAGTTTTATAAGCGATTATATGTCTTTTCTAAATCAGAAGCCATCAGTTATTAAAACAGAAGCTTTAGAAGATTTAACGCTTTGGTCCATTTCACTTCAAGATTTAAATGAATTGTACCAAAGATCTGAAACAGGTTTGCGAATCGGAAAAGCTATTTCTGAAATACTTTATGTGCGTAAACAGCAAGAACAAATTAATCTATTGACGCTTTCGCCACAAGAACGTTATTTAAAACTTATAGAAGGCCGTCCAGAAATTTTTCAAAGAACACCACTTAAAATCATCGCATCCTATTTAGGATTAACTGCAGAAAGTTTAAGCCGAATTCGAAAAAGAGTTATGGAAAAATGATTTCTTACCTAAAGTCAATTTTATTTTCATTTTCACTCGCTAAGTTTGCTTCACTAAACCAAACAAATTTAAAACGATGAAAAATAAAATCAACTTTGGCGCTATTATAGTTTATTATGTAATTGCTGTAATCTGCAGATATGCAGCTGTTAAAACCAATTTATTATCTGGAATAGAAAATCCGTATTTAGTAATTTTACTTCGCGGTGTTGGTCCAGCTTTAGGAGCTTTGGCCGCGATAAAAATATTTTCTCTTAACAATCCAATGTCGTTAAAGGGAATTTACAAAAATGCAATTGTTCCATTTGCAGTTTATTGGATTCTTCCAGCCATTTTAATTGCAGGTGTTTATTATTTCACAATCGGTAAATTCCCAATATTATTAATGTTTACTGTTTTAGTTTACGGACTTTTAGAAGAAATTGGTTGGCGTGGATTTTTACAAGAACAATTGAAATCCCTTCCTAAATTTACTTCAATATTGATTATTGCAGTACTTTGGTTTGCATGGCATTTAAATTTCGAAACAACTCCAAGCAATATGATTTTCTTCGGAATCATTTTCTTCGGAAGTTGGGGAATCGGAAAAGTATATACTTCTACAGGATCCTTATTGGCAGTTGCAGGAGTGCATTCTCTAAACAATTTCTTCCGTAATGGTTTGCATGAAACAGAACTTACTTTAATCGTAGTTTTATTAGTAATATGGGTTGGTTTTATTATTCTTTATAACAGAAAATTTAAAACTGTAGTAAATCCTGCATAGACTTTAAACCCCAAACTTTGTCAAAGTTTAAAACTTTGACTTCAACAAACCTTTATCTTCAATAAAATAACCACAATCACTGTCATTTCGACGAAGAAGAAATCTCCACAAGTAGCTCCGCAACGAAAATCCAATCTTTGTCGAGCTTCTCGCGGAGATTTCTCCTTCGTCGAAATGACAAAAATGTGAAAACCAACTTTATAATTTATCTTTCCTCGAAGTTCTTTACACCCACTTTGACAAAGTTGACTCCCAATTTAATACGTGTTAAAAATTATTCTCCCTTAATTTAATCGTTCTGTAGTTTCCATTCTCAAACAATGTTCACTTCCCAAATACAATGGATCTCCATGTTTCTCCGACCAAAATCCGTCTAAAACATCTTTTGTAATGCATCTATAGACCGCAACTCCTTTATAGGTTTTATGGTCATCTCCTTTATAACTGAAATTAATTACCAGAATATTGTCTTTAAAGAAACCAGTTCCTTTTTGTTTATGCGAATTGATAAGCCAATCTGCCTTTATGCGATTGTTTTGATCTAAAGTCAGCGTCAAAACACCTTGGTATGTTATTTCATTACTTTCGTCCTGATTGCTTCCAGAAATGGAATAAGTACCTACTAAATCTTGTATTGTCATTTATTTAATGCGCTATTTTTTGGCAAAAGTAAAAATTATCTTTTAAATCATTTTTTTCTAATAAAAATGCATTCCAATCTTTTAAGATAAAAGTTGAAATTTTGTTAATTTCTTATAGAATTAAGTAAGAACATTTGAGATTTTATGATTAAATTGGTTGTATGAGAACAAATCCCGATGTACTTATTATTGGAGGCGGTCTTGCTGGTCTGGCAAGCGCTTTACACTTATCCAAAAAAGGATTGAAGGTCATTCTTATCGAAAAAAACACCTATCCAAAACATAAAGTCTGCGGAGAATATATCTCAAATGAAATCCTGCCTTATTTATTTTGGTTGGATTTAGATGTTAGGGAACTTCATCCAACCAGTATTTCAAACTTTGAATTTACAGCACAAAACGGAACAACAGCAAAAACTAAACTTCCACTGGGCGGTTTCGGAATCAGCCGTTATGCATTGGATAATTTCTTGTTTGAAAAAGCAACCGAAAATGGCTGTACCATTATAACCGATAACGTCACCCATATTTCTTTTGAAAATGATATTTTTACTGTAACCACTTCTCAAGAAATTCTTTCATCAAAAATAGTTTTAGGCGCTTACGGCAAAAGATCGAATATAGATCAAGTTTTGTCAAGAGATTTCATTTCTAAAAAATCACCTTGGCTAGCTGTAAAATCACATTACAAAGGAAATTTTGACGAAAGTCTTGTTGCTTTGTACAATTTTCAAGGCGGTTACTGCGGCGTTTCAAAAGTCGAAAACGACGTTATAAATATTTGTTATTTAGCGGATTTTTATACTTTTAAAAAATACAAAAACATCGAAGAGTACCAAAAATCGGTGCTTTATAAAAATAAAAAATTGAAAGGGATTTTTGAAAACAGCACTTCCCTATTCGAAAAGCCTTTAACGATAAGTCAGATTTCATTCGATAAAAAAGAACCTGTAGAAAATCACATTTTAATGATTGGAGATACCGCAGGTTTAATTCATCCCATGTGCGGCAACGGAATGGCAATGGCAATTCATAGCGCTAAAATAGCTTCTGAGCTTGTGCTTGATTTTTATTATGGAAAAATAGAATCGAGAAGCGAATTTGAAAAAGAATACATTAAAGAATGGAAAAAGCATTTTAGCAAAAGATTATTCTTTGGTAGAGTTTTAGCCAAAGCACTAACACATAAAAACCTGACTCATTTCATGACAACCGTCGCAGCATCAATTCCTGCATTACTATCGTTCATTATAAAACAAACGCACGGTCGACCAATAACAATTGAATAAATGGGTGTAAACACTAAATATAGAACAGAAGAAATTGAAATAATGGATGATTTTTCGCTTCAAAGCGAAGAACTTATTGGCGCGTTAGATCAAATTGCTTCTATTAATCAGTTGCTTGGCGGAAATAAACTGACGCTTCATGGCATAAAAGAACTTTTGAAAAAGACGGATACTTCTCAAACCATTACCATTGCCGATATTGGATGCGGAAATGGAGACATGCTGAGAATGCTTGCCAAATATGGAAAAAAGCGAAATCTCAAGTTCAAATTAATTGGAATCGACGCCAATGCTTTTACAATTGATTATGCTACGAAACTTTCAAAAGATTTCCCGAACATAGCATATAGCTGCATGGATATTTTTACCGAAGATTTCAATCAGTTAAAATATGATATTGTTTTGTGCACATTAACGCTGCATCATTTTACAACCAATCAAATTGCAGAACTAATCCATATTTTAAACCAAAATGCTTCAATTGGAATTGTCGTAAATGATCTTCATAGAAGCAAAATTGCATATCGATTGTTTGAGCTAATAAGCGTTGTGTTCAATCTCAATACAATGTCGCGCAACGATGGTTTGATTTCTATTTTAAAAGGATTCAAAAAAACCGAATTGGAGCATTTCTCCAAAAAACTAAATCTAAAAAACTATTCCATAAACTGGAAATGGGCCTTTCGGTACCAGTGGATAATTACTAAAATATGAGTGTAAAGATAATCACAGCTGTTAAACAGCTTCCGCAATATTCTCGAACGACCGAAGAAATACTTCCTCTTGTAGACGTATGGCTTGAAGGTCAGGAAGAGCGTTTTATCAAAAAAGTAAAAAAGATCTTCGAAGGCGCTTCTGTAGACAAGCGCTATTCTATCATGGAACCTTCTGAAGTTTTTAACGCTACTTCATTTGAAGAAAAAAATGATATTTATAGCCGCGAAATGATTGTTCTAGGACATCAAGTTCTCGAAAAAGCATTAGAAAAAACAGGCTGGGATCCGCAGAGTTTAGACTATATTATTACGGTAAGCTGTACCGGAATTATGATTCCTTCGCTTGACGCTTATCTGATTAATAAAATGAAATTAAGACAAGATATTGTTCGTCTTCCTGTAACCGAAATGGGCTGTGCTGCAGGAATTTCTGGAATTATTTATGCAAAGAATTTTCTAAAATCGAATTCTGGAAAACGTGCTGCAGTGATAGCAGTAGAATCGCCAACTGCCACTTTTCAGCTTGATGATTTCTCCATGCCGAATATTGTAAGCGCCGCTATTTTTGGAGATGGCGCGGCTTGCTGTTTATTGTCTTCAAAAGAAGAAGATGCTGGTCCTGAAATTCTCGACGAACAGATGTATCATTTTTATGATGCAGAACACATGATGGGCTTCAAATTAACCAACGGCGGACTGCAAATGGTTCTCGATATTGAAGTTCCAGATACCATTGCTTCTCATTTTGGTGACATTATTCATCCTTTTCTAAAACAGAATAATCTTGAAATTAAAGATATTGACCACATGATTTTTCATCCCGGAGGAAAAAAAATCGTGACAACGGTTGAATCGCTTTTTGCTGGATTGGAAAAAAATATTGACGATACTAAAGAAATTCTCAAACAATACGGCAATATGTCGAGCGCAACCGTTTTGTATGTTTTAGAGAACATTATGAATCGAAATCCGAAAAAAGGAGAAAAAGGTTTAATGCTGAGTTTTGGCCCAGGATTTTCGGCACAAAGAGTTTTATTGCAATGGTAATTTAAAAGCTTATGGAATTAAATGATATTATAAAACAGCTACCGTACAGCAAACCTTTTTTGTTTGTAGATGAATTGCTTCACGCAGATGAAAATGGCGTAACTGGAACTTATACTTTCAAAGAAAATCTTGATTTTTACAAAGGCCATTTCAAAGATAATCCTGTTACTCCTGGCGTTATTTTAACCGAAACAATGGCTCAGATTGGAATGGTTTGCTTGGGAATATTTTTGTTGGGAAATGAATTGGGAGAAAATACCGTGATTGCCTTCACATCTGCCGATATGGAATTTTTAAAACCCGTTTATCCAAATGAAAAAGTAACGGTGACTTCGGAGAAATTGTTCTTTCGTTTTGGAAAATTAAAATGTAATGCGGTCATGAAAAACGAAGCTGGACAAGAAGTTTGCAGAGGCGTTCTGGCAGGAATGATAACAAAGAGATTATGAAAAAACGAGTCGTTATAACAGGTCTTGGAGTTGCAGCGCCAAATGGTGTTGGAATTTCTGCGTTTACTCATGCGCTGCAAAATGGCATTTCGGGTATTCGTCATGATTCTCAGCTGGAAGAATTGCAATTTTCTTGTCAGATTGTGGGTCAGCCGCAAATATCTGAAGAGTTGAAAGCGCAGTATTTTACAGAACTCGAACTTCGCGGATTTAACAGCACCGGAATTTTATACGGCGTTATTGCGGGTATGGAAGCTTGGAACAATGCGGGATTGCCAATAAATGAAAATCCAGATTGGGATAGCGGTGTAATCTTTGGAGCTGGAACTTCTGGAATTGATAAATTTCGCGAGAGCATTTATAAAATTGACGAACTGCAAGTCCGAAGATTAGGAAGCACCGTTGTGGCCCAAACCATGAACAGCGGTATTAGCGCTTATCTTGGAGGTAAAATTGGATTGGGAAATCAGGTTACAACCAATTCATCGGCTTGTACTACGGGAACTGAATCCATATTAATGGCTTACGACCGAATACAATCTGGACAAGCAAAACGAATATTAGCGGGAAGCACTTCTGACAGCGGTCCGTATATTTGGGGAGGATTTGACGCGCTTCGTGTCTGTTCTTCCAAGTTTAATGAGAGCCCCGAAGAAGGTTCAAGACCAATGAGTGCTTCGGCAGCAGGATTTGTTCCTGGAAGTGGCGCAGGAGCTTTTGTAATTGAAGATTTGGAAAGCGCTTTAGAACGCAACGCTACTATTTATGCCGAAATATTGGGCGGAAATGTCAATTCGGGCGGACAGCGCGATGGCGGAAGTATGACCGCTCCAAACAGCACAGCCGTTCAAAGATGCATTAAAAGTGCTCTAGAAAATGCAGGAATACATCCAAACGAAATTGATGCCATCAACGGACATTTAACGGCTACTACAAAAGATAGTTTGGAAATTGAAAATTGGGCAAAAGCATTAGACCGAAGCAGTTCTGATTTTCCATTTATTAATTCGCTGAAAAGCTTAACTGGACATTGTTTAAGTGCTTCTGGAAGTATTGAAAGTGTTGCTACAGCATTACAACTTTATGAAGGTTTTTTATTTGGAAATAAAAACTGCTCTGATCTTCATCCTGAAATTGCAGCACTACTTGATCCTTCAAAAGTACTTTTGGAAACTATTAAAACTAACCCCAAAATAATTGCAAAAGCCAGTTTTGGTTTTGGCGATGTAAACGCGTGTGTAATATTTAAAAAATTCGAAAATTAAAATGGACAGACAAGAACTTACCGCAAGATTAAAAGTAATTATAAAGCCTTTTGCAACCAACACAGAAGCTTACGACAATTTAACTGAAGAAACAGACTTCATTAAAGATCTCAATATAAACTCTGCTAATTTGGTTGATATTGTGCTTGATATTGAAGAAAATTTCGACATCGTAATTGATAATGCCGATATGGAACGAATGCTTGATGTTAAAACTGCTTTGGAAATCATCGAAACCAAACTCGCAGCAAAATGATTGGCAATGACATTATAGATCTCGCGCAGTCACGTAAAGAAAGCAATTGGCAACGGAAAGGTTTTATAGAAAAGCTTTTCACGGCTGATGAACAACAACTTATAAAAAATTATGATGAACCAGAAGTCATCGTTTGGCTTTTGTGGAGCATGAAAGAGGCTGCGTATAAAATCTATAATCGTCAGACCAAAATTCGCGAATTCAGTCCCAAAAAGCTTGTTTGTTTTATAGATTCATTAGATATAAATAATTTATTTGGGAAAGTGATTTGTGATAAAAATATTTATCACACTAAAACTATTTTATCATTAGAAAGCATTCATACAGTTGCTGTTACCAATTTTAAAGATATAAATAATGTGATAGAAGTTGAAAACAAAGAAATCGTAAAAGACGAAAATGGTATTCCGTATTTGAAAATTTCTTCGAATAAGCTTCAAGATATTTCAATTAGCCATCATGGGCGATTTGAAAAGCGGATTATTATAAAAAACTAATTTAATCCTCTAATTACCAAATACCCTATTACAGGAATTTCTATTCAGAATATTCTTTATATTTGATTTATATGTTAAAATTCATATTCACCAGAAAGCAAAAATCTATGAAAATACTTTTTACAAAAACGGTATTGCTTTTACTTTTCTTAACCTTATTTTCTTGTGAAAATAAAAAACCAAAACCAGTCGCAAAACCAGCCTATAAAGCGGGTGTAATTTTATCTTTTGATGATGCTTATGTCGACGAATGGTCGGAAGCTGATCAAGTTTTGCGAAAATATTCTTGGAAAGCAACTTTTAACGTCTGCAGAATAGATTCGATTGGAGCACCTGAAATTAAAAAACTGCTCGAAATGCAAAAATACGGTCATGAGATTGCCGGACATGGCTATCATCATTACAATGCTGTTAAGTTCACGCAAAAATATAGCGTCAAAGAATATCTAAAACAGGAAATCGATCCGATGATTATTTCTATGAAAAAAAAGTCTTTCAACGTTACTTCCTTTGCTTATCCTTATGGCGAAAGATCAGATTCGCTGGACAAAGCACTATCTCCTCTTTTTAAAATTATTAGAGGAAGAGCATTTGGAGGTGAAATTCCAGAAAAGCAAGACAGCTATTTTAATAATTCTAAAATCGTATTTGCATTTGATATTGATAATAGCCACATTCATTTCAGCATTCCGTATGTATTGGAGTTATTAGATTATGCCAAAAAGAACAATAAAATTCTACTTTTATGCGGTCATAAACCCGTGAAAGAAATCACTGAAAATTATCAGGTGAAAATCGAAACTTTAGAATTTATCTGCAAATACATGAAACTGAATGATCTTAAATTCTATAAACTTTCAGATTTAGATAATTTGCTTCCGCCACAGCTTTAATCCAGAAAATTGAAATTATAAACAATGAAGATCCATCTTATTTTTATGCTGGCTGTCGTAACGGTTTGTCAGGCTCAAATAAAAAAAACTGTAATCAAAGCTTCTTCAAAAATCTGTTATATAAAAGAAGATAATGAAGAAAAAACAAAATGGCATTTAGATCCAAAAGCAAAACCAGATTTATACGTAACAAATAAAACTCCCAAAGAGAAAACGGTAACTTTTTACACCAATGAAGATTCCATCGTCATAAAATTAAAACCTGGAAAAAAGTTCGATTTTGCAGTCCTTTTAAATAATACCGACAGCTGTTATACACGAGTTGAATGTCCGCCTTTACAAAACTTTTCAAAACTCAAACCTGAAATACACGATACAATTCCTTTTGTGCTTTCAGCGTATAACAACATCATTTTCAAGGTTCAATTAGACGACAAGGAAACGCTGGATTTGAAATTTGATTCAGGAACAACTGATTTTCTTTTAACGAATGATATGCTCAATCAGCTAAAATTAAATAATTTAAAAGGACATAGTTTTAAACTTGGAAATCAAATTTGGAAAGATCAGGAAATTTATCCTGTAGAGTTAACTGGACAAGGAACTGTGGGGCGTTTTGGCTGGAATATATTTGATGGTAAAATTGTAGAAATCGACTATGATAAAAAGCTTTTTATAATTCATTCTAAACTGTCCAAACAAAACAAAGATTACACAAAATTGGATATGGAATTTACACATACTTTATTTTGTATTCAAGGACAGCTTCAAATAAAAAATGTAGTTTATAAAGGACGTTTCCTTTTTGACAATGGCTATCAGCGCACCGCAATGCTTGATCAGCAGATAATGCAGGAACAGCAATACCCTAAAGAAAGTTTGCCTATTATCAAAAAAGTAATTTTAAAAAATGGTCAAGGCGAAGAAGTTCCAGTTTTGACAGTGAAAAACGAAAAACTTTATTTAGGAAATTTATGTCTGAATGATGTACCAGTACAATTACTAACGAAAGACAATCCAGCCCGATTTAAAACTCATATTCTTGGTAGCGAAGTTTTAAAAAGATTTAATACCATTTTAGATTTTCAGAAAAACAAAGTCTACTTAAAACCTAATTCATTATGGAATGAACCTTATACCGAAGGCTCATAAAAGAATGACATTTATAGAAAAACTAAACGAATCTAATTCAAGATTTTTTTTCAGAGAATAGAATAACTTTTAATTACTTTTATCACTTTAAAACTCATTGATCAGGTATGGGTTTTCTATTCAGCAATATTAATCGGTAATGAATAAAGTTTTATTAGTCGAAGACGATCCAAGAGTTGCTTCTTTTATAACAAGAGGACTCGAAGAACAATTGTATCAGGTAAAAAACGTCAGCAAAGGTTTTGATGCCATTAATGAAGTAATGGAAAATACCTACGACATTATCATTCTCGATATTATGCTTTCTGATATTTCTGGTTTTGAAGTCTGTGAGGTTTTAAGAAATCGAAAAATAATCGTTCCTATTCTTATTTTAAGCGCACTCGATACTCCGCAAGAAAAAGTGAGAGGATTAAAAGCCGGAGCCGATGATTACTTGGCAAAACCTTTTTTGTTTGAAGAACTTCTGGCGCGAATAAATGCGCAGCTTCGTCGTACAGAATTTAGTTCTGGTGTTTTAGATTTCCAGTCTTATGCAGGAATCAAAATCAATATAAAAGAGCAAAGTGCTAGCAGAGACGGTAAAGAACTGAATCTTTCTTCTCGAGAATTAAAGCTTTTGATCTTTTTTATGAAAAACAGAGAAACTGCTTTGTCCCGAATTGCTATTGCTGAAGCTGTTTGGCATATGGATCTCGATATGAGCATAAATACGGTTGATGTTTATATTAATTATTTAAGAAATAAAGTCGACAAGAATTTTTCTTTTCCGCTAATTCATACTGTAAAAGGTACTGGATATATGCTTAAAAATAAGGTTAATGAATCTTAAGAATAAACTTGCCAGAAATTCTACACTGCTTTTTGCTTTTATCTTAGGCCTTGTTCTTATTGGATCTTTTTTGCTTTTTAAAAGCCACAGAAAAGATTTATATTATGAAAAGCTTGAAGACAACGCCTTAATTACTGCTTTTTTCTATTTTGAAAAAGATGAAATTAGAAAAATGGACAGTGTAAGTTATAAAGACATAGAAACGCAATTCAATAAAATTGCCAATCAATCTATCCGAATTTATAATGCTAAAACGAAGAAACTGTATTTACGCGATGATGTTCCTGTTGTATTAAGTGATCGAAACTTAAAAGCTATTTCACGAGACCAAATTCTGCATTTTACAATAGATCAAAGGCAATTTAGCGGATTATATTACAAAGACAATCAAGGTGATTTTATTATTGTTGTTTCTGGAATTGATGATGTTGGAAATCAGCAGTTAGAAATGCTTGCCATTGTATTTTTTAGTTTTTATCTGGCGGGAATTGCACTTAATTATCTTTTAGGACGATTTTTAGCAAGGCAAACTTTCAGACCTTTTGCAGATGTAATTTCGAAGGTAAATACCATTACAACAGAAAATCTTCATTCGAGACTTGAAATGCCGACCGTTAGCGGAAAAGATGAAATAAAAGAACTTATTACAACTTTTAATTATCTTTTAGAAAGGCTTGAAAAAGGTGTTGCGATACAGAAAAACTTTCTGAAAAATGCTTCTCATGAACTAAAAACTCCACTTACTTTTATTATTGGAGATATAGATGTATCGCTACAGCATCCAAGAACCAACGAACAATACGAAGAAGTTTTAAAATCACTTCGAAAAGATACTTTCCATTTGAAATCGACTCTAGATGGATTGCTCATTCTGTCTGGATTAGAACTTTCAGAACCTGACCAGATGGAAACGGTAAGAATTGATGAAATTTTATGGAATATTCTCGAAAAGAAAAACATCGAATATCCTGAAGTAAAAGTTACGCTTAACTTGGATGCCATTGCCAATAATGAAGATTTATTGTCTGTAAATGGCAATAGACACATGCTTTTTATTGCTTTGTATAATATTATAGACAATGCCATTAAATTCTCTTTTCCTTTGCAGGTCAATGTAGTTGTTTCTGAAAATCAAGGAAAACTTCTTTTAAAAATAATAGATCAAGGTTCTGGAATTGATGAAAAAGACATTGCTTCGATTTTTGATTTATTTTTTAGAAGTGATCGCACGAGATATATTCAAGGACAAGGATTAGGGCTTTTTATTACAATGCAAATTCTTAAGCGCCATAACATCGCTTTAACAGTAGATTCTGAACTTGAAAAAGGCACTGTTTTCTCTCTCTTATTTCCTTAATTTTTTTATAAAAAACAAAGTCTTTTCTTGGTCAGAAAAACTGTTTTTTATCAATTCGTAACATTTACATAATACTCTAATCTATCTCTAATCTTGTTTAAATCTATCTCTAATGCCTTATTTTATGAGATCTGAGACAAACTGCTTGATAATAAAGCGATAGCTATTTTTTCATGAAATAACATCTTCATCATTTTAAATTAACAAAGAATTGTTTTTTGATTTTTCGTTAACATAAGCCTTAAATCGGATTGAAGCAAAGAGATTTTATTTGTCGTGGATAAAAACTAATAAATAACATGACAAAACTAAAACTCTTTTTTTCGGCTTTGATGCTTCTTACCGCAGGAAGTATTTTTGCCCAGATTACAACCTCGTCCTTGTCTGCAAAAGTCAATGATGGAACAAGTGCTGTTATCGATGCAGATGTTACCTTAACACATTTGCCTACAAATGCAGTTTACAGAGTAAAAACAGACAAACAAGGTAGGTTTAGCTTCGAAAACTTAAATGCGGGTGGTCCTTACGAATTAGAAATAAAAAGTAACGACACGAAAGATTACACAAATGCACAGATTTTTTTAGCTCTTGGCGAAAATGATCTGCCAACAATTGTAGTTGGAAAAGCAGATAATAATGTATTAGAAGAAGTAGTGATTACAAGTTCTAAACCTTCTTCTAAAAACAATGGCACAAGTATTAATGAAAAACAAGTAAACGCACTTCCTTTAATTAATAGAGGAATTCAGGATGTTACAAAACTTGTTCCTCAAAGTTCTAACAACTCTTTTGCAGGTACCAATTTTAGATACAACAACGTTACAATTGACGGTTCGATAAATAATGATGCTATTGGATTTAGTCCGTCTTTAGGAGGTCAATCTGGAACTTCTGGAATGCCAGGAAGCAGTACGCGTTCAAATTCTATCAGTTTAGATGCGATTCAAGATATTCAGGTTTATATTGCTCCTTACGATATTAAATTAGGAAACTTTTTAGGAGGAAGTGTAAATGCTGTAACAAGAAGCGGAACAAACACTGTGAGCGGATCTATTTACAGTTACGGAAGAAGTGCAGCTATAACTGGTCCTAATAATGCTGGTGACGGTTCTAAAATGCCAAGTTCTTTTGGAGATTACCAAGTAGGTTTCAGATTAGGATTGCCAATTATCAAAGACAAATTGTTCTTCTTTACTAATATGGAATATGCAGAAAGAACAGATCCTGTTTTTTATAATGCTGGTTCAACAGATTCTAACGGAAAATTAACTTCATTAGTTGATAATGCAACTGCAGAACAGATTTCGCAATTCGTAAAATCAAACTACGGATTTGATCCAGGAACTTATGGTTCATACAATAACTTTTCTAAAAGCCAGAAATTCTTCAATAAGATTGACTGGAAAATCAATGAGAAAAACTCACTTTCATTAAGAAACAATACGGTTATTTCTCAAGCAACAAACTTAGAGCGTGATGCTGCAAACTTTAGATTTGCAAGTATGGACTTTACTCAGAAAAACCAAGCTATCAGTACGGTTTTAGAATTAAAAACGCACTTCAACAGCCAATGGTCTAACTCTTTTATTGCAAGTTATTCAGCAATAAAAGATTATCGTGATCCAAAATCTAGTAATATCATGTTTCCTCAAACAGAAATTGGTTACAATGGAGGAACTATTTTCTTAGGAAATGATCGTGAAGCGACTGTTTTCAATATGAAACAAAACACTGCTGAAATCACTGACAACTTAACTTATAAAACAGGAAATCATACTTTATTATTTGGTACTCACAATGAATTTTACGACATCAACTATGGTTTTGTAAATGCACTAAACGGAAGAGTTTCATACAAATCTCTTGATGATTTCTTCAATAAACTGCCTACTCGTGTTCGTGGAACTTATCCGTTTGACGGTTCAACAAGAGACGAAATCTTCAATAATCCGTATGCTAAATTCAAAATAAACATGTATAGCGCTTACGTTCAAGACGAAATTAGAATTGGAGACAAATTAAAAGTAGTTCCAGGTGTTCGTGTAGATTATACTGATTTACCAAACAAACCTAAATTGAGCGAACAAGTACAAAATTCTCCTGAAGATCCAAATTACGGAACAACTTATACGTATACGCCATTAAATCAAATCAAAAATAACTTCTTTAGCTCAGCATTAGTTTCGCCAAGAGTTGGATTTACTTATAATGTAGATGAAGATAAAACGTTTGTTATTAGAGGTGGATCTGGTGTATTTACTGGAAGAATTCCGTTTGCGTGGTTAGGTTATGCTTATTACAATGATGGTGTTGGATATGGAAGTTATGACAAAAACAATTTAACTGCGGCTCAAGTTGCGGCGGCGGGAGATCCTTTGGCAACTGGCGGACTTAATGGTTACCACGATGCTACACCAAAAGTACAAGCCGATTTAGTTGATAATAATTTTAAAATGCCAACTGTTTTAAGAAACTCATTGGCTTTTGACAAAATAATTGACGGTTACAAATTTACTCTTGAAGGTATGTACACAAAAGTAATTCGTGACTTAGAATTCCAACAAGTAAATAAAACGGACAATCCAACTTATTTTTCTTACGATACTAAACACGAAATGCCAATTTATGCTGCAAACATAAATTCTGCTTTTTCAAATGCTTATTTGTTATCAAACACAAATAAAGGATACCGTTACAGTATTACTGAAATAATTTCTAAAACTTACGATTTTGGTTTCAACTTTATGGTGGCTTATACTTACGGAGATTCGAGAGATATCACAAACGGAATTCGTAACTCTATGGAAAGTAACTTCCAAATGAACCAATCTTTAACTCCAAATAATCCTCAATTGGCAACTTCTAACTTTAATATCAAACACAGAATTGTTTCTAATGTAGGTTACGGCGTAAAAGTTGCTCCAAACAACACTTTATCTGCAAATGTGTACTTTAATGCACAATCAGGAAATCCGTTTTCTTGGGGATTTGTTAACTCAACAATTGCAGGAACTGGACAGGCGGCAGGTTTAGCTTACATCTTTAAAGATGCAGCAGAAGCAGCAAAATATATTGGAGTGAGTTCTGCAGGAGTTCCTTCTGCAACAGCAGCACAGCAAGTAGCAGATTATGAAGCTTTCATTAACGGAAATGATTATTTAAAAAGCCGTAGAGGAAACTTCACAGAAAGAAACGGAGATACAACTCCTTGGAATATTCAAGCCGATTTAAAATTAATGGATGAAATTCAGGTTACTAAAGTTGGAACTTTCCAAATTTCGTTCAGCATGGCAAATATCGGAAACCTTATCAATAAAGATTGGGGAAGAAGTTATTTTGTTCCTAACACTTATAATTCAACAGCAAGTCTTGGTTTAACAAAATCAGGAAACTTAGGCGGAGTTGCAACAGGCGATCCTACTTATACTTTCCAAAAACCAAGTACTTCACCTTATACTGTAGATCAATTAGCTTCAAGATTCCAAGGTCAGCTTGGCTTAAGGTATTCGTTCTAAAAGATGTGTTTTTTTTATTTTTGATTATCTCTCAGTTTCTGTTTTATGAAACTGGGAGATTTTTCTTTAAACTCATAAAACAAAAAACCACTCACAAAAAAGAGAGCGGCCTTAAACAAACCAAAATTTAAATAAATGCTACTTTTATAAAGGTAGAATATTGTAATTCGTTCCTTTTTTGGTGTTAAATGTCGCGGTATAACCAATAGACGATTTCTTGCTTTTTATATTCAGTTTTTCAATAATAAAAGGCTCTGCAGATCTTACTGTGCAAATACCACCATTATTAGACAAAACCTTCGCTTGACTCATTTTACCATTATTCCATTTTATATCTACAGTAAAATTGCCTTTGGCTTTAATGCCTTTGATTTCGCCGTCTGTCCAAGCATCTGGTAAAGCTGGAAGCAAATGAATTTCTTTGTTCTGACTTTGCAATAGCATTTCTATAACTCCTGCTGTTCCAGCAAAATTTCCATCAATCTGAAAAGGCGGATGTGCATCAAACAAATTCGGGTAACATCCTCCATGTCTGCTGTATTCCGTATTATTTTCTTTCGTTAATCTCAACTGGTTCTTAAATAATCGATAAGCATGATTTCCATCTAAAAGTCTTGCCCACATATTTACTTTCCAGGCCAAACTCCATCCGGTTCCATCATCTCCACGAAGTTCTAGCGTTTTTTTAGCTGCCTCGGCCAATTCTGGCGTTTTCAATGGCGAAATCAAATTAGCGGGATGCAAAGCATAAAGATGCGAAGTGTGCCTATGATGCGGATCTTCTTCTTCAAAATCTTTGTACCATTCTAATAATTGTCCCTTACTGCCTATTTGAAAAGGAAGTAATTCACTTCCAGCTTTGTCTACTTTTTTTCTGAATTCTGAATCAATATTTAAAACTTTTGAAGCTTCGACTGTATTTTCGAACAAATCTTTAATAATTCCAATATCCATTGTACAAGCCGTCGTTACAGTCCCTTTCTTTTTGCCGTCGTAATAAAACATGTTTTCTGGTGAAGTTGAAGGCATTGTTACCAAATATCCGTCTTTATCCTTTTGCAACCAATCTAAACTAAACTCAGCCGCGCCTTTAATAATCGGATATACTTTTCTTAAATATGCTGTATCGCCTGTATATTGATAATGTTCCCACAAATGTCTGCTTAACCAGTTTGCTCCCATATACCAGTTTGCCCACATCGGGTCTCCTTTACCAAAATCTCCAACAGGATTGGTCATTGCCCAGATATCTGAATTATGATGCAAAACCCAACCATTAGCATGGTAATAACTTTTTGCTGTTTCTGCTCCAGTCACAGAAACATTTTTAATGAATTCGTCAAGCGGAAAAAACAATTCAGACAAATTTCCAGATTCTACTGGCCAATAATTCATCTGTAAATTAATGTTTGTAGTGTAATTACTGCTCCAAGGTGCACGAAGTTTATTGTTCCAAATTCCTTGCAAGTTTGCAGGAGTATTGTGTGTGCGTGAAGACGAAATCAATAAATAACGTCCAAACTGAAAAAATAAAGCTTCTAATCCTGCATCTTTTTCTCCTTTTGCGTAATGCTCTAATCTTATGTCTGTAGCCAGATTGGCTTTGCTGGTTTCGTTTTCATTCAATTTTAATGAAACTCTATTGAAGAATTTTTGAAAATCAGCAATATGTTCTTTTAATAAATTATCATACTTTTTGCCAACCGCTTTCTTAATCGGATTTTCAGCCAATTGATGCTCATCTTTACCTTGACTGTCTGGACATTTATCAAATCCGTTGAAGCTTGTCGCAGCTGAAACAAAAAGCAAAATTTCTGAAGCATTTTTTATGACCAATTTATTTCCGTCAGCACTTATTTCTCCATCTTTTATAACTGGTTTAATAATCAATTCAAAACGCATTCCTCTGCATCCTGACGGATCTTCATAAACAATTGGTTCTTTATTGTAATCAATATAATTTGGATCTGCGTGTGAAGGTGCTTTTCCTTTTAAAACCAATGCTTTATCGTTTATTGCTTTTTCGTTTCGCAAAAGACTCGTCGCATCAAGTGTAACTGAAAGTTTTTTTATTTGATCTGCCGAAAGTTTAATTACAATGCATTGCGCAGGTGCAGAAGCAAAGATTTCTCTTTTATAATTTACACCACCTACTTTGAAATCTGTTGTTGCTAATCCTGTTTGCAAATCTAGACTTCTGTTATAAGAATCCGTTTTTTGCCCACCAAAATCCTGTTTCAGAATAAGATCTCCCAAAGGCATAAAACTTTCGCTATAAGCGCCCTGCATATTTTTAGTAAGCTGATATGCCTTCTCGAAATCTTCATTTCTAAGCGCTTCTCTAATTAAAGCAAGATTCTTAAAGGCATCTGGATTTACGTTTTTCTGCACAGGCCCTCCACTCCATAAAGTAGCTTCATTCAGCTGAATTAATTCAGAATCTACTCTTCCAAAAACCATTGCGCCCAAAGTACCATTTCCAATTGGCAACGCTTCTGTCCATTCCACCGCTGGCTGATTATATTGCAGTTTCAAATCCTGTGCATAACCAGAAAATCCAGTTACTATAGACAGAATTACAAAAACCTTTTTAAAACAATGATGAAACATGGTATTTTAATTAATAATTTATAATTAACAATTCACAATTAATTGATTTTCAATTTTAAAACCGTTACCGAATAAGCGGGAAGATTCAAATCTTGTTTTCCTTTTGTAATTTTATATTCGCTTTGTTTTGGAGTGATTTTTTTAGGATCAGCAAAAGTATTTTCGTCTTGGGTATTTAAGCTTGACAATCTTATAATCGAACCTTTTGAACCTAATTTTGCTCCTTTTAAATCTATGCTAACTTCTTGACTTGAAGCTGCTGTATTAACCAATTTTATAATAATTTCTTTGCTGTTGATATCTTTTACAGCTGACGCATACAAATCATTCTGACCAATTAACGCTTTTCCGTCTTTTGTAATATTTAAAAGATCCGTTCCTTTATTGGTTGAAAACAATTGCTGCACATAATAATTCGCTGAACCGTAAGATTCTAAATTATTAAACCAAATCATATCAGGAGTCCATTGCCAAGCATCTTCATGAGCCATTAAAGGTGCGTAGGAAGATAATTGAACTACCTCTGCATTTCTTTCCAATCCTGTCATAAAAGCAGCCTCAGAAAATGCACATTCCCAATTGTTTCTATTATTCGGATTTGCTCCTGAAACACTTTGCGCCGCATATTCTCCAGCAAATATTTTTGGTCCTTTTCGATCATAATTATCGTAACGACCGGCATTTTCTCTAAACCATTTCGGGCTTTCATAATAATGTTCGTCAACCAATTCTGCATTCAGCTTTTTAAGTTCAGCCATAGCATAATCAAAATGCTCACCTTTTGGCGAAGGCCCGCTTCCAGAAACTATGATGATATTTGGGTATTTTGCTTTTATTGCTTTTTCAAAAACTTTGTAACGATCAATATAATCTGTTCCCCATTGCTCGTTTCCAACTCCAATATATTTTAAATTAAATGGCTTAGGATGTCCCATATCCGAGCGGATTTTTCCCCAAGTTGTCGTAACAGCTCCATTGGCAAATTCGATCAAATCTAAAGCATCTTGAATGTATGGATCCAATTCATCCATCGGAGCTAATTCTCCTGTGTTGTATTGACAAGCCATTCCACAGCTCAAAATTGGCAAAGGTTCTGCGCCAATATCTTCAGAAAGCTGGAAATATTCGTAAAATCCTAATCCGAAGCTTTGGAAATAGTCAGGCGTTTGTTTGTGATTGAATTCGACATTCCAACGGTTCATCATCGTTTTTCTTTCTTCTACATTTCCAACCGATTTTTTCCATTGATAACGATCAGATAAAGTTCTTCCTTCAACAATACAGCCTCCTGGAAAGCGTAAAAATCCAGGTTTTACATCATACAAAAGTTGCACAAGATCTTTTCTAAGTCCATTTTTTCTGCCTTTCCAAGTATCTTCAGGAAACAACGAAATCATATCCAAATCAATCGTTCCTGTTCCTTCAAAAGTCAGTTTTAGCTTTGCTTTTGCTTCTGTTTGCGTACCTATAATTTGTGCTGTGTAATTTGTCCATTGCTCTGATTTTGGAACAATGCTCGTTTCTCCAATTACCTTTAGATCTTTATCAATTAATTGAACAATAATTTTTTTAATTGCTCTATTAGGATTCGCAGCTTTCAAAGAAAGATTGTATTTGGCATCTTTCTTCACTCCCATTCCTCTAAATCCTTCATTTATTAAAGCATAGCCTTTGTCATTGTTTATCTCCACTCGGCAGAAATTGGTATTAGTAGCCGATAAATTTATTGACGTGGCACTACCCGATTCTTTATTCATAGAAGATCTTTTGGTGTTAGGCTGTTCCCACCCCATTAAAGGTTTATCAAATTCAAAAGATCTGTTTTTAACCATTTCGGCGTATAATCCTCCATCTGCGGCAAAATTGATGTCTTCAAAAAACAAACCGAACATTGTTGGCTGAATTTTAGTAATCGTTTTTGAAGCATCAACTTCTAAAGTCGCTTTTTGTGCATTTAGATAAAAACTGCTCATTAATAGACCACAAATAGTAAATTTTCTGATATTGTATTTCATAATTTTGGTATGAGATGGTTATTTATTTACTGCCTCTAATTTAGCAGGAAAAGCCGATTCTCCATCTAAATTAATCACTTTTAAAACATCAACATTTTTACTTTCAACAGCATATTTAAAATAATCTGGTTTGTTTTTCCCCCATTGAACAGTACAATTTTGAACTTTAATACTTTCAGCGTTATCAAAATAAAAACCTGATGTACTTCCTTTTACAAAACCTTCAACATTTGCTGGGCGTCTGTCATATAATCCGCCAGGAAAAGAAGTTGTTTTATCTATAAAAACGCTCACATTATCAAAAACAATATTCTTGATTTTATCTTTAGATTCACCGCTTACAAACACACCGTTTTCTCCTGTGCATTGAATATTAGAAAAATAGATGTTTCTAATTTCTCCCACTTTTCCTTCTGTTGCTCCTTTTGGAAAACGCCAATTCGCATCTTTATGATTCCCTTTTGCTCTGCTGAAAGCTGTAACATAAATTGGTTCTGCTTTTCCCCACCAAGTATCTGTGTTTAATTTACTTTCTATAATGATATTAGAAAAAATAACATCGCTTACCGTTCCTTCATCTCTGTTCTGAATTCCTAAAGCACGATTACTGTTTTTAATAATACAGTTATTGAAAACCACTTGTCTGATCGCATCCATATTTTCCGAACCAATTTTAATCGCACAACTACTGCTTGTCATCGTGCAATTGGTAACCGTAATATTTTCGCAAGCGCCAAATTCTTCAAATTCTCTTCTGTTTTTCAAACAAATACAATCGTCACCGCTTTCAATATAACAATCGCTGATTCTAACATTTTTTGAATGATCCAAATCGATTCCGTCACTGTTACGTACTTTTAAGCTGTTTAATAAAGTAATGCCACTGATGACAACATCATTACAGCCAATTAAATGTACAGTCCAATAAGCTGAATTTCCTATATGAACATCTTTGATTCTGATATTTTTTCCTCCAATAATTGTCAAAACGTGAGGTCTTGGATCTAAAACATTAAACGGTTTCAAAATATAAGCATCATCTTCTTCTGCTCCCATAAAAGAAATTCCATTTCCATCAATTTTGCCGCTTCCGCTAATGGTAAAATCTTCTATATTTTCTCCTCCAATCCAAATTGTTCCTTCTCCGGGATTGGTTCTGAAAGCACTTTTTGTGTACAATTTTTCATCTGGACTTGCCAATAATTTAGCTCCTGCTTCGATATGCAAATCGACTTTTGATTTTACATCAATTGGTCCTGATAGAAAAGTAAACGGTGCTGGAATTAAAACTCTTCCACCTGTTTTGCTGCATTCATCAATTGCTTTCTGAATTGCGGCTGCATCATTTGTTTTTCCGTCTCCTTTCGCTCCATATTTCTTAACGTCGTAGATTTTCTGTGCCGAAACAGTTAAGGAAATACAGAAAATAAGTATCGCGATTATAGATTTCTTTTTCATGTTTTTTATTTTTTTAATGCCACAAAGACTCAAAGGCACAAAGTTTTTTTTCTTTAAGTTTTTTTTCACGCAGATATTGCAGATTTGGGCAGATTTTATTTGATTTCTTTAAAAAATCTGCTGAATCTGCTTAAATCTTTTTAAATCTGCGTGAAACAAATTTTACAATTATTGGCAAAAAAACTTCTAGTCTTTGTGCCTTTGTAGCCAACTACTAGTGTGCTGGCAATTCAAATTTATTTTGTTCTGGTTCAATTTTTCGCTTTAAAGATTCGTTATCCAAATAGCTTGATAAAACATCTTTAAAAATGATTTGATTGGTTTTATCCGAAGGAATATCAATAGCTTTCATGGTCAGATTTTTTACATCGTCGAAAACAAAAGCGGGACGGAAATCTTCTTTTTCCAAAATCAATTTGATGTTTTTCATCTCGATTCCGCTAACGTGACGAACATAAAATCCCCAAGAAGGCAATTCTCCGAACATGGTAAATTCAGGATAACCGTTTATATTTTCTTTTACATCTTTTAATCGGCTTAAAGGATGGTATGCCATTCCTTTTGAAGCTCTTCCAGGATAAACGATTTCAATATTTTCTAAAGTCACATTTTCTATCAAATGCCCCGGAATTCCTGCAATTGAAGACGGAAATGGATTATGGAAATAATCAACTTCAGGTCCGCGCATATCGTAATCAATATCGGGACGGCCAAACGGAATCTGTGCTTTTACATTTTTAACCGATACATTTTTGATATAACCCGGTTTATCTCCGTTTCTGTGACCCAAACGAATTAATATAGCATTTCCAGTATTTATAGCAGTTATATCAGAAACTTTAATATTTTCGATTTCCGCGCCATCCACAGATTCAATTGCAATTGCCGATCTGAAAGTATCAAAAACTTTGATGTTTTTGATTGTTACATTTTTGAAGCTGCCATAAGAACCTGTACCAAATTTCACTGCATTTGCACTTGATCTTATCGTGCAATTTCCAATATAAATATTATTGTTTTGCAGTCCTGGTTCTTCCGATTTTAAACAAATTCCGTCATCGGCAGCATTTACATTACAGTTCGTTATTCGAACATTTTCGCAACCGTCAACATCAATTCCGTCATTGTTCCAATAGGCTCTGCTTTCTACTTTCATAAAATCAATTACAATGTTTTTACATTCTCTAAAACATTGTGTCCAGCCTGGACTGTTTTTTAATGTAATATGAGTCATAGTGATTGAATCGCATTTTACAAACGAAATCAGTTTTCCTCTTCCATCTTCTGGACGCATTCTTCTGTAATTGTATTTTGGATCAATTCGAACTCCCGTATGATGTAAACTATCAATTGCCAAAGCCAATTCTCTTCCTTGCCCGTTTATAATTCCTTTTCCGTTTACCGCAATATTTTTGGATTCGTAAGCTAAAATCAAAGCTCTAATTCCTTCGTATTTCGGATAATCATCAGGATTTGTGCTTCCTAGCAAAATAGCTCCATCTTCAAAAAACAACTCCACATCACTTTTTAAAACAATACTTCCAGACAGAAATGTGCCTTTAGAAAAAATAACTTTTCCGCCTTTGTTTTTACTGGCTGCGTCAATTGCTTTTTGAATCGCTTTTGTATTTAATGTTTTTCCATCTGCTACTGCACCGTATTTTTTAACGTCAAATATCTTTTGCGCCGAAACGGTCAAGGAAACACAAAATACAAACAGTGCGATTATAAAATTTCTTTTCATTTCTTTTTATTTTTTTTGCCACAAAAGCACTAAGCCGCTAAGCTTTTTTCTTTATAGCATCTTTCAATAACCTTTGCCACTTTGCTTCTTTGGTAGCAATTTTTAATTTATTCTTTTAAATAAACTTTGAGCCTTTGTGTCTTCGTAGCAAAATAAAATTTACCAGAAAACAGTGTACAAAGCCACCAAAATTCCACTGATAATAAAGGAACCAACGATAAACTCTGATGAAACTTTAAACATCGATTTATCAACTTCAATTTCATGCATTTTAGATTCTATTTCTGAAACTGGTTTTGCTATACTAATTCCAACCATTATAAATACAATGATGAAGAAAACGATAGTCATCCTATCCAAGAAAGGATAATCTGGAAAAGTGCCTTCTGTCCACATTGGCAGGAATTTCAAAACTGCTGCAATTGGCACTGTAAGCAATGCTCCAGCTAATCCAGCCGTTGGAGTTGTTTTTTTCCAGAACATTCCTAACAAGAAAATCGCTAAAACTCCAGGTGAAAAGAATCCAACGTATTCTTGTATAAATTGATACGCCTGATCTAATGATTTTAATGCTGGAGCCACAAAAGCCGCAATAATCATACAAACAACCACGCACCATCTTCCTGTACGAACCAGTTTTTTTTCTGATGCTTGAGAATTGAAATACTTTTTATAAATATCTAAAGAAAAAATCGTCGAAATACTGTTGGCTTTTCCTGCTAATGAAGCTACAATTGCTGCTGTCAAAGCTGCTAAGGCTACACCCTTTAGTCCTGCCGGAAGTAAATTCATTAAAGTTGGGTAAGCGTGGTCTGGCTTTAAAACTCCTGCAGCATCTACCATTTCCTGCTGAAACATTCCATTTTCATGCATTACAAACATGGCAATTCCAGGCAAAACAGCAATAACTGGAACTAATAATTTTAGAAAAGCAGCAAATAAAATTCCTTTACGCGCTGTTTTCAAATCGGCTCCTAAAGCTCTTTGAACGATATATTGATTACATCCCCAATATGCCAAATTATTAATTAACATTCCGCCAACTAACACCGACATTCCTGGCAATTCATTATAATGCGGATTGGATTCGTCTAATATCATGTGCAAATGATCCGGTGCTTCTTTAGCAATTATAGCAAGTCCTTTTAATATATCTTTTCCAAAACCAAACTGATCAGAAAGTAGTGTCAAGGCTAAATAAGTTGTTACTAATCCACCCAAAATTAAAACGATAACTTGAAACATATCGGTGTATCCAATTACCTTCATTCCGCCTAAAGTCACAATCACAGAGAACAAACTCAAACCAATGACACAAAACTGGAAACTTACAGGAGCTATAGACGAAATGGCTAAAGCACCTAAATAAATAATTGAAGTAAGATTAACAAATACATAGATTAACAGCCAGATAATTGCCATAATTGCGCTTACTGTACCGCTATATCTTTTAGCCAAAAACTGTGGCATGGTGAATATCTTATTCTTCAAATAAATTGGCAGAATAAACATTGCCACAATAATTAAAGTCGCTGCCGACATCCATTCGTAAGAAGCAATTGCAAGTCCGATGGCAAAACCAGAACCGCTCATTCCAATAAAGTGCTCTGCTGAAATATTAGAAGCAATTAAAGAAGCTCCGATTGCCCACCAAGTAAGCGATCCTTCAGCCAAAAAATATTCGTTTGAACTCGTTGTTGCAGTTTTTTTGCTTCTGTAAATATACATTCCATAGGTGGTCACTATGATAAAGTAAATAAAGAAAACAATGTAATCTGCGGTTTGTAATACATTCATAATAGTGTGGTTAGTGTGTGGTTAGATAGTAAAATGCATTTAAAAATTTAAGTCCTAAATTTTTAAAAACCATTTTCTCTTATATAGAAAGTAAAGTAAAATAAGTTGTACCGTAGTGACGGATAAAGTGGCAAAAACAGGTTGCCAAATAAGTGGCAAGAAATTTATAAGTCCACCAAAAACATAATCTGCGGTGTGTTTAAAATCGACTAAACCTTCAGCAGCGATATAAATTAAAATAGAATTGGAACCGATTAATATTAATGGGAATGCCCATTTTTGAAAACCAAACAAATCGATTATCACATAAAAAAGGACAAAAAACAAAATACTGAATCCGCCAACAAAACAGACAAAAGAACTCGTCCATAAATGTTTGTTTATTGGAAAACTAATATCCCAAATCAATCCTATAATAATTAAAACTACAGCCGTTAAAGCCATTAAAAGCATTTTTACCTTTATTGAAAACGCACATTTTGCTTTTAAAAACGTTCCAATAAAAACACCTAATAAAGCGGTTCCAATAGCAGGAAGTGTCGAAAATATTCCTTCTGGATCGTAAACTGTACTGTGCAATCTTCCTGGCAATAAAAGACGATCAATGTAACCTTCTAATGAACCTTCTTTGGTTAAAACTCCCGCTCCAAAATCTGGCACCGGAATCCATTTCATTGCTGCGTAATAACCAATCAGAATACCGAAAAACCAAATCAGCTGTTTTTTAAAATCAAAATTCAAATAAATAATTCCAGCAAAAAACCAAGCCAGTCCAATTCTTCCCAGAACACTTGCCAAACGCGTCTGATCGAAGCCATCAAATCGTAATAGCCCATTCACTACAAAGCCTAGAACCAATAAAATACAGGTTCTCCTTAGCATCGATAAATAAATTTTTCGCTTTTCGGCTGCAGGCAAATCTTTAGCAGATTTTACACCTGCCAACTGTATCTTTTTTTCAAAAGAATAGGGCATCGAAACACCAGCGACAAATAAAAATATTGGAAAAATCATATCATAGAAGGTAATTCCATTCCATTCCGCATGATGCAATTGTGATGACATCCAGATAAAAACAGGAATTGGAGCCGCTTTGGCTAGAGCGTGAACAATATGTTCGCCACTCATAATCCAAAACATTACAAATCCGCGCAGTGCATCTAAAGAAATTAATCTTCCATTTGTTGGGTTACTCATTTTTTAAAGTATTCAGTGGTCAGTGTTTAGTAGTCAGTTTATATCTAGTGGTCAGTGTTCAGGACTTTAATGTTCAGTTTAGTTTGTCTTTATCAACAAACTGTGGCTAAAACTGAATACTAAAATCCTGAACACTGATCACTTTTAAAAAAGTGGTTTAATGATAAATCCGTAGCTGTATTCGCTTTGGGTTAAAGTATATTGTTCGTGTGGTGGTGCGCCCCAACTGTTGTCACCTCCTAATCCACGTTGGGTTAAATCGACACAAACTACAACTTCATTTCTAGGAGTAATGTCGCTGGAATGGATATTCTTTTTAGAAATTCCTCCGTCAAAATCACTCGGATAATTATTCAAAGTACTCATACCTAAAGGTTGCAGACCTTTTATTTCCAAGCCATTTCCTTTATTGCTTGATAATTTAAACCAGCGTATATCTGTCTTGTATCCATTTTCTTGTGGGCGTGTATAAGGCACATATTGATCTGCAACTTTACTAGTATAAATTCCTTTAAATGAAGATGTTTTTCTATCTGGATAGTTTTCCAAAGGACCTCTTCCATAATAATCTAGATTTTCTAATGTGTTTTTTAAAGTGAAAATCATTCCGAAACGTGGTAACTCTGGCAGCGGATTATTTCCTTTTTTATAAGAAGCTTGAATCTCTAAAGCGCCATCATCTCCTAATGCATATTTGATGGTATAATCAGAAGCAACATCATTTAATTTTAATTTTGCAACGATGTATTTCTTGCCGTTTTCTTCCATCTGCTGAATGCTTTCTACAGAAGTGTTTTTTCCAGCCGTTCTCCAAACATTTGTTCTAATCTGCATTTTATTTCCGATATCATTATCGGTTGGAGCTCTCCAGAAATTAGGTTCAGGATACTGTTTAAAATATTCTTCGCCTTTTAAGCTGTAGTATGAAATCAATCCAGACGATTTACTGATTTTAACCGTAACATTATCCGAAGTCAAAACAAACTGATCTTTTTCATCTTGAACTTTTGCTGTATTTGCTTTATCTGATTTTTCGAAATATTTCCCGTCTTCGATAATAAATTGTTCTTTAGCAATTTCAAAGTTCTGAGGCAATAATTCTGAACCAATTTTCGTGTAAGCAAAAACATTCAACAAATATTCTGTTCCTTCTTTCGACTGTAATTTTGGTAAATCAATTTTAAACTGCTTTTTTGTTTTCGGATCTAAAGCAACATTAAAAGTTCCTTCTTTAATTACTTTTCCATTTTCTAAAACTTCACATCTAAAACCGTATTTATTCAAATTTGTAAATCCAAAATCGTTATTAATTTCGATTAAACCATTTTTAATATCAACTGCTTTAAATAATATATTCTGATAAACTTTCTTTACTTCAAAAGCTCCAGGATGCGGTGTTCTATCAGCATAAACTAAACCGTTGTGACAGAAGTTTTCGTCATTTAAATAATTCTGGCTTCCCATATCTCCACCGTAAGTCCAGTATTTACGACCAGCTTCATCAATTCCATAAAATCCTTGATCTACCCAATCCCAAATGAATCCTCCCTGCATGTTTTTGCTTCCGCGGATAATATCCCAGTATTCCTGAAAATTACCACTGCTGTTGCCCATTGCATGCGAATACTCACACATGATATAAGGGCGTGTAACTTCTTTACGTGCCGCATATTCTTTCATGTATTCAATCGTTGGATACATTGGACAAACAATATCTGTATTTTCATTTTCTTTTGCCTGTTCAAACTGAACCAAACGGGAATTATCTCTTTTTTTGATCCATTTGTAAGCTTCGTGAAAAACAGGTCCGTTGGCACTTTCATTACCTAATGACCAGATAATTACAGATGGCATATTTTTATCTCTTTCTACCAAACTATAAATTCGGTCTAAATGTGCTTCTCTCCATTCTGGAAGATAACCCGGATTAGTTTTTGGATTCATCCATTTTAAAGGCTGTCCTTCTACTCCCATTCCATGACTTTCAATATTGGCTTCATCCACCAAAAACAAACCGTATTTGTTACATAATTTAACCCATAGAATATTGTTCGGATAATGACTGCAGCGAACTGAATTAATATTCAGCTGTTTCATCATTTTGATGTCTTTCATCATTGTAGCTTCGTCCTGATAGTGCCCGGTTAAAGGATTATGCTCATGAATATTTACGCCGTGAACCATCAATCGAACTCCGTTTACTAATAACTCTCCGCCTTTTAATTCTACTTTTCTAAATCCGATTTGAGTTCCAACTGTTTCTACGATATCTCCTTTTGCATTTTTTAAAGTCAGAAGTAAAGTATATAAATTCGGTGTTTCACTGCTCCATAATTTCGGACTTGAAACATTTTGAGCGAAATTGATTGTTTGAATTTTTGAAGCTTCAAAATTGACATTCAGTTCTTTTGTAAATACATTTTTACCTAAAGCGTCAACTAATTTTGCAACTAATTTTTGATTGTTAACAGAAGTTGAAGTCAGGTTTTTCAAACTCACATCAACATTAAGGCTTCCATTTTTATATTTCGCATCTAAATCTGGTTTCGCAAAAAAGTCTGAAATGCGAACATTATCTGTACTATACAAGTACACATTTCTGTCAATTCCTGAAAGTCTCCACATATCCTGATCTTCCAAATACGAACCATCGCTCCATCTGTACACTTCTACAGCCAGATCATTTTTTCCAGGTTTTAAATATTTCGAAATATCAAATTCTGCGGGGCTTTTCGTGTTTTCGGTATAACCTACTTTTTCTCCATTTACCCAAATATACATGGCTGCCGTTCCTGCTTCGAAATGAAGAAAAACATGTCGCCCTTTCCAGTTTTCTGGCAGCACAAAATCTCTTTTATAAGAACCAACTGGATTATCCCAATGATTAATGAAAGGTGGATTTTTTTCGAAAGGATATGTAATATTGGTATAGATTGGCACACCATATCCGTTTAGTTCCCAATTCGAAGGTACTTGAAGTTCCTTCCAATGTAAAGTACTGAAATCCGTTTTGTAAAAATCTTTCGGGCGCTCATCTGGTGTCGGTGACCAAGAAAATTTCCATTTCCCATTTAAAGAAAAATACCAAGGTGAGTTTTCATATTTATCAATTATGGCAGAAGTTTCATCTGCATAAGGAAGAAAAGCAGCTCTAGCAGGTTCTCTGTTAATTTGGAATACTTCAGGGTTTTCCCAATCGTTACGGTCTTTTTCTTGAGCCGAAACAGTAGAACAAAGTACAATCAGGCTGAATAAAAGTATTTTGGTTTTGATTTTATGCATTATTTTGGTTTTAGATAGCTGGCAATTATTTTTCTAACACATAGAAACATAGTTTTTCTTTGTATCAAAAGGCATTTCACTTATTACAGAAACACATAGCTATGTGTGAAAAACTAGTTTCTTTTTAATAAATCTTTTTTTCGCTCAAAAAATTCTATGTTTCTATGTGTTTATTTAACCTTTTTAAAACTTCAATTTTTCTGGCAAATATTTAGCAACTAATTCTTTGTAATAAGGAAGCAATGCTTTTACGTCTGGTTTAACTGGCGCTTTTGTATATAAATCATACGGATTGAATTTTCTAACCCAGTCAAACATTTCGATGTCTTTCTCATTCATTAAATGTGCGTAAGCATTTTCTTTATGCTGAGAATAAAAGGAATGATAACGAATCATATATAAAGCTGGATCTGGAAGATAATCTTTCATGATTTGATATAAATATTCATCGTGACCCCAACTCATTTTTACATTATCCAATCCGCAGTTTTCTGTATAAACTCCAAATTTGGTATTAAATCGCTCGTCTGTAAAATCTGGATTTTCTTTAAAGAATTCTGAATATACAATTTTATCTGAATAGGCACATCCAACAGGAAATGTATCTCCGACCACTGCCCATTGCGGTTCTCCAAACAGGCATAAAACTTTACCTAAATCATGGATGAAACCCGTAAGCACAAACCAATCTGGATGACCGTCTGCGCGGATAGCTTCTGAAGTCTGTAAAAGATGTTGTGTTTGATCTAGGTCAATATCTGGGTCGCTATCATCTACAAGTGTATTCAAAAAATCAACAGCTTCCCAAATCGACATTTCTTTTCTATTAAACTGCAAAAATTCTTGTTCCTTACTGCAGACAAAGTCATAAGTTTGATAGGTGTGGTTTATTCTATAAAACTCCTTAACTGTTTCTACTCTTTCTGAATCGACATAATTCCTGAATTCTTCTTTCTGCTTTTCTTTTGCGCTTTCATTTTCTTCAGAAGGATCAGGATATCGCATCAACAAATCATCTTCCCACTCATCTAAATTTTTCAACGGATTGTCTGTGTCTATATGCTTTTTCATAATGTTAAATAGTTAAAAGTTACAAGACAAAAATAGAATTACATATTCCGTTCAAAATGGATTAATACATCAAAAACATGGATAATTTTGATTATTGTAGGATTTTTATATTCAATTTAATTTAAAAAGCCGTTATATTGGCTTTTATCTATTTGATTAAGGTAAAATAATATTATGATTTCTGAGAAGTAATTGAGTAATCTTTGTGGATTTTCTTGTTTGGTCATTTTCTTTATGCTTTATAAGGTAGTTATTAATGTTAGCCACGAATTCACAAATTTTCACTTACATAACAGACTTTAAATTTTGCGGGGAGTTGCACGAATTTTTACAAATCAGTTTTTAAGAAAATAGCCTGTGGTTTCAACCACAGAGACATTACGAGAAAAATTAGATTATGGACAAGCATTGTAGATAAACGTTGCGTTCCTGTGGTTGAAACCACAGGCTATGTTTCATCTATAATTTATAAAATTTGTGCGATTTAACGCAAAGAAAAAGCCCTATATATAAGTGAAAATTCGTGAATTCGTGGCAAAAAAATCTTTACAATCCCCTTTATCCCGATAACTATCGGGAGTGGCTAAAAACTAATTAATAATTTTACTAGGCGGAAAACCAAACTGCTTTTTAAAGCAACGACTGAAATACAGCGGATCATTAAACCCAACCAAATTTGTTACTTCCGAAACATTATACTTTTTCGTTTTCAGCAGTTCTGCCGATTTTTTCAAACGAATGGTTCTAATAAATTCATTTGGAGCCAAATCCGTCAGTTCTTTAATTTTTCGATATAATTTTGAAGAACTTACACCTAATTTATCACACAGGAAATCAGTCGAAAGATCGACTTCGCTTAAATTATCATTAATTAGGCTCGTTACTTTTTCCATAAATTCCTCATCAATAGGAGAATGTGTCAGCATACTTACTTTGCTTTCTACTTCGCCAGAGAATTTTTGCTTGAGTTCCAACCTCGATTTGATCATATTTTCAATAACCGTTTTAAGCAATAATGGCTCAAAAGGTTTTACTAAATAACCGTCAGCTCCCATATCGTAACCTTTTACCTTATCCATATTTTCAGAAAGTGCAGTAAGCATTACAACTGGAATATGACTGATGAATTCGTCATTTTTAAGCTCTCGGCAGAATTCTAATCCGTCCATAATTGGCATCATAACATCAGTAACACAAACAATTGGTTTAATTTGTCTGCAGATTCTCAAGCCTTCTTCTCCATTTTCTGCGTCATAAACTTTATAATAATCAGATAAATAATCAACCAGATATTTTCTTAGTTCACTATTGTCTTCAATTACCAAAATTTTCTCTTTTAAATCGGTATTCTGTATAATTTTCTTAGCTGCTTTTTCTGGAATAAGCATACTCAGATTGTCATTTTTAAGAGCATATTCAAAAACTTCTTTATGCTCGTAAGACTCCCGATCAATTGGAATCTCCACTCTAAAAGTACTTCCTTTTCCTTGTGTACTTTCTACAGAAATACTTCCTTTATGAATTGCTACTAAAGATTTTACTAAAGATAAACCAATTCCCGATCCCGTATTATTGGCTTTACTGTTGGTTGCTTGATAAAATCGTTTGAAAATTTTCTCCTGACTTTTTAACGGAATACCAATCCCGTCATCTGTTACTTCAATAACCAAAATATCTTCAACCGTATCTTTCAGTCTTACGTACAAATCGACATTTCCGTTTTTATTGGTAAATTTCAAGGCATTCGACAAGAGATTATACAAGATTTTATCATACTTATCATTATCCAACCAGCCGTTTATTTCATCATCTTCAGAAATAAAATTGAGCTTAATTTTCTTGTTGTAAGCCATTTCCTTAAACGAATCGAAAATATTTTTTGAGTACGCCAGAATATTCGTCTGAGTAACTTTGAGTTTTAGTTCGCCTGATTGTGCTTTTCTAAAATCCAATACCTGATTCACTAAATTCAATAATCGGCTTGCATTCTGATAAATCAAATTATATCGGCTTTTTTCGTAATCTGTTGCGTTGCTGTTTTCATCCAGCAGTTGCTTTGCCGGACCTAAAATTAGCGTTAAAGGCGTTCTTAATTCATGCGAAATGTTAGTGAAAAAACGTAATTTCTCATTATTCAATTTCACATCGTGTTCTCTGTTTACTTTCTCTGTAAGCAATTCTTGTTTTAAACGAATTCGGTTTTTGATTTCCTTTCTGATGAAATAGAAAACACCAAACAGAATAGCAAAAAACATTAAAAACGAAGTTGGTGTCAACCAGAATGGAGGAAGGATTTTTATTTTATAAGAAACCGTTTTACTCCAATATCCATCACTATTACTTGAACGTATTTTAAAAATATAATTTCCTGGGTAAAGGTTGGTATATTGTACACTTCTAGAAGTACTATTGGCTGTAATCCAATGTTTATCAAAACCTTCTAGCATATATTGAAACTTGTTCAGTTTTTCGTTTGCGAATGAAGGAGCAGAAAACTGAAGTGAAAAATTTCGGTTTTTATAACTTAATTCAATTTCATTTCCATAATTCAAATCTTTTGAAAGCGGAATTTCTCCATTAATTTCCATTTCAGGAAACACTTCTTCATTCTGAATTTTAAACTCTGAAATCACTGGTAATGGCGACCAATTATTTCTTTTCATTGCGGGTGGAGAAAAAGAAATAATTCCGTTTTTACCGCCTAGAAAAATATTAGAATTATTAAAATAAAAGAATCCGCTTGAACTAAAAACGTCCAATCGGTTACCACTATTAACGTGATAAATACTAATATCCTTCAAATTCGATTTGACAAAAGCGATATTATTGTTGTTGATATTCAGCCATAAATTTCCGTTTGCATCAGATAAAATATCAGTGATCCATTTTCCAGAAAGTTCTTTTAGATTTTTTACAGGCTCAAATTCGTTCTTTTTCGGATTGTACAAACACAGTCCAAAACGGGTTGAAGCCCATATTTTCCCTTTTACATCGACTAAAACGTCACTCACATTTTCATCATGAGGCACGCCTTTTTCCTTTATAAAAAGTGACGAATAAGTCTCAATTTTTCCTGAATTGATATTGTATTTTACAACGCCAGTTTCTGTAGCAAACCACACATTGTCTTTGGCGTCCCTTTCAATCGCATTAATCTGAAAATCAGGTAAAAGTTTACTCGACGTTTCTACTTGTAATGTTTTCGTATTTAGAATTACAGCTCCTTCTCCAAACGAACCAACGATCATTTTATCATTTGTAATTTTTCTAAAAGCAAAAACAGGCGATTTTTCAAATCCTGAATGAATTTCTCTAGAAGATTTACTCAAATAATTGTAAACCAAAATGTTTCCATCCCAAAGACCGCAGTAAAAAATCTTTCCATCATCAGAATATATACTTGCAATGTCTTTTCCAACATTGTGCAAAGGCGTTGAACCTTTTATGTTAGAAATAAAAAGTCCGCTATGATAAGTCGCTACAATTACTTTTTCGTCATACGTTTTAGCAAAACCTCTTATTCGTGGCGCCTGATTGCCAATTGAACGCGAAATATCTTTGTTTAAAGTAAACTGATTTTCATAAGGATCGTATTTATCCAAACCATCTTCAGTTCCAATCCATAAGACACCAGATTTATCAAAATAAAGTGCTGAAATTAAATTATCGACAAGCGAAGTATCATCAGAAAGAATAGAATAATACCATTTGTAATTTCCTTTCTGAATGTCTTCTAGCTGATCACAAACTAGCAATCCTCCCAAAGTTCCGACCCAATATTTGCCGTCTGGAGCTTGTGCAACTGAAAGAAAATAAGGCCCTAAAGCGCCTCTAACCTGTTTGTTGTCAATATATAAATTAACAAATTCATTAGTGGCTTTGTCCAATTTATACAAACCTTCACGAGTTCCAATAAAAATGTCCGATTTCGCATCTTCATAAATAAAATTGATGTATGGATTTTTAATATTCGAATAAGGTACAGAAAGCAAATAATAGTTAATTTTTACGATCGCTCCCTTTGCGTCCATTGTTATTTTTGCAACCGATGACTTTTCGTAACTCCCAATCCAGATATTTCCTTTTTTATCTTCAAATATTTCTTTGACGTAATCAAAACCTTTTAATGGAATTTTCTCAAATCGGTTTTCTTTCAAAAAGAACATATACATTCCTTTTGTTTTTGTCCCTACCCAAACTCTTTTAAATTTATCTACATAAACTGCTCTAACTTCATCATCTGGAAGGCTGTTTGCATCCTCTTTTTTATTAAAAAAAGTAGTAAAAACATGCGTATCCATTTTGAAAAGAGTCAGCCCTTTTCGGGTACCAATCCATAAATGATTGGAATCTTCATCAAGTTCTAGAGCCGTAATATCATCATTGTATAATTTGTTTTTCCCAAGTGTAGAACTCATGTAATTTTTGAACTGATAACCGTCGAAACGATTTAATCCGGAGAAAGTTCCAAACCACATAAACCCCTTTTTATCCTGTACAATATGACGTACTGAATTATGAGACAGTCCGTTATTATCATTATAATGCGCGAATTTTATATTCTGTGAATAAGAATGATAAAAAACGGCAAATAACAAGAATAATATAAAGGCTTTTTGTCTCATGAAAATAAATTATATATGCAATTTAATCTTTTTGATTTAATAAATATCAAAATTATTTAACAGATAAATTATCAATTTTGTTATTTTTCAAATCAATTTTAAAATGAGCAGAAGGCTCGCCATGCATGGTTTTAAGAAATATTTCGGCCCATAAAACCAGTTTTGGATCATTTGCCTTTTTTAACTGCCTGCATATCAATTCGTATTGTTTTAATCTTTTATTTCCAATTTCTGGAACCGCCAATTCATCAGCGTTCTTTAAGCGGTAAAAATCGAAAATCATATCAAATCCTGTCCAAGATTCAAAATCTGAAAGAGTTAGAGAATTCTCTTTCAAATCTTTAGCAACTTCATTCGTATTTGTATTTATTTCTAACAACTCTCTGCCTGAAAGTTTCTCGATCGACTTTAAAAAATCAGCTGGAAAATCTTCAGGTAGAAACCTTAAACGAACGAGTTCCTTTAAATGCCAATTGGTAAAGGCGGCATAATTTTTGGCTTTCAAAATTTCTTTATCCCAAATCTCTTTGCTTTTAATCTCTTTTAGATGATCATATTCTTCTTCATAAAAAGGAAAAAGACTATTGAAATTAGCGACTTTACCTACTACAATCGTTTCCACTTCAAGTTCTGAATTAGAATGAATGGTCAATATTTTGTAAGCAGGCATATAAGCTGCAAGAGATGGTGTTTGAATATTAAAAAGTGTATTTCCGTTTGCTGTTTTTCGAACACCTGTATCATTAATGTGCATGTGTCCTCCAAAATGAACCTGAATTCCAGCGTCTGCAAATTGCTGGGCTACTTCTTCGCTAGGAACTCTTTGTAATTGCATTTTGTTAGCGCCAAAAAGTTCTTTCAATTCAGGCGAAGCATTATTATTAAATTCTACCATTGGATAATGACTAAAAGCGATCAGGATTTTTCCTTTTTGTTTCGCTTCCGCGGAAACTTTTTTCACCCAATTGAGCAAATGGCTTTTATAAATTAGAACGTTATTGTATCCTGTATTTGCGCCCGAAAAATCATTCGGATTATTAGGCAATCCCGATAATTTCTCGTTTGGAACATAAGCATTGGCATCAATAGCCAAAAGCCAAATGCCTTTTATTGGTTCAACCAAATAACTTGCATCTGGAAGAAATAAATTGGTGTTTTTAATTGAATACGTTCTTTTTTCTAAAGCAGATTCTTTTTGAGCTTTTTCGAAATTATATTGCTCATAAGTGTAGTCAGAAAATGGTGTTTCCCAATACAAATCAGTCTTTTTTGGAAAAAAACCAAAATCACGCATTTCTTGAATGGTTTCTTGATAACCCCAATTTTTTATATCGGCTGTTATAATGGGTTCGAGTTCTGTTTTATTTTTATTGAAATTAGATGTAGAACTGCTGATAATCTGTTCTTTTCCATCTTTTCCTAAAAAATCAGTTTTAACAGCATCTTGCGAAAACGGTCTTACAACATCATGATTCCCTGTAGTTACATAAAAAGAAAGTCCGTGTTTTTGAGAATATTCGTTGAGTATTTTTCGTAATCCGCGAACATGAACAGGCTGTCCGTCATCGCTAAAATCACCTGGAAGCACGACTTCTTTAATGCCTCTTTTTACAATGTCATTTAAAGCTTCTAAAAAAGCGAAATAATTTTCATTGAAAATTCTAGTAGAATGCAGCTGGGAATTCATTGTTCGAATATTGGCATATTCGCCTGTAACTGGATTTTTTATTCCCTGATAATCATTGTCTTCAAATTTTGCAAAAATATCCTGTAAATGAGCATCGGCTATAAAAGCAATTTGAATCTTTTTCTCATGAGAATGCTGTTCTGTTTTGCAGGAAATCAGAACTAGAACAATCAATGAGCAAAAGGTATTTTTGAATGACATTTTATTATTTGATATTATAATAGAGACCTAACAGTCCCGAAGCATCGGGATTAAAAACCTGTTAGGTCTGCTTTGTGAAAAACATTATATTAATCTACCACTTTCACCAAAGTCGGATTAATTCCTAACGAATTCTTGATTATTTTACAGATTAAAGGAAACTCGGGATTTTTTACAATCCACATTTCGGTTTCGTCAATCTGCGCTTTTACATGCAATGCGTCGATTGATTTTCCATCAATAGAAACTCCGTTTTTATCTTCGTTTTTGTCGAGAATATAAGTCGTGTTATTATACACAAAAGAATTGTTTTTGACTAAATTCTGATAAGCTGACTGCGAAATCATAAAAAAAGTCTCATTCGGTTTTAAGTTCAAAACTGGTGCATATTCTCCTTGATTAAAACTTAAGGCATTTCCGTTTTTTACGGCTTCAGAAAGCATTACTATTTTACTTTTTACGCCTTTTGTTTCCAGTTTAAAAGCCAACTCTTCTTTTGAGGTTTCAGTCGTAAGCTGCAAAGTTCTGGTCTGTCCGTGCAGTTTACAAACATAATGCAACTGCGTATTATTTTTTAAGGTTGGAATGTAATTCTGTGCTGTTCCTTTTTGATAAACGGTACAGAAAATAATCATTAAAAGTATATTTTTCATCTTGCTTATCTTTTTATTTATTTTGCTGGTGGTAAAATTGTTGTTCCCCAAGCCGAAGGTTTTGAATCCATTTCTAAAACTAATTCTCCTCCATTATTAATATCATCATGTGTAATCCAAGCTTTATTGTACGGTTTCCCGTTTAACAAAGCGGTTTTGATGTATCTATTTTTATCACTCATTTTTTTAACCGAGATTTTAAAACTCTTGCCATTTTCTAATTTCATGACCGTTTCTGTGATCAAAGGCGTATTAATCAAGTAATAAGGCTGTCCTGCATTTGGGTATAATCCCATCATGTGGAGTGCTAACCACGAAGACATCGCTCCAGAATCGTCGTTTCCTGGAAGCCCTTCTCTAGAAGTATTGAAATTATTTTTGATAATCGTTCTAATTCGATCACTACTTAAATACGGTTTTCCAATCCAGTGATACAAACAAGGCGTAAGAAATGATGGTTCATTGGCAACATTAAATAAATCATTATCAAAGAAAATATCCAATCGCTTTTCAAAAGCTTTTTCTCCTCCCGATTTTTTTACTAATTCTGGAATATCGTGTGGCAAACTAAATGAATATTCCCATGAAGTCCCTTCGTAGAAAAACACGCACCAATGGCAAACATACCAAGGCGACTCGATAATTACAGGCGTATATTTAAAAGTTGGTTTCTGGATTTTCGATTCGCCGAAAACAACATCATCTAGCCAATTTCCGTCTTTGTCTTTTGGCATAATAAATCCTTTTGCACCGTTATTTTCATAATCAGGACGCCATAAATTCTGCCAGCTATCTGCCTGTTTTATATACTGATTATAAAGGTCCATCTTACCTAATCCTTTAGCTACAGTTGCAATATTATAATCGTTGTAGGAGTAGTCGATCGTTCGGTTTCCAGCGCGGTCTGTGCCGTATGGAACGTACCCAAGTTTCAGATAATCTAAAAGTCCTCCTCTTCCTTCTCTTTCCTCATTTCCTCCAGGTGGCACAGTAGCATCTTTTAGCATAGCTTGAAGTGCAAGCTCATAATCGATTCCTTTTAAGTTTTTTACAAAAGCATCGGCAATCACAACCTCAGCATTTGATCCGCCTTGAGTTCTTCCGTTATCGTTTCCGCTTCTTCCTTCAGGTAGATAGCCTTCACGTTTGTAGATGTTAAGCATTGCGTTGATAATATCTACTTTACGTTTGCTGTCAATCAATGTGATTAACGGACTTGAAGTTCTGAAAGTATCCCAGATTGTATAAAAGTCATCATAATACGGCTCGTCATTTGTCCAAAGCGGATTTTCTCCCGTTCTATCAACTGGCATAATCATCGTGTGGTACAAACCTGTGTAGAACATTTTTCTGTACTCTTCTGAAGTATCTTGAGACAACTGAATTCGGCTTAATAAATTTTCCCATTTGTTTTCTAAAGTAGATAAAACTTTATTAAAATCCCAATGCGGAATTTCGACTTCAATATTATTTTTCGCTTTTAATTCACTTAAAAATGAAATTCCGATTTTAACGTTCAGTTCTTCTTTTCCATTTCCGAAAGAAAAAAGCGCTGCAGTTTTCTTTCCTGAATCGAACTGTGCTTTTTGATTTCTATAAAACTTTCCGTCTTTAAAAGTGACAAATTTTGCAATTGGCTGGTCGAAAACTGCCCAGAAATAAACGGTATAAGCGCGTCCGTTGTTCCAGCCGCCTCTTATTCTGCTGTAGCCTCTTACTTCGGTATCTGAAACTATTTCTATTTGAGAACCCACAAACTGCTGTGCTTCTCTGGCATCTGGAATTTTTTCTTCTCCTAAGAAAAATCCTGGATCAATTTTTAATTCTTTCGATGCATTTTTTGGATAGGTTATTCTATAAAACGAAACTTTTTCTCCTGTAGTGATTTCCGTTTTAATATTATTTTCTTTGAAAACTGTTTCGTAATAACCCAATTTTACATTTTCCTCCGCTCTAAAAGAAGTTTGATCCATTTTGTCCAAAGCTCCGGAAAAAGGCATGATCTGAATATTGCCATATTTTGGCCCTCCACCCGTTCCGCTCACATGCACTTGGCTGAAACCTGTTACTTCTTTTGGAATTGGAAGCCAGCCACTATTTGGACTCGAAGTACAATCAGGACTTGGTTTTACCATTCCGTATGGGCAGGAAGGTCCAATAAAAACTCTACCAACGCCTTCAGAACCAATCATTGGATCAACGTATTGATGGACTGTTTTCTGGGCGTTGCTTGTAATTGTAATAAGAAATGATATTCCTAAAAAAAAGATAAACTTGTATGATATTTTCATTATGGTTATTTCTTTGTTTTTTGTTTGTGTATTTAATTATTTTTAATCTCTCTCAAATAACTATAATTATATATTTTTATGCGTTAATAGGGTTTTAACCCAACGTTATATTAATGTTTTTCAAGATTTGATTGATCTGACATTTGTAAAATCAATTCGCCTCCATTGGTAATTTCCTGATGTGAAAGACTGAAATTTGGAACTGCTTTCTGATTGAATTTAATATCTTTTATATATACATTTTCAGAACTATTATTATTGGCTTTAATCACAAATGTTTTACCTGAATAATATTTCGGATTTAGAGCAATCGAAATTTTATTAAATATTGGACTTCCTATTTGATAAACGGCGTCTTTATCTGTTCCTCCATTCATTTGAAATAGACCAATTTTAAGCAGAACATTCAAACTTCCCATTAATCCTTGATCTTCATCTCCATTATAACCTGTTGCAGGTGATAATCCGCTAAAAGTGGTTTTTACTACATTTCTTGTCCAATATTGCGTTAAATCTGGTCTTCCTAGCAAGGTAAAAATATTTGAGGTTTGCATAGATGGCTGATTTCCAAAATTAACTGGAATTCGGCTAAATTCTGGATGCAATTCTGCATCGTGCGATGTACCAGAAGTATAATTTTGTTTTTTAGCCGTTTCAAACTGTTGATTTAATTTTATTATGGCTTTTTCTTTTCCTCCCATTAAATTAGCTAAACCATCAATATCATGCGGAACAAACCATGTTGATTGCGCTCCGTTTGATTCTATAAAGCCATTTTCATATTGATAAGGATCATAGTTTTCTCTCCATTTTCCTTGTACATTCTTTGGGCGCATCCATCCAATCGATTGATCAAAAACGTTTTTATAGTTTTTTGATCTTTTGATGAAATAATCGTAATCTTCTTTATGATCGAGTTTTTTTGCCAATTGTGCCAAAGTCCAATCTTGATATGCATACTCTAAAGTCTGGCTCGCTCCATCTTCATGACTTCCGAAATTGCCTTCTGGAAGCGGGTAAGGTACATATCCTTTTTCTAAATAATATTTTAATCCGCCACCAATATTTGTATTATGCTCATAACCGGCTTTTTCCATGATTCCGCCTGGCATGTGATTTTTTTTGAGTGCGATATAAATAGCTTCTAAATCATCTTTTACAATTCCTTTTTGAATAGCGCTAACAATAAATGGCGTTGCTGAAGCTCCTGTCATTACATAAGTATCATTTCCGCCTGAAGGCCCGCGAGGAATAATTCCTCCATCTTTATAATACTGCATTAAAGAATAAACAAATTCTTCCATAATTTCAGGATAAACTAATCCCCAGAGATTGTTTATTGTCCATTGCGCTCCCCAAAATGCATCTGAATTATAATGATTGAATTTTGGTCTTCCGTCGGGATTTAGAGGTAAATGCCCTACTTTAAATATGTCTCCCGTGTTATCAGGATAAGAACCATTTGCATCACTAATCATTTTTCTTCCTTGCAGCGCATGCCATAAATCAGTGTAAAATCTTCTTTGATCCGTTTCGGTTCCTCCTTCTATTTTTATTCTTCCTAATAAGTCGCTCCACTCTTTTCTAGAATCTTTAACTGTTTTATTAAAATCCCAATGTGGCAATTCGATTTCAATATTATTGTTTGCGTTTTCAATTGAAGTATAAGAGATTCCAACTTTCATTAGTACTTCTGTCGTTTTTTCATTAAAATTAATCAAATAATTTCCTGTTTCAACATCTCTTTCTATCGACGTAATGGGCTGTTTTGTTTTAACTTTAAAAAATACAGTCAATGGTTTTGGACGTCTGAAATTGGTGCTTAAAACTAAAGATCCTGAAAGTTCGTAATCATTGTTTTTTTCTAGCTTCCCATTAGTATTTTCGCAAGGCCCTAAAATGGTATTTAGATTAAAAAGAACTGCTTTTTTTGCCTTTGCAGGAAAGGTATATTTATGAAAACCAACTCTTAGCGTACTGGTTAATTCTGCTTTTATTTGATATCGGTCTAATTTTATGGAATGATATCCTGGTGTAATTATTTCGTTTTGATGACTGAATTTTGAATAAAAGTCTTTAAAAATATTGGATTTGTTTTCAGCTGAAACTGTTACGGGCATTACAGAGACTCCTGACATTTGCCATTCGTGAACATGGCTAAAGCCTTTAACTGTATCTGTGGTATATTTATAACCTCCTCCCCAATCGCCTTTAATTTCTGTATCGGGATTTAAGTTTACCATGCCAAATGGACGGCTAGCAGATGAAAAATAAAACCATCTTGAATTTTCAGTGTCCAACAACGGATATACCTTATCTGAAACTTGTTTCTCTTTTAATGAAACTGTTTTCTGGGCGTTGCATGACACTAAAAAAATAAGGGTTAAACTTATTCCTATACGTCCTATTTTATAGATTTTCTTTAGTTCCATTTATTTGTTTATTGATGGGCAATATTGTTTTATACAGGATTGCGCTTTAATTGATTTACTTCTAAATCGAAAATATTAGGCAAAAGGTTTCTGTGAGAATTGTTTATTCTCAAAAAATGATTGGAATGAATGTTACAAAGCTTAATCTTTCATTGGCTTACAAATCGGCATTCGATTAAGCTTTGTCTTCATTCAACAAAAAATAAAACTGAACTGATTTTCACGAGCAACTGAAAAAATCAGTTTTTTTGAGGAAAAAAGGAGAAGAAATATTGCTCTCCTCTCCTTTTTTATAAAATCAATATTAAATTAAGATTTGCGTTCTAATTAAATTTTAATCCTAATAACCAGGATTTTGATCCAAAGCAGGGTTTAGCGCTCTAGCATAAGTTGGAACTGGGAAAATACGGCGATACGTATCTGCATTTGTTTTGAATCCCCATTGTCCTTCATATTTACCAAAACGAATCATATCATTTCTGTGCCATGCTTCCCAAGCAAATTCGCGACATCTTTCTTGGTAAAGTTCTTCTAATGTTACTCCCGTCCATGATGCAGATGTTGTACGGTTTGAACGAACCATATTAACCAATGAAACAGCAGTTTGTCCTAAAGTTGCGTTTCCTCCACGTAGGATAGCTTCAGCTTTCATTAAAAGAACATCCGAATAACGTAAAAAAGGAACGTCGTTATTTTGGTTACGGCTTGTTGATGTTGCATCAGGATAAAATTTTATGTTTCTGTATCCCATATTCCAAGCAATTTCATCATTTCCGCAGTCAAATAAAGCTGGACTCTGACGAAGTACAATATCTGGTGTTAAGTCTACCTGATAAGTATAAGTTGCACCACCATCTGAACCTGTATAGAATTGATCGTATCCTTTTTTTGTTGTTGTAACAGTTACAGGAGTAACACCATCATTCATGTATTGCAATCCAGTTAGCCATTGTTTGTTACGGATATCATTAGCATCATTAAAATAAGCATAGAATGATGGCAAAGTACTTCTAGGTGCACTAGGTGTAAAAGGAAGACCAAATTTTGCTCTTTCAGAACGAGGCACATCATAACGTGAATGATACATTTGTCCATTGTAGCCAACCGCTATAGCCGAAGGATCATAAGGAACAGCAAAAATGAATTCTTTCATTGCTGGACCATTATTTGGATAAAACATTTGAAGGTAAGTGCTTCTTGGCTCAATTATATATAAACCTGAATTAATTACCTCATCGCAAGCCGCAATACAATCATCGTTTCTCTGTGTTCCTGTATAAACTTCTGCATTTAAGTATAATTTAGCAAGCATAGCATTGGCCGTTTGTTTATTTGGTCGACCATAAGTTGTAATTCCAGATGCAGGATTTAAATTAGGAAGTGCAGCTTTCAACTCTTTTTCTATAAAATTGAAAACTTCTATTCGGCTTGATCTCGGTTTAGAACTGAAATCTCCATATACCGTATCAAGCGGAACACCTCCATAAGAATCCATCATCATAAAATAAGAAATGGCACGCATTGTTTTTAATTCAGCAATCATTGTTGATTTTTCTGCTCCAGCAGGCATAGTTGTATTTAAAATTGAGATGGTCTGATTGCTGGTTCCAATAACTTTTTCTGCCCAATCCCATGGACCAACTCCATTGTCTGCTGTCCAATCATGATAATGCTGACAAGCATAACCTCTATTATCAAACCAGTTTCCTCCACGTGCTGGCAAAATAGCTTCATCAGTAGTTAGTGACTGTGACCACCACCAAGAAAATGCAAAATCTCCACGAAAGGCTGTATATACTGCACCAGAAGCTTGAATAAATTGTGTTGAGTTCTGTGGAAATACATCTGGTGTAAGTTGTGTTGTAATTGGCACCTCAAGATCATCGCAAGCCCATAACAACCCAGCAGCAAGTACTGGAAGTCCTATATATTTGAATATTTTTTTCATAGTATTTACAATTTAATTTTTTAGAATATCACGTTCAGACCAAACAAGAAAGTTCTAGTTTTTGGATAAAAGTTATTTGAATCAACACCAGGTGCTGTTCCACCTTGTTCAACTTCAGGGTCAATTCCTGTATATTTAGTAATTACAAATAGATTGTTTACCGTCTCGTAAATACGAAGCTTTTTAATGTATTTACCAACCGAACCAAAGTCATATCCTAAAGTCATATTGTCTAATCGAATATAACTGCCATCTTCTATAAAACGTGTTGAATACTTGTAAGCATTGAGATCATTTGGCGATTCATTTGCGGCATCTACGAGAATATTACTCGACATCGCTGTACTAGGCCTAAATAAATCTGCACGAGTTGCATTGAATATTTTATTACCAAATACTCCGCGGAAGAAGATATTTAAATCAAATTTTTTGTACGTGAAATTATTATTCCATCCCATTAAGAATTTTGGTTGTGCACTACCAGCATAATGGTAATCAACACCAATTTGTGGATTTGTTGTCAAGCTACCATCTTTGGCAACATATTGAGAAACACCTTGATCATTTTTACCTGCATATTGAAGCGTAAAGAATTGCCCTAATGGTTTTCCTTCTTTTAAAATTTGTAAGGTACTTCCAGTTTGTCCACCTCCGTCAGGCTGAACTCTACGGATAGAATCTCCTCCAATGAAATATGGATTTGTCAGTTTGGTAATTTCGTTTTTGTTATTCGAATAATTCAAACTTGTGCTCCAGCTAAAGTTTTTAGTTTTAATTGGAGTACTATTAAGCGCAATCTCTACCCCTTTGTTGGTCATATCACCACCATTAGCCACAATTGATCCTACTGGTACAAGTACTGGATTTACAGAATAACTGTAGATCATTCCACTAGTTTTCTTGTTATATACATCTACAGATCCAGATAAGATTCCTTTTAACACTGTAAAATCAATACCAATATTCCCAGTTGTCGTTACTTCCCAGTTCAAATCAGGATTTGCTGCCTGAACCGGACCATAAGCTCCAACTTGTTGCCCATTGTAATAGAATGTTCCAAGACTTCCTGAAATAAATTGTGCAGTATAAGCATTGAAACCAGAAGAGTTTCCTGTTTTACCCCAGCTTGCACGAAGTTTTAAATCAGTAAAGATTTTCTGGTCAGCCATAAAACCTTCTTTGTCAATTCTCCAAGCACCACCTACAGAAGGGAAATATCCCCATTGATTGTTTGTTCCAAATACAGATCCTCCGTCTTTACGAATCGATCCTTGTAAAAGGTATTTGTCTTTATAATTGTAATTTAAACGTCCAAAATAAGAAATCAGACGTTTTTTCTGATATGCTCTACTGTCTCCAAAATCAACTTTGTAACCTGAAACTGAGCCATAATTTCCTAAAGCCAAGTTGTTATAACTTATGTTATCTACAGGAAAGTTTGTGTTTGTTGCCTGGAAGCCATCACCTAGAACATCTTGTTGCCATGAATAACCTCCAACAGCTTTAATTTTGTGATTTCCTAAAGTTTTTTCCCAAGTTAAGAAGCTCTCGACGATAGTATTGGTGGTTTGGTAAGAATTTCTTAATGCTGATCCATTTACACCAAAATTCATCAATGTTTTTACTAATGGTGGATCTGGGTTATTATAAAAGTTACCACTGTTATATTGCTGATAATAACTATCATAATACTCCCCATGCAATGAATTTAACTGTTGGTAAGAAAAGTTTAAGTTATACGTAAATCCCCAAGGAAGTTTTAGTTCTGTTGTTAAACTACCCACAAAATTATTTGTTTTTGTATCATCATCAGCATGATTGATCATCGCCACTGGGTTAAAATATCCCGTTTGATTGAAATTTTCAAAATAACTTCCATCAGGATTTGTAACTGGAGAAACAGGAAGATGATTAATCGATTGCTGAAGCACCACGTTACGTTGAGGCACGTTGTTGTATAAACTGTTTGAATTTGTAACATTCACCCCAATTTTTAAATTATCATCAAAAGCCAATTGTTCTACAGCTAAATGCGCAATTACACGTGAAAAATTATTTCCTTGCAATACCCCTTCTTTATCAATATAACTAATACTTCCAAAATAATTTCCATGATCACCACCACCGCTCATCGAAAGATTATGGCTTTGTGAATTAGCATATCCTGGTCTTAAAATTGCATCTTGCCAATTAGTATCTGCTCCTTTGTCATTTTCAGGAGCAAAACTCATGTTGTTTTTTGCCAAGAATGATCTTAATTGATCTGCATTCATTAAATCAAGTTGGTTCGATACTTTTTCAAAACCAAAGTAATTGCTATAACTAATTTGGCTTTTTTCTTTTGAACCTCTTTTTGTAGTAACCATGATAACTCCGTTTGCTGCACGGTTACCATAAATAGCTGTTGCAGCAGCGTCTTTCAATACATCGATAGTAACAATGTCTTCTGGAGCAATAACAGATATATCAACTCCTGGGATACCATCAACAACATAAAAAGGACCTTGTGAACTATTTAATGTTGAAGCTCCACGCAAAACTACTGATGCAGCTTTTGTTGGGTCTCCGCTTGAAGAAACATTCAAACCAGCAACCTTACCTTGCAATAATTGACCAACATCAGCAATTACACCATTGTTTAAATCATCTGCTTTTACAGAAGATACAGCAGTAGTAAGATTTTTACGAGATCCTTTACCATAACCCACAACTACAACTTGCTCTAAGTTCATTGTATTAGGTAGTAGTTTAATTGAGTAATTAGTTTTTGATCCGTCTAATTTTAAAGTCTGATCCTCAAATCCGATAAAAGAGACAATTAATATTGCATATTTATTTGATGCCAAAAATTTAAATTTTCCATCAAAATCTGTTGTTACAGTATTAGTCGTACCTTTCTCAAGCACATTAGCAGCTGGTAGAGGAATACCTTTCTCATCTAATACCACACCAGACACTTCTGTTTTTTGTGCCCAGGTATTAATTGATAAGCCAAAGAAGAAGGCTAATAATAAAAGTTTAAGTTTTTCCATTGTGAAATTGGTTAATTGGTTAAATAGTATTGACGAAATTAGTGCTAAAGAAATGTTAACAAATGGACAAGTTATTCATAAACATGGATAATTTCTTTAAAGTCAGTGATAGTAAGGCTTCGCGAGATTATTTTTCTAAATTTCTATAGTTAAAAACTTATTAATTAATCGATTTCGTAAAATTTTATTTCATATTTTTTAGTTATTTTAAGGTTATGATTTTAATATTAAGTTAAATTTTATCTATATACGTAGTAATTATTAATTGAGTACTTTTTTATTTGCTTTTTGTCCAATTAATTTCCCAATTTTTAATTGATTCCCTTTCTTTATTTTCATCAAAAGGAGTATTATTTGCTGCTGATTTTTTCAAGGCTTCTAAAAACATTTTCCATCTTGGCCAATAAAATCCTTTATACATTCCTTTCCATGATCTCGAAGCATAATCGTTAAGATGGCCTTCTCCGCCCCAAAGCGTAATTAAGGTTTTGGCATTCTTTACATATAATGAAGAGACCTCTGGAGAACTTCCGTAATCTGAAGCCGATTTTACCCACTGATCTAAACTATTCAAAGGCTGTCCAGACATAACAGTATCGATGTTCAAAACTTGTTTTTCAATCTTTTTAAATAAAGCATCACCTTTTACAATATCTTTCTGCTGATACGCTTTTACACATTCCATTAAATCTTCATCTATACATAATGAGTAATAATGTCTTGTAGCATCTATTAAATCGTATTGGATAAAATTCTTTTTATCGTATTTCTTAGCTTCATTGGTTAAAATATCTAAAGCTTCTTTTAGTTTTTTCTTATCTCCAGGATTTCCTTTAAATTCTGTAATACTTGCTGTTGGTCGTTTAAACAGTAAATACGCTCCGGCCCTATCATTCCACCAACGCGTTTCCCAATACTTGACATTATAAACAGATTCCAATAATAATTCCCAAGCTTGAAAAACAGGTTTAGAAGTTGTTTGTCCATATCTCGCATTCAGATATTTTGTCAACCAATCGCTTACAGTCTGTTCACCTTTAGTCCAAGGAAGATCATAAATGTATTCGTATACAATTGAATTATTATTTAAACCTTCAGGCATTGCTCCATAACCCACAACATTACCTCTATGCGGATTCTTCAACAAACTTGTCAATTCATTTTTATAGAAATTCAAATCCCCATACACAGGATTCGATCCTCCATAATTATGTACATAACCGTAAGTCCATTGTTTACCGTAAAAAGCTTCTTGATTTTCCCATACTTTATATCTATCATTCGCATAATCCTGAATCATTAATCTGTCATTTGGAACTTTACTTAAAAAAGCACTTGTAGCTTCCTTGGTCCAAAATTCTTTATTATCGCCAAAAAGCCATCCCTGCATTACCCAGATTGCGCCTGGAGCCGCTTCATTAATTGTTTCATAAATGGCACTTCCGTAATTAGAAAGTTCTTCATATTTATTGGCTTCAGAAACTGGAGGTTCAATTTCATTAAAAGAATCAGCCAAATAAAAATTCGATTTTCCGTACATTTTAGTATAAATCTCAATAAATCGTTTTCCAATTTTTTTAAACAGAGGATCTTTAGAATCTAATAGAAAAGTGCTTTCAAAACCGCCACCAGACCAAGATTTTAGTTCTGTAATTTTAGCTTCTGGATGTTTTTCGGCGAAAGCCTTAGGAACATATCCGCTAAAAGCAGGAACTACAGGATGCATATCCAAGGCTCTCATTCGCTCCAGTATTTTCTTCTGAAGTTCTTCTTTTTTAACGAACCATTCTTGTGGCAAAGGCCCTTCTAGACTATTTATATTTCCCATTCGCTGCCAAGGCAAAAAGGCTGGTCCAGCAAAATGCGCTTCTAATTGGCTATTTGACAAACCATATTCTTTCCACAATTCCTGCCACGCCGCTTCCTGACCTTCCATTGCAGTTGGAAGATTGATGCCATGCATTGCCATCCAATCGATTTCTTGCTCCCAGCGTTTCCAATCCCACCAAGGTGTGGTATAGCCAAAAGTACAAGCGTTTAAATATTCTCTATATTCAAATGGCGTATTTCCTTTTTTAGAATATGTTGGCCAAGATTTAGGCAAATTGATTCTGTTTCCTTCCCAACTAATTAAAACTGCATCAATATCTCTTAAAAAATTATATGCTGCATAACAAAGCGCCGTATTATTTGAAGCTTTAATTTTTACAAGATTTTTTGTTGCTTCAACTTCAAACCAATCTTTATCTTGATTTTTATTCTCAACAATATTCAATTCAAATTCATTAGCACGACTTCCAATTAATCGTTCTATTACTGCAAAGGCGCTTTTAGTCTCTTCGTTAGTTTTGGAATATCCATTTACTGCACAAAAAAACAGCAGTACAAATACCAGTACAGCTTTTTTAATTTTAAGATTCACTCTTTTCATATAATCATGTATTTAATAAATTCTCTTCCTTAAAAATTGAATAAAAAAAGGGAGATTAAATCTCTCATTAATCTCCCTAACTAATAAAAACTAACAAATATTTACTAATTAATCACCTTCAATTTTATTAAAACCTATTGAAATTCAATTAGCTTTTAAACCGAAAATAAAATTACTCACATTCTTATCATTCAAGATGGACGAATCAATCAAAAGAATAGACATATTTTTCATTTCTATTTGATTAATTAACTTTTAATGATTCTTTCCGCTATTTAAGGTATCACAAACGTCATTGGTCTAAATTTCAATAGAATAATAAAAAAAAGTCGTTTATTTATAATGCTATACAGATCTAACTATTCTCATTCTATTTAAAACTATAAAACATATGCAGTCTCGTAGAAAATTTATAAAAAATGCAGGAATTTTTTCAGCAGGATTATTGGCTGTTCAAACCGATGCTTTTGGATTTAATTCTAATTATTTTGAATTTCCTTTGAAAGATTTTATTACCAAAAGACCTCCGCTTGCAGAAAGAAAATTTACCAGTAAAGCTATTGAAGCAGCAATTGTAAAAATTAAGAAACAGATTGCAAATCCAGAATTGGCTTGGCTTTTTGAAAACTGTTTCCCAAATACACTAGACACTACAGTCGAATTTGAAATTATAGATGGCAAGCCTGATACTTATGTTATAACAGGAGATATTGATGCAATGTGGCTTCGCGATAGTACAGCACAAATCTGGCCTTATATTCCTTTTGTAAAAGAAGATGCTAAACTTGCCGAATTAGTAAAAGGTGTTATAAATCGTCAAACAAAATGCATTCTCCTTGATCCGTATGCAAATGCTTTTTATAAAGATTTTAATAAAGAAAGCGAATGGAAAAATGATCTCACTGATATGAAACCAGGAATTCATGAAAGAAAATGGGAAATAGACAGTTTATGCTATCCTGTCCGATTGGCTCATGGCTACTGGAAAGAAACTGGCGATATCAGCATGTTTGACAAGCAATGGAAAGATGCCATGAAGTTGATTCTGAAAACTTTCAAAGAACAGCAGAGAATGGATGGAAAAGGCGGTCCATACAGTTTTATGCGACAAACAGCTTGGGCAACAGATGGAGTGCCTTTAAACGGTTACGGATATCCTGTAAAACCCTGCGGTTTGATTGTTTCGACTTTCAGACCAAGTGACGACTCTACTTTGTTTGGATATCTAATTCCGAGCAATATGTTTGCAATAGAAATTCTAGGTTATCTTGTCGAAATGTTTTCAAGTTCTGCTTTAAGGGATAATGATTTAGCAGCTGAAGCTAAAGAACTTCAAGCGCAAGTTCAGAAAGGTTTAAACGAATATGGAATTATAAATCATCCTAACTTTGGAAAAATCATAGCTTTTGAAGTAAACGGATATGGCAGTTTTCATATGATGGATGATGCAAATGTTCCTTCGCTTCTATCGCTTCCTTATTTGGGCGCAATTTCTCCTGACGATCGTTTATACTTAAATACCCGAAAAGTAGTACTTTCAGAAAATAATCCGTTTTTCTATAAAGGTACAGCTGGTGAAGGTGTTGGCGGACCGCATACAGGTGTAGATACAATTTGGCCTATGAGTATTGTTTTAAGAGCTATTACAAGTATTAATGAAAAAGAAATTAAGTCTTGTATAAGTACTTTGATTAAGACCAATGCAGATACTGGATTTATGCATGAATCTTTTCATAAGGATGATGTAACTAAGTTTACCCGAAAATGGTTTGCTTGGGCAAATACCTTATTTGGCGAAATGATTGTACATACGAGCATTAAATATCCTCAGATCCTAAAAGATAAGAGCTTGTAAAATAAAACCAAAAAATCCGTCAGAGTGTGACGGATTTTTTGATTATATATTTGTATTTCCTTTATTAGCCCTTAAGACAAGTTAAGTTTATCCTAGTTTATTGGTTTATTCTTCTTCTTTTATTTCAAAACTTCCATCATCAGGATATTTAATGCTGCCTTTTAATTCCTCTACTCTTTTTGGATCAAATTTAGGAAGTTGCAATTCGTTATTCTTTTTCCATTTCTTAACCGTTTTAGCAACTTCATCGGCTTTCTCATTTGAGACAGGAATATCAGTCGCCATATAAAGTGTCTGTGATGGATATGCTAGAGAAGTTCCGCTTTTTTCGATAATATCCATCATTCTTAATAAAAGATCTTCTTGCACTTCTTGTGATGTTTCAAAATTGATAGCCTCAATATAAGCAGTGATTTCAACTTTTAAAGCATCTGCCGTAATACCAGTAAAACGGACTATTGGTGGCGAATTTAAAACTGCTGGATGCGCATACAGTAAAGATCTTAATTCCACAAGCAGATAACGCATTTGATCGGGAGTTGTTTCCATTCTGAAACCAAAAATTGGATTAAATATAAAACGATCACGATGTGCATAATTCTCTATTTTACTAGCTGATAGCTGACCATTAGGAATTGTTACAATGGTTCGTGCAGAAGTACGCAATGTAGTCGAACGCATTCCGATTGATTCTACTGTTCCTTTAATATCATCAACACGACAATAATCTCCAACACGTAACGGCTGATCTGCAATAAGACTTACACTTCCCACAAAATTTTCGATTGTTTTTTGTGCTCCCAACGCCAATGCAATACCTCCAATACCCAACGCTGCAAGTCCTGCTGTTACATCGACACCAATAATTCCGAGCATTACAATAATCCCTATAACAACAATAGCTGCTTTTGTCGTACGGCTTAAAAACAATACCACAGAAACGGCAGATATACGCCCACGTCTATTCATTCTGCTTCGGGTAAACATACTTACGAAGTCAGTTAGTCTCCAGAGAAGAATCAGAAAAGCTAAAATTCCGATTGTAATTATTATAATACTGAAACGCTGGCGCACTACTATCGAAATCCCCATGCGCTGTGTCGTTACAACAAATAAAATCACTGTAAGATACATCTGGATTGGTAATGTAAAGGCATCTATAATTGCTTCACCTTTTTCAGAATCAGCTTGTTTCCATATTTTATGTATGAGAAAAATAATTATATAGATTAACAGTCTTGAAAGCAGATAAGCTACAACAGCCATAATTACGACAACTCCCCAATGTCCTATTGGCACATTTCCCAGTTTTCGTTCTATTAATACTTTTGGCAGTATTCTATCTAAAAAAGTCTTTTCTCCGCTAACGTCAGCAGCATTGATTGCATCGATAGTTTCTGAAGAAAAAAGCCATAATGCAGGCTCACTGTCATCTGATTGATTTTCTACATAAAGCTGTATATTATTCTTGTTTGTAGATATGCTTCCAACAAGATCTACACCAGTTGTAAGATCATCATCTATACGTCCAAGTTCTTTATTGCTAATAATAGAAGATGGCGAAAAACTCCCGCCTTGATCTAACAGCTGCTGGAAAGTTTTGGCAATACGTATTCTTTCAGCTGTTTTGCGATAAGAACGCTTACTTAAAACAAAATACTGACTGGCACGCAGATAATTCTGATCGCCAATTGCTTTGATAAATCCGTTGACTGTACCTTGAGGAGTTCTTCTTCCAAGAGAATCATCAGGTGTTTTTTCAGGTTCTTCTGTTGTGGCTTTAGTACCCAAAAGCTGTGCTTCTGCTTGAAATGGTTTTACAAACAGAAGCATCATTAACAGTAAAAAAGACAGTAACCGTTTAGTATCTAAAATCATATTCCTTTATTTTAGCAACTTAGTCTATTAAAAATAAGAAATATAGCAGAAAAACAAAACCTTTCAGAGAGAAAAAGAATTATAAAGCAAGTGAATTGTTTTTTACATTCATTTCTAAGCTATCTGCATCAAAGCATTCATTTGATTTTATCAACGAAATTCTCGAACTTTTTACAAATTCAATGAGTCCAAGAGAACTTAATTTTTGAGTCAAAAAAGCAATCTCATCCTCTGTTCCTATTGCTTGGATTATTGTGTACTCTCTGTGAACTTCAGAGATTTTAAAATTATTTTCTCGAAGCAAAATTTCTAGTTTTAGATCTGTCATAAAAACTTCTGTTGGAATTTTAAATAAAGCCATCTGCCTAAAAACAGTTTCTTCATTCAAATGATAATAACATTTATAAACCTCGATTATTTTCTCTATCTGAGCCGATAAATTGATCACATCAGGCAACGTTTCATTTACAACAATGGTATGTCTGTACATTTTATCAATTTCACAATCAGAAATATTAAGGCTTAAAATTTTAATTTGTTTTCTTAAAAACATAGCAGCCAGTTTATTGATTAATTTCAATTGATCTTCTGAATAAATAGTAAGTGTAAATTCGTTTTTCATTGTGTGATTTTTATTTGAACTCTTTTTAAGGATAAAAAAAGCCTTTCTCATTTGACTGAGAAAGGCTTTATGTATAGACAATATATTCCTAACTCGTCATGTGATACGAATAATGATAATAGAAATAATAATATTGTTTTGAATTGCTTGTTTCATAATTGATTTAAATAAAAAAACCTCCCGTATTAGGGGAGGTTTCTAAATTGTATATCTTACTTATTTATATAACATCCCTGCACTACTATCGAATGATAATAATGATAATAATAAAAGTGATGTTAATTAAGTTTTTCATTTCCTTGATTTGATGCGCAAATATAGAGATAATTTTGAATCTTAGATCATTTAAAGTATTTTTCGTTTTTCTAAAAATTGGCATAAAAAAAGAACCCTAAGGCTCTTTCTTTATTATTTAAAAATGTCTTTACTCAATATAAAGATTACATTTATGATTTAGTAGTAAACAGACAACAAAATTTTAGAATTTGAACCTTCGATAAATTTTTCAAGTCTCTTAAAAAATAAGTCATTTACCATTGGGCAGCCATGACTATTGATAATGTAGTAACCTTGTTCATCGTAAGGGACTTCTCTGAAAGAATGCAAAACAATGGCACGTTTCATAGCATTGTTATTACTTTCGTCCAAACCAGCAAGTCTAAAAGCTTTTCCGAAAACTCCTTTATAAGGTTTCTCTACAGAATATCTCCCAAGAGAAGTGCAATTTGAATTTGGATTGTTGCTGAACTGTAAAATATCTCCTTTTATACCTGTCTCAGATCCTGAGCCATGTGCCACTAATCCTTGATCTAATATTTGATCGTGTTCAAGATCATAGACAAAAAAGCGGTTTTTACCAGATTTGATTTTCATGTCTACTAAAAAAGCAATTTTGCTACTATACTTATGATTTGTCGCAGTATAGGCTTTTATTTCACTTACATGTTCCGCAAGTCTCGCAATTTCAATTTCACTTAATATATCTTCGTCATCCATTACATGTAGGTTTGTAAAGGAGCATAAAGAAAAAAACAGCGCCAGAAAAAATACTCTCATATAAGGCAATTAATTAATAGTTAATAAAACGATTTGGGTGTCATATTATTTTTATGTTGCAAAATTATATAGAAACATTATACAATTCCCACATTACAGCGTTAAAGATATAATAAATATCTGAAAATAACACCTTTAACTGTTAAAATTAACTATAATCAGTTAAAATGCTTAGATCTTTATCAGTTAAGAGATGAAGATGAAACAATTTTAAAATCAGCATATTTCCAAGATTCATCAAATGCATTTTTAATTTGCAAAGCTTCTTTTCCTTTTTTCTGCAGAGTTAAAGAATTATAAAGCCCAATAAGCGCCCAGCCATTTTTAGGCCAGATTTGCAGATCTCTTCTGTAGATTTTTTCAGCTTCGGCATATTTTTCTGCTTTAAGCAACACTGCTCCTAGGTAATGTCTGATTGAAAAAAACCAGTCTGGCGGTTCATTATAATTAAGACGATCTTCGAGCGCTACAGCCTCAGTCAATAAAGAAACTGATTTAGGCAGATCATTCTGTTTGAAAGCAATATTTCCCGCAAGCACTTTCGAAGCAATGTCGGCAAGATCTGTTATCTTATTAATATTCCAAACCGTAATATCCTTTAGAGAACTATCTTTTGAAAGCTTATTGAGAGCAGAAAGTTCATTTTGCGCTTCGGTCATATTATTTTTTCCGAGAAAAGCCATACCACGTGCATAATGCCAAACAAGCTGAGGATAAATAAGATCTTTATCTGGTTTAGGAAGTGAAATAATAGTATCCCACATTGCAAATTTTACTGCAATGTAATACGGAATAGTATAATAATGCTGTAATGTTCCCCATCCAGGCTGACGCATAATTTCGACTGAAGTATGTTCTTGAAGTACTTTTGCGGTATTCCAAGCCAATTTAGAATTTCCTTCCAAAGCTGCAGTTGCTGTTAAAAAATGATAATTATGCGGATAATATGCCAAAGGATAAGCGCCCTGTGCATGACAAGTCGTAGTATAAAGACTGTCGATTCTTGCTGCTTCAATATTGGAAAGCGATCCCTGATGATAATCACCCGTTCTAATGTAGATATGAGATGGCATATGAATCAAATGTCCTGCACCTGGAACCAAACTCTCTAATAACTTGGCACTTTTCATCGCTTTTTCTGGAGTGGCTGAAGATTCTATTGCATGGATATAAAAATGATGTGCTCCAGGATGCTTCGGATTTTTTAGCATTAATGCTTCTAAAACCTTTACAATTTCTGGAGTCCACTCTTTTATTGCTCCCGTATTTTTATCGTACAAATCCCAAGGATGAAGATTCATTAATGATTCAGCATAAAGCGCTCCAATATCAGGATCTGAGGAAAATTGCGTATAAACCTTTTTCATAGCTGTAGCATAGGCAATATCTAAAGGTCTTCGATCAGCAGGTGGTTTCGAAGCATATCTCGTGATTAAAGCTTCAATAAGTGCTTTTTCTTTTGGGGAACTATTTATAGAAAGACTTTTAGCTTTTTGAACCGCATCGTAAGCCCGCTGGAAATTGTCTTCTTCCATTCCTGCGTTATAGTTTGGCCCAAGAACATAAGCAAATCCCCAATATGCCATAGCGCATTTTGGATCTAACCGAGAAGCTTCAAAAAAAGATCTTGCCGCCTCGGCATGATTAAAACCGTAAGCCAACATCATTCCCTGATTAAAATATTGCTGCGCTTCTTTGTTATGGGTTGTAATTTTAAAATCGATTCCGTCAAGACCTTTAAATTTCGGTGCTTTTTGATTTAGCGCATACCAATCTTTATCTGTTGTCTTTGGCGTATAACAGCCTTTTGGAGAAGTAACTTTTATCGATTCTGTTTCTGCGTCTTTATTTTTACAGCCAAAAACAAAAATAACTGCAAATAGTAAATAGTAATGTTTCATCACAATAATTATTTGTATTTATTAAAAATCCGTGAAAAGCTCGTTGAACTAAGAAACCGTTTTTACTTTGGCAGATTGAGGAAGATATGTTTTGTACAAAACTACAAAAAAACAAGCATATCTATTTGTTTTTCAAAAAGATACAGCAAGACTAATTTAATATGCGCAAAAATCTCTTTTATCTTTCAATTTAAACATTTTCAATAATTTAAACAAAAACAGTATAAACACCTATTTTTTTACAATCCATTTATTACTAAAATTGTATAGAAATATTAGAAAGCATTTGCTCCAAGTTCATTAATGATTTGTTAAAGAAATTTTTGTTTCAATTTAAAATTTGCATTATGAAAATTAAACGTTTTTTCACTAGTATAATTCTTATTTTATTTTTTGGCGTAATATTGTCACCCAAAGTTTTTTCTCAAGAAGGAAACAAAACTATTAATGCAAAAGATTCTGAAAATCTTCCACTTTATAATCTCTTTTATTTAAGCAAATATATTACAGCTAACAATCTTACTCCTGAACAAGCTGATCAAGTTTACAATACTTTATTGAGTTCAATAGATACTACAAGCGCATATAAAATATCTACTGAATATCGACAGATGTCAAAAACGCTCAAAGAAAAAAATCCTATTGGCTCTTTTCTAAATAATAGAAAAATACAAAAGCAACAATTAAAAAAAAATATCATAAATGAATTTACAACCGGTAATTTCAAAAATTTTGACGGTCAAAATACTAACCTAAAAGAAGCTTATGATAGCTTGTTAAAAGATGACTCAATAAATAAATGCATTGCAGAAAAAGAAAGACTTAAGAAAATTAAAGATCTAATCAATTCCCCAGAATCTCCCGAATTGACAGACGCATTACAAAATTTATTAACAAAAAAAATAAAAGACCTCTCAGCCCAAGGCAAATTAACCGAAACTGATATTGATCAATCTATAAAAGAAATTGAAGCAACGCTAGAACAAAATAAAAAGAAAAATGATACTTATTTAGCAAATGTAAAAACGTACGCAGATAATTATATCAAAAAACAAAACTTATCCATTCATGATCCAAAAATTTTCTTTTCTAATGATGCAAAATTTGCTACCACCGAAATTCAGATAAATTCAGTTATTCAAAATGCAGAACAAAGATCCGCAACGACCTCATTCAGTATACCAAATGAATCAGATATGATAAAAGCAATGGCTATTTTCCTAGCGAAAAGAGCTCAACAAGAAACTGCAATATGGTTCATGGATCAATTACGTAATAATTTAAATAATCCGCTCATTTATGAAGCATTTCCAGAGACTATTAAATTAATTGAAAGTCTAGAAGACTATAAAACCCCGAATTTTAGTATTGCCTGGAGATATGCAATTTCATCAGATTTTATAAAAATGCCAAAAAATTTAGCTGATGGAAACTGGGTTAAAAATATTGTTTTTAACAATGATCCAAAGAAAGCTGCTCTATTCACTACTTGCATCGATTTTGCATACGATTTAAATAGGCTTATATCTGAAAAATATAACTATAGAGATATTGTCAGATACTTTTATACAAATCAAAAATTTGCTTTCAATACAAATTCACAGGGAGAGGTACAAAATTCTATAACCAGCTCTATTTCTGCACTTTATATTCTTACAAATGAGTTTTTTGCTGTTGATCTTCAAGAAGGCAAAGAGAATTTTAGATTATTATCTTATGAAGAAATAAATAGCCTTACAACAAAGCAATGGCTAGCTCTCGGTCAATTAATAAAAGCAAAATATGGATCAAAGTTTAAAAATAAAGATCAGTTTTTCGATACAACATTTCCTAACTATCAACAAGAATTATCAAAGTGGATTGGTAATTTGTTAATTTCATTGAGCCAATTCGATAAAGTAAATAAAGATTTTCAAAAAGCATTAGAAAACAAAACTGACATTTCAAATTACAGTTTTTACAATATATGGCAAATCACTTCGCAAATCATTGATAATATTGATTACGATAAATATTTACCATCTGACTCTAAGAATAAAGATATTCTAAGAAATACATTTGATACTACATTAATAAAAGAATGCATAAATGTTTATGATAATATCCAAAACAAAAATTTTGCTACAGCTATCCAAGGAACCTTAAGCATTATCGAGAAGGTATCTGTTTTTAGTAATAACTCTCTTCAAAACAATATAGCATTAGATAAATATAATATTAAACTCGAGGCTGAAGGTCTTGCTTTCGCAATAGATCAAAATAAATATACATTTAAAATTTCAGGCAATGATCTTATAATTTCTAACGCAAATGGTACTGTACTCGATACATTAAAAGATTATATAAAAGTGCAGCCTTTTTTAAGATTTGTAAAAAATTTTAATTCGGATAATAATTATAAGATTGTAAATAGTATTAGTCCGAATTTTAATTCAGACATCAAAAAGATATTAGGAACAACAAAATTCAATGAAACTGTTCTACTCCAACTTCTAAAAATTCAAAGTTTCTATGAGATCAATGGTTACAATCAGGAAAAATTAGTAGCGTTTTTAAAAACAGAAAATATTTATAGACATACTAATAATTCCAATAAAAAAACGAATTCAGATGATGAAATTGAAAAGATTAAATTACAATCTGAAGAGCAACTTCTTAAACTTGCTTCTTTTTTTGGAGATGTACTTTCAGCTAAAAACGAACAAGATTTGGCTAATGTAATAGATTCACATGCTTTACCTCCTACATCATACAAATTAAAAAGAAGAGTTGCGCATTCTATTGATTTAAATGGATATGTGGGTATTCAAGGATCAAGACTTATTACAAATGGAGAAACATCTTTAAATAATCAATATACAGGCGGAATAACCGCTCCAATTGGTTTTGCTTTTACATGGTCTTCTTCAGGACCAAAACCCGAAAATTGGGGTTTTACTGTAGATCTAATTGATTTGGGTAATATTGTAAATCATTATTTAGTTTCTACTGAAGATTATTCAAAAGATGTACATTTCTCCGAAGTATTTAGCCCTGCATTTAGTGGTATGTATAGTCTAAGGAAAACTCCATTTGTTATTTTTGGAAGTATAAAGTTTTTACCTCTAAAAACCTCTAAATCTGATGCTGGTGAATTAATAAATAATAAAACATTTGATGCTACTGTATTTAGTGTAGGCGTAAAAATTGATATTCCTCTTGTCAATCTATTCACAAGGGAAAAATAGATATTTTGTAAGTTCACTTATAAAAAAATCTAACCTCATCAACTATTTCTCAATTCCTAAACAATGACATATCATTGTTTAGGAATTTTTTTTACTCTGCAACACAGCACACCTGTTTATTTTTTTATTTTACAAATAAAAAACACCACATCTACACCACATCCAATAAATTTTCATCGATCAATTTATCTTTTTAGTATAGTAATAATCTCTATACTTCTACTTTATTATTTTATCCCAAAGCGAAATCATTCCTTTGAGTAAGAATTGAGAAAACCCAAAAGCTCCTTTAACCCTACGCGCCTATCAAACAAAACTACTTCTGGTAACATCCTAATTATTTCTTTTTCAAAAACCTGAATGTGTGTACATGCTTTCATCGAGGTTCTTGAACATAATATTCATTTCAAATAATAAGCAAAAGGTTATCAGAATCTGGTAAATGATTAAAAAATTATTCTTTTTTCTGCTATTTTTCTGTGCCTTTATTTCAAATGCGCAAGTATCGCAAGACACCGTAAAGAGTGGATTTGATATAGGGAAAATCGAAATCGAAAACCCTAAAAGCATCTTATCTTCTTATACTTACGATCCTTTTACCAATACTTATGTTTATACCGATTCTGTCGATGATTTTTCAATAAATTATCCTCTTTATCTAACTCCTGCGGAGTATGAAGATTTAATACTGAAAGAAGCTAGAAGAAATTATTTCAGAAAAAAAATGGATGCGGTTGATGGCAAAAAAAAGGGTACAGAAAATGCAAAAAAAGATTTGCTACCCAGATATTACGTCAATTCAAGCTTTTTTGAATCTATTTTTGGAAGCAATACAATCGACGTAAAACCTACAGGATCAGTAGAAATGGATTTGGGTTTATTGTATTCTAAACAAGATAATCCTGCAATTTCAACCAGAAACAGATCAAGTCTTACTTTTGATTTTGATCAGCGAATTAGTCTCGGGCTAGTGGGTAAAATAGGTACACGGTTAAGTGTAAATGTCAATTATGATACTCAATCTACATTTGCGTTTCAGAATATGTTCAAACTTGAATATACTCCTGATGAGGATGATATTGTCCAGAAAGTTGAAGTGGGAAATGTTAGTATGCCTTTAAACAGTACTTTGATTACTGGAGTGCAAAACTTATTTGGCGTAAAAACTGCTTTGCAATTTGGAAAAACAACGGTTACTGGCGTTTTCTCCCAACAAAAATCAGAAACCAAAACTGTAAGTGCAGAAGGCAGCGGAGCGGTTCAAGAGTTTAATTTGTATGCCTTGGATTATGACAGTAACAGGCATTTTTTCTTATCACAGTATTTTAGAAACAAATACGATGCTACTCTAAAAAATTATCCATTAATTGATAGCCGTATTCAGATTTCAAGAGTTGAAGTCTGGGTAACCAATAAGCAAAGCCGTGTTAGCACAACTGCCAATAATTTAAGAAATATTGTTGCGGTTCAGGATTTGGGTGAAGCACAATTGACTGGTCTTTCAGATGATCAAGTTGTGGTGCTGAGTCCTTCAACGGGAATGTTTAATAACGCAGCCGATTCTCCTCCTGACAATTCAAATAATGATTATGACCCTGCTCAAATTAAATCTGGAAGTGGTTTATTGAACAGTAATATCCGTGAGATTGCGACTTCAGCATCTGGTTTTAATGTGTCTGTAAAAGAAGGACAAGATTATTCAAAACTTGAAAATGCAAGGAAATTGACTTCAACAGAATATACTTTAAATAAGCAATTAGGATATATTTCTTTGACTCAAAAACTGGCTAATGATGAAGTCCTTGCAGTTGCTTATCAGTATACTTCAGGTGATCAGGTATATCAAGTTGGAGAATTTGCCGATGATGGTGTCGATGCTACAGTGGTAACAGATTCTCAAACTATTACAACACAAAGTTTGGTTTTAAAAATGCTGAAAAGCAGTTTGGTCAATATAAAAAATCCTGTTTGGAATTTAATGATGAAAAACATTTATCAAATTCCAAATGCTTACCAAATAACGCAAGATGATTTTAAATTCAATATTCTTTATACAAATCCTTCACAGCTAAATTATATTACGCCCGTAACTTCTTTTCCGCCAAATCCTTCAGATGAAAACAAAGTTGCTGAAACGCCTTTATTAAAAGTTTTTAATATGGATAGGCTAAATTCAACAAATGATCCACAAGATGGCGGAGATGGCTTTTTTGATTATGTATCAGGCATTACAGTTGACGCTTCAAACGGACGAATTATTTTTACCACAAAAGAACCTTTTGGTGAATTGATTTTTAAAAAACTAGCGACAAACTCATCAGAAGATTATAACAATACAGCATCATACAATGCGAATCAGAAAAAATATGTTTTTAGGAGTTTGTACAACAATACGCAAACTGGCGCTCTTCAGGATAGTGATAAAAACAAGTATTTATTAAAGGGAAAATATAAATCGTCAGGATCAGATGGAATTTCAATTGGTTCAACCAACGTTGCAAAAGGATCTGTAATTGTCACAGCTGATGGAAGAACGTTAACTGAAGGAATTGATTATAGCGTAGATTATCAATTAGGAAAAGTACATATTCTTGATGCTGCATTATTGGCTTCAAATGCTAGTATTACGGTGACACTAGAAAGTAACTCGGTTTTTGGACAACAGACTAAAAATTTCATTGGCTTAAATATCGATCATAAAATATCAGATCAATTTACCATTGGAGCTACTTATTTAAAATATACGGAGAAACCTTATACACAAAAGTCGGTTTATGGACAGGAATCTGTCGATAATACCATTTTTGGATTGAATACTAATTTTTCTAGCGAAGTTCCTTTCTTTACCCGACTGGTCAATAAACTTCCTAATATTGATACCGATGTTCCGTCGAATCTTTCGGTTCGTGGAGAAGTTGCTTTTTTAAAACCAAATACTGCAAAAGCAAGTGATTTTGAAGGAGAATCAACCATTTATGTAGATGATTTTGAAACTGCAGCGACAACTATCGATTTAAGCTCAGCTTATTCTTGGAGCCTTGCTTCTACGCCTGCAAATAATACTACAAGCCTTTATAATTTTAACGAAAGTGCAACCGATTTAAGTTATGGCTATAAAAGGGCTAAATTGGCTTGGTACAGCATTGATCCAGTATTTTACACTTCTAAACCTTCAGGCATTTCTAATGATGATCTTTCTCTTAATTCAACTAGAAGAATTTATAAAGAAGAATTATATCCAAACACCGAAACCGAAACGGGACAAACTCTTGTTGTCAGTACTTTAGATTTAAGCTATTACCCTTCAGAAAGAGGACCTTATAATAATGCACTCAATTATTCTGCTTCTCCAAAAGAAAACTTTGGAGGAATCATGAGATCTTTAAATTCAACCAATTTCGAACAGGGAAATGTACAATACATTCAGTTTTGGGTTTTAGATCCTTATGTTGGAAACGGAAAAACCAATGATGTTAATTCAGGAAAAGTCTATTTTAACTTAGGTGAAATCTCCGAAGATGTTCTTAAAGATGGAAGAAAACAATATGAGAACGGACTCGGAACAGATCAATTAATGGTAACGCCTCGCGGAGTTTGGGGTGATGTTCCAGCATCGCAATCGTTGACTTATGCTTTTGACACTGATACTGCAAATCGCTCCAATCAGGATATAGGTTTAGATGGTTTAAAAAATAGTGAAGAAGCGCAGATTTATACTAATTATGCCTCAGAATCGGATCCCGCAGCTGACGATTACACTTACTATCTTAACAGTACAGGAGACGTTTTAGAACGATACAAAAAGTATAACGGAACAGAGGGAAATTCAGCTGTAAGTGCAGACGATGCCAATCGAGGATCTACAACTTTACCAGATGTGGAAGACATAAACAGTGATTTTACCATGAATACGATCAATGCTTATTATGAATATAGTATTGATATAAAACCAAATATGGAAATTGGGCAAAATTATATTACTGATATTCGAAATACTCAGGTTACGTTGGCAAATGGAAATACGACACAAGCAAGATGGATTCAGTTTAAAATTCCTATTTCTCAGCCAGAAAATACCATTGGAAGTATTTCAGATTTTACTTCAATTCGCTTTATGCGTATGTTTATGACAGGTTTCAGCGAACCTGTCACGCTTCGTTTTGGATCATTAGATCTTCAAAAAGGCGATTGGAGAAACTATACTGAAACTTTAGACATCAATGATACCAATACAGAAGATGATAATACAGAGCTGGATGTTTTAGCTGTTAATATTGAAGAAAACGATGGAAAATGTCCCGTAAACTATGTACTTCCTCCAGGCGTAGAAAGAGAACAAACCTACAGTGGCAATACCGTTATCTATCAAAATGAGCAGTCGCTTGGTCTAAAAGTTTCTGGAAAAGGATTAGAAGCAAACGATTCACGTGCGGTTTACAAAAGCATAAGCATGGACATGAGACAGTATAAAAAACTTAAAATGTTTTTGCACGCGGAATCATTAACTGGTCAAACGCCACTTGCAGATAATCATATGAGTGCTTTCATTCGTTTAGGAAATGATTATACCGAGAATTTTTATCAGATTGAAATTCCATTAAAAGTTACACTTTCATCGGGCTGTTCGTATTTGAGTCCAGAAGTTGTTTGGCCAGAAAGCAATGAAATCGATTTGTCTTTATCCTTACTATCTCAACTGAAAATGCTATACAAAAAAATAGCAACTGCCGACCTTCCCGCTGACGGAATTTATTATTTAGACGAAGATAATGAGAAACTAGATCCATCTTTAAGCAGCAAAGTAAATAAGCTGCGATTGGGAGTAAAAGGAAATCCAAATCTGGGATATGTGCGAACCTTGATGATCGGAATTAAAAATAACGATCAGCATCAGGATATAAAAGGAGAAGTTTGGTTTAATGAACTCCGTTTGGCAGAAATGGACAATACTGGCGGAATGGCTGCGGTTGTAAACATCGATTCTAACCTTGCCGATTTTGCGACTGTTTCGGCGACAGGAAAAATGAGCACAATTGGTTTTGGATCTTTGGAACAAACTTCTTTAGAAAGAAGTCAGGAAGATGTACAGCAATATAACTTGCTTACGAATGTTAATTTTGGAAAATTGATGCCAAAAAATTGGGGAGTTACCCTGCCGTTTAACTATGCTGTATCTGAAGCTAAAATTACGCCAAAGTACGATCCTGAAAATCCTGACATTACACTTCAAACTATGCTGAATACGGCAGAAAGTGAAGCAGAAAGACAAAATATTAAAAACAGAGCGATTGATTATACAAAAACCACAAGTATCAATTTTATTGGCGTTAGAAAAGAAAGAAAGCCAGAACAAAAAGCTCATATTTATGATATAGAAAATTTCACGTTTTCGCAGTCTTTTAATGAAACTTCAAGTCATGATTACGAAAGGGAAAGCTATGTTGACCAAAGAAGCAATACAGCTTTGAATTATGATTATAGCACAGAAACAAAAACTGTTGAACCTTTCAAGAAAACAGAATTCATGAAAAAGAGCAATTATTGGAAACTTTTGAGCGATTTTAATTTCAATTATATGCCTTCAAATATTACTTTCAATACCAATATTTTAAGGCAATTTAACCAACAGCAATTTAGACAGACTGATGTTGAGGGAATCGCTTTAGATCCTTCATACAGCAGAAATTTTGAGTTTAATATACAGTATGGTTTTACTTTTAATTTGACTAAATCTTTAAAATTAAACTTTACCTCTTCGACCAGTAATATTGTAAAAAACTATTTGGACAATAACAATCAACCTATAGATGGTTTTAAAATTTCGGATCATTATTTTGACATTGGAGAACCAAATAAACATGTTCAAAAACTGGTTGTAAACTATGAAATTCCTATCAGTAAAATTCCTCTTTTTAGTTTTGTAAAAGCTAATTTAACTTACACTGGCGATTATAACTGGCAACGATCATCTGAAGCGCTTACTAAAATTGAAGTTGATGGCGTTACTTATAATTTAGGAAATACTGTTCAAAATGCAAATACAAGTAATTTGAATGCTACTTTCAATATGGAGACTTTATACAAGTATTTAGGCATTTCGAAAACTGCAAGTAATAAAAACAATGTGCAGAAAACCACTGTCGTAAAACCTGGAGAAAAAATTGTCAAAGCAAATACTGTTGAAAATACAAACAAAAACACATTTGTAAAAAGTCTCTATGGCGTATTAACAAGTGTAAAAAACATTACTTTAAATTTTAGCGAAAATAATGGAACCATTTTGCCCGGCTATCTTCCGACTTCTGGGTTTATGGGATTTTCTAAACCTACGTTAGGATTTATTTTTGGAAGTCAGCATGACATTCGCGATGAAGCGGCAAAAAAAGGCTGGCTGACCAATTATCAAGAATTCAATCAAATGTATTCTACTTCTCAGAGCAAAATTTTTAAAGGAACAGCCAATATCGAATTAATTCCAGATTTAAAAATTGATTTACAAGCGAATAGATCATATTCCCAAAATTTCTCTGAACAATATGATATAAGCAACGGACAATACAATTCGCGATCTCCTTATACTTCGGGAACTTTCTCAATTTCTACAGCATTGATAAAAACAGCATTTTCTACCAGTGACGAAAATGGTTCTGAAGCATTTGAAAATTTTAGGAAAAACCGAATAACAATTGCCTACCGACTTGCTGAAAGAAGAGGAATAAACGTAAATAACGGAACTAATATTGGCACTGACGGATTCCCTTTAGGATATGGAAGCACTAATCAATCTGTTTTATTGGCTTCTTTTCTTGCTGCGTATACAGGAACTAATCCTAACGATGCAGCTTTGGGAATATTTAGAAACTTCCCTATCCCAAACTGGTCATTAAAATATAATGGTTTGATGAGGTATAATTTTTTCAAAAACACATTTAAACGATTTTCGCTCCAGCACAGTTATCAGGCAACTTATACTGTAAATGCCTTTAATTCAAATTATAATTATGCTAAAGATCCGAACGGAATGGATGATAATGGCAATTATTATAATCAGACGATTATGTCTAATGTTACTTTAACAGAACAATTTAATCCCTTTTTAAAAGTCGATTTTGAAATGAAGAATTCATTTAGACTTCTCACCCAAATCAACAAAGACAGGTCTTTATCAATGAGTTTTGACAATAATAATTTGACCGAAGTAAACGGAATAGAATATGTTGTAGGAGTTGGCTATCGAATTAAAGATGTAGTTTTCACTTCTAGATTAGCTGATAATCCCACAAATACAGTAAAAAGCGACATCATTATAAAAGCAGATTTGACGTTGAGAAACAATCAGACCATTGTGCGTTATCTTGATTACGATAACAATCAGTTAGTGGCAGGGCAAAATATTTGGACTTTAAAGACAACTGCAGATTATTCCTTAAGCAAAAACCTGACTATGATATTCTATTATAACCATTCTTTTTCTAAACCTGTTATTTCAACTACATATCCTTTAACTACAATTAGTTCAGGACTTACCATTCGATACACTTTTGGAAATTGATTTCAAATGTTCAGTTTCAAGATTTTCTCGAAAACAAAATTCTGTAAAATTAAACTATTCGTCTATGAAATTCCTTAGCCAGTATATTTAATGTGCTGATCTAATTATAGATAATTACTTTTAAATCGAAATTTAGGAATTCGGCGAAAGCCATATATAACAGATTCGAAAAGATACTTTAAAATGGATTTTAAAATAAAAACTAATAACGTGCGTAGTTTTGCAATGCATACCTTAACGCAATTTACAGGTTGCACCAATTCTTTAAAAAAAATTGGTCCTGTTAAAAATATTGGACAAATCGCAATCTGCCGAACAAGTTCTAAACTTGAAGATCTTTTATTAATGAGTCCGCTTTTAAAAGAACTGTCAAACACCTATCCTACTGCAAACATTGATTTATTTGTGAAAGGCTCTAAGGCGACAGAAATATTCAAAAACTACAACAACATCGACACCGTAATTGAACTTCCTGAAAAATCGTTCCAACAACCTTTGGAATATTTAAAATGCTGGGGGAAACTTAGAAGAACAAAATACGATCTGGTAATTAATGCCGATAAATCATCATGGCTTGGAAGAATTGCTGTCAAATTTACAAGAGCCCGATTTAAACTTTACGGTGATACCTTAAGCGAATCTGCAGCTTTAATCTTTTCAGATTACAAGCATGCGGCGAAAACTTCTGTATATGATTTCCGATTTTCGGTATCGAAAGATGGCATTTTTGAATGGAATGATAAAGTTCCTAATCTTGATTTGAAACTAGATTCATCTGAGATGTCTGAAGGAAATAGAATTTTTCGCAAAATAGCTCCAGCCGCAAAAAAATCAATCTGTATTTTTACCTATGAGGAAGGTGAAAAACGTCATTCTGCAGAATGGTGGGAGGAATTTTACCAAAAAGTGCGAGGAAGTTTTCCTTCTTATACCCTTATAGAAATTCTTTCCACAAAAAAAGTTTCTCAAATTGGCTTTAAAGCCAAATCATTTTACAGCAGCGACATTCGAAAAACAGCTTCAATTATTGCCAATACTTCTATATTTATTGGTGCCGATAATGGAATTATGCAATTGGCAAGTGCAACAAAAGTGCCTGTTTTAGGTTTGTTCATTACAAATCCGGAAAGATATGCTCCTTACAACAATTACAGCTCTGCAATCGAAACTAATGAAGATAGCATAGATAATATTGTGGAACTTATCGATACTATACTTCATCATCGTTTAAACTAGTTTTATCGTGTTTTATTTAGATTTAAACATTTCAACCAATTCATCAATGGATTGCTGTGACGGAGAAGCGAAATCCTGAATACCATCAATAGCATCTTTGCCAAGAATTTCTGCTCTTGATCTCATCTTTAATTCATAAGCTCCTATTGCTGCTTTCAAATCACTAAATTGACCATTACTAAGACATTCGCTTAAATCTAAAGCATCAAGCATGGCAGTATTTACTCCTTCTCCAGAAGGTGGCATTAAATGAGCTGCGTCGCCAATAAGAGTAACATTTTCATTTGGTTCCCATTTTTGATCAGTTGGAAAATAATTTAGCGGACGCATCACGAAAATACGGCATGATTTGAACAATTCGAAAAATAAAGGATTCCAGTCTTCATAATACTTTATTAAGTAATTATAAACCTCATCAGCATTATTGAAATCAATTCCGTTTGATTCTAACCAATTTTCAGGATATAAAGAAGCGGCATAAAAAGTCAATCCTCCACTGCCCATTGGCTGTACAGCAATAGTTTTTCCAATGTCCATTGCAATAAGATTTGCATTATCGACCAATTCATAGATATCAGGACAATCTATTTTAGGATTTTCAATTTCTCCCTGAATAATTGCTGCTCCAGAATACAATGCTTTTATATCGGTTACATAACTTCTGACTTTTGAACGATAACCGTCTGCTCCAATTACAATATCTGCAAAAGCTGTACTTCCATTTTGAAATTTCAATTCCCATGAACTTCCAATTTTATTCATACTTAAAAATTGACTGTTCCAAACAACGGTATCTGGCAGCAAATTCTCAATGAGCATATCTCTTAATGCGCCTCTGTCAATTTCTGGTCTAAAATTTTCATTTTCAAAATCATCTTCACTTGTATTTTCATCAACAAAAACATTGGCCTCTTTATCAACTATTCGATATCGATCAGCGCCTTTCATATAATTGGCTTTGAATGCTTCTATCAAGCCAGCTTCTTTCATCACTTTTAGACCTGAGTCAAAATGTAGATCAACTATTGCGCCTTGAACTCTACTATTTTGGTTAAAGTCTCGTTCATAAACTTTAACTTCTGCGCCCTTCATCTGCAACAAACGTGCTAGTGTCAATCCGCCTGGACCCGCACCTAATATTGCTATTTTTTTATTTTCTAAAAGATTTATTCCTTTGATTGTTTCCATTTTTACTTCTTATTTTTTTCAGGTACAAAGGAAACGCGTATCAAAAGCATTAGCAATATCAAAACGAAGCAGATATAGAACTAATCGAGGTTTTTGTTTCGAAATGCTATTGGAGACATGGAAGCTATTTTAGAAAACAAACGTGCAAAATAAGAATAGTCATCGTAGCCTAATTCAGATGCAATTTCCTTGATGGATTTATCCGAATGATGAAGCAGGCGTTTTGCTTCCAAAATAACACGCTGCTGAATATGATAAGAAGGCGGATAACCTGTTACTGTTTTCACGCATTCATTGAGATAAGGAGTAGAAATATTCAGTTTATCAGCATACGAACCCGGTCTTTTTATTTTGACGAAATTTAATTCTAATGAAGCTTTGAAAGTCTTAGCAACAACTTCAAATCTTGAATAGTTATCGGTTGATTTTGATTGTACAGCATATTGCGAAATTATTAATGCTACTAATGTATTAACGCTTTCTTTCAAAATTGAACCATACAATTTTTCATGCTTCCTTTCTGAAAGTTTCAAACATAATGAAGCACTTTCTTTTAGAATAGAAAAAGCATCTTCTGTTAATGATAATGTATTTACTGGAGAAAGTTCTTCAAGCAGTTTTAAATATTCAGGACGGAGATTTTCGATAGTGATTATCCAGCTGGTTACTGTCGCTTCTTCAAATGAAATGAGGCGATGTACTTGATCGGGATGAATAAAAATAACTGAAGATTCTTTTATCTCTTGTTTTTGAAAATCAATTTCAATATTGGTAGTGCCTTTTTCCTGTAGAATAAAGGTGTATCCTCCGTCTCGATGAGATCTTTCTACTTCTTTAGAATCAGGTACACCATTAAATATTCCCTTTCCGATTATAATCCCTTCTTTAAATTCCGAAGGAATTGTATTTACAGGAATAGATTTTACTTTCATTTATTCATTTTTTATGGACAAATCAAAGTTAATTTATTTATTGCTTAGCAATTTTTAATAAAGAGTTAAAAAAGGAAAATATTTAAACAATCGCTTTCTATAAGTACCATAAAACAAAAAGACGCCAATTAAGGCGTCTTTTATAAGATTACTGTTTATAGTTCGATTATCTTAAATCAAATCTGTCCAGATTCATTACTTTAGTCCATACAGCAACAAAATCAGTTACAAATTTTTCCTGTGCATCAGAAGCAGCATATACTTCAGCTATTGCTCTTAGTTCTGAATTTGAACCAAAAACAAGATCAGCACGAGTTCCAATCCATTTTGGCTGTCCAGTGCTTCGGTCGTTTCCTGTATAAAGTTCTTTATCATTAGAAACTGACTGCCATTGTGTATTCATATCCAAAAGATTTACAAAAAAATCATTCGTCAAATGACCTGGTCGGGTTGTAAAGACACCATTTTTACTTCCGTCAGCATTAATATCCAGAACGCGAAGTCCTCCTAAAAGCACCGTTAATTCTGGTGCAGTAAGAGTTAATAAATGAGCTTTATCTATAAGAAGTTCTTCTGTTAAAACAGTTGATTTTGTTTTTCTATAATTTCTAAAACCATCCGATTTTGGTTCAAGATATCCAAACGATTCAACATCAGTCTGTTCTGCAGATGCATCCATACGTCCAGGAGAAAAAGGTACTGTTACTGATGTTCCAGCGTTTCTAGCCGCTTTCTCAACAGCTGCAGAACCAGCTAAAACAATTAAGTCAGCCAATGAAACTTTTTTACCATCATTTTGTGAACCATTAAATTCTTTTTGAATAGCTTCTAATTTATCCAAAACCACTTTTAATGCTGCTGGATTATTTACTTCCCAATCTTTCTGAGGAGCAAGTCTAATACGGCCACCATTTGCACCGCCTCGCTTATCTGATCCTCTAAAAGTAGAAGCCGAAGCCCATGCTGTTGAAACCAACTGAGACGTACTCAAACCTGAATTTAATATTTTTTCTTTCAGCTGTGCTACATCCTGATCATTTATTAATGTATGATTTACTTCTGGAATTGGATCTTGCCATAACAATTCTTCTGAAGGTACTTCAGATCCAAGATAAAGGGCTTTTGGTCCCATATCACGATGCGTTAATTTAAACCATGCTCTAGCAAAAGCATCAGCAAACTCATCAGGATTTTCTAAAAATCTACGTGATATTTTCTCATAAGCTGGATCCAGTCTTAAAGATAAATCTGTAGTAAGCATTGTTGGAAGGTGTTTTTTATTAGAATCAAAAGCATCTGGAATAATTGCTTCAGCGTTTTTTGCTACCCATTGATGCGCACCTGCTGGGCTTTTAGAGAGCTCCCATTCAAAACCAAATAAATTTTCGAAAAAGTTATTGCTCCATTGAGTTGGTGTTGTTGTCCATGTAACTTCAAGTCCGCTTGTTATCGCATCGCCTCCTTTACCTGAACCAAAACTATTCTGCCAACCTAGTCCTTGCAATTCTAAACCAGCTGCTTCAGGTTCATTACCCACATTATCAGAAGAAGCAGCACCATGCGTTTTACCAAAAGTATGTCCTCCCGCTATTAATGCTACCGTTTCTTCATCATCCATCGCCATACGTCCAAAAGTATCTCTTATGTCTTTTGCTGCAGCAATAGGATCAGGATTTCCATCAGGCCCTTCAGGGTTTACATATATAAGTCCCATTTGCACTGCTGCAAGAGGTTTTTCTAGATTTCTACTATGGATATTGCCATCTGCATCATCATCTGCTGATACTACACCATGATCTTTTGGAACACCTTCTGAGCCATCTTTATAACGTTCATCACCGCCTAACCATGTGGTTTCAGATCCCCAATATACAGATTCATCGGCTTCCCATACATCGGCACGTCCTCCTGCAAAACCAAATGTTTTGAAACCCATTGATTCAAGAGCAACATTTCCTGTTAAGATCAACAAATCGGCCCACGAAATCTTTTGTCCATATTTTTGTTTTATTGGCCAAAGCAGCCTTCTCGCTTTATCAAGACTCACATTATCAGGCCAGCTGTTAAGAGGCGCAAATCGCTGCTGTCCCGCTCCGGCACCGCCTCGTCCGTCATGAACTCTATAAGTACCAGCACTATGCCAAGCCATTCTTATGAAAAGACCTCCGTAGTGACCAAAATCAGCAGGCCACCAATCTTGCGAATCAGTCATAAGAGCATGTAGATCTTTCTTTAAAGCCTCAATATCCAAGCTTTTAAAAGCTTCTGCATAATTGAAATCCTTATCCAGCGGATTTGACAATAATGAATTTTGTCTCAGGATGTTTACCTTTAATTGTTTAGGCCACCAGTCAAGATTCTTAGTTCCTGCTGCAGCTTGCTTATCCATGCTCCCATTATGAAAAGGGCATTTGCTGATGTCATTCGATTGATTATCCATAGTTTTAAATTTTTTATTTTTTACTAAATTACTAACTAATGAAACAGAAAGATATGAGGACGAATCATAAATAACACTTCTAAAATAGACAAAATCTATTTACGCGTTATTTCATAATTACATTTACTTATAAGGTCAAATGGTATTTACAAAAGGCTTTTAGAAAAGAAAAAAACATTTTTAATTATATAAATTTAATAAAAAGATTTCTCTTATTTCTAGGAAAATTCGAGCAGTATTTCTTTTAATAATCTTATAACATTTAAAAATTGATTCGTTAACCTACAACTTTTGTAGAAAATATCTAATCAATACATCATTTTTTCGTCTCAATAAAATATTGATTTATGTGTATTCAGTTTGTACTTTTGCTTTTATGAATGACAACTTTATAAATGAATACTTCGGCATAGGAATACAAAACGGTAAAACGCCAGAAAACTTAGGTGTTTTATGGCGATCGGCTCAAAATTTAGGCGCTACTTTTATATTTACTATTGGTAATCGATATGCCAAACAAGCTTGTGATACTCATGATGCAGTAAAAGCAATTCCTTATTTTCACTACGAAACTTTTGAAGCTTTTTTTGAAAATTTACCAAAAGGAGCAAGATTAGTTGGGGTTGAATTATCTGATAAAGCTTCCGACTTAGAAACCTTTGAACATCCAAGACGCTGTGTCTATATATTAGGAGCAGAAGATCATGGTTTGCCCAAAAAAGTAATGGAAAAATGCCATCATTTAGTAAAATTCAAATCAGAAAAAAGTTTAAATGTAGCAGTGGCTGGAACTATTGTTATGTACGATAGAAATTTATCTAAGCCGCGTTCTTAAGTAAAATAGCTAAAGCTTGTTTCAGATTATAATCTGAAACGGAATTTTGATATACTGTACATATTTTTTTTCCATCTTTATATAAAAATTGGTTTAACTAAAACAGTATAATAATGGAACCTAATATGCTACTTCAAACTGAAGCTTGGCTCATTGCTCTTCTGCTTTTTATCGTAATGCTTTTTTCTATTTTTATTGGGAAGACAATTGGAAGCCGTAAACGCAACGAAAAAGCTTCTGAGGAAAAAACTTCAGAAACTTCTGCACTAACTGCCCTGCTCTTCTTTCTGCTTGCCTTTACATTTGGAATGAGTAGCGAGCGATACGATTCGAGAAGAAAAATAGTAGTTGAAGAAGCCAATGACATAGGTACCGCACTACTTCGCTGCGACCTTTACCCAGATTCTGTTCGGACTTTACTTCGTAAGGATTTTAAAGAATATGTAGATGCAAGAATAGACTATTATGCTGCAGGACCAAATATAAAAAAGATACTTGCAGCCGACAGTCTTTCTCAAGTAATTTCATCCAGATTATGGAAGCGTTCTGCGGAACTGTCTAAAGATCCTAAAAACTTGGCAGCCACACAACAGATGATTCCCGCTCTGAATACGATGATCGATGTTACATCGTCACGTCTTGCTGGAGAAAAAGCAAAAGTTCCGCAAAGCATTCTGATAATGTTATTTTTCCTTTCTGCTATTACCGCTTTCTATAACGGATATTCAAGCGCTAGAAAAGGAAAAGTAGATTGGTTAGTTGAAACCGGATTTTGTCTTCTTGTATCTCTTGTAATTCTCTTTACTCTCGATCTGGACAGACCTAGAAGAGGTTTTGTAAATCTTGATGTTCCTAATCAGACAATTATTGATCTTCAAAAAAACTTTAATTAACTTTTAAAGTTCTTAAAAAACACAAAAGAATCTGTTGCAGTTTATTCTTCGCAACAGATTCTTTGTTTATATTTTATTCTAAAATTGTTCCAGAAAAAAAGAAGAAATACTATTCTTTTTGGATAAAACAAATGGACAGATTTTGCCTTGTTGGAAACATAATTACCTCATATTCGTTTGTATTATCCGTATTTTTAGATACTACATAATTTCCATCAATAATTCCAAAATAAGTTAATAGCGGAGAATAAAATGTAATTCCTATTTTGTGCTTTAAAGGATCAGTAATATCACTGTTAATGATGTCCAGTTTATAATTAATAAACGGAAAATACTGATTTCCTAACACATCCGAAACTCTATGAAAATTACCTTTTAACTGTTGAACGTATCCATCGGCAGCAATTCCGACAAGAAAATGCAGTTGTGAAGCTTTTTCATTCTCAGACAATAATTCCCTGAAAGTATTTTTAGGATTTTCAGAAGAATTGAACTGCTGGCTCTGCATTTTATATTCTTTAAAAGTATCTTCAAAAACATATTTATCCCATAATATTGTAGAAGAACTATCAATAATTACACGATATGCAAGTCTTATTTTTGATATTTCCATGTGTTATATTCCAATTTGTTTTAAAATAACTTCAAAAACCAGCAAAACAGCATTTTCAGAAAGAGCTTCCCATTCTATTGCACTTACTTTTTTAAGACTTAAACCATCTTTAGCTTCTAAAAGTCTGTCTTCTACTTCGAAAGCGCCGTTAATCACAAATACAAAAACACCGTTTTTAGTATCTCTCAAAGTATAAGAACCATGCTTTCTCCCATCATAAACACCTATAAAACCAGCATTTTTTCCGATTTCGAATAAAGGCAACATTTTATTTCTAGAAGTAAAATCGATTTCAGAAAGCTCAGAGTGATTTTGATAAAATTGCAAATCTTGCAGAAAATCAATCTGTAGATAACTTACGATTTCATTTTCATAAGGGTTAAATATTTCAAAAGACATTTCACTTGAAACTTTCACTAACTTAATCTGATCTACCCTTAAAAATTCCGATTTAAGATGATTATCTGAATATTCTACTCCTCCAAATAATGGCAAAATAACAACATTTGTATTCTCCTTAACAGTTACATTAATACGCTGATTTGGACCAAGTATTTCTTCATTCAAAATTTGTAATGTTCCAAATGGTTTTCTTGACAAATCCTGATAATCTGCAAAATTAAAAGTGGCGAAGCAATTATGGTTTTCTGTTTTAAAAACTCCTCTCGCTTCTGACTTATATATTTGTGTTGGAATCTGCTTAATCATCTTAATTAACTTAAACATTTTAAGCCGCAACTTTAATAGTATGTTTTAAAACAAATCCTTCTGAAACACTTCCTGTAACTTCAGCTAATTCATTGGCAACCGAATCAGAAAATACATTATCAGAAGCGTTATATGTATAACCAGATAATCCTTTAGTATATCCATTTGCTGTTGATGCATTTACCAGAGCAACTGCACTCCCAGAACCTTCAGGAAAGGCAATTTGAGTTACTAATAATGAAGTTCCGCTAGAATTATAAATATGAACATGAATATGTGTTGCACGACCTGTGTACCAGCCTGGAAATATAGAGGTGAAAGCCACTAATCCGTTTTCGTCTGTAGTCTGTCTTCCTCTTAAAAAATGCGACGAAGTGTAGTTAACTGACTGCATAGAAGTTCCTCCATACTCAGAATAATAACCATCTTTATCGCAGTGCCAAATATCTACAATAGCGTCTTTTAAAGCCGCACAGCTTGCTTTTGTATTCTGTATTGTAATATTGATCTTAAAAGCAACTCCCGTTCTGTCCATGATAATATCTGATTTTACTAAAGAAGACGGCGTAATAGTCGGAAATGGACCAGCCGTTTCAGAAGAAGTTACAGAGCAGTCTGTAGAACCAGAATTAGATCCTGTATCAGTAGCTGTACCGCTATCCGTATCGGTGTCTGTTGATGTGCTTTCAGAATCATCATCTTTACTGCATGCATTTAGGATTGGAATAGCAAATGAACCTATTCCTACTAAACCTAAACCTCTTAAAAAATCTTTTCTTTTCATATTCACTTGTTTTTTTGTTAGAATCATTTAAATGATGAACAGTATTTTTTAAGTAAAATTATCTGAAATTGTAATCGTGAAAAAAGTTTGAGGTAATCAGCAATAATTATGAGGTAAACCGAGAAGAAAAAATATTTTGTAGTAAAATTAGCTCAATAAAAGTTTATTGTTTTTTGCTTAAAAAATCAAAAAAAGCAGTTTCAAAACTAGCGCTTATTGGTATTTCTGCCTGATCTATATAAATGATTTTATTCCTTATTCTTTCTATTTTAGAAACAGGAACAATGAAGGAACGGTGCACACGAACGAATTCGGTTTCAGGCAATTTTTGAAGTATGGTTTTCAAAGTCATTCGCGTCACAACCGATTTTTGATTTTGGATATGAATTTTAAGATAATCATCTAAACCTTCGATGTATAGAATATCCGAAAAAAGAATCTTAACCAAACTATAATCAGCACGAATAAAAAGATGCTGCTGTTCTAAATTCTGATTCTGATATTTCCATTGCTGCAAAGCTTTCTCGGCAGCCTGCTGAAATCGAGAAAAAGAAATCGGTTTTAAAAGATAATCTGTAGCGCTTAATGTAAATCCTTCAACAGCATATTGTGAATACGCCGTTGTAAAAATCACCATTGTTTTATGTGGCAGTTTTTTATAAAAATCCAATCCTGAAATGGCAGGCATATTTATATCTAAAAATAACAGGTCAACTGGGTATTTTTTAAGGTATTTAAAAGCCTCTTCAGATTTTGAAAATGTTTTCTGCAGATCGATATATTCAATTTCTGCACATAAACTCTGTAGAATTTCTAATGCCAGAGGTTCATCATCTAATGCAATTGCTTTTATCATACTTTGATACTTAATTTTACAATATACTTATCAGCGCTATTTTCAATTTCCAGCTGGTGCCTGTTTGGATATAATAACGTTAGTCTTTCAATTGTATTTTGTAGACCAATGCCCGTTTCAGATTTGACAGAAAATGTTTTTTTGTTAGATACTTCCATCTTAAGCATATCTTCTAAAATATCAATATGAATACCAATCTCAGAAGTTTGATCTGGATTTACACCGTGCTTAAAAGCATTTTCAATAAATGAAACTAGAATAAGCGGAGTTATGGATTTACCAAATGGCTTTCCTCTAACTTGATAATCAACCTTAGCAGTATTACCCAAACGTGTTTTTTGGAGTGAGATAAAACTGTTTATATAATTGATTTCTTTGCTTAAATCGATTACTTCCTCATTAGCTTCTGAAATTATATAACGCATAAGTTCAGAAAGTTGGATCACAGCATCTGGAGTTCTATCGTCTTTCTTTAAAGCCAGCGCATAAATGCTGTTAAGTGTGTTAAACAAAAAATGCGGATTAATCTGCGCTTTCAAAAAAGCAAGTTCCGATTTCATTTTTTCTTTTTCTACATTTTGCAGCCTTCCAGAAATAGCAAATAATAGACTCGAAATGACTCCAAGTAAATATACAAGCGCTGTATGTCCGTATTGTGTTGGCGGTCCGCCCATTGTATCAAGAGGCATTGGATGCGGAGGCATTCCTCGAAAATCTGGCGGTGGTTTTATTCCTTCAAATGGTTTTGGATCACCAGAAAAACTTTTGGGATGAGGTCTAAAATCTAAAAAATTATGATCGGGATGATCTAGAAATCTTGATATCCAAAGAAAAAATAAAAGAAAACAAGCAATCATTATAAAATAAAGTAAGCGCTTGTTTTTAAAATAATATTTGGGAATTAAATAATAGTAGTTAAAATAGAAGAAACACAATAAATTGAAATAAATAAAAAAATAGATTCGGTCGTGTACATTTGAGTACAAATCTGGCCATGTAAAAATGGTTTTTGATGATGTAAATGCATAAGGCAGAAATAAAAAAGCCAAACACAAACACAGATGAAGCGCATAAAACGAAATTTTCCTTTTCATAAATCTTACGGATTTATTCCAAATTTAGCGATCCTCTTGGTTAGAATCAAATTAATGAGGTGAAACCATAAAATCCCGCGATTATAAAATTCTTCTAAACACCTCTAACCTTAACTCAACCAAATAATTTATTCCCTAACTACTTTGTAACATATTTAGAAAAAGACTACATATAACTAATTATTTCAATTGAAGATCCTGTTTATTTTTTATCCTTATTCCATTTAAACATCAAAAAACGCAAAATATGAATTTATCAGAATGGCTTATTTTCATTTTAATTATGCAAATTATTCATGGACTATCTACTTGGAAGCTCTATATAAAGGCTGGCAGAAAGGCTATAGAATCATTTATTCCAATTTATAATTTAATCGTTTTAATGAAAATTATCAACCGCCCACAATGGTGGTGTTTTCTATTATTTCTACCTATTATTAATCTTATAATGATTCCTGTGATCTGGGTAGAAACAATTAGAAGTTTTGGAAAAAACTCGATGGTTGATACTATACTAGTTGTTCTGACATTAGGACTCTACATCACTTTTTTAAATTATGCCACAGAAAATCTTGTCTACATTGAAAATAGAGATCTTAATTCTAAGTCAAAAGGAGCAGATACAGTAAGTTCTCTTTTATTTGCTATTATTGTCGCTACTCTCGTTCATACTTATATTATTCAGCCTTTTACTATTCCGTCTTCATCATTAGAAAAGACCTTATATATTGGGGATTTTTTATTTGTAAGTAAAATTAATTATGGCCCAAGAACTCCCATGACCACCATCGCATTGCCAATGGTTCACGACACAATTCCTGTTTTAAATAGAAAATCGTATCTATTTAATGACGATGAGACAAAAAAAGAAACGTCATTATTAAACAAGTTTCAGCTACCTTACTTTAGGTTTCCTGCACTAGAAAAAATAGAACGCAATGACATTGTTGTATTTAATCAGCCAGCAGATACATTACGTGATATGGATAATTTTCATCCTGATCGAAATTATTATAAGCCTATCGATAAGAAAACAAATTTAGTAAAGAGATGTGTTGGTATAGCTGGTGATTCTTTAGAAATTCGTAATGGCGATATTTACATTAATGGAAAATTGAGCATAATGCCTGAAAGTGCGAAGCCACAGTATAACTTTTTTGTTGATACAAAAGGGCAAACAATTGGCCAAGAAGCTCTTGTAAATATGTACGGTGCCAGAGAAGGTATGAAGTACGACAACGGCTTCTTTGCTCAAACTGATAAAGGACAATATTTTTTAACCCTGACCGATAAAGAAGCTACCTTGATCGCAAAGAATCCAATGGTGAAAAGCGTCACAAAATATTTAACTCCAAAGGGAGTAGACGGTGATGTTTTTCCTCATGTCTCTTCTTTAGGCTGGAATATTGACAATTTCGGACCAATTTACATTCCGAAAAAAGGTGCAACTGTAAAATTAGATTTAAAAACACTGCCTTTTTATAAGAGAATCATTCAAGAATATGAGAAAAACACATTAGTTGTGAATGGAAATAAAATTATGATCAATGGCAAAATCAGCAATTCATACACTTTTAAACAGGATTATTACTGGATGATGGGTGACAATCGCCAGAACTCTTTAGATGCGAGATTTTGGGGATATGTTCCTTTTGATCATGTAATTGGGAAGCCCGTTTTTATATGGTTCAGCTGGGAAAAAGATGGCAAAGGATTAAATAAACTGAGATGGAATCGTATTTTTTCTGTAGTTGGAAACAGCAAACCAAAATCCTATTTAATTCATTTTCTAGCCATCATTGGCCTTTATATTATTGGCAAAAAAATAATTAAAAAAAGAAAACAAAATAAGGTCTAAGTGACATCTGAGTTATTGCCTTTTTAATATCAAAAAAAAGCAATTTCTCAATTTGATAAATATCTCGTATGTCTCTTTTGGTGGTTCGAGTAAAAAGTTAGGGAGAGTTTTTTATTTAAACTCTCCCTCAACATCGAAATTACTAACATTCTAAAAACTCAAAATTTATAGTTGCCTAATCATCAATGTTCTGCTTTTAAATTTATTTTACCTTTTTGAAGTCCTTTACCTGTTACTTCCAGTTGAATTGCGCCTGCAGTTTGAATTGCTTTAACTAGAACCACAAGTTTACCACTAAAAAGCTTCATTTTATTTTGGTGAAATATTTCTAATGATGTCGCATCGCCATTACATGCTGCTCTGTAAGTTCCTGCTCCAGTTACTTTAAATTGAAGTTCATTATCTGCTATAGGACACGGAATTCCGTTTTTATCTACTACCGAAACTGTTACAAAAGAGATATCTTCGCCATCCGCTTTAATGGTTTTTCGATCTGCTTCGAGAATAATTTTATAAGGATCTCCGGCTGTTTTAACTTCGCTTTCAGCAGCTATTTTTCCATTTGAATCAAATGCAACAACTTTTACAGTTCCTGGCTCATACTTTACATCATTCCACATTAAACGATAACAGTTTTGCGGAGTTGAATTATTTTTTTTCTGAATTCCCATGCTTTTCCCATTTACGAAAAGCTCAGCGCTGTCATAATTAGTGTAAACGAAAACAGGAGTAATTTCTCCTTCTCTTCCCTTCCAGTTCCAATGTGGCAGAATATGAAGCGTTTTGTCCTTAGTATTCCATCTGCTTCTATAAAGATAAAAACGGTCTTTAGGAAGTCCTGCTAAATCTGAAATTCCAAAATAAGAACTTCTTGAGGGCCATTTTTCATCGTAAGGCGTAGGTTCTCCTAAGTAATCAAAACCAGTCCATACAAATTCTCCAATAACCCACGGTTTATCGTCTTGAAGAACAAAATCTTCGTCAGGAACATTGGACCAGTCGCATGCTTCAAGATCGTACGACGAACTCTGAAAATCATCATATTGTTTATTCTTTGCTTGCACAACAGGGAATTTATAAATCCCTCTTGAACTCACTGTTGAAGCTGTTTCTGAACCTAATATAAATCCTTGTGGAAATGTTTTATACGCTTCTTCGTAAAGATGCACTCTATAATTTAATCCCGGAATATCGAGTAAAGCTCCAAAGCCAGATTCCATAGTTGCTTTTACCTGATCCATACCAACAGTCACGGGTCTTGTAGGATCTTCACGGTGAAAAATATCCTGCAGCCATCTGGCACGTTTTACCCCTTCAGCTCCCCATTGATCCGGAACTTCATTTCCGGAACTCCACATTACAATACAAGGATGATTGCATGTGGCTCTTACTAAATTCACAATATCTTTTTCGGCATATTCTTCAAAAAAGCGATGATAACCGTTTTGTACTTTTGGCTTTGCCCATTCATCAAAACTTTCTGCAAGAAACATAAATCCCATTTCGTCAGCCAATTCAAGCTGTTCAAAAGAGGGCATATTATGAGAACTTCTAATCGCGTTACAGCCCAAATCTTTTAAAATTGTTAGCTGTCTTCGAAGAGCTGCTTTATTTACCGCCGCACCAAGTGGTCCTAAATCATGATGAAGGCAAACTCCTTTGAATTTGGTCACTTTACCATTAAGACTAAATCCTACTTTGGGTTCGTATTTAATAAATCGAATGCCAAACTTTATATTTTGTTCGTCTTTTAAAGTTCCATCAGCTGCATATAATTTGGTTACTGCTGTATAGAGATAAGGTGTTTCTGGACTCCATAAATGAGGATTAGCAACTTCAATTATTTGATGAAATTTTCCCTGTGTTCCTTCTGTACTTTTTAGTGTCGCTACTATATTATTACTAGCATCCTTTATTTCAGTTACCATTGATACGTTGCTTCCATTAAACTCCGCTTTAATGTCAACATTCGCATTATTGCCTTTCATTTCAGGAGTTGTAATAAAAGTGCCCCATCGTGCAAAATTTTCCTCTTCATTCACCACAATGCTTACTTTTCTATAAAGACCTGCTCCTGGATACCATCTTGAAGAAAATGGCTTATTGGTCAATTTTACAGCCAATACATTTTCTTTTCCAACCAAAAGATCGTTAGTAATATCAATATAAAAATAGCTGTATCCATAACCCCATTCTCCTATTTTTTTTCCATTTAAAAAAACCTGAGGTTCACTCATTGCACCTTCAAAAATAAGAAGTGCTTTTTTTCCTTTTTTAAACTCTGGGATTGTAAATATATTTCGATACCATCCTGTACCAATATGCGGAAGCGCTCCAGTACGTCCCGTTTTTTCCGTTGGAACTGTTTCTCCGTTTTGTTCAATTGCCGAAACCTGTTTATCCCATTCTTTATCAAAAGGTCCATAAATAGCCCAATCATGCGGAACACTGACTTTTTCCCATTTTGAAGCATCAAAATCTACTGAAAAAGCATCTCCTTTCACTTCTTTAGAAAAGAGCCAGTTATCTTTTAAAATAACCGTTTTGGATTGTGACATAACTTTTCCAGACGAAAAAATCACTAGAAATAAGAATGATATCGATTTAAAAATTAGTTTCATTTTACACTTTGTTTTCTTGCCATTAAGAAATCAAGTCTATAAACTGAACTTTCTTGATTTTTTAAATGGTAGAATTTAATTGATTATTTAATTTTTGAAAGCATCTAATGCTGGTGACGGTTTTCCGTCAGGAAGCCAAGCATTTAACTGATAACCGCTCCAGCTTTTTTCACCTTCTGGTTCCCAATAAATAACTCCCAAACCTTTATTGTTAGGCACACTTTTTACTGCTTTTATAGTAGCTTCAAGCATGTCTTTTGTGTTTTGCTCTAACGTATAATCACCGCCAACTTCAACGACCATAACTTCTTTGTTGTATCGAGAAGCCATATCTTTCAAATTATTTTCTAAATCTGAAATGTTTTCTTTGTAATCTGTTTTTAACCAAAAAGGATAATACGAAAGACCAATTATATCATACTTCACTTTATTTTCAGTCGCTTTATCAAAAAACCATCTGAATTTTTCGTTTTTATTTCCTTCGTCCAAATGAACAATAACTTTGATTTTTGAATCTATAGCTTTTGTCGCATCATATCCTTTATTAAGCAATTGCGCCAATTGATTAAAATTGTCTGTGCTTCCTTCTGGCCAAAGCATTCCGCCCGGAATTTCATTTCCAACTTGAACCCATTCTGGAGTTACTCCTGCTTTTTTTAACAGCTTCAGAACATCATAAGTATGGTTGTAAACATCAGTTAACAATTCTGGAAAAGAGTGTTTTGCCCATGCTGCAGGTTTATTCTGCTTTGCAGGATCTGCCCAAGAATCGCTGTAATGAAAATTGATCATGATACGCATTCCCATTTTTTGTGCGCGAACTGCCATAACAACAGTTTCTTCTGGACTGCAATGTCCGCTGGCTTTATCATCATTTGGATTTACCCAAACACGTAATCTGATGCTATTTATTCCACGATCTTTTAGTAATTGAAGACAGTCTTTCTCAGAACCGTCTGTATCGTAAAATTTATAGCCTGTCGCCTCCATTTGCGGTAGCCAGCCAACATCTGCTCCTTTAGAAAATGAATATTTTTCAGTTGCCATTTTTGATTTACATGAAGCAAAAAAAATGGCAATTAGCATTAATAAGGAAACATTTTTAAATGATTTTTTCATGTTTTAGTCTTTACTGAAAGCTTGCATTACTGATAACGCATTGTTATCAAAACTGTATAAAGCTTGATTTTCGAATGTAGAACCGCTTGTTGACTGTGGTCCTTTGAAAGCAACCCATTCACCTCCCCAATACGCAAATCCTTGTCCGAATTCTGATGTTTTTACTATGTTTTTAATGTCCATTACAAAAGTTCTCTGTCCCGCTGGAGTAGCCGGATATCCAAGTACTAGCTGATCATTTGTCCCTACAATATTATTCGTTTGGTCATTGTGTAATAAAGTAAAAGGATAAGCCGTTTCTGCGATCAAGACTTTTTTACTGAATTTACTGCCTAAAGCATTAATAGTACTTTTTACTACTTCTAAATCTTTGCCGTGCCAAACCGGATAATAAGACAGTCCGATATAATCGTAATCAACATTTTTCATTTTGTTGAAGAACCAATCTGTCGCGCCACCATCAACACCTGCATAATGAATCATTATTTTTGTATTTGGTGCTTTACTGCGAACTGCTGCGCTTGCCTCACTTAATAAAGCTAAACATTGTTCTTCGTTATTAATTAAATGTCCTTGTGGCCACAATAATCCGCTATTGATTTCATTTCCAATTTGAATAATATCTGGATTGATTTCTGAAATTATCGTTGCTGTATAATCTGAAACTGCTTTTTTTAACTCCGAAAAAGATAAATTTTTCCATTCTTCTGGAGTAGTCTGTATTCCTGGATCAGCCCAATCATCAGAATAATGAACGGTAAGCCAAACTCTTAAACCCGCTTGTCTTGCTTTTTGAGCTAACTGTTTTACTTCACTTAAACCAGAACGTCCATTTACAGGATTTTTCCATAAACGAATTCTAACTGTATTACAGCCAGCATTTTTTAACGTTGTAAGCATTCCTTCGGCTTTGCCGTTGCTGTAAAATTTAGTTCCCAAAGACTCCATTTGAGGAAGAAAAGAAACATCTGAGGCTCTGATAAAAGTATCACTCGCATCTGGTGGAGCAACCGTTTCTGTATCTGTTGAATCATTACTTGAGCACGAAAACTGAATTGCAGTTATAGCTAGTAACCCAAGAATTTTTATATATTTTTTCATGATATGAATTGTAATTAAGAAATTTTGAATTTAAAAAGTAAGTTCTTTTTAATGTAAAGAAGAAGCCTCAAAAAGCTTAGAGAGGCTTCTTCTTATTTTTTAATTCAATTATGGAACTGTTATGAACATGTAACGGCCATCTAAGTCATTGAACCAGATATCATATTTTCCAGCCTCAACAATAATATCTCCACCATTATCGCCCCAGTTAACATCCCAACTATTGTTTGCTTTGAATTTCATTTTTCCAGCTTTTAAAGTTTGAGTAACTTTCCAGATATGTCCATCAAAATCAGACTTTACTAAAGGAACTTCAGTATTCCAGCCAGTATCATCACCTGTTAATACAGATCCAGTCAAACCAATCGTAGCATACGTTGTCATTGGTCCAGTATATGGTGAAATTTTATAGGTTAATTCTTCAAGATTTATTTCAAAACTATAATAACCTGCGGCTGTCGTTGGGAAAACACCTGGATCAGAATCGCTTTCTGTTGCTCTGTATTGTACTGCGGCACCATTTGTTCCGTACATTGGAGCCCAAAAACCAATTTGCTCGATTAGTTTAAATCCATCTGCATTAAAATATCCTGTATAATATTGTTTTGCATTCTCTTTAGTATCTCTAAAAATTGGCATATTGTTGTTATCTACACTCCATCCTGCAGATGTACCAGGTCCTACTAAAAACAAATCAACTTTAGGGAATTCACCTCTAAACGGAGTTACTGTAATGGTAATTGGCGTAGATAATTTTGGTTCTGAAAGCGTTGTTCCAACAGTCGCTTTAATTCTGATATCAATTGTTCCTTCAACATCAGGCGCAAGTCCAAGAGACAAAGCTTTTGCATTAAGTTCTGCTACCGAAATAGTTGCATGCGTGGTTGTGGCAGTTGTAATATCTACCGGTGCAGCAAATTCAGTATTGCTGGCTGCAAATTGTACTGTATAGGTAACAATTGTTGGAGTTCCGTAACTAACTTTTTCCCAAGTTAAAGTCAGAGCTGTATTGTTTGGTGTTTCTTTATTTAAAATAACTGAAGAACCATTTTCTGGGGTTATAAGAGTAAAAGCAGCTTCCTGAGGTTCTAAAATCATTAAATTTTCTTCGTTTTCACAAGACCAAAATCCTGTAAGCAATACTACAGCTATAAATATTTTATATATAAGTTTCATTTTGTATATCGTTTAAGTTAAAAAAATTAGTAACCCGTGTTTTGAGTTAAATTTCTATTTGCTCCCAATGATCCTTCTGGAATTGGAAAAACACTCATGTAAGTAGGAATAGCAATACCTTTTGAAGAATTTCCTTTCCATGCCCAGTTATAAGATCCTCCAGTATATTTACCAAAACGGATTAAATCTTGTCTTCTGTGTGCTTCCCAGTGTAATTCTCGGGCTCTTTCATCAATAAGAAAATCAAGCGTTAATTCACTTAAAGCTATGTTTCCAACTGTTGAATTAGAATTGGCTCTTTGTCTTAATGCATTTACATAATCTAAAGCTTGAGCTGTTGTTCCGTTTCCGCCTCTTAAAGTAGCTTCTGCATACATTAAATATACATCTGCCAATCTGAATAATGGGAAATCAGTATCTGCATAAGTCGAACTGCTGCCGTTAACTCCTGTTGAAGTTTTATTAGAAAATTTAGATAAAATATAACCTTGTGTTTTTACACCAATATCATCGATATCAATAGATCTTTGTTTTGACGGATCGCCCTGAACACCTTTGCCTATCGTATTTCTAGTGTCTTGGCTGAATTTTGTTCCATCAAACTTTTGAACAAATTCTTTTCTAATTCTAAGCGCTCCTGTCCAACCTCCAATTCCAAAATCAGCACCATTATTTTCCCAAGCACCAATCTGTCCGTTTGTTAAAACAGTTGTTGCTCCCCAGTTTTGAGAAACTGCTCCATCCGATTGGATTCCAAATATGATTTCTTCAGAAGTATTATTATCAGCCTTAAAATTGTCAAGATATTTCGGTTTCAAAGTGTAACCGCCAGCAATGATTTCATTACACATTGCAACACAGTCATCAAAACGATCTTCCTGAATATAAACTTGCGCATTCAAATATATTTTAGCCAAAATCATACGCGCCATAGATTGATCTACTCTTCCGTATTCATTTGTTCTTGGTGCTTTTAAATCAGGTAAAACTGCCTTTAATTCTGATTCCACATAGTCAAATAGCTGCTTTCTGTTAAACTCAGGTCCCGCAAAATTTAAAGGATCGTTCTCCGTATACATTGGCGCTTTTCCAAATAAATCCATCATGTTATAATAAGCATAAGCTCTTAAAACACGGACTTCTTGACGGTAAAATGCGATATCTGCCAGAAATGCTGCATCAGTAATACCTCTTGAATTTAATTTTTCTGGTGTGCTCTGACGCAAAAACTCATTTGCATAAGCAACAGAAACCATTGTTCTACTAAACATTCCTAAAATAATAGGATTTGCAGCAGTCCAGATATTACGCTGTAATTCTGCTGTTCCTGCGTCATTTTCATAACTCCAAACCAATTCGTCGGTAGTTAATTCCTGCATGTATAACAAACATCTTGTAAACTGACTTGTACCAGCATCTACACCTTCAAGCGAAGAATTATCTGGACCAAGCACTCCTGTTAAAGTTAAGTTTCCGTACACTCCGGCAAATGCTTTCTGGTATCCTTCAGGTGTAGAAAATAATACATCGGAAGAAAGAACGTCATCATCTTCCGAAACTACATTTAAATCATCTGTACACGACTGAAAAACCAAAGTCAATGCAACTATTGCTGTTACTATATATTTTTTCATGATTTCGCTATTAAAATTTAAGATTAAGACCAAATAAGATTGATCGCTGTCTTGGATAAATCGTTTTGTCTACACCGTTATTTGTGATTTCAGGATCTAAACCACTGTATTTTGTAAGTACAAAAACATTCTGAACTCCAGTTGATACTCTTAACGAGGCTTTACTGTTTACCCAATTATTTAAAGTATATCCTAGCGTAATGTTGTCTAATTTTAAAAACGAAGCATTTTCAATATAAAGATCTGATAATACAACATTTGAAGTGGTCTGGAAATTAGTATCTAATACCTGAGATGGAATATTACTTAAAACTCCACCATTTTCCATAGCATCATATTGCGCTCTACTTGCATCTACGGCATTAAAAATTCGGTTGCCGATACTTGCTCTTAAATTGAATGAAAAGTCAAACTTTTTGTAATTCATATTAGAAGCAAACCCCAATGTAAAATCTGGATCTGGATTATTATAAATGTATTTATCTGAATCATTTTTAATATTATCACCATTTAAATCTGCAAAAGCTCCCTCAATTGGTTTTCCTTCACTGTTATATAACTGTTTGTATACATAGAAAGAATAAGGAGTATAGCCTTCTCTAAAAATTTGTCCAGGAGTTCCTGTTCCTGCAATATTGTCTCCTAAATAGATATCGGTTCCTCCAACAAGATTTTTGATTCTTCGTTCAAACTTGGATATATTAAAGTTCATATTCCAATTAAAATTTTCTGTTTTAATTGCATTCGCATTGATCGTAAACTCGACCCCTTTTGTGGTAAAGCTTCCCACATTTTGATAAACACGGTTCGAAAAATTACTTCCATCAGATATTGCTGCATTTACTAACAAATCTTTAGATTCTTTATAATAAACATCAAGTCCAGCAGTTAAGCGATTATCCAAAAATCCAAAATCAAGACCTGCATTGTATGAAGTAGTTTCTTCCCATTTCAAATCGTTTGTTCTTTTTGAAGGAAGTGCAACTGGAATTGGACTATCTCCAAAATAATACTCAGAGTTTCCGCCACCTACTTGATATTTTTGCAAGTATCCGTTTGGCTCAGGAATATCCTGCTGTCCAGTAATTCCGTAACTTAATCTTAATTTTAAGTCTGATAACACAGTACTTTCTTTAAAGAAATCTTCTTTGATTTTCCATCCAAAAGCTACAGAAGGGAAATTCCCCCAACGATTATCTTCTTCAAATCTTGAAGAACCATCTCTTCTGTAAGATAGCGTTAATAAATATTTGTCTCTAAAGTTCAAATTTGTTCTGGCAAAGAATCCTATCAAAACAACATCTGTATCTAGAGTCGTTTCAGGAAATGTTGATGGCAAATCTGGGTTTAGAATATTACCCGTTTCAAATCTTGAACTTTGAAATTTTTGATACGAATAACCACCAGTCAATTCAAAATTCAATGCATTAAAAGTTTTGTTATAAACTAAATAAGTATCTAATAATTTATTTTTTCTAGTTGCTTCTGTGTATTCATCTGTACCATACGGAATGTTGTTGTTTGATGGTGCAGAACCGGCATCGGCACCAACCAATCTTCTTCTATCTCCATCAGATTCATCAAAACCAACATTTACAACAGCTCTTAAAGCAGGTAAAAAATGAAATTTATAATCGATTTCAAAATTTCCAAAAATTCGATCATTCGTTCCTCTATCATTTGTATTTACTAACTGCGAGACAGGGTTTCTTGCCGCCGTTGAAACTAACGGATAATTTCCGTTGGCATCAATCCCTGTAGTATATTCAAAATAACCTCCATAAGGCGCACCTTCAACTTTTATTGGTTGTGTCGGATCAAAACCTATAGCTGCTCCTTCAACAGCATCGGTAAATCTGTTTTTTTCGTTTGTATAATTAGCAGAAAGTCTAAGTTTTAAATGATTGTCAAGAAACGTTGGGTTCATTACTAAACCAACCGTATTTCTTTTAAAAGTATTGGTCAAGCGCAATCCCTGCTGATCCGTATTTCCAAGAGTTAAACTTGTTGGAATAATATTAAATAGATTTCCTCTCACAGCTAAACTTTGATCTATCGTACCAGTGTTTCTGTAAATTGCTTTTTGCCAGTCTGTATTTGCAGTTCCAAGTTTATTTAGATCATCGCTTCTTCTGTCTGCAATAACACTTCTAAATTCATCTGCACTAAAAACATCAACAGTTTTAGTCAACGAACCTGCAGCATATTGCACATTATAATCTACTGATAATGTTTTACTACCTTTTTTAGTCGTTATAATAATTACACCATTTGAAGCTCTAGAACCATATATTGCAGAGGCTGAAGCATCTTTTAAAACCGTTATCGACTCAACAGTTGCAGGATTTAATGATGCTAAAAAAGAAGAAGATCCTGTATTTGTAGTATTATCAAGAGGTAATCCGTCAATAACAATAAGAGGGTCATTACTTGCGAAAAGCGAACTTCCTCCTCTAATTCTAATTTGAGAACTAGAACCTGGAGCACCCGTTGAATTTACTGTTAAACCAGCTACTCTTCCGTTAAACAGACTTTCTGTAGTAACATTATTTCCTTTGTTAAAGTCTTTTGCAGAAAGTGCTGTAACAGATCCTGTAGCATCTTTCTTTTTAACGATTCCGTATCCTACCTGAACAACTACTTCTTTCAGCTGGTTGGTATCTTCTTCAAGATATACAGTAATGTTTTTTTGTGCGCCAACTGGAATCGTCTGGCTGGTATAACCCGTATAGGAAAACGCAATTTGACTATTTGATTTTACTCCAGTTAATTGAAATTTTCCATCAAAATCAGTAGAGGCACTAATATTTGCACCTACCACTTTAATGTTTACTCCTGGTATGGGCTGCTTGGAATCCTTTTCCAAGACAATACCACTTATTGTGCTCTGAGCAAAGACACAAAAAGGAAGTAAGAGCAATAAAAGTAAAAATTTGGTTTTAATTCTTTTCATACTTTTAATCAGTTTGGTTTTAAGTTAGTTTGGTTAATTTGTTTGATTACGAAATCATTGCAGAAATATAACCTTTAAGGAAATATTCTCCATTTGCATTTAAATAATGTTTTTATAGAAATACCTCTAAAAGATTACAATCTGCTTGTCAAATAAGCTATTCTATTTTTCTAGAATGAAGGAAGGTTTACTACCGTAAATTTTAATTGGAGTGTTGGTCATGTTAGTTTTTTTTGGTTAAGATAATTAGTTAGGTTACATTCATTGATATGCTTTAAAGAAAAAAACAAAGCAACTTTGTTCAAACGATATCGCTTATCAACTCATACTGCAAATTAAGGCTACAAGAAGTTTTTAAGACAGGGAAAAATTCATTTATAAAAGGGGACAATTTCGTAAAAGCATGCATATAACACCCAATAAAAACATATTATTCATTTTTTCACTCTAAAAAAAACGATAAAAGAAATATTTTCCATCTATAACAATGTTTTTAATAATCAACCAGACTGTAGTTTTTAACTGATAAATTTCAGAAACATATACTTCAAAAAATTGCAGTATTCTAAATGTTTAACAAAAAACATTAAATCACAGTAACAATTAATCCAAAAAACAAATGTTATTTTTACACGCTTTACAATAAATCATTATTTTCGTAAAGTATACTGATTTAACATATATCCATATAAAAATCAAATCCGATTTTAAGATCGCGGTGTCTTGTACCAAACAGTAACAAGCTTTTAAAAAAAATCAATGAATAAGCTAAAGTCTTTTCTTTTTATTAGTCTTCTTTCTATAAGTATGTTTGGGCAGAATTACCCAATAAAGCATCTTGATATTTCTTCAGGACTTTCTAATAATTCTGTTGCGTCAATATATCAGGATCAAAACGGATATATGTGGTTTGGAACTTTTGACGGACTTAATCGATATGATGGAAATGATTTTAAAATTTATCGCCATATCCATACCGATCCAAATTCTATTCAAGGAAATGCCATAAGCTGTATTGAAGGTGATTTTGAAAATAATTTGTGGATAGGAACAACTGCTGGACCAGTCATTTTTAATGCAGAACGATCTTCTTTCAGTCCGCTAAAATATTATGATACCAACAACAAAGTCAAAACTTTAAATGTTACTGCTTACGAAATAATTGCTGTACATTCTCTGCATATTATTCTTGTTGCCACAAAAGAAGCAATTGTACTTTATAAAGAAGGCGAAAAAATTGGAACTGCAATACCATTCAAAGGAAAATTAAATTACATCGCAAGATCAATAGCTTACAATGAGAAAAAACAAATCTTCTATGTTTTTATAACTGATATTGGACTTTGTAAATACGATATAAAATCAAAAAAACTGACGCTTCTCAACAATACAATTACGGGTGCAAATTGCATTAAATTTACAAATGAAGGACTTTGGATTGGTTCAGACGAAGGTGCTTATTTATATAATGAAAGTTTAAATACTTATTCTAAAAATTACTTTCTTGAAAAAACAGTCGTGCGCGATTTCTTTCAGCAAGAAAACAGACTCTGGATTGCCACTGATGGAGCTGGTATTTTCACCATAAAAAAAAATCAGACTACTCCTGTTTTATATCGAGCTAGTGGCCCACTTCCATTGCTTAATAGTAAATCCTTATACGATATATTTGAAAGCAAAACTGGAGAAATGTGGTTTGGAACCCTTCGTGGAGGCGTAAGTATGATGGGGAAAAAACCACTCTATTTTAATCATTTTAAAAGCAAGAACCCGCTAACTCATAAAGAAGACGAAGATCCTGCGGCAAACTTTATGCTTTCTTTTTGTGAAGATGAAAAGAAAAATATCTGGATAGGCACAGATGGTGCTGGAATGCGCTATTGGAATAGAAAACAAAACACTTATGATGTTTACTCAACAACATCGGCTGCTGGCAGAAAAATTCAAAGTGATTTTGTTACAAGTATTGTCAGAGATTCTGATAATGCCATTTGGGTTGCTATGTGGAAAGGTGGCGTGTGCCGAATCGATCCAAAATCAAAGGCAATTCAAAATTTTTCAATTTACAATCAATTTATTAAAAAAGCGGAACAGGAATCATGGCTCCTCTTTTTAGATTCAAAAAATACACTGTGGCTTGCCATAACAAACTCTGGCGCTCTATATCAATTTGATAGAAAGCAAAATAAATTTATCTGCTACAGTAATACTTTACGCGATGTTACCTGTCTATATGAAACCAAAGACGGGGAAATCTGGGGCGGAACATTCAATTCTTTTTTTGAGATAGAACCGAAAACAAAAAAGGTGAAAAAATATCATTCTGAATATACCGTCAGATGCATCACTGAAGATCAAAATAAGAATCTTTGGATTGGTACAGTTGAAGGCGGTCTTCTTTTATTTAATAGAAAAACAGGGACTTATAAAAAATACACCACTCAAAATGGACTTCCTAGCAATACAATACTTCGTTTATTAGAAGACAAAGAAGGAAATTTATGGATGAGTACTTATCATGGAATCTCAAGATTTAGCCCCAGAAATAATAGATTTAGAAATTTTGGCGTCACCGATGGTGTCCAAAGCAATCAGTTTAGCTGGAATTCGGGTACGAAACTGTCTACAGGAGAATTTATTTTTGGAGGTATAAACGGATTCAATGTTTTTCATCCTGACAGTATTAAAGATAAAAAGAATACAGGCAAATTTTTATTGAATGATTTGCTTGTGAACAATCAATCTTTAAAATTAGACAGCCCTTACATAACAGAAAAAAAGCTAGAAATGATCAGCAGCGCTGAGCTTCCTTATGAAAAATCGGCTTTAAGTTTTGATTTTGTGTATCTTGATTATGTCAATTCTGAAAAAATCAACACTGCATACTTTCTTGATGGTTGGGACAAAAACTGGAATTATACTTCAAAAAATAATAGAGCAAATTATTCTAGACTGACCGAAGGAACTTATGTTTTTAAGGTTAAGACAACCGATATTTTCGGAAATTGGAATAATGAAGTGGCGTTGGCAACTGTAAAAATTCTTCCGCCGTGGTACAGAACATGGTGGGCCTATATATTTTATTTAATGGGCGCTATTAGTGCTATTTATGCATACGTAGGTTATCATAAAAACAAAGAAAGGCTCCGCTATGAAATAAAACTTGCCCGAATGGAACATACAAAAGACAAGGAACATGCCGAGAAGCAGTTTTCTATGTTTACTTATATGGCCCATGAATTGCGTACTCCGCTATCCTTAATTATAAATCCTCTTAAAAGTGTAATTGAAAGAAAAAAACACTCTGAAGATGATCTTGATCTAAATCTCGCCTACAAAAATGCTAAACGATTATTGAGTCTTACAGATCAACTACTATTGTTTAGAAAAGCAGAAACTGATCTTGATGAACTCAAAATTTCAAAGATCAATTTAAATGTTCTTTGCCGAGAAATCTACGAAAGTTTTACACAAATGGCAGTAGCTAAAAGTCTGAAATATCAGTTTATTGAAGAAAAAGCACCGACAGAAATATATGGCGATTATGAAAAAATAGAAATTACTCTTTTCAATTTAATTTCAAATGCTTTTAAATTTACTCCCAATGGAGGATCGATAACCATTGAGATAATTGAGAATATTGCTGATATTTCAATAATTATATCTGATACTGGAAGCGGTATCGATGAAAATGATATTGATACGATTTTTGAAAAATTCAAGCAAATTCAAACTAAAACTAGCAATGGATTTGGAATAGGTCTTTATATTGCTAAATATTTTACGAATAAACATCACGGTGAATTAATTTGTAAAAGTAAAGTTGGAGAGGGAACTTCGTTTATTGTAACACTTTTAAAAGGAAATAGTCATTTTGCAGAAATGAGCATAAACGAAAATCAACAGCAAATGTCTCCAATTGTGGGTGAACTTCTTGAAGGAATGCCTGTAGCAAATCAAACTACAAATGAAAAAAGTATCCAGCCATCACATACAGAAACTCTGCAGGAAGAACTAATTAGCTCGAAAAAAGTATTGCTAATTGTTGAAGACAATCCTGAAATGAATCATTACCTTGTGCAGCTTTTTTCTAAAAACTATATCGTTTATTCCGCTTTCAATGGTCTTGACGGATTAAAGCTTGTAGAAAAACATATGCCAGATGTTATTCTTAGTGATATTTCTATGGAAGGCATGAATGGTTTAGATTTATGCAAAAAAATCAAACAAAATGATGATTTGAGCCATATAACAGTAATACTTCTCACGGCTACAACTAGTAATAACATTCATTTACAAAGTATTATAGAGGGCGCCGATGATTATGTTACCAAACCTTTTGATAGTGATATACTTCTGGCGCGAGTTGATTCTGTTCTTAGAAATAGAGGACAATTGCGCAAGTATTTCTTGGATAGTATTACACTTCGTGAAAATGCGAATAAAGTACCTCTTGAATACAAAGAATTTCTTGATAAGTGTATCGAAATTGTCGAAGCCAATCTCGAAAACAGTGAATTTAACCTAAAGAGTTTTTCTGCTGCAATGGGAATGAGTCATTCAAGCCTTTATAAAAAAATTAAAGCAATTTCGGGACAAACCGTAAATGTTTTTATTAGATCTATCAGAATCCGTAGAGCTGCAGTAATTATGCTTACTGAAAATATCAACATTGCACAAGTTGGTCCTCAGGTTGGAATAGAAGATCAGCGTTATTTCCGTCAGCAGTTCGTAAAACTGTTTGGAATGAAACCTTCAGAATATATAAAAAAGTATAGAAATTCTTTTAATAAGGAATTGAGTATTATTCAGAAAAGAAATAATAGTGTGTAACTAAATTTTAAAAAAGCTTCTTATTAAATATTGTATAACAATGTATTTCCAGAAGAACATTTTAAAACGGCAGTTGACAAACTTAGAAATAAAAATCTGCTCATTTTTTTTTAAAGTATATCCACTTGCACCTAAAGTTCAAGGCGCAAAGTGAATATAAGTTTTCAAATAAGATAAAAAGTTTACTAATTGAGATTTCTTAATTGAAGAATCAGAATAAAAAAATTAGTGCCCAGAAACATTTTTAGTATGTACAACAAACTTCATATTCTTTGCACAATACACTCCGAAACAAAGAATATATAAATAGCAGAATACAGGAACAATAAATGATTTCTGTACTCCAAAAGCAGAATCAGCAAGTACACCTTGAATTAAAGGTATCAAAGCTCCTCCTAAAATTGCCATAACCAAAAGTGACGAACCTTGACTTGTATATTTTCCTAATCCTGCAATACTCAAAGTATAGATATTAGAAAACATAATCGAGTTAAAAATACCAATTCCTAATATACTGTACATCGCCATTTTTCCAGAAGTAAAAATGCTTAAAAGCAACAAAACAATATTTATAGAAGCAAATATTGCCAACGTTCTTGCTGGTGCTGATTTTCCAATCATAAATGCAAAAAAGTTCAAAACCAAAAAGACAATGAAAAAACTCATCTGACTAAAAGTAAGATTTACAATAGAATAAATCAGTGCGAAAACCGATCCAGCAGTAATTATCATATATAAGGCTTTTTTAGAAGCATTTATACTCTGATTTAATGAAATAGCTCCTAAAAAACGTCCAATCATGGCGCCGCCCCAATACATCGCAAGATAATTTTTACTCACAGCTTCAGTTAAACCTCCAATGTTATCCAATTCTAGAAAACTGATAATAAAACTTCCTACTGCAACTTCTCCTCCAACGTAACAGAAGATTCCTAAAATTCCTAATCTCAGATGCAGAAATTTCAAAGCTCCCAATCCCCCATGTTCTGTTTCTTCGGTTTGAAAAGATGGTAATTTTACATTATAAATTAAAATAGCTACCAAAATTAAAATTCCTGCAAAAACAAGATACGGAATACGTGTCGCCTCTGCTGTAATATTGTGGTCATTTCCTGAGCCAAATATCAGAAAACCGCCAAGAACGGGAGCAATAGTAGTTCCAAAAGCATTAAAAGCCTGTGTCATATTTAATCGTCCTGAAGCGCTTTCTTCTGATCCAAGCAATGATACATAAGCATTTGCGGTAATCTGTAAAATAGTAAATCCTAATCCGAGAACGAATAAAGCACCCAGAAATAAGCCATATGCCGAAAAAGTAGCTGCAGGATAAAATAAAATACAGCCTAAAGCAGAAAGAAGAATTCCAGAAAGAATTCCTTTTTTATATCCCACTTTATTAATTGGATCACCTTTATAATATGAAAATATAAAATAAGTCAATGATCCAAGAAAATAAGCGCCGAAAAAACAGAATTGAACCAGCATTGATTCTACGAAAGTAAGATCAAATAATTTCTTTAAATAAGGAATCAAAATATCGTTCATACAGGTAATAAATCCCCACATGAAAAATAGTAATGTTATTGTAATAAGCGGTAAAGTATAATTTGGAACCGCTTGATTAGAGGTGTTTTTGGTATTCATAATTAACAAAATGTATAAATCGAGAAAACCGCCTCGAAAAAAATCAAGACGGTTTTCAGGAATAACTAACTAAATTTTAAGGTTTAAGTTCAGTAAACTTTGAATCTAATTCAAAAGATTTCTTCACTTTTTCAACTGTAATTTCCTTTGAAACTGAAAAGGAAGCAGTTTGTTTAATATTTAAAGAAGAAGCCCCAACAAGTACTTTATAATCCCCTGCTTCGGCAACCCATGCACTTTTATTTTCTAAGAAAGAAGCCAAATCTTTCGGAGCTAAAGCCAAAGTCAATGTCTGGCTCTCACCTGGTTTCAACTCTTTTGTTTTAGCGAAAGCTTTTAATTCTTCTTTCGGCTTATCTATTGATTTTGAAGGTGCCGAAAGATATAATTGAACTACTTCTTTTCCTGCTACTTTCCCTGTATTTTTAACTGTTACAGAAACCGTCAATTTATCTTTGAAAGTTGGAGTGCTTAATTTTATACCCGAATATTCAAATGTTGTGTAAGAACTTCCAAAACCGAATTCGTAAGATGGTTTAATGTTGAAAGTATTGAAATAACGGTATCCAACATAAACTCCTTCTTCATAAGTTACTTCTGTCGGATTATCAATTGGGAATCCTGGAAAGTTTTTAGCTGAAGGTGTATCAGCATATTTCGTTGGGAAAGTCATAGTCAATTTTCCAGATGGATTGATTTTTCCTGAAACTACATCAGCAACAGAATGTCCTCCCTCCTGACCTGGCTGCCAAGCCAATAAAATAGCATCTACTTTATCTTTCCAAGAAGCTGTTTCAATTACGCCGCCAATATTTAAAATCACAACTACTTTTTTGCCTTTTGCATGAAAAGCTTTTGAAATTTTATCCAGCATTTCGATTTCTTCATTTGCCATGTTAAAATCGTTGTCTACTACTCTGTCTCCACCTTCTCCAGAATTTCTTCCTAAAGTTACAAAAGCAATTTCAGAACTTTCTGCTTTTTTAGCAATGAATGCATCATCCATTTTTAATTCTGGAAGCCTTTCTGGCAAAGCTAAAATACCTCTTGCTTTTCTTCTTTCTTTTTCAAAAACAACTTCTCTCTCAGCGTGAGGCGTGTACAAATCAACCAATTCTTTATCTAATTTGTACCCCGCAGCATTCAAACCTTCTAAAAGAGAAACTGTGTGTTTGTTATTTACACTTCCAGATCCTGTTCCGCCTGTAATCCAAGCGTATGAAGTCACACCAAATAAAGAAACTTCATTTTGCTTGTCAGCGAAAGGCAATGCGTTTTTTTCATTTTTAAGCAAAACCATTCCTTCAGCCGCCGCTTTTCTAGTTACTGCAGCATTTTGAGCTAAGTTTGGTTTGTCGCTATATTTGTATTTTGCGAAAGTCGGCGTGCGGAAAATATATTCTAAAATTCTTCTAACATTTGTATTCGCAACTTCCTGAGATAATTTTCCTGAATTTAAAGCTTCTAACATCGCTTTTTTCTGAACTGGAATTCCAGGCATCAAAAGATCATTTCCTGCAATCATTTGTTGCACAACATCTGAATTTGAACCTTTTTGGATCGATTCAAAACCTGGGAAACCACCAAACCAATCCGTCATTACAATTCCTTTATAGCCCCATTCATTTCTTAAAACTTCCGTTAATAAATCTTTATTTGCAGAAGTATAAATTCCGTTCAATTTATTGTACGAAGACATAATTGTCCAAGGATCAGACTCTTTAACGGTAATTTCAAAACCTTTCAAATACAATTCTCTAATTGCTCTTTCAGAAACATGAGCATTTACAGTCAAACGATTGGTTTCTTCATTATTTACAGCAAAATGTTTGATAGAAGTTCCAACACCTTGCGACTGGATTCCGTTTACGATTGCTGCAGCAGTTTTTCCAGAAACTAAAGGATCTTCAGAATAATATTCGAAATTTCTTCCGTTTAATGGATTTCTTTGAATGTTTAATGCTGGCGCTAATAAAACATCAACACCATATTCTTTAACTTCATTTCCTATTGCTTTTCCCACTTCTTCTAAAAGCGCTTTATTCCAAGTCGAAGCCAAAGCCGTTCCAACAGGAAATGCTGTTGCATAATAGGTTTTAGAATCATTTTCTCTTGTTGGCGCAATTCTTAATCCAGCAGGACCATCGGCTACGACTGTTGCAGGAATTCCGAATCTTTCAAAAGTTGCTGTTCCTCCCGCTGCTCCTGGAACTAAGCCTTGTTTCGAATCTCCGACTGGACCAGTCAAAACTTCAATTCCTGGCATTCCAGTTCCGATTAATAATTCTACTTTTTCTGCATTGGTCATTTCTTTGATGATAGCATCAATTCTCTGATTTACAGGAAGACGCGTATCTTCCCACGGATCTAATTTTCCGTTTTTATTCGAATCAACAAAACTAAATCCGTTGATCGTAATTACAGGATCTTTTTCGTTATCAGGTAACTTGTTAAAAGACAAGCTCGAAAGTACAAGCGCCGTTAAAAGCGTTACTCTCACTGTTTTTGCAACTTTATGTTTCATAATATATAGTTTTTAAAAGTTAGATTTTTGATAATTGAAGCTTTGCAAAAAAGTCTTCAAACATCAATCGAGTATCCAATTGATTGTAAACCCGAATATTTCTTCCGTTAGGATTGGTTTCGTAAAGACCTTGTGCATTAATTAAAGGCGATGGTTTCAGAACATAAAAACTCGAACTCGGATCTGACTCAAAAGAAGATTGTAAAGCAGTCAGCAAAACCAGCGGACTGTCTCCCATAATGTAAGTTTCACCAATATGAAGATCGAATTGCTGTACACTCTTCATTAAACTTTCTATTTTTTCTGATAGATATTCTCCTGTTATTCCAGTTGATTTCACTTTCAAAAGCAATTCAGAATACGATAAAAGCGTTTGTCTGTAAACATTTCTTGGCACTTGCCAGATTGGAATTTTTGAATCATTAAAAACAACTTGTCCAGCTTTTATATCAATTCCAAGATTATATTCTAATGAAGTATATCCTGGTGGCGGAGAAGCCAAATCAGTATATTCTGGACCGCCAATCCAAACCAAAGTCAAGCGATCGGCAATTTTAGGTTCCATTAAATAAGCACTTGCAATTTCTGTCAAACCCGCACCGCACACTACATAAAGCGGCGTTTTAACATCGGTACGCATTGCTTCTTTTACAATGGCTTTTGCTCCTTCAGAAATATTTGGCGTTTTAGAATCTTTCAACTGTAAATTGGAGCCTTCATAAACTGGAAAAGAATTTTGAAGTTTCATGACTTCCAGAAGTTCTTTCACTTTTTTAACCGCATTTGTAGCAGTTTCTGAAGAAGAATCAAAACCATCTCCCGGTTTTAAATGCGATCCAATAATGCCTTTAATTTCTGCCGATGACGATAAAATCTGATGCACCAATTGAAATAATCCATCCGGATCTCCGCTAAAATCATTGTCGACAATAACACGCATTCTGGGCTTTACCAAATCTTTCGAAAGAGAGTTTTTAGCAGTTGATTGTGCTTGTGAACAAATGCTTAAAAGCAAACAAAACACTAATAATATTGGATATTTAATTTTCATATTACTTATGGTTTTACTGTTTTTTTTAATCTTTCCTGTTTTGTCATCCTGAGGAACGAAGGATCACATCCAATATTCGACAAAGATTACCGAGTTTCTAGTGTGATCCTTCGTTCCTCAGGATGACAAGATTGTGTTTACTTTGTCGAAACCTAACAGGTTTTAAAAGCCTGTCAGGTTTAAAATCGTGCTAAAAATTATTGCTTCTTATAAATCTCAGTACGAGCATCTTTAATAACCCCTTTCCAATTCAGTCCAAAAGCAAAATCATAAATATTTCCTTCTGTATCTTTATGCGGAATCATATCATACGGAACGTCTTCAAATTGTTTTTCAACTGTTTCCATATTCGCAGGCATTTGCACTGGAAGCAATCCTGAAGGTTCTGTTTTTCCTGAAATGATATCCAAAACAGCTTGAGAAGAAACTCCGAAATTCAAAACAATTCCGTCTACTTCTTTTTCAAACTCATTAAAAATCATTGGTTTATTTGCCGTAACCGAAACAATAACTGGTTTCCCGTTCATCATATCTTTTGTATCGAGAATTGTTCTCAAATCCATAGTGTTGGCAGCGGTAACCGTTTTGTTTTTGTATGTTCTGTCTTTGATTGTTGGATCAATAACCTGATCTCCTGCGGCGATACTTTTTGTTCTCGCTTCAGTTGCTGTGTAAGTTCCGTATTGAAGTGAAATTGGCACATAACCGTTGCTTCCGTTTGTTCGATCTTTTAAATCGTAACCGCCTTCTAAACTTTGTGGACTTGTCACAAAAACAATTGCAAAATCTGCTTTTGAAGGATCTTCGGTAACATTGTAATATTTCTTAACCAATTCTAAATTAACTGGATATTCTAATTTTGGCTGACTTGCAACTCCCCACCAATCTTTGGTTGAAGCTGTATAAATCTTCGGAATAAAAACGGTTTTCTTTTCTTTTACAGGAAGAACTGCCGCTTTGTTTTTCAACAACACAACCGACTTCAATTGTGCATCATAACCCGCTTTCATAAACTCTGGATTTCCAACTACAGCTTTTGTTTCTTCCACATTCAAATACGGATTTTCAAAAAGTCCAACTCTGAAAATGTTTTTCAATAAACGAACTGCTGATCTTTCAAATCTGGCTCTTATAAAAGATTCTCCAAATTCTTTAACTCCCATTTCGTAAGCTGCCAAAACTGGCTTCTTGTCATTATTTCCACCAAATTGATCTACACCAGCAATAATTGCTTTGTAATGTCTTTGATCGATAGAAAGATTCTCAACTCCCCAAGGTTTTCCAGCAAAAACATTTGGTGTTTTTCCTTCCTCTGCAGTTACCAGCCAATCTGTACAGACAACTCCATCGTAACCGTATTTGTCTCTTAATAAATCAGTAATAATATATTTGCTGTAACCGTTGGCTACATTTTCGTTGTATTTTTTATCTTGATCAAAAGTGATCGTGTAATAAGGCATTACCGCCGAAGCTTTACTCGTTTTTCCTTTTAATTTGAAAGCACCATTAATAAACGGATCAATGTGCTGCTGTAAATTATTTCCAGGGTAAACCGCAAATTTTCCATAAGCCCAGTGACCGTCGCGTCCGCCTTCTTCCGCACCACCACTTGGCCAGTGTTTTACCATTGCGTTTACACTTTTGTAGCCCCAACCGTCTTTGATTTCGTCTTTTCCGTATGAAGTTTGAAAACCATCAATATAAGCTCTTCCCATATCTCTGGTTAAAGCTGGGCTTTCGCCAAAAGTCATCGAAATTCTATACCATCTTGGCTCAGAACCTAAATCGATTTGCGGAGATAAAGCCGTTGCAATTCCTAACGCTCGATATTCTTTTGCGGCAATCTGCCCGAATTGCTCAACAATTTTTGGGTCAAAAGTCGAGGCCATTCCTAAACCATCAGGCCACATCGAGATTGTTCCTCCTGCTCCTGCGTTAAACTCAGACGTTACATTTGCTGTATGACGTGGATCTGTACTCGTGTTACTTGGAATTCCCAATCCAATTCCTTCTACAAAAGCTTGCATTTCATTGTTCCATAAAGCGGCAACTTCTGGTGATTGAACACTTGTAATTAAAACATGACGCAGATTATCTTCTTTTAAAAATGCTTTCTGCTGGTCTGTTAAATTATATGCTTTAGCATTACTTTCTGGAAATACTTTTCCGTTGTAAGTTCCAGCATTATATCCTGAAACTCCTGCTGGCAAAGCTTGATGACGGCTGTAAAGCATTAAACCAGCAATTTGTTCAACAGACATTTTTGAAGCCAAGTCTTTCGCTCGTTCATCTGCCGAAAGTCGCCAATCTTCATATTTATCAAGCTTTCCGTTTTTGTTTAAATCTTTAAACTTTTTACCATTTACAGTCAAAATCTTGATGCCAGATTCAGGAGAATATCCCAAATCTGCACCTTTATTATTTTTAACAATTGTAAAATTGGCTTGCTGTGCCTGCATTGTCACGCTCAGAAAAAAAGCGAAACCAGCAGTTATAATTATTTTTTTCATCGAAATAAAATTTAGAATCTGAAATTAAGAGAAGCTTCCAAAGTAAATGGACGGATGTAAGATCCCACCAAAAGCTGATCGTAATATGCTGAAGCATCTGTAATTAATTCTGCTCCGTTGATTGTTCCTTTTGCTCCCGTTTGGTTTAAGAAGTTTACAGCAGTTAAACCAATATCAAAATGATCGTTGATTTTGTAATTTACCCCTCCGAAAGTTTCCCATCTTGGTGCAAAATATAAAGCGTTTGTCTGGTTAGCATACTGCTTACTGAAATAACGGAAACTTGCCCAAACCTTGAAATCTTTGTATGTGTAGCTTGGATCAATTTCCATCAATACTTTAGAGATTTCCAAAACGTTTTTGTCGTTATATGAATAATTATTTCCAAAAGCAGTAAAATCATAATTCTTGTAAACTGGATCTTGGAATGTAATTAAATAATGAAGATCAAATCCCTTGAATGGAGAAGCCACAATATCTGTTGTCCAGCCTAAAGTTTGAATATCATAGAAAACAGTTGCTACTTCTGACTGCGTTGCATCTGAAGGATTCACTAAATTTAATCTTGCTAAATAATTATTTCGAGTTAAATAAGTCGCTTGAGAAACAATGCTGAAATTTTTCTGATTGAAATATAATCCAAATGCTGCCATTGGACTTTTTGATTTGGCATTATTTGGCGCTACAGCTCCAGAGTAACTTTCTAACTGTCCATTTTTTTCTGTATAAGTAAAGTCAGCAAGTATTCCTGCACTTCTTGTTACTTTATAAACTGCATTTACAGAACCGCCTAAATGAAACCAGTTGTTATCAAAATACGTTTTCTGACTTGGATCAAACACCAAATCTGGAGTTCTTGGCGTCAGGTAATAATCTCCTTTTAATTTGTGGTATCTCAAATTCACTCCATAAGCTAAACTGAAACGATCTGAAACTGTCCAGTTATCAGAGAAATAACCTGATAATTTATTTTCAAAACCGTTGTGATATTCACCTCCAACATTGTAATTGTAAAATCCGTCTGAATCTGTATTTGAAGTTCCTCCAGGCGTATTACGAACCAATTTATCTGGATTTGCACTAACTGTTTGATTAAAGAATGATCTACTTGAAGTAAAGTCATCAACTTGATAGTAGTATTCGGTTAAACCAAATCTCCATTTGTGTTTTTCTATATTTTTTGTAAGCTCAAATCTTGACATAGCCGTTTTTGTCGGAGTTCCGTCAGTGTATAATCCCAACATTGAGTTTACATTTCCAACATATGCATTTCCTGTCGATTTGTAAGTGAAATTATCTGCAGCAGTTGCTTCAAAAATCCCAAGCGGAATGGCTATTAACTGAGAAGCTTCAGCATAACGAAAACGCGTAGAGAAATTAAATTTCCAATCATTTGCCAAATCGTAATTTCCTAAGATATCAAAAGTATGCGAAGTTGATGCTGCATCACTTCCGCCCATATCGGCAAATTTAGTTTCGCCTGTCAAGATGTCTTTGAATTTCATGATTCCATCATTTACGATGTACGAATCACGTCCGATTTTAAAATCGTTATATTCTTCAACTTTTCCGCCTTCTTTATATTTAAAAACTGCATAATTGGTTAAGGACGCTGAGTTTGCATATTTATATAAAAAGCTAATCTGACCTTTTCCATTATTGAATTTCTTAGTCAAACCCGCTCTATAAATTTGAGTTCGGTCTGAATATTTAGCAAATTTCAAATCAAAAGAATTCGGATCAAAATTAGCATAAGCTCCCATTGTATAAGACCAACCTTTTGCCAACGGGCCTGAAACATTTAAGTCTCCTTTCATCCATCCGAAACTTGAACCAGAAAGATTTCCAACTATTTCTAATTTATCTGTTCCTAGTTTTGTGTATGAGTTTACAGCAAAACCTAGATCTCCAGTAGTAATCGCTGCTTCTCCAACTTTTAATAATCCTGTTCTTCCTAAGCTTGTACTTTGTCTCCAAGTACGATTTGGAAGTTCTGGCCAGAAATAATAAACCACTGGTAAGTCATTTTCTTGAATCGTAATTCCTCCAACTGATGAAGGAAGACCAATATTTACTTCACGTGGCCCTGTATTGTTGGCCGCATTAAGCATTACGTTTCTATTCTTTTCTTCTTTCGTATCTGTCTCTACGATTTTGGTGTTTTTCTTAATCGAATCTGTTGCTTGCTGTTTTTTATCTTCTTGCGAAAAAGCTTCGGAAGCTGGATAAAATGCTAGACAAATCGTGGCAATAATTAATCTTTTCATGAGTAGTTAAGTTAGGTTTTTCATTATGAATTTTTCATTGCTTCATAATGAAGCAATATTAAATACTATTTTTCATATCAACAAATAATTGATGTTATAATTTTTAATATCGCATTAAAACCTATCCTTAAATTGCATAAAAACAAGAAACAAGAAGATATGTCTGAATTGTCAAACTCACACTTAAATTTTACTATCTCGTTTGCGTAAAGTCCTGTAATTATTGAAAAAAAGACTTGATTTATAATTGATTTATCAAATTCAAAAAAGAAGATCAAAAAATAGATTATCACCTTTTATCATTTTTTTGTGACATTTAAAAAGTTGTCAGAAAAAATTGCGCTAATTTGACTTGTAACTATTAAAAAGTTTAAATTTGAAGCTAATTATACCGTCATGGATTTCAAAAAGTTTCTCGAAATCGAGTCTAAAGAGGCTTGGAAAAAATATATTCCGACACTTTCTATTGATAGTGTGATCTTTAGTTTTTATCAAAATTCTCTTCATGTTTTACTTTTAAAAATGAAAGACATGGAATCTTGGGGACTACCTGGCGGATATGTAAAAAAGACTGAAAATGTTGATGAAGCTGCGGTTCGCATCTTAAAAGACAGGACTGGAACTGAAAATATTTATCTGCATCAGTTTCATACTTTTGGAGACCGCAATCGTTCTGAAGATGCTTTTGCTGACTATGATGATGACATTTGGTACAAACAGCGTTTTATCTCAATTGGATATTATGCTTTGGCTGAATATTCGCAGGTAAATTTGATTATTGATGAATTTTCCAGTGCTGTTGAATGGCATTTAATAGACAATCTTCCCGAGTTTATGATGGATCACAGAAGTATTTATGATAAAGCCTTGCTAACACTTCGTGAACAATTAAACAATCATCCGATTGGCTATAATCTTCTTCCTGAGAAATTTACAATGCCAGAACTTCAAAAACTATATGAAGGTATTTTAGGAAAAAAATTAAATAGAGGAAATTTCTACCGCAAAATTCTTCGTTACGATATACTCACGAAATTAGATGAATCACGAAAAGGCGGCGCGCATAAAGCACCAGATTTGTATAGTTTTGATTTGGAGAAATATAACAGTGCTCTAAAAGAAGGATTAAAAGGCGGATGGTAAATTATTGATTCAATATCAAGCTAAGACTTCTTAAAAATAGTTAATAAGCTAAAAGTTTTTTGCTATTGCACGTTTTATACGATTCCTTCATAACATGTATTGTAGATTTCTTCTGTTACTTTAAATCGTTCAATACATTCCTAATAACTTCATCTTACTAAAATACCATTTCTATTCTGGCTACAAGAATCTGACTTTTGGAAACATTTACTCTTCATGTTGTGCCGATCTTTGCCTAAATAAAAACAGTATTAAAATGAAAATATTTGTAACTGGAGCTTCGGGCTTCATTGGCTCTGCGGTAGTAAGAGAATTAATTAGTGCTGGACATCAAGTAATTGGTTTGGCGCGTTCAGAAAAATCTGCACAGATCATAAGAGATTTAGGCGCAGAAGCATTAATAGGAGATCTTGAAGATCTGGAAATATTAAAGCATGGAGCTCAGCAGGCTGATGCTATCATCCATGCTGCTTTTTTTCATGATTTTACACAATTTGCAAAAGCCACAGAAATGGACAAAGAGGCTATTAACGCAATGGGTGAAGCATTACGTGGTACAGACAAACCGTTGGTAGTAACAGCAGGCACTTTGGGGTTACCACTCATTAATGGAATCATTACTGAAGAAAGCAGATCATCTGGTATTCCGCGTTCTTCTGAAACTACTGCTCTCGCACTGACAGAAAAAGGCGTTAATGCTTCTGTAATTCGTCTTGCACCTACGGTTCATGACAAAGGCGACAAGGGCTTTGTTCCGTTTATTATTGCACAGGCGCGCAAAAACAGTATTTCAGCTTATCCTGAAAATGGTTCAAACCGCTGGACTGCAGTACACCGTTTAGATGCAGCAAAAGCTTTCCGTCTTGCTGCAGAGAAAGGTATAAAAGGTGCGCTATATAATGTTGTGGGCGAATACAGTATAGAAATAAAAAGCATTGCAACCTTAATCAGTGAACAGTTAAATCTGCCATCTGCTTCTTTCTCTGGCGATGATCTTGCTTCGCACTTTGAATGGATGAGCCGTTTTATTTCTTTTGACAGTCCAGCAGAAAACTTAAAAACGCAGGAGCTTCTAAACTGGAAACCTGAACACATTGGATTACTGGACGATATGAAACAAAACTATTTCTAAAGAGACAGGAACAGCAAAAACATCACTAAATTTGCATTTATGGAACAAAGGCAGACACAGAGAATCAAATCAATCAGCGAATTTCACAAGCTTCGCGGTCTGCCCAAACCCGAGCATCCACTTATTAGCGTAGTGGATTACAGCAGTATTAAACAGGCTGTTGACATTGGCGAAATAAACTGGATTCTTGATTTCTACATGATTTCACTGAAAAAGGGAATGATTGGAAAAATGCATTATGGACAGCAAGAATTTGATTTTGATGAAGGAGTTATGGCGTTCATGGAGCCAAATCAGGTTTTCAGAATCCAGCCTTCCACTGATCCAGCCGAAAGGCGTTCTGGTTGGATGCTATTAATACATCCCGATTTTCTGTGGAATACATCACTTGTCAAAACTATTAAACGATATGATTTTTTTGATTACTCAGTAAACGAAGCGCTGTTTCTATCAGAAAAAGAACAGAGAACAATCAGCGGTATTATTGAGAACATTATACAGGAATACCATACAAATATTGATCGTTTCAGTAAACAGATTATCATTTCGCAGATAGAAAGCCTATTAAGCTATTCAGACCGATTTTACAACCGTCAGTTTCTCACAAGGGAAAAAGCCAATCATCAAATTTTGGAACGGCTGGAAGATCTACTCGATGACTATTTTGAACACCGAATTTCGCAACACGGATTGCCTTCTGTACAATTTCTAGCAGAAGAACTAAATGTTTCCAAAAAATATTTGAGCACTCTACTAAAAGTGCTCACAGGGCAGAACACGCAGCAGCATATACACGCCAAGCTAATAGCTGTGGCTAAAGAAAAACTATCTACAACAAATTTATCGGTAAGTGAAATTGCTTATGAAATGGGTTTTGAACATCCCCAATCCTTCAGTAAATTGTTTAAAATTAAAACAGATCTTTCGCCTTTGGAGTTTCGCGCTGGTTTTAACTGAGATTTTTATTTCTCAAAGCCAACACTAAATATTGGGTATCTACATTTAGTATAAAAAAGAAATAACTTAGAGTTTAACTACTTACGCTAAACGATCAACAATTAAGTTTAATGTCCCAAAACAATATATTAGTCTAAAAAGTTAAACAAAAAAGGCCGTCTCCAAGCGTTGAGACGGCCTTTTGTTATTTATTCAATTTGAGATGATTCGATTTTATTTCAATAATGAAAGTATTTTATTGAACACTTCATTATTTTCGTAAACTCCTTGAAAATCTTGCGAATGAGGTCCATAAGAAAAGATAGGAACCATCGTTGCAGTATGATCGTTTGTTATAAAGTCTCCTTCGATTTTATGTTTTTTTACATTTCCTTGCGGAATAGCAAATCCGGAAGTTTCATGATCTGCCGTAATAATTACTAAAGTTCCTTTATTATTATCTGCAAAAATTAATGCTTGAGTTATCGCTGTATCGAAATCAATGGTTTCAGATACAATTCCGCCAGCATTATTAACATGACCAAAACTATCAATCTGTGCTCCTTCAATCATTAAGAAAAAAGGCTTTTTCTTTTTGTTTAAAAAATCAAGACTATATTTTGTAGCATCTGCCAGTAATTCTCCTCTTCCTTCCATAACCGATGGAACTCTTCCGTTAGCAATAAAAACACCAACTGTATCGCTTATTACTGTTTCTAATTCTTTAACAGAATTCAATAATTTAAATTTAGAACTCAAAGAAATATTTTTAAAAGTAGAAGCTCCTCCTCCAACAAACAAATTCAATTTACTTTTTAATAAATCTTTAGCAATTTGCTCTGTATTAGATCTCTCTTCTGTGTGTGCGTAAAAAGCTGCTGGAGTTGCGCCAGTGATTTCATCAGTTGTAATAACACCTGTACTATATTTTCTTTTTTGCAAAACTTCCATAATATTTGCAATTGGTTTTCTTAAACTATCTGTTCCAATTGCTCTATTATTTGTTTTTTGGCCTGTAGCCAATGCAGTTCCAGCAGCTGCCGAATCTGTTGTAAAATCATCTGCAGATTGTGTTTTTATAAAACCAATACTTTTTAATTGTGTAACAGATAATGCTCCATTATTAGCCAAAACAGCCGATGATATTTGTGACAAACCATTTCCATCTCCAATTAAAAGGATTACGTTTTTAACTGGCTCTTCTTTTTTATCTGTTTTATAAGTAGGTTTATAGACTTTTGAAGAATTAGTTACTGTAACCAATCTTTTAGGAAGCGTTTGAATGTATTGAACACAATTGTATGGAGAATCAGTATTAATGATATCTACTCCTAATTCTAAAAATGCTTTCCATGCACTTTTTGAATCTGGTGCACCCCAAAAACGGAATGGTTTATTCGTTTCTTTAGCTTTCGCAATAACTGAGCTTATGCGGTTATAATCGTCATGAGTTAGTCTTCCTAATCCGTTCCAAACAGAATACTTTTTAAAATCTGCGCTAACCATAGCAACTTTTGACCAGTTTTCTTTTGAAATTGATTTTCCTAATTCTTGAAAATCGAAGTAGATAAAATTTGGATATTTTACATACGTTTCTGCATCGGGTCTGTTTCCTGATACAATTATTTTAATATCCTTATTAGTAATAATTGATTCATATTTACTTAAAACAGAAAGCAATTTGTTCAAAGTAGGTTCTGCTTCTGTTTTAATGTCTATTAGTAAAGTTAATTTATTCTCTTTTTTGAAATTCATTTTTAAAGCAGATTCTAAAGGCTTTAAATACAAATCTTCTAAAGTTCTAGAAGAGGTAATTCCCTTCTCATCATGTGAGATATATAAATTGTTGTCCTTTAGAAAAATATCAGCTTCGATAGATGACGCCCCATTTGCATAAGCATTCCAGAAAGGAACAGTTTGGTTATAATCATTATGTGAATGTATTTTAACTTGCTCCTGAGAATATAGTCGATTTCCTGCTCCAAAAAGAGAAAGAAATAAACTTATGAATAAAAATGATGTTTTCATTTTGAAATAAATTAATGAATATTGGGTAAAAAAATGCGGTAGGTTTGAGGGGCAAAAAAGGTGATTTATTATAAAAAGAATTCGTTTTTTCTGAAGGGCAATCAGATTAAAACTTAAAACTTTTATAAACGAATTTGGGATTTTTGAAGAAAAAAAATTAAAAACAGGGGGGGGTATAAGCTTTAAAACCACCCTGTTTTAACAACTAAGCGAAAGGAGACTGCCTTAAGCAATAGGCAGCCTTCCTATAAAACACAAAACAACTACTTAATATCCTTTATTTTGAACTAAATATCCTGGTGTGTTAGACGCTCCATCAATTGCTACTTGAGGAATTGGGAACAGTCTTTTGTTTACATCTGTATCTGATTTTTCAGTCCATTTATCTTCGAAGTGGCTGAAACGAATTTGAGTATTTCTTCTTAAACCTTCCCAGTAAAATTCGAATCCATATTCTCTGTATAAAATATTCAAGTTGATAGATGGAAGCGCAGCAGGGATTGGAGCACGTGCCGTTCTTGAAGTTCTTACTGTATTCATATCAGCAAGTGCACCAGCGTTATCTCCTTTTCTCAATTTAGCTTCAGCACGCATCATGAAAATTTCAGCATATCTCAATAAAACCATATCTACACTACTGTAGTAATTTCCATCAGGTGAAGTGTGGCTAAATTGGTATTTAGAAACTCTATATCCAGCAGCGTGTGTACTTCCTTCGTTTGTAAAATCAACTTTCAAAGTAAGGTTAACATAACCCACATTTTTGTCTGGTCCATTTCCTTTAATTTGTTTAACTGGATAAATTCTGTATCCAGTATCACATTTATAAAATGCTCCGTTAGCATCTTTTCTAGCAGCCCACGGAATACCTCTCAAAATTCCTCTATCAATTTCAAACTCTTCTGCTTTTACACAGTAGTAATGATTCTCATCGTTTAAAGGAGAAAATCCAGTAAGATCTTTTAAGTTATCTGGCACTTTTGCATTGTTTTTATAAAATCTTGAATCAGCATCAGCAGGATCTACAGATCCGTAAGCGTCAACCCAAGTTTGATAGAAATCTGAAGTAATAGCTGGTCCGTCAGTTCCGTCAGCATTAATAGATTCAGGTCTTGGAAACATTGATCCTGGAATAGACCAATAAGCCCAACGGTTGTTTTCGTCTTTTAAAACTCCACGCTGATCAATTGCAAAAATCAACTCTTTGTTAGAATTATTATCATCATCAAATAAGTCAAAATATTCAGGAGATAAAGTAAATTTTCCTGAGTTTATAATGTTATCTGTGTATTTAATAACTTTATCCATATCAGCTGATGTGAAATTTGGTGTTCCGTAAGGATCACGGTAAACAGCAGCATTTAGATTCAATCTTGCAAGAAGTCCCCAAACAGCAGATTGAGTCATTCTACCTGGTCCTTTATCTGTGTTAATTACATCAGCAACAGACAATAATTCATTCTCAATGTATGTAACAGCGTCTTGTCCTCTTAGGATTTCTGAAGTTGCAGCCGATGATTCTTTTTTGAATACAAGTCCCCAGCTGTCTAAAGTCATCATATTTAAATATGCTCTTAAAGCTTTCATTTCATAAAGCGCTCCTTGTGCTTCAGTATTTCCATCTTCTGCAAGCGGAGTTAAAACTTCAATAGCAGATAATGTTCTTGAAATATTTTTAGTAAGCTCATTCCAAGTACTTGTAACCAAGTCATTTGTAGGTGTAGTAGTATGTGCGTGAACTGCTAAATATTTACCTCCATCGTACCAGTCTGTTCCTCCTCTGTAAGGTAAAATTCCTTCATCACTCGCAATTAACTGTAAACCAAAATTGTTAGTATGGATCCAAGTTGCTTTTAACTGACCGTAAGCTGGAGCAATTGCACCACTTATCGCGTCTGCCTGTCCTCCTCCATTCAAGGATTCGTCCAGGACTTTTTCTTCTAAATCTGTACAGCTCCAAGTAAATAATAAACCAATTGCAAGAGCTGCTACTATTATTTTATTTTTCATGTTATGTTTTTTTTGTTAGAATGCTACGTTTAAGCCAAATACAATCGTTCTGCTTCTTGGGTAACTGAAATAATCAATTCCGAAAGATTGAATATCACCAACAGATGTTCCTGTATTAATTTCAGGATCATAACCGCTGTATTTTGTAATTACAAATAAGTTTTGTCCTGTAACTGAAAGACGAATATTATCCATCACATCACCAAGTCCAACTAATTTTGGGCTTAAATTATATCCTAGAGTAGCATTGTTTAATCTTAAGAAACTACCATCTTCTAAATATCTTGTAGAAACTGTATTCGAGTTAGTCGATGATTCATTTAAATATTGAGTAGCTCTATCAGTAGTATTAAAAGAGTTTGCCAAACTTCCTCTGTTAAATGAAGTCATTGCAACGTGGTTATAGATTTTGTTTCCACCAGCACCATTGAAATTAAATCCTAAATCTAAATTCTTGTATTTAAAGTTTAAATAGAAAGCATAGATGTAATCTGGTAAAGCGCTTCCTGCAACGATACGGTCATCATCAAGAATTTGTCCATCTCCATTTGTATCAGCAAATTGGTTTAAACCATCAGGACCAATTCCTATAAAATCAAGCATGTAGAAAGAACCAATAGGCTGTCCGTTAAGTACACCGTTGATAGTAGCTCCAGATTGTCCTCCTCCTTGTGCACCACCTGTAGTTAAAATTTTATATGGAGAATTTTCTACTTTATTGTTTGTGAAAGAAATATTTCCACCAATGTTATATGAGAAATCTTTGCTTTTATCACTGCTGTAATCTAAAGCCACCTCAATACCATTGTTTTTGATCTGCATATTAGGAATATTTGTCCAATATTTTGATGTTGGCTGAATTGGATCTGTAGGCGCAACTTCTAATAAAATATTTTCTGAAACTTTGTTAAAGTAATCAACAGTACCTGATAATCTATTATTGAATAAACTAAAATCTAATCCAATATTTGCTTGTGTTGAAACCTCCCATTGGATATTTGGGTTAGCCAAACGTGTATAGATTGAACCATAAGGATATCCGCTCAAATCTGTAGCAGAAGGATCTAATGGGTAAGTATCGTTTCCTGTGTTACTTTCAGTATAACTTGCTTTTGTAATTTTTGAAGGAATCTCTTGAGAACCAGTTTGTCCCCAGCTTGCTCTTAATTTAAGATTATTAAGTGTTTCTGATTCCTTTAAAAAATCTTCTTTCGTAATATTCCAACCTAATGCTACAGATGGGAAATATCCGTATCTATTATTTTTACCAAATTTAGAAGAACCGTCAGCACGCATTGTTGCTGTTACTAAATATTTGTTATCGAAAGCATAATTTAATCTTCCAAAGAAAGACTGAAGTTCATTTTCTACTGCAGAAGAAGATTGTGTTGTACGCTCACTTGCTGTTTCGATCTGATTTTTTGGTTCTACACCATTATCAGGGAATCCAGATAAATTATAGCTTTTTTGATTTACTTGAATTTTTTGGTAAGATTGACCAGCTAAAACCGTAAAACTATGTGCTTTTACATTGAAATTATACGTTAAAGTATTCTCGTATAAAGTATTGTTATTTGTAGTAATGATATTATTCAAAGACCCCAAAGTTGTATTTGTTGCTGATGAATAAGGTAATACCTGAATATCTCTTTCAGACATAGAATAATCTACACCAAGATTAAACTTATAAGTTAATCCTTTGATAAATTCATAAGATGGTGCTATATTAGCTAAAATACGATTGTTGTTCGTAATATCTGAGTAAATGTTTTGACTAATCAATGGATTCAAAACATCATTGCTCAAATTAGTATTTGGTTGCCCATTAACATAAACAGCATCAGTTGGGTTCATTGTCAGCATATTTCCAACTACCGTTCTAGCGTCTGGTCTAGAGTTTTCTAATTTTGTTCCAGTCAAATTGAAAGCCACATTAAATTTATCATTTAATGCTTTTTGAGTTAAATTCAAACGTCCAGAATAACGCTTTAAATCACTATTTTTTAGAACTCCTTCTTGATCATCCATACCAACAGATGCAGAATAAGTAGATTTTTCTGTTCCTCCGCTCATCGATAAATTAACGTTTTGAGAAACTCCAGTTCTTGTTAATTCATCTTGCCAATCTGTATTTGCTCCTCCGTCTTGTAAATTTCCATTTACAGAAGCAACTGCTCTTCTAAATTCGTCAGCACTAAAAACATCAACTTTGTTCGCTAATGAAGAAAAACCAGTAGACATGGAAAGATTAATTTGGCTTCTTCCTTTTGAACCTTTTTTAGTTGTAATTACCACAACTCCATTTGCAGCTCTAGAACCGTAAATTGCAGAAGCAGATGCATCTTTAAGTACATCAATACTTTCAATGTCTTGTGGGTTAATGAAGTTTAAAGGATTTGAAGCAACACCAGTATTACTGTTATCTAAAGCAAATCCATCTACTACATAAAGAGGAGTTGTACCAGAACGTAAACTTCCAACTCCACGAATAATAATATCTTGAGTAGCTCCAGGCTCACCGCTAGAAGCAACAACGTTAACCCCGGCAACTTTACCTTGAATCAATTGTCCTGCATTGGCCACTACTCCTTTGTTAAAACTTTCACTTTTTACAGAAGAAATTGCTCCAGTTACATCAGATCTCTTTTGAGAACCGTAACCAACAACTACTACTTCATTCAAAGTACTAACTTCTTCTGCTAGAGAAACAGTTAATTTTTGAGTACCTGAGAAAGAAACCTCTTTAGTTTTAAATCCTACATAAGAAAAAACTAAAATACCGTCATTTTGTTGAGATTTAATTTTAAAATTCCCATCAAAATCAGTTGTTACTGCGCCTTTAGATTCTCCTTTAATATAAACAGAAACTCCTGGTACAGGCACTTTTTCAACATCAGAAACCACGACTCCTGATACATTTATCTGCCCATAGGAGTACGACATACATCCAAAGGCAAGAAGTAATAATGCATAAATTTTTTTCATTTAAAATACTTTTTTGTTTTGCCAAAAGTATCTTAACGACACCTCCAAAGGGAGGATTTTTGTTATTCAAAAGAGGACTTTTAATTCAAATTAGGATAGAATTAACAGCAAAAAAGGGGAATTTTGCACATTAACATTGACCTAACTTTGCGCAAATACAGGGCTAACAAAAATCCTAAACTGAGTACTCCTTAAACTCTTTAAATTCTTTAGGAGTTTTCCCAAAATACTTTTTAAAAGAACGTCCAAAGTATTTTGGATCATTATAACCGCATTCAAAACTTATTTCAGATATGTTCAATCTCTTTGTTTTTAATAAAACTTCTGCCTTTTGTAATCGAAGTGACATTAAAATATCTGAAGGAGATTGATTTAAAGTTTCCTTGAATACGCGATAGCATTTTACTCTAGAAATTCCCAATTCTTCTACAAGCACTTCTACATTAAATGACGGATTATGCAATTGTCCTTTTATTATTTCTAAGGCTCTTCTTAAAAGTCTGTCATTGGCAGTAACGTGTTCGTTATCTCCTGTGAGAATTTCAAAAATTTTCTCCTGAATTTTATGCTCTCGAAGAGGTTCAGTACTTTGATTAATCAAACTGTCAATTTTTTTTCTGACGAATGATGCACTGGCAGGAAGCTGAATGTGAGTTTCGATGCCAATTTCTAATAATTGTTCGTTCAGTTCGTAATTAATGTCTTCTGAGATATAAATCATCGGAATTTTAATATTCGAACTTTCTTTATTCAATTTTAAAAAATCAATTAGCTTTTTAGAGAATTCTGTTTGATATAAAACCAAAGCTGAAATATCAATTTGTTTCATTATTGAATTCAGATTGAAAATAGAATTTTCAAAAATCAAATTGAAATTTTCACTTTCCAAAACCTGACTCGCAGCTTGATTGTTATAAGAATCTCCAAAAACTAGAAGACATTTTTTATCATCAGAAAATTGATCTGTCGAATTAAAATTTTTCCAAGAAATAGTTTCCTTAAAATTAACATCAGGATCAACAACTTCTATTGGAATTTGTAAAGTGATTTCAAAATCTTCTTCTTCAGATGAAATTAATTCTCCTTCCAAATCTTGCAGTAAAACCTGTAAGGCTTTAAAATATGGACTGTAATGTGAAATATTATACCAGTTCTCTTTTAGAATTACACTATCTGAAATTGCTTTAATCTCTACAAAATTATTTTTGTGAGTAATTGAAATATTTAAAGTACTGTCTCTGTCTGAATATTTACTTAAATCATTAAAAAAATATTGCATAGAAAGTTTTAAACGTAAAACATCTACCGAAGCAAAACAATTCGAATTATCTATTTCGCAATTAAAATTGACTTCATTTAGCTGCAAGTCTTTCTTTAATTTTTCGACATTGTTCTTAAAAACAGGAAACAAACCTACAGGCGATTTTTTTATTGGGCCAAGATCTTTTACATGTTCTAAATAATTCCATTCCGAGATTAATTTTACCAATTTCCCCGATTGTGCTATTAAATCCCGATGCGATTCTGTATCTTTTTTAAATGCGCTCGATATTTTGATAATTTTGGATATTGGTTCCTGGAATTCTGCCAGCATAAAAGTTTTAAACTTTTCTATTTCAAAATTTTCTTTTTTTAAATTGCTGTGAAGAATAAGAAGTTTTTCTTTCTGTTCTAAAATCTTTCTATTTTTTTCATCCAATTCTTCATTTACCTGCTCCATTTCTTTTTTCTGGTTTTCAATCACAGCTGTTCTAGCAGCAACAAGTTCTTCGAGATATTTTTTCTGAGCAAGAGCGGCTTTGTTTTTGACATAAACCACAATAATAGACATAAGAAGTATAAACCCTGACAAGAGCATATAAAACAATATCGATTCGTAAAATGCTTTTCCTATATGAAGCGAAAAAAATACCGGTTCTGGTTTTCCGTTTCTTCCTTGCTTAATAATAAAATTGTAATCGCCAGAAGAAAGATTAGAATATTCTATTTTATTGTTGGCAGGTAAAAGAATCCAATTTTCATCTTTCCCTTCCATTTTATAATAGATCTCATATTTGCTGTTTCTTGGAAAGATTATTGGTATAACTTCAATTTCTAATGCATTATTACTAAAGCTTTTTTCAATTGATGCCATCGAATTTTCAACGCCATCGATTTTCAATTTAATTTTTGCTTTCGAGTTATTGGTATGAATCGTACTTGGATTAAAATAATTAAGTCCTTCTACTCCTCCAAAAAACAAATTTCCTTTAGGATCTTGATAATATGCTCCTTCAGAAAATTCAGTTGCCTGCCATCCGTGATCTGGATTATAAGCCGTAACAGTAAACTTTTTCTTATCGATAGAAGCAATTCCTTTTGTAGTGCTAATCCAAACCTTATCTCCTGTATCAATAAGTCCATAAACCATGTGACTTGGCAACCCTTCTAATTCTGTAATGTTTTTTACTATTCCTGTTTTTTTATTAAAAATGCTCACGCCTCCCAAAGAAGCAATCCAATAATTATCAGATTCATTGTCTACAAAAACAGAATAAATACTATTTCCTAAAATTCCTTCTTTGGTAGTAATTCTTTTTAAAGAATGAGTAAATAAATTAAACACAATAACACCATTATTCTCAGTAGAAATAATAAGATTTTGATTCTCTTTTTTGACATTTCTGATATGATATTTACTTAATAACTCCTGCCCTTTAAAATTTTCAAACTTTTCCGTTATCAAGTTAAATTTAGCCAAACCTCCCCAACATCCCATCCAAAGCTGTTTATTTTGATCCTCAATTATAGAATAGCATCTATTGATAGAAACTTCTTCTATATTGGAAGTTTCATAGCTAATAACTTTATTGTCTGAAATACGGAGAATTCCTTTATAAGTTCCCGCCCAAATACTTCCATCGCTCGAAGTAAATAAGCTTCGAATTCGTTCCCAGTCTGGATTAGAACTTGCTTTATCTATTTTAAATTTCTCAAAAAAATGATTTCTGTCGTTATAACAGTAAAGCCCTCGTGTATAATAACCCAGCCAGATTTTTCCTTTAGTATCTTTGGTTATTGCCCTAATTGTTTCGTCTGGAAGATTCGGTTGTTTTAAAGGATGCGGTACAATTGAGTTTATTTTCTCTGAACCAGTAAATGCCATACTCAAACCTCCGTCTTTCTGACCCAACCAAATATTCCCAAAGTCGTCATTGTGGAGTGTTTCTATTTCGTTATTTTTAAAAGAATATGGCGCATATAAATCTGCTGTAAGATGTTCTATTTTATTTTCGTTTGTAATAATAAACAATCCGTTTTCGCGAGTAGCAAACCATATATTTCCCAATTTATCTTTTAGAACATCATTAATAATAAGTTTAGGATACTTTTGAAGTAAAATCCTTTTTAGATTACTGATATCCGTTTTCTTTACATTATTTGGGGCTATTTCAACAAAAGATTTGTTTTTGTATTCGTAATATGCAGTATTTGTTTCTATTACAATATTTCCTTTTTGAGATAAATAAAGGTTTTTTGGAGTAGTTTTAAACTTAAATTCATCAAATTCATTATTTCCAAGATAGCTGTTTACATGACCTTCTTTTGTCATGACCCAGATTTTCCCAGATATATCTTTTTTAAGTTTAGTAATATAATTACTGGAAATTGTTTTTGGGTTATTAAAATCGTTTTTAAAAACCTTAAAATTATACCCATCAAAATAATTTAGACCGTCCCAAGTAGCGATCCATAAGCCTCCATCTCTATCGCTTTCTATATCCACTACAGAATTGTTAGATAATCCTTGATTCGTTGTAAAATTTTCAAATTTTATCTGTTGCGCGAATGAATTTACTGTCAAAAGTAAAAACATTATAAATATTCTGTTCATTGTATGTTATTTAACACGCAAGTATACTATCCTGAGTTTATTCAAACATAAATTTTACGTTAACTAAAAAAACAATAATCAAAGTGGGTTATCAATAAGGATAGACATCGTCGAGCTACAAATAAGATGTAAATTTTACAAGTCAGAATCTTACAAAAATATTTTTTTGCAAGACTGCAAAATAATCCAGTTTTAATATAACATTTTAAAACTGTAGCTAAACAAATATAGAATAGAAAAGAAGTACAGATTTTATTCTTTAAATGATATTTTAGAGATTCAAGTATGATTGGAATAGCCCAAATTTCACAGACTATTAAAACCAAAAAATCCCCATCAAATACATGATGAGGATTCTTAAAAGAAAGGCGACGACATACTCTCCCACAATAATGCAGTACCATCTGCGCAGGCGGGCTTAACTTCTCTGTTCGGGATGGGAAGAGGTGAGCCCCGCCGCAATAACCACCTTAAGGTTGTTAGTTGTTGGTTTTTGGTTGTCGGTTGATGGATTTCTCCAGCAACTATCAACTATCAACCATCAACTGCTCTGCGTCGAGCAAATATTTTAACATACTGAGATAAAGAAAAGCAAGTTTTATTTAGAAAGTTTCCTCCCGATCCGCCTTGGCGGATCGGGAAAAGGGTGTGCATAAGCTTACGGATTATTAGTACTACTCGACTATGACATTACTGCCTTTACATCTGTAGCCTATCAACGTGGTCATCTTCCACGATCCTTAAAAGAAATCTCATCTTGTGGTGGGTTTCGCGCTTATATGCTTTCAGCGCTTATCCCTTCCCAACGTAGCTACTCTGCGGTGCCCCTGG
>PJTS01000027.1_pt1 | contig 160141 bp, 133 predicted proteins | sample 1512251 | NCBI WGS metagenome assembly PJTS01 (sample SAMN08177686, study PRJNA422409) | Soil metagenome, whole genome shotgun sequencing project. | isolation source: Soil (2) enriched on wood chips: alkali lignin treatment | place: USA: Madison | collected 2015-01-15 | reverse complement strand
GTTTATTGAGGAACAATTCATGTCTGCATTTACCCCGGCAAGTGAAGTCTTGCTGCGCCACAGTGATGATTTCGAACAAAGCCGTATTCTGTTTGCCGGAGATATGCAGGATGACCTGCCTGCCCGTTTCGAGTGCGCCGCGAGCCGCGCGCACACCCAGCAGTATCACCACTGGCAGGTACTGAGCCGCCAGATGGGCGAGCGCGTTCGCTTTAGCCTGGTGGCTGAGCAGAGCGACATCGCGGATTGCGATACGCTGATCTACTACTGGCCGAAGAACAAACCTGAAGCCCAGTTCCAGCTGATGAACCTGCTCTCCCTGCTGCCGGTGGGCTGCGATATTTTCGTGGTCGGTGAAAACCGCAGCGGCGTGCGTAGCGCCGAGCAGATGCTGGCGGATTACACCACCCTGAACAAAGTTGACAGCGCCCGCCGCTGCGGCCTGTACCATGGCCGTCTGGACAAAAAACCAACCTTCGATGCGGAAAAATACTGGGGCGAATATCAGCTGGATGGCCTGACTATCAAAACGCTGCCGGGCGTATTCAGCCGTGATGGTCTGGACGTTGGCAGCCAGCTGCTGCTCTCCACCTTTACGCCGCACACCAAAGGCAAAGTGCTGGATGTCGGCTGTGGCGCAGGCGTGCTCTCCGCCGTACTCGCCAGCCACTCACCAAAGGTGCGTTTGACCCTCACCGACGTCGGCGCATCCGCCATTGAAGCCAGCCGTGCGACCCTGGCCGCCAACGGCATTGAGGGCGAGGTGTTCGCCTCCAACGTGCTCTCCGACGTGACTGGTCGTTTCGATATGATTATCTCCAACCCGCCGTTCCATGACGGGGTAGAAACCACCCTCGAGGCCGCGCAGACGCTGATCCGCACTGCGGTACGCCATCTGAATAGCGGTGGTGAGCTGCGCATCGTGGCTAACGCCTTCCTGCCTTATCCAAAAGTGCTGGACGAAGTCTTCGGCTTCCACGAAGTGCTGGCGCAAACGGGCCGCTTTAAGATCTACCGTGCGATCATGACCCGTCAGGCGAAGAAGTAACGTCTCCCTCCGGCCTGATCTGCGCGATCAGGCCATTTTTGCAACGATCAAAACATCCGGCACAATTATCTATTGACGAATAGCTGAAAACATCTAGAATGCGCCTCCGTGGTTACGATACTTTTTTTGTATCGATGGTATGCGAAGGTGGCGGAATTGGTAGACGCGCTAGCTTCAGGTGTTAGTGTCCTTAGGATGTGGGGGTTCGAGTCCCCCCCCTCGCACCAATAACCATGATTGATATTGCTCGCACTGGGCGAAGGTGGCGGAATTGGTAGACGCGCTAGCTTCAGGTGTTAGTGTCCTTAGGATGTGGGGGTTCGAGTCCCCCCCCTCGCACCAACGAGGCGATATCAATACAATAAGATGACTGTGCGAAGGTGGCGGAATTGGTAGACGCGCTAGCTTCAGGTGTTAGTGTCCTTAGGATGTGGGGGTTCGAGTCCCCCCCCTCGCACCAATTATCTTATCTCTCCTGATTTTCTCTCTTGTTACCCTTTCAGTTCAGATTCATCACCAGAACCCACATTCCCGCAATAAGCGCAACACATGATGGCAGCAGCACAAAGTGCCGCAGTTGTTTATGCCAGATCATGGCGGATGACATGAGTAATCCCGACACGATAATCACTTTCCAGATCGCCAGCGACAGATCGGTAAAGGCCAGCCCGGCAATCATCGCCCCCGGCAATATCACTCCCCATCCACTCCCTAACGCTCTGCTCAACATGATCTGTCTCCCAACCCGATAATGATAACCAATATCATATGACATAATTTCTCATTTGTCAGCGTGGGCTTATGTGAGGCTTAATTGTGTAAAACATCTTGCGCCCGGTTTTATCTATAGTTAGGATTGGCAATCATTATCATTTAGATTTTTATCCAGCCCAATTATGGCCATACGCTCTGCACACGTCATTGAGAATGTCATCTGGCAAACCCGCCTTCCGGCCGGGCCTTCAGGGCTTGCGGATGCGGTGCGTGACGCCATTGCCGAGACGCGTGCGCATATGCTGGATGTCATCAAGCTGGATGAAACGCCTCCGCACCATGCCCTGACGCTGGCACAGTGGCAACGCCCTGCCGAGCTGCAGTCATTGCTGGCCACCTACTCCGATCATATCTACCGCAACCAACCTACTCTGGCGCGCGAGAACAAGCCGCTGCTGTCACTTTGGGCGCAATGGTATATCGGGCTAATGGTACCGCCGATGATGCTGGCTCTGCTTACCCAGGACGTGGCGCTGGATCTCTCCCCTGAACACTTCCACGTTGAGTTTCATGAAACCGGGCGTGCCGCCTGCTTCTGGATCGACGTCCAGGAAGACAGCCAGACGACCTCGCTTTCTGCACAGCAACGAATGGAAGTGCTGATTACCCGAGCGCTGATCCCGGTGGTTGAGGCGCTGGAAGAGACAGGTGAGATCAACGGCAAACTTATCTGGAGCAATACCGGATATTTAATTCACTGGTATCTGACCGAAATGAAAACCCTGCTGGGTGATGAGAAGGTGGACGCATTGCGTCAGGCCATTTTCTTTGCCCGCCAGCTGTCGGATGGGCGTGATAACCCGCTTTACCGCACCGTGGTGCCGCGCGACGGGCTGCTGGTGCGTCGTACCTGCTGCCAGCGTTATCGCCTGCCGGATGTTCAGCAATGTGGGGACTGCACGCTTAAATAAACGAGTGCGGCCTGATGCCCTCACCCTCTCCCAACAAATACTAAAAACGGCGACCTCTGGTCGCCGTTTTGCTTTTACCTATGCCACCTGCTGACTTTCTTCGTCGGCACGTTGGGCCTCTTCGGCTTCCTGCGCCAGCAACTGCTTCTCGTACACTTTAAAGAACGGGTAGTAGATGATGGCAGAGACGAGGGCTAACAGCAGCACCAGTACCGCCGCACGGAAGTCCCAGCCCAGCGCCCATGCGGCACCCACAGGCGCAGGCGCTGTCCACGGCACCACGGAAATCACCCGGCCAATCAGATCCAGCTTCATCGCCGCCCACGCCAGCACCGCATTCACCATCGGTGCCAGCAGGAATGGAATGAAGAACACCGGGTTCATGACGATCGGCGTACCAAAGATCACCGGCTCGTTGATGTTGAAAATACTTGGCACCACGCTCAAACGGCCAATCGACCGCAGGTGCGCCGAGCGGCTGCGCAGGTAGCAGAACACCAGCCCCATCGTCGCCCCGGAACCCCCAATCACAATGAAGAAGGTCCAGAACGCCTCCATAAAGATGTGCGGCAGCGGCGCGCTCTGCGCCAGCGCGGTCTGGTTCATCCCCAGGTTGGTCAGCCAGAACATCTGCAGCATCCCGGAGACAATCGCCGCCCCGTGGATCCCCGCAAACCACAGCAGATGGCCGATCAGCACCGCCAGCAGGATCGCCGGCAGCGAATCCGCAGCAGACACCAGCGGTTTAAAGATGGCCATAATTGCCTGCGGGATCAGCATGCCAAATTCCGACTGGATAAACAGGCTCAGCGGATAGAGGGTTAACACCACCACCAGCACCGGGATCAGCAAATCGAAGGAGTTTTTGATCATCGGCGGCACCTGATCGGGCAGGCGGATACCGATGTTGTGCGCTTTCAGGAAACGCATCATCTCCACGCAGTAGATCGCCACCAGAATGGCGGTAAAAATCCCCGTCCCACCGAGGCTATCCACCGGCAGCGCACCCTTGGTTTTTGGCGCCGCAATCAGCAGGAAGGCCATCAGCGACAGCATGGCGCACATGAAAGGATCGAGCTGGTGCGACTTCACGTAGTGCTTGCCGAGGTTGTAGGCGATAGCCGCGCAAATATAGAGAGACATCACCCCCATCGTCATATCGAACGGGGTCAGAATCTGGCCTTCAAACTGTTTCGCCATATCAAGCCAGGCGCGGGCAAAGCCCCAGGTGGTATCCGGTGAAAACGGCGGATAGGCAAACACTAACAAGAACGAGCCGACAATCATAAACGGCATGGCGGAGATAAAGCCGTCGCGGATCGCCATTACGTGACGCTGTGAAGAGATGCGTCCGGCAATGGGGCTGACATAGTTTTCAACAAAGCGGAATATCAGGTTAAACGCAGCATGGTTGGCAGACATAACGGCTCTCCTGTCAGACGATCGTTTCGGGCGCAGTTACGCCGCTCGGTGTTCCATATACCACTTTCACCACCTTGCTGGTTCGCTTACCAGCGGTACTGCTCAAACGGATAGGTTTCATAATCGACTCTTATTATTTATTGGATACAGGGGAAATGACGTAATCAGTATTAATCTCCGCTTCCCGGTCTGCAACCGGTTACTGTAACCGGTTTCCGTGATTGTGAAGAGGATCCAGAAATCGCTGATGTTGGAGTTTTGTTACTTAGGGAATATTTACAGAGCATAATTTCTTATGACAGATTACACAGCGTATTTTTCTGGAGGAAACAATGAGTTTGCAGTCTGTGCGTCAGTTTTTTGCTGACCATGCTCCCGACGTAGAAGTTATCGAGCTGGGTCAAAGTACCGCTACCGTTGCGCTGGCTGCCGAGGCGCACAATGTCGCGCCAGGGCAAATAGCGAAAACGCTGTCACTGAAAATTAAAGATGAGGTGATCCTGGTGGTCGCCAAAGGTGACGCGCGCCTGGATAATAAAAAGCTGAAGCAGACCTTTGGCGCAAAAGCCCGGATGCTGAGCAGCGATGAGGTGGTGACGGTAACCGGGCACCCCGTCGGTGGCGTATGCCCTTTCGGGCTGGAAAACCCGCTGGCGGTCTACTGCGATATTTCGCTCAGGCAGTATGCCGAAGTCCTGCCTGCTGCTGGTGCCATTCACAGCGCGGTGCGCATTTCACCGGAACGCATGGCCGAGCTAACCAAAGCCACCTGGGTGGACGTTTGCCTGTAACCCCTGCGCCAGATGTGACTCTGGCGCAGACAGGTTATTACCCGTCAGGAATGGAGCGGAGAGAGGAAGTGCAGCGCGCGGTGGTCGGGTATGGGAAACAGCGTCAAAATATCTGCCGCATCCAGTAACCCCACATCGGAGTGCACACCGAGCTTCATCATGGCATTAAATTTATGCGCCCGAATGGTTTTGATATTGCGCTCCAGCTGGGTGGCAATTTGCGCGAGGGAATAGCCACACGACATATACTGCAAAATGGCGCGCTCGGATGGGCTTAGCAACCGTCCACGATGAATATTCCAGTGATGCAGCTTGCTGTCGTTCGCCCGCCGGGTCTCGCTCAACATTTTGCTGAGCTGCTCCTGCAGCGTGGCCAGCGAATGAGATTTCAGAAGAATTCCGTGCAAACGTGACGGCGAAAGCTGGTTTATCAGGCTTGCTTCTTTTTCGTCTGACGCCAGGACAATGCGCTGAATCATGCCGTGGGTAGCAGTCAACTCCTTGATGCACAGCAGACAATTTCGTCGCTCTTCACGCTCATCGGAGAGGGAATAAATCAACGTTGAATACGGAACAGAATTAAGGGTGGATTGAAAACTGGCGATGTTATTAAAAAGGTGTACTTCGTAAGCATTCAGTGATGGGCTGGCAAAAAGGTGTTTCAGCCCCATAGCACTCATCATGCACTTTTCGACGATAGCGATATGTCTTTTCGCGGCACTCTTTTCCATTCGTCTTGCTCTCCATAGGCTGAGAATAAATTCAGCTCTTTCATTCCCTTGGTGCTGTTAATCCACGCGTACATTTCGGCATTACTGGTTAAAGAGAGTCGCCTCATGGCGCTATTCTTTTGCGCGCTTACCGTTTTATTACTTTTCTTCAGTAATGTAGCGATCTGATTAATTCCCCATCCTTTGCCGAGCAGGCGCAGTACTTTGCGCTCTGAAAAGGTCAACATGACGTCATCCTGAGCATCATGAAACTCTTCCGCCGCGGGTTTTAACAACGTCTGACTAATTCGTTCAGCGCGTTCACTCCCGGAACGAATCGCATTAACCACAACGTCAATGGACTCCATATCGGAAAGTAAGGTACTTTCTGGCCGCATTAAGAGCTCGACAGCGAAGGGATAAATGGCGCGCGGAACCAGATAAATCCAGTGAATATCCCGATACTGGTTTTGTAGCTTGTAAAACTGTTCACAGAGGCTGCGCGCATTGCGCGAGTCGCCAGACAGATCCGCAATGACAACAAAGGCACGGCGTAACTGAAGAAGCGTCAGCTCCTCCTGAGACCGGCTAAACGCGTGTTCGCAGTCTGGAAAATAACGAGACATAATGCTGCCGAGACCGGTTTGCATTATGGGTGATTTACTGATGATTATTGCGCTTTTACAATTTATAGATGACATTGGCGCTCCGAATCCATTCATAAAGTCATTTCACGTCTTTCATCCAGTTGAAATACCCATTTCTTTTACAGGGCGACGTAAAAATGTAATGTTTTTCCTTTTTCATTAGCTGAGCGAAATGAGAATGCGAAAAGAATCCGCATCACAAATTTATACACCGCCAAAATCGGCATTAATGTCGCAGAATCCGCACGAAATGTTAAGCCTCTGGTCATAATATTATCCTAAACAGGATATTAGTTATTCTAAATATAAAAATTATAAATATAGATATATTAAACCCATAGGAAATAATAATTAGTCACCCTGCATTTCCGAAAACCTTAGGTCGCTAATCGGCTTAAACCTTGATCTAACCCAGAGTAAGCCTCACCGGGTTGTGTGCTACAAGTAACCCTTCTGACCATCCAACCGTCACTCTCTCCTCAGGGCAACAGATGCAGGCAGATCAGTCATCACAACGCACCGCCACGCGACTGTGTATTCAGTGCGGCCTTTTTTTATTGCAGCATGGCGCAGAGAGCGCGCTGGTCGAGGAATTGTCCACACGCCTGGGGCTGGCGCTGGGGATGGACAGTGTGGAGAGTTCCATCTCGTCGAATGCCATTGTGCTAACCACCCTGAAAGCAGGCCAATGCCTGACCTCCACGCGCAAAAACCAGGATCGCGGGATCAACATGCACGTTGTCACCGAGGTGCAGCACATCGTCATCATGGCGGAACATAAGCTGCTGGATGCGCAGGGGATCGAAAAACGCTTCAGCCAAATCAAGCCGCTGCGCTATCCGCGCTGGCTGGTGGTGATGATGGTCGGCCTCTCCTGCGCCTGCTTCTGCAAGCTCAATAATGGCGGCTGGGACGGTGCCTTTATCACGTTAATTGCCAGCACCCTCGCCATGTACGTGCGTCAGGTGCTGACCCACCGGCATCTGCACCCGCAAATTAATTTCTGCATTACCGCCTTTGTCGCCACCACGGTGTCTGGTTTACTGCTGCGGATCCCGGCATTCGCCACCACGCCCACTATCGCCATGGCCGCCAGCGTGTTGTTGTTGGTGCCGGGATTTCCACTGATTAATGCCGTGGCCGACATGTTTAAAGGGCATATTAATACCGGCCTGGCGCGCTGGGCGATCGCCAGTTTGCTGACCCTGGCCACCTGTATCGGGGTGGTGATGGCCATGACGTTGTGGGATCTTCGCGGATGGGCGTAATCGAATTTATAGGGGCACTGGCCCAGGACATGCTGCTGTCGGCTATTCCGGCGGTGGGTTTTGCCATGGTGTTTAACGTTCCCCGCCGCGCCCTGCCGTGGTGTGCGCTGCTGGGGGCGATTGGGCATGGCTCGAGGATGGCAATGATGACCGCCGGGCTGAATATCGAATGGTCAACCTTTATGGCCTCGATGCTGGTTGGCAGCATTGGGATCCAGTGGTCGCGCTGGTATCTGGCCCACCCGAAAGTCTTTACCGTCGCGGCGGTCATCCCGATGTTTCCGGGCATTTCGGCCTATACCGCCATGATTTCAGCGGTGAAAATTAGCCATTTTGGCTACAGCGAAGCGCAGATGATCCTGCTGCTGACCAACTTCCTGAAAGCCTCGTCGATTGTCGGCGCGCTTTCGATCGGGCTGTCGATCCCCGGGCTGTGGCTCTATCGCAAGCGCCCCCGGGTCTGAGAGTTGTGTTCTCCCGCTGCCGTGGCGATAATCCTGTGTTCTCATGTGGCTAAGTAAGGAACGGATGTGTCTCACCCTGACAGCGAACACGCAGAAAACAGCGACGGATCCCGCCTGAAAGACAAAATTTTTCTCAGCGCCCTCTCGCTGTTTGCCGAGTACGGACTGAACGGCGCGCGCATGGAGCAAATTGCCGAGAAAGCAGGCACCACTAAACGCATGGTGGTGTATCACTTCAAAACCAAAGAAAACCTGTATCTGCTGGTGCTGGAGTATGTCTACACCCAGATTCGCGCCAGTGAAAAGCAGCTCAGTCTGGATGCCCTGCCGCCGGTCGAGGCGCTGGTGCAGCTGGTCGAAACCACCTTTGATTATCATGCTGACCACCCGGACTACATCCGCATTATCTGCATGGAGAACATGCAGCGCGGGCGGTACATGCAGCAGTCGGCGCTGCTGCGCCAGGTGAACCGCAGTGCGCTGGATCTGCTGGAAACCATCCTTGAGCGTGGCAAAGCGAAGCAGCTGTTTAACCTGATGGTAAACGCCCGCGATCTGCACCGCCTGATCAGCAGCTTCAGCTTTCATTATGTGGCTAACAGCTACACCTTTACCCTGCTGTTTGAAGACGGGGCTGACGAGCAGGCCCAACGTCAGCACTACCGAAAGATGGCGGTTCAGGTTGCCTTGCGTTATACCTGTCCATAGCTTGCACACAACCCAGAGATAAGGATCCCAACATGTCTTTAGAGAAAGTTGTCTATACCGCCAGAGCCAAAGCCACCGGAGGCCGTGATGGCCGCGCCACTTCGTCTGACGGAGTGCTGGATGTCAAACTGGGCGTTCCCAAAGAGATGGGCGGCGCGGGCGGTGAAGTGACCAACCCGGAACAGCTGTTTGCCGCGGGCTATTCGGCCTGTTTCCTCGGTGCGATGAAGTTTGTGGCTAACCGCGACAAAATCACCATGCCGAAGGACGCTTTTATCGAAGGGGAAGTGGGTATCGGCCCACTGCCAACCGGGTTTGGTATTGAAGCGAAACTGAATATTCACCTGCCGGGGATGGACGCCGCCGAGGCGAAAAAACTGGTCGATGCGGCGCACATTGTCTGCCCGTACTCCAACGCCACCCGCAACAACATTGATGTGACGCTGAACGTTATCTCCTGATTTTTCAGGGGGGCAGGAAGTGGCTATCAGACCCCTGCCTGCCCCCCTCCTCTCTGTGCTACCATAAGCCCATATCACGTCCGCAGTAATCCAGTAGAGAAGTATTATGTCCTCCAGAATCCTGACCACCAGCGTCACTGGCATTGATGCCTTTATGCACGATCCCCGCGGCGTGCTGGCCAATGCTGAAGGCGGTACCGTCGCCATTTTTGCCGATAACGCCCCGGCTTTTTATGCGATAACGCCACAGCGTCTGGCTCAACTGCTGGAGCTGGAAGCGCGCCTGTCGCGCCCGACCAGCGATGTCACTCTGGATAATCAATTTTTCGACGAACCCACCAGCGCCCCGATTGCGGTGCCGATGGGCAAATTCGCCATGTATAACGGCTGGCAGCCCGACCCCGACTTTCAACGCCAGGCGGCGCTGTGGGGCATTGCCCTCACCCAGCCCGTCGCCCCGGAAGAGCTGGCCGCCTTCACTGCTTACTGGCAGGCGGAAGGGAAAGTCTTCCATCATATTCAGTGGCAGCAAAAGCTGGCCCGCAGCGTACAGATCAACCGGGCCAGCAACGGCGCACAGTCAAAACGCGACGTGAATGCCTTTTCAGAACCGGATAAACAGATCCCCCACGGATTCCGAGGTGCCAAATGAAAGAGTTCGGCGAACTGATGAAGCGTCTGCAAAAGATCATGCCGGCCAACGTCAAACCGGCTTTTACCACCGGTGAAGAGCTGCTGGCGTGGCAGAAAGAGCAAGGTGAGATCCGCGCCGCGGCGCTGGCCCGTGAGAACCGCGCCATGAAGATGCAGCGCACCTTTAACCGCTCCGGTATTCGTCCCTTGCACCAGAACTGCTCCTTCGACAACTACAACGTGGAGAGCCAGGGGCAGCTAAAAGCCCTGCAACAGGCGCGCCAGTACGTCGAAGAGTTTGACGGCAACATCGCCAGCTTTATCTTCAGCGGCAAGCCGGGCACCGGCAAAAACCACCTTGCGGCGGCCATCTGCAACGAGCTGCTGCTGCGGGGCAAATCGGTTCTGATTATCACCGTGGCCGACATTATGTCGGCGATGAAAGACACCTTCAGCAACCGGGAGACCAGCGAAGAGCAGCTCCTGAACGATCTGAGCAATGTCGATCTGCTGGTTATCGATGAGATCGGCGTGCAGACCGAATCACGCTATGAAAAGGTGATCATCAACCAGATCGTTGATCGTCGTTCCTCCTCGAAGCGCCCCACCGGCATGCTCACCAACCACAACGTGGATGAGATGACCCGCCTGCTGGGTGAGCGAGTGATGGATCGCATGAAGCTCGGCAACAGCCTGTATGTCATTTTTGACTGGGAAAGCTATCGCAGCCGCGTTACCGGTAAAGAGTATTAGGATATTTTCCCGGGAAGTCGGGGGCTGCGCGGGTTTATACTGCCACTCATTCCGCCCCGGCGGGCAACCGACAGAGTAGCCTTTATGAAAACACATTTTCTTCTCAGCGCCGCAGTAAGCGCACTGCTGGTCACCGGTGCGGCACAGGCGGCGGCACCTTCCTGGCAGGATTCGCTTAACAGCGCCGCCAGCCAGCTCGGTGCGGGCAACAGCACTACCACCACCCAGAACGGCGGTCTCTCCCTCTCCTCCCTGACTGGCCTGCTCAGCAACGGCAGCCAGTCGCTCAGCGCCAGCAACATGAATAACGCGGCCGGGATCCTCGAATACTGCGCCAAAGAGAAGCTGGCCTCGATGACCGATGCCACCAATATTAAAAATCAGGTGCTGGGGAAATTAGGGCTGGAAACCCCGGAAGAGCAGCAGCAGGACACTAACTATCTGGAAGGAATTCAGGGTCTGCTGAACGCCAATAACGGCCAGCAACTGAATCTGGAAACCATCGGCAACACGCCGCTGGCGAAAAAGGTTAAAGCCCAGGCCTGTGATTTTGTCCTGAAACAGGGACTCAGTTTTATCTCCTGATCCTCTCGCGCCGCGACAAGCGTTGCGGCGTGTATTCCCCTGCATAAAGCGACGCCCGTCAAACATTGCATTTTCTAAACCAAATCCTAACAACAGCACATTTCCGTGACACTACAATTGCAGCTAAATGGCATCGCCATTACATTGTATAACCCAAAAATTATACAGTTAGTCCGCTAATCAGCGGCTGTCTTTGTTGAGGATAAGCTGTTGTCAGAGTTTATTTCTATTGCCCTGTTTATTGCCTCTGTAGTGATTTACGCCCGTAAAGCGGGACGTAATACCTGGTGGTTTGCCATCACGCTTCTGGTGCTGGGGCTTTTTGTCGTTTTAAACATTACCCTCTATGCCAGCGACTATTTTACCGGGGACGGGATTAACGATGCCGTTCTCTATACTCTGACCAACAGCCTGACCGGTGCCGGGGTTAGTAAGTACATACTTCCTGGCGTTGGCGTGGTAGTTGCGTTGGTAGGCGTGTTTGCTCTGCTGGGCTGGATCCTGCGCCGCCGCCGTCACCATCCGCACCATCTCGGCTACAGCCTGCTGGCGCTGGTACTCGCGCTCGCCTCGGTGGATGCCAGCCCGGCGTTTCATCAGATCACCGAGCTGGTGAAATCCCAGTCGCGCGACGGCGATCCCGACTTTGCGGCCTATTACAAAGAGCCGGGTAAAACGATTCCGAATCCGAAGCTGAACCTCGTCTACATCTACGGCGAAAGTCTTGAGCGCACCTATTTCGATAACAACGCCTTCCCTGATCTCGCCCCGGAACTGGGGGCCATCAAGAACGAAGGGATCGATTTCAGCCACACCGCGCAGCTGCCAGGCACGGACTACACCATCGCCGGGATGGTCGCCTCCCAGTGCGGCATCCCGCTGTTTGCGCCCTTTGAAGGCAACGCTTCGGCCTCGGTCTCCAGCTTCTTCCCGAAAAATATCTGCCTTGGCGATATCCTGAAAAACTCCGGTTATCAGAACTATTTCGTGCAGGGTGCCAACCTGCGTTTTGCCGGGAAAGACGTCTTCCTGCAATCCCACGGCTTTGACCATCTGTACGGCGCAGAAGAGTTAAAAACCACCGTTGCCGATCCTTCTTATCGCAACGACTGGGGTTTTTACGACGACACGGTGCTGGATGAAACCTGGAAAAAATTCGAGGAGCTGTCGCAGTCTGGCAAGCGCTTCTCGCTGTTTGCCCTGACGGTAGATACCCACCACCCGGACGGCTTTATCTCCCGCACCTGCCAGCGCAAGAGCTACGCGATTAACGGCAAACCGAATCAGTCGTTCAGCGCGGTGGGCTGTAGCCAGGAACATATCGCGGCGCTGATCGAAAAAATCAAAGCCTCGCCTTACTTCAAAAACACGGTGATCGTGGTCTCTTCCGACCATCTGGCGATGAAAAATAGCGCCTGGGATGAGCTGAACAAGCAGGATCGCAGCAACCTGTTCTTTATCCTGCGAGGCGACAAACCCCAGCAGGAAGTGATGGCCGTGAAGCGCAACACCATGGATAACGGCGCAACGGTGCTGGATATTCTCGGCGGGGATAACTTTATCGGCCTTGGCCGCAGCAGCCTCTCCGGGCAGTCGCTGTCAGAGGTGTTCCTCAACATGAAGGACAAAATGCTGGCGTGGAAACCGGACGTTATCCGTCTGTGGAATTTCCCGAAAGAGCTGAAAGATTTCACCATCGACAGCCAGAAAAATATGATGGCCTTCTCCGGGAGCCACTTCCGTCTGCCGCTGCTGTTGCGCGTTTCCGATAAGCGTGTCGAACCGATGCCGGAAAGCGAATACTCGACCCCGCTGCGCTACCAGCTGGCCGACTTCGCTCCGCGGGATAACTTCGTCTGGGTCGACCGCTGCTACAAAATGGGCCAACTGTGGTCGCAGCCGCTGGCGCTCTCCACCGACTGGTGTGTTTCCCAGGGTCAGCTGGGCGGCGAACAGACCGTGCAGCGTGTCGATAAAGCGCAGTGGAAGGGCAAAACGGTCTTTAAAGAGACCGTCATCAACACCGACCGGTATCAGCACAACGTTGATACGCTGAGAGTGTCCGATAACGATATTCGCTACAAGGCGGATAGCTTCATCTTTAACGTGGCCGGTGCCCCGGAAGAGGTCAAGCAGTTCAGCGGTATTTCGCGCCCGGAAACCTGGGGACGCTGGTCGAACGCGCAGCTGGGGGATGAGGTGAAGATCGAATACAACCAGCCCCTGCCAGCGAAGTTTGACCTGGTGATCACCGCTAAAGCCTGGGGGGAAAATGCCAATAAACCGATTCCGGTGCGGATTGGGGATAAAGAGCAGACGTTAACGCTCGGTAAGGATGTCACCACCACCACGCTGCACTTCGACAACCCGTCGCGCAGCAGCACTCTGGTGATTGTCCCGCCTGCGCCGGAATCCACTAACGAGGGGAATATCCTCGGCCACTCCCCGCGCCAGTTGGGGATCGGCATGGTGGAGATTAAAGTGGTTAACGCTGAAGGCTGATTGACTCAAAAACAGCGCCCGGACTCACCCTGGGCGCTGCGTTCGTACGAAGCATGTTGGTAAGGTTCCCCGGAATCATTCGGCGGCACTGCATACGCGTGGGCATGTTGGTAAGGTTCTCGGGAATTGTCCGGCGACGCTGCACTTGCGCGGACCTGCTGGTAAGGCTTTGAGAAATTGTCAGGCGGCGCGACGTTCGCGCGGGTCTACTCGTAAGGTTCTCAAAAATTGTCCAGCGGCGATGCGCTTATGCGGGCATGTGGAGAAAGGTTTTGAAGGCCGGGTAAGCGTAGCGCTACCCGGCCATCTCCAGCGCCCTGCCTGAACAGGGCGCTGTGCTACATCAGAAGGTTTCCCAGTTATCACCGCTGTCAGCAACGACCGCTTTACGCGTCGTCACAGGCGTTGCAGCGGTTTTCACCGCCGCGTTTGCGCGGGCTTTCTGCTGATCCTGCTGAATACGGAACACTGCCACTGCCTGAGTCAGGCGGCTCGCCTGCTCTTCCAGTGCCGCCGCCGCGGCTGCAGATTCCTGCACCAGGGAGGCGTTCTGCTGCGTTACGCGATCCATCTCGGCGACCGCCAGACCCACCTGGTCGATACCGCGGCTCTGCTCATCGGAAGCAGAAGCGATTTCGCCCATGATGTCAGTCACGCGGGTAACCGCGCTGACGATCTCGCCCATGGTTTCACCGGCGCTCTCTACCAGAGTAGAACCCAGCTCAACGCGACCTACGGAGTCTTCAATCAGGCTCTTAATTTCGCGTGCAGCCTGGGCGCTGCGCTGTGCCAGGTTACGCACTTCACCGGCAACAACCGCAAAGCCACGACCCTGCTCACCGGCACGCGCTGCTTCAACCGCGGCGTTCAGTGCAAGGATGTTGGTCTGGAAGGCAATACCGTCGATCACGCTGATGATGTCAGCAATTTTCTGCGAGCTACCGGCGATGTCACGCATGGTCTGCACCACGTTATCCACCACTTTGCCGCCCTTCTGCGCCGTCTCGGACGCGCTCAGCGCCAGATGGCTTGCCTGACGGGCGTTCTCGGCGTTTTGCTTCACGGTCGCAGTCAGCTCTTCCATGCTGGCTGCGGTCTCTTCCAGCGAGGCCGCCTGCTGCTCGGTACGGGAGGAGAGATCGTTGTTGCCCATGGAGATTTCGCTCGCGCCGCTGTAAATGGCGTTGGCGCCATTACGCACGTCACCCACGGTACGCATCAGTTCAGCCTGCATATGGCGCAGCGTATCGGCCAGCTGGCCCATCTCGTTAGAACCGTCCACCTCGATGCGCTTCACCAGGTCGCCGCTGGCGATATGGCGAATACTGTCAGTCAGGCGATTCAGCGGGGAGATCAGGGCGTGACGGATACCGACCCAAACGCCGACAATCACCACCAGCACCAGGATCAGCACGCTTAACAGGATCCAGATCGCCTGGCTGTAGGAGCTGTTGCTGTCATCGACGGCGGTCTGATACAGATGATCGTTCTGCTGCAGATAGTTAACGTACTGCTTCTCAAAGCCGTCCTGATAGCCCTGGGTCGGCTGATCGAAGAATTCATTGATCTTGCCTGCACCCAGCAGTTGGATCAGCTCGGCCAGCGCGCCGTGATAGATATCGTAGTTACGTTTGATTTCCAGCGCGGCACCTTCGCTCTGACGCGGGTCACGCGGCAGGGCTTCGTATTCCGCCCAGCTTTTTTCCGCCTGCTTCAGGGAAGCAGAAGCAATCTGCATCAGATCGTTCACGGTCGCGCCGCTACCGATGTTGTTCTGATCCATCATGTAGCGGATGCCCGCGCGGTTCAGGGTGTTACGGGTTTGCAGCAACGCTACCCAGCTGCTGTTAAGCGTGGATTGTTGCTGACGAATGGTTTGCAGGACGGTGAAGTTTTCTTTGTCATGCTTCAGGGCATTAAAGAAAAGACCACCGGATGTGAGTTGTAAAAGGCCAAAAATAACCAAAACCAGCAATAAGCTGGTAACAATCTTGATACGATTTAACATGATTTCTCATTCCACCAGACAGGTACAGAATTTTCGGCCCGGGAAGCAAAAACTTTACGGAAATCATCCTGGAATTTGTGGCTACTCCTCTTCTTCCTGCGTTATGACGTGCCGGTTTCCAAGTTCAATAAACTCCTGCAGCAGCGCGGTCAGCTGCTTCATCTTCTCGGGCGAATATTCCATTTCAATGCGCTGATAGGCCTCTTCCACCTGCGCCTGAGCCAGCTCATACAGCGCGTTGCCCTCTTTGGTGAGGGACACATACAGCTTGCGCTGGTCGTTAAGCGGCTTTAAGCGCAGCACCAGCCCGTCGCGCTCCATGCGCGTGAGGATCCCGGTCAGGCTCGGGCGCAAAATGCAGGTGCGAAAAGCCAGATCGTGAAAATCCATCGACGGATGTTCTGCCAGCACACGTACGATCCGCCACTGCTGCTCCGTCAGATTGTGCTGCTTGATAATCGGGCGAAAAAAGGTCATCGCGGTTTCCCGCGCCTGGAGTAGTGCGATAGTTAACGAATCGTGCATGGCGCTCCCACCTCAACATCATTAATAACGAAACAATCAATGCCTCACGCGGCTTTACGGTGCCAGCGGCGCGGGTAAAAAGTCTAACAGATATCACATTAAAATTTTAACTTATTGATTTATATAAATACAAACAAAGGCATGTAAATTTATTGTTATTGATATCACAAATTATTTACTTCTGTTTGCCAAACGCACAGCGAGGGTCTAAAACCTATTCATTAACATATTAATGAACTCAAAACCCGCCAGCCGGGTCCGAGGAGAAAGGAATGAAAGGTACTGTTTTCGCGGTGGCACTCAATCACCGCAGCCAGATCGACGCCTGGCGCGACGCATTTCATCAGCCCCCTTATAACACGCCGCCAAAAACCGCCGTCTGGTTTATCAAACCGCGCAATACCCTGATCCGCTCCGGCGATGCCATCCCGCATCCCGAAGGCGAACAGGTGATGAGCGGCGCGACGGTGGCGCTGATTGTTGGCAAGACCGCTACCCACGTCAGCCCGGCTGAGGCCGCCGACTACATTGCCGGTTACGCGCTGGCGAACGAGGTAAGCCTGCCGGAAGAGAGCTTCTACCGCCCGGCGATCAAAGCCAAATGCCGGGACGGTTTTTGCCCTGTGGGTGAGCGCGCGTCGATCGCGAATATTGATAACCTCACCATCATCACCGAGATCAACGGCCAGGAAGTGGATCGCTGGAACACCGCCGACCTGCAACGCAACGCCGCCACCCTGCTGAGCGAACTGAGCGCCTTCGCCACCCTCAACCCGGGCGACGCCATTCTGCTGGGCACCCCGCAGTCCCGTGTGGCCCTGCATCCGGGCGACAGCGTGCGTGTACTGGCAGAAGGGCTACCGACGCTGGAAAACAGCGTGATCAACGCCCGCGAGCTGCCTGCGAACCGCACCTTCGCCTGGCCGCTCTCCACCAGCGGCACGCTGTTTGCCCTGGGGCTGAACTACGCCGATCACGCCAGCGAGCTGGACTTTAAACCGCCCACCGAGCCGCTGGTGTTTATCAAAGCGCCGAACACCTTTAACGCACATAACCAGTCCTCGGTGCGCCCGGACAACGTTGAATACATGCACTACGAAGCCGAGCTGGTGGTGGTGATCGGCAAAACCGCGCGCAACGTCGCCGAAGCCGACGCCATGGAATATGTGTCGGGCTACACGGTGTGTAACGACTACGCGATCCGCGACTACCTGGAAAACTACTACCGCCCTAACCTGCGGGTGAAGAGCCGTGATGGCCTGACCCCGATTGGCCCATGGATCGTGGATAAATCGGCGATTGCCGATCCGCACAACCTGACTCTGCGCACCTGGATAAACGGCGAGCTACGCCAGCAGGGCAGCACCGCCGATCTGATCTTCAGCATCCCGTTCCTGATCGCATATTTGAGTGAATTTATGACGCTGCAGCCGGGCGACATGATCGCCACCGGCACGCCAAAAGGGCTGGCTGACGTGCGTCCGGGCGATGAAGTAGTCGTGGAAGTGGAAGGCGTTGGCCGTCTGGTCAACCGGATTGTGAGTGAGGAGACGGCAAAATGAAAAAAATTAACCACTGGATCAACGGCAAAAACGTGGCGGGTAATGAGTACTTCCACACCACTAACCCGGCCACTGGTGAGGTGCTGGCTGAAGTGGCTTCGGGCGGTGAAGCCGAGATCGGCCAGGCAGTTGAGGCCGCAAAAGCGGCGTTCCCGAAATGGGCCAACCTGCCGATGAAAGAGCGCGCGCGCCTGATGCGTCGTCTGGGCGATCTGATCGACCAGAACGTACCGGAGATCGCCGCGATGGAGACCGCCGACACCGGCCTGCCGATCCACCAGACCAAAAACGTGCTGATCCCGCGTGCGTCGCACAACTTCGAGTTCTTCGCCGAAGTGTGCCAGCAGATGAACGGCAAGACCTACCCGGTCGACGACAAGATGCTCAACTACACCCTGGTGCAGCCGGTAGGGGTATGTGCCCTGGTCTCGCCGTGGAACGTGCCCTTTATGACCGCCACCTGGAAGGTCGCGCCCTGCCTGGCGCTGGGCAACACCGCGGTCTTAAAGATGTCTGAGCTGTCGCCGCTGACCGCCGATCGTCTTGGCGAACTGGCGCTGGAAGCGGGTATTCCGGCAGGCGTGCTGAATGTGGTGCAGGGCTATGGTGCCACCGCAGGTGACGCGCTGGTGCGCCATCAGGACGTGCGCGCCGTCTCCTTTACCGGCGGCACCGCCACCGGACGCCGGATTATGCAGACCGCCGGACTGAAAAAATACTCCATGGAGCTGGGCGGAAAATCGCCGGTACTGGTGTTTGAAGATGCCGACATCGAACGCGCCCTGGATGCCGCCCTGTTCACCATTTTCTCGATCAACGGCGAACGCTGCACCGCCGGCTCACGCATCTTTATCCAGCAGAGCATCTACCCGGAATTCGTAAAACGTTTTGCCGAACGCGCCAACCGCCTGCGGGTAGGCGACCCGACCGATCCAAACACCCAGATCGGGGCGCTGATCAGCCAGCAGCACTGGGAGAAAGTCTCCGGCTATATCCGCCTCGGCATCGAAGAGGGTGCCACCCTGCTGGCGGGCGGCCCGGACCAACCGACCGATCTGCCTGCGCACCTCAAAAGCGGCAACTTCCTGCGCCCGACCGTGCTGGCAGACGTCGATAACCGCATGCGCGTGGCGCAGGAGGAGATCTTCGGGCCGGTGGCCTGTCTGCTGCCGTTCAAGGACGAAGCGGAAGGGCTGCGCCTGGCCAACGACGTGGAGTACGGCCTGGCGTCCTATATCTGGACCCAGGACGTCAGCAAGGTGCTGCGCCTGGCGCGCAACATCGAAGCGGGCATGGTGTTTGTGAACACCCAGAACGTGCGTGACCTGCGCCAGCCGTTTGGCGGCGTGAAGGCCTCTGGCACCGGGCGCGAGGGTGGCGAGTACAGTTTCGAGGTATTCGCAGAGATGAAGAACGTCTGTATCTCAATGGGCGACCACCCGATCCCAAAATGGGGGGTGTGAGATGGGCAAGTTAGTGTTAGCCGCAAAAATTACCCACGTGCCGTCGATGTACCTCTCTGAGATACCGGGCAAAAACTTTGGCTGCCGCCAGGGAGCCATCGACGGGCATAAAGAGATCAGCAGACGATGCCGTGAGCTGGGGGTCGATACCATTATTGTCTTCGACACCCACTGGCTGGTGAACAGCGCCTACCACATCAACTGTGCGGATCATTTTGCCGGGGTCTACACCAGCAATGAGCTGCCACACTTTATCCGCGACATGACCTACGACTACAACGGCAACCCCGAGCTGGGCCAGTTGATCGCCGATGAAGCCGTGGCGAAGGGCGTGCGCGCCAAAGCGCACAACATTCCGAGCCTGAAGCTGGAGTACGGCACCCTGGTGCCGATGCGTTACATGAATGCGGATAAGCATTTCAAAGTGGTCTCTATCTCGGCGTTCTGCACCGTGCATGACTTTGCCGACAGCCGCAGGCTGGGAGAGGCCATTGTCAGCGCCATCGAAAAATATGACGGCACCGTGGCGGTGCTCGCCAGCGGCTCGCTGTCGCACCGTTTCATTGACGACCAGCGGGCAGAAGAAGGGATGAACAGCTACACCCGCGAGTTCGACCGCCAGATGGACGAGCGCGTGGTGAAGCTGTGGCGCGAAGGCCAGTTCAAAGAGTTTTGCAACATGCTGCCGGAGTACGCCGACTACTGCTACGGCGAAGGCAATATGCACGACACGGTGATGCTGCTGGGCGTGCTCGGCTGGGACAAATACGACGGCAAGGTGGAGTTTCTCACCGAGTTGTTCCCCAGCTCCGGCACCGGCCAGGTTAACGCCGTCTTCCCTCTGCCCGCATAAGGACGCCCCATGCCGCACTTTATTGTCGAATGTACCGAAAATATCCGTGAGCAGGCCGATCTGCCGGGTCTGTTCGCCACCGTCAACGAGGCGCTGGCCGCCACCGGCATTTTCCCCCTCGGCGGCATTCGCAGCCGCGCGCACTGGGTGGACACCTGGCAGATGGCCGACGGTAAGCACGATTACGCCTTTGTGCATATGACGCTGAAGATCGGCACCGGGCGCAGCCTGGAGAGCCGCCAGCAGGTGGGTGAGATGTTATTTACGTTGATTAAAAGCCATTTCGCCGGGCTGATGGCGGCGCGCTATCTGGCGTTGTCGTTTGAAATTGAAGAGCTGCATCCGACGCTCAATTACAAACAGAACAACGTGCACGCCTTGTTTAAGTAATACCGGTACGGTCTGTCCCCTCTCCCTTTGGTAAGAAGGAGAAAACCACACCGCGCACAGTCTGTCCCCTCTCCCCTTTGGGGAGAGGGTTAGGGTGAGGGGAAATCGCTGCTGCCGGATGCCCTTACCCCAGCCCTCTCCCAAAGGAGAGAGAGAAAACAAACACGACGCCTCACCCGGCAAAAACAGGAAACCGCCATGCTCGATAAACATACCCACACCCTGATTGCCCATCGCCTGCATCAGGCGGAACAGACCCGGGAGCAGATCCGTCAGATCTCTCTCGATTACCCGGCGATCACCCTCGACGATGCCTACGCCGTGCAGCGAGAATGGGTGAGTCTGAAAATCGCCGAAGGTCGCACCCTGAAAGGCCACAAAATCGGCCTGACCTCCAAAGCGATGCAGGCCAGCTCGCAGATCAGCGAGCCGGACTACGGCGCGCTGCTGGACGACATGTTTTTCCACGACGGCAGCGACATCCCGACCGACCGCTTTATCGTTCCGCGCATCGAAGTGGAGCTGGCCTTTGTGCTGGCGAAACCGCTGCGTGGTCCGAACTGCACGATGTTCGACGTCTATAACGCCACGGACTACGTGATCCCGGCCCTGGAGCTGATCGACGCCCGCTGCCACAACATCGATCCCGAAACCCAGCGTCCACGCAAAGTGTTCGACACCATCTCCGATAACGCCGCCAACGCCGGGGTGATCCTCGGTGGCCGCCCGATCCGCCCGGACGAGCTGGATCTGCGCTGGATCTCAGCCCTGCTCTACCGCAACGGCGTGATCGAAGAGACCGGCGTCGCCGCGGGCGTGCTTAACCACCCGGCCAACGGCGTGGCGTGGCTGGCGAACAAGCTGGCACCGTATGACGTACAGCTGGAGCCGGGACAGATCATCCTCGGCGGTTCCTTCACCCGCCCGGTGACCGCCAGCAAGGGCGACACCTTCCACGTCGATTACGGCAATATGGGCTGCATCAGCTGCCGCTTTGTCTAGGAGACCACCATGCAAAACGCATTCAAAGCGGCGCTGAAAGCCGGCACACCACAAATCGGCTTATGGCTGGGGCTGACCAGTAGCTACAGCGCCGAACTGCTGGCCGGGGCAGGCTTCGGCTGGCTGCTGATCGACGGCGAGCACGCCCCCAACAACGTGCAAACCGTCCTGACCCAGCTTCAGGCTATCGCCCCCTACCCCAGTCAGCCGGTGGTGCGTCCGTCATGGAACGATCCGGTGCAGATCAAGCAACTGCTGGACGTGGGGGCGCAGACCCTGCTGATCCCGATGGTGCAAAACGCCGACGAAGCGCGGCTGGCAGTACGCTCGACCCGTTATCCGCCTGCGGGTATTCGCGGCGTCGGCAGCGCGCTGGCGCGGGCATCACGCTGGAACCGCATTCCTGATTACCTGCATCAGGACAACGACGCCATGTGCGTGCTGGTGCAAATTGAAACCCGCGAGGCGCTGAAAAACCTGCCGCAGATCCTGGATGTGGACGGGGTGGACGGCGTGTTTATCGGCCCGGCAGATCTCAGCGCCGACATGGGCTTTGCCGGTAATCCCCAGCACCCGGAGGTGCAGGCCGCCATCGAACAGGCCATCGCGCAGATCCTGAGCGCGGGGAAAGCCCCCGGCATCCTGATGGCGAACGAACAGCTGGCCCGACGCTATCTCGAACGCGGCGCGCTGTTTGTCGCCGTCGGCGTGGATACCACCCTGCTCGCCCGCGGCGCCGAAGCGCTGGCAGCACGTTTTATCGATAAACCCGTTAGCTCTGACAACAATAAATCCGTCTACTAAAAGACTGTCTTATCAGGCGAAATTGTCGCAGCCAGTTCGACCCGGACAGCGCGCAGCAACCGGAACGTACACGCAGTACGAAAGGATTGCGAGCCCTGCCGGGGTACAAACTGGCAAGTTAACTCGCCTGATGAGCCAGGCTCTAACGTATGGTGTGGAGCGCACTATGACGATCTCTACCCTGCAAGATAATAAAGCCGTTGAACATCGCGTTATTAATAAGCTGTTTCGTCGTTTGATCGTGTTTCTCTTTATTCTGTTTGTCTTCTCGTTCCTTGACCGTATCAACATCGGCTTTGCCGGGCTGACGATGGGCAAAGATCTGGGCCTCACCTCGACAATGTTTGGCCTGGCCGCCACGCTGTTTTACGTCACTTATGTGCTGTGCGGGATCCCCAGCAACATCATGCTGGCGAAGATCGGCGCGCGCCGCTGGATCGCCGGGATCATGGTGGTGTGGGGCATCGCCTCAACCTGCACCATGTTCGCCACCAGCCCGCAGACGCTCTACATCCTGCGCATGCTGGTGGGTATTGCCGAAGCCGGTTTCCTGCCGGGGATCCTGGTCTATCTCACCTGGTGGTTCCCCGCTTATCATCGCGCCCGCGCCAACGCGCTCTTTATGATCGCTATGCCGGTGACCATGATGCTCGGATCGATCCTCTCGGGTTATATCCTGGCGCTGGACGGGCTGTGGAACCTGAAGGGCTGGCAGTGGCTGTTCCTGCTGGAGGGGTTGCCGTCGGTGGTGCTGGGCGTGGTGACCTGGTTCTTCCTGAACGACACGCCGGATCAGGCCACCTGGCTGGACGACGAAGAGAAACAGACCCTGAAAATGATGATCGCCTGTGAGCAGGAGAACGCCGTAGCGCACGCCGCCACGCCGCGCTCGACGCTACGCGAAGTGCTGACTCCGGCGGTGCTGCTCTACACCCTGGCCTATTTCTGCCTGACCAACACCCTGAGCGCCATTAACATCTGGACGCCGCAGATCCTGCAAAGCTTCAACACCGGCAGCAGCAATATCGTGATTGGTCTGCTGGCGGCGATCCCGCAGTTTTGCACCATTCTCGGGATGCTGTGGTGGAGCCGCCGCTCGGACAGGCTGAAAGAGCGAAAAAAGCACACCATCCTGCCGTACCTGTTTGCGGCGGCGGGATGGCTGCTGGCGTCCGCGAGCGATCACAGCCTGATCCAGCTGCTTGGCATCATCATGGCCTCAACCGGATCGTTTACCGCCATGGCGATCTTCTGGACCACCCCGGATCAGGTTATTAGCCTGCAATCCCGGGCGGTGGCGCTGGCGGTGGCGCTGGCGGTGATCAACGCCATCGGTAACGTTGGATCCGCCGTCAGCCCGCTATTGATCGGTATTCTGCGCGACGCAACCGGCAGCTTCAGCTCCGGGCTGTGGTTTGTGGCCGGGCTGCTGGTATTGGGTGCGCTGGTGCTGACGCGGATCCCGATGACGCGGCAGGAGAGCCGTGAAAGTGCGCCGGGGATGGCGGCGCAGAAGATCCACTGAGGAGCAGTTATGTGCCAGAGCCCGATTGCCAATATCGATGTCAGTAAAGAGTACGACGAGAGTCTGGGGACGGACGATGTGCATTATCAGTCCTTTGGCCGGATGGCGGCCTTTTTTGGCCGCGATATGCAGGCCCATCGCCACGACCACTATTTTCAAATGCACTTTCTCGATACCGGGCAGATCGAACTGCAGTTGGACGATCACCGCTACTCGGTGCAGGCACCGCTGTTTGTTCTCACCCCGCCTTCGGTGCCGCACGCATTCTTTACCGAATCGGACAGCGACGGTCATGTTCTGACGGTGCATGAGGATCTGATCTGGCCGCTGCTTGAGGTACTTTACCCCGGCACCCGGGAGACCTTCGGGCTGCCGGGGATCTGCCTGTCGCTCGCTGACAAACCGGACGAGCTGGCGGCGCTCTCTTATTACTGGCGGCTGATTGAACGTGAGTCCACCGCCCAGCTTGCCGGGCGGGAACATACTCTGGTGCTGCTGGCGCAGGCCGTATTCACCCTGCTGCTGCGTAACGCCAGGCTTGACGATCACGCCGCGAACGGCATGCGCGGCGAGCTGAAACTGTTTCAGCGTTTCAACCAGATGGTCGACGGCCACTTCCACCAGCACTGGACGGTGCCCGATTACGCCCGCGAACTGCACCTCACCGAATCGCGCCTGACCGACATCTGTCGCCGCTTCGCCAACCGCCCGCCAAAACGGCTGATCTTCGACCGCCAGCTTCGCGAGGCCAGGCCGCTGCTGCTCTTCTCCGACAACACGGTCAGTAAAATTGCCTGGCAACTGGGGTTTAAAGATCCGGCCTATTTCGCCCGATTTTTTAACCGGCTGGTGGGATGCTCGCCGAGCAGGTATCGGGCGCAGAAGGTGCCGGTGTCTTAATTTTTACTCCCCTGAAATAGCCAGATTCGCTCTTTTCAAGATGGCGCTATGCTTACCGAAGCTATGGAAATATTGATTTACGCGCACTCTTTCAGATACTGCTCTGCAGAGGGATCTGACGTGATTTTGCATGCTGGGCAGGGATAAGGTCGATAGTAATCCCGCTTACTGAAAGGGTGCTCTTGGTAACGAGATGTACCCTGGGTATTAATCGTAATTAGTGAGTCTACAGGATTCTAACAAATAAAATTCAGCTGCTTGCCGTAGGAAACCTTGCGGTTAGTTATAAAGAGTCTTTCGCTCATGCAGACTAATATTTGAAAACAGCTTTCTCCAAAAAGAAATAGATAACTTTCGCCTCGTTCATGATGCTTTACCTCTTAACAGAAGTTCACTTTGCATCAATGTGGTAGGGATTAGATAAGTAGAAGCTTCTCTCACATCATTTTATTCAGCATTGGCTGCGACTTATCAGCGTGAAAACAGATATACAGTCTGTCTTAGTGATTTGTAAGTATACTTATAATTAAGTTATTTGCTATTGAAGCTAGCTCAAAAATCGGCAGTTGAACGCTAATCAGGAAGATAAAATCACATATATTAACACGTTCTTTTCAGTTATACTCATTGATAACAGTATATTGAATGCTTTTATGCTCACTAGTATCCTTTAACAGATATCAGCCCACCGAAACTAAAGACTTTCGATCGTGCTGTCTTGGCCTCCCTCTGCGAGATTTATCGGGTATTGTGCTGAATCTGCTAAGAACTCCATCAGGCTTTTGCTCTGTCTTTGCCATATAGCTGAGAATATATTTCATGGCATTCACACCCGATTCGTCATCATATTCAGTCATCTCTTCACTCCTGACTTTATAATGGCGCTGGGGGATACATCGATGAGCATACCCTTCATCTTCAGTAATGCTCCTCCAATGTTTCTCTATTTCACGGAATATCGGCCATGCTTTGGCACGTTGCTGTCCATTGATAAATATTGCACAGTGAGCATGATAACGGTGGCCGGTTCCATATTCAGCCACCCAATTATAACCGGCAATACCGTTGATATCGTCTAGCCGGGTTTCCAACTGAACCATATCGGCGCACAGGCCATGAACATCCTGATGAGTGAATTCAGACAAGTGACGCAGATAAGCAAAATCAACTCTCAGAAGAATAAGCTTTGAATATCTTCGGAAGAGATTATCAACATGACGGTGTAACTGAGATTCCAGCTCAGGATAAGTCGGGTGATTAGGGTTTGTGATGCGGTGTGTACTCATGGTGCATTCCCCATTATATCGTTTCATGAACATGTGAGGATGGCGTAATTTTTAATCTGATTACTGTTGGTGACGGTTTTAATGGGTTTGTTTGTGTGGGTTGATATTCATAGCGGGACAGATATTATTCAGAATAACAGTAATAACCTTATTTAATCCTAACCGCCTCACACTTTGGGTTACGGTATCCAATACATCTTTTTACGCCTCTGTTTATCAGGCTCCAACGGCAGAAAAGCTCCCACCGCAGACTCGTAAAACTGTGTGGTTAAATCGTAATTTTTACCCTCATTGAGACTGGTTCATAGCAGTGATGATACTACTCAGGTGTTCAAGTAAGTCACGCTGAATCCTTGGTAAAATCGCTATAATTTTGTGATAAAACAACCATAAAGTCACTCGAATTTATGATAAAATCACGGTGTGAATTTGTTTGAATGGGTGAGTACTAATGGATCGTGATTATGTTTCAGAAAAAGATGTCAGAAAATGCCAGTTTTATGTTCGCTACATTGAACAGGTTAATAATGCAAAAATAAAGATTAAAACTGACTTTAACTGGAATGATAAATCCGGGAATGCTGATGAAACATGCTACTGGATTAATAACGTTCTTAATTCTTCCTTTAGGGGGGATGAAAGAGATATAAACGAGTTCGTGAAAAGAATGGAGTCCTTCTGCAAAGATGAAATTTTACCACTAACAGAATTTGACTGGATTAAAAATAACAAAAGGATTTGTTTATGGTTATGGCATCAAACTATTCGTTATAGTTACAGACGTGGTGATGCATTTCCAGAACACAGGGGGAGATTCGAAGCTCTGGTAGAATATTTTGATTCCCTGAATGAATCAGGCAACCGAAAAAGAGAATTAATCAACAACTTCAGAGGTGACTGGCAAAGAAAGGGAAATACATCCGACCCATTTATTAGTGAAAGTGCAGATGTAATAAATTATCTGTGGCGTTACTCAATAAAACTGCATGATAATATCACCAGACACTTCTCCCCGATTAGTGATGAAGACAGGAAGATATGCCTCACCGGTTTTTATGATTGCATTCTGGATACACCAGAGAAAAAAGAGTTGTTTCTGCGAAAGATAAAAAGCGCACTGTCCTCGCATAAACACCGGAAAAAGGCGGGCAAGGGCAATATTAATAAGAATTTTTTACTATCCCTGAACAACAATGAAAAAATGAATGAGATGATTATGCTCGCTGGTATCAAACGTGATGATTTTATGAATCGCCTGATTGCTGAGGAATATGAAAGGCGTAAAAATACAAGCGGACAATCTTAAATAATTTTCAGTTATATATTACTCCAGTGAATCCGTGAGGGATACGTAAGTATTCCTCTTCTTTTAGCTATTCACAAAGGTGATATCTATGGACGAAAAGTCTGCACTTAAGCTGTTACACTCCCCCCTTGAAATCCTGCCCTCAACTGTAGCCCGGGGGATTATCCAGCGTCTGGACAGTGTCATTAATTACCAGCCAGTGATTGGTATTATGGGCAAAACGGGGGCGGGAAAATCCAGCCTGTGTAATGCCCTGTTTCAGAAGCCGGTATCAGCAGTTGGTCATTCCCGGGCCTGTACTCGTGAACCCCAGCGTTTTCACTTAAAGGCGGGTAACCGCATTGTGACGCTTATTGATCTGCCTGGTGTGGGAGAAAGTCAGGAATATGATGAAGAATATCGTGCACTGTATCAGTCAGTATTGCCTGAGCTGGATTTGATACTCTGGCTGATTAAGGCAGATGACCGGGCGCTGTCGGTTGATGGGGAGTTCTGGCATAATGTCTTACGACCCGGCACACAACATAGCGATAAGGTTCTGGTTATCGTTTCGCAGGGAGACAAAACAGAACCCTGTCGTGAATGGGATGGTACGTTGAATACGCCTTCAGCTGCTCAATTAGTTCACATGCAGGATAAAACTGACGTTATTCGCCGCTTATTCCGTGCCCCGTCACTCCCTGTCGTGGCAGTCTCTGCGGACACTGGCTGGCAAATGCAGGCGCTGGTAGAAACAATGTTTAACTCTCTTCCCGCCCGCTCCAGCAGTGCGGTCAGTTCCCTGGTTAACCCGCTTTACCGTAACGAAACCGTATTAAAAAAAGCCCGTCAGGATTTCGGTGATGTGCTCGATGAAACGCTGAGCGCCTGCGTTGACGAGTTTTCGCTTCCCCGCGCGGTCACCCATGTTGTCCGCAAAGTCATTGATACCGTAGTCAGCACAGCCCGCAGCATCTGGAATTTCTTCTTTTGACTCCCTTACGGCTTCTGCCTGTTGGCAGAAGCCGTGAGCCCATTATGACCCGATTAGCATCCCGCTTTGGTGCGGTGAATCTCGTTCGCCGTGACCGTCCGTTAACCCATGAGGAACTTATTCATTATGTACCGAGTGTGTTCAGCGAAGAAAAACATGAATCCCGCAGCGCACGTTACACGTACATTCCCACGATCACACTGCTGGATAACCTGAAGAATGAAGGCTTCCAGCCCTTCTTTGCCTGCCAGACCCGTGTCCGGAATCCGGATAAACGTGAGCATACCAAACATATGCTTCGCCTGCGTCGTGAAGGACATATCACCGGTAAACAAGTTCCGGAGATCATTTTGCTGAACAGCCATGATGGCTCCAGCTTCTATCAGATGCTGCCGGGTTTATTCAGATCAGTTTGTCAGAATGGTTTGATTTGCGGAGAGAGTTTTGGCGAGGTGCGCATGCCTCACAAAGGCAACGTGGTGGAGAAAGTCATTGAGGGGGCGTACGAAGTGCTGGGCATCTTTGACCGTGTGGAAGAGAAACGCGATGCCATGGAATCCCTGCTGTTACCTCCACCCGCCATGCAGGCGTTAGCACAAGCGGCATTAACCTGGCGTTTTGGGGAAGAGCATCAGCCGGTGACTGAATCACAAATCCTTTCCCCGCGACGCTGGCAGGATGAAAGCAACGATTTGTGGACGACTTACCAGCGCATTCAGGAAAACCTGATTAAGGGTGGATTACCGGGGCGTACAGATACAGGTGGCCGCACTCATACCCGGGCAGTTAAAGGCATTGAGGGAGACGTGAAGCTCAATCGCGCCCTGTGGGTGATGGCCGAGAATATGTTGCAACTGGCTTCCTGAAGTGCAAATAGTGATTGACTGCGCCAATCAATAACTGAAAACCGGTCAACGGCAACGCCCTGGCTACCTTCTGCACATTATTAGCGTTGTTGTGACTTCAACACGGCAATTTATCGCCATCCTGCTACTTAACACATTTAATCCTGAAATTAAGGATATGAAAAATTAAACCGCTTCATTGCACGTATTATCGGGCATTATCCTGGTTACAGGATCATTATTAATACCTGTTGCCGGTCACGCCGGAAATTACGGTGATTATATTCCATACAGACTCATTAATCATTGCAGTGATGCAGCGAACCTGGGCTTACGCGTCTGCACCTACCAAAGCCTGTTAAATAAGTAGATCGTTGATCTGTCTGGCCAATATGCACGCTGGGATGCAGCTTTTCAGAGCCTTGTTGACGAAAAGCGCTACGACCACATTTCATGATTCTTTCTTCCCTTATACAGGCCGCTGTTGCACGCAACAGCGGCTTTTTTAATTAAAGGAGCTGCTATGTCTCAACTGAATTTCGTATCGAATCTGCCAATCAATGAACAACGCCTTATCCATCGCGCGCTGCGTCTGCTGGAGAAATACCGGCGCCAACCGGGGCAGTCATTTACTTCCGCCAGCATGACTAAAGCCTGGCTGCAATTAAAAATGGTCAGCCAGGAGCGGGAAGTTTTTATCGTGATGTATCTCGATAACCGGCATTGCTTGCTGGAGCAGGAAACGCTTTTTGCGGGCACACTCAGCCATACCGAAGTGCATCCCCGAGAAGTCGTTAAAGCAGCCCTGCGCCATAATGCGGCGGCAGTTATTCTGGCGCACAATCATCCTTCGGGAACGACCGACATCAGCCCGGCTGACCGGCATATCACTCAGCGGTTAGTGAAGGCGCTTGCTCTGGTGGATGTACGGGTACTGGATCACATCGTCGTGGGGAGTGACGTTGTGTCTTTTGCCGAACAAGGCTGGTTATAAGCATACCAATGTATAAATGGTGGGGGTGATTATGTCGTTTTCTATCTTTGAGGAATGGGGGCTGCAAAGTGCTCCCATCCCGCACTTTGGGGTAAGGCTGGCTCAGGCAGGAAACCGGCTGCATTACCTGGCTGACAGGGCTGGTTTAATGGGAAGTTGTAACCCGGAGCAACTTCAAAAACTTGACCAGACTTTTCCGCTGTTCATAGAAAAGCTGGAAGCGTGCTGTTTTCCGGTGAGTTAAATCCACGCCAACAGCATCAGGTGGCGATTCATTTGCCCGGGCTGACCTGCATAGCGGATACTCAAGCCAGTTACGGCTACGTTTATATCGCTATTTATCCTCAGCCTTCAGACTATTGAGGCAGAAATGATTCTTACTGATGCGGTGTATTGCATGACTGAACGCTAAGAACAGGTTGGCAATGATTTCAATGGATTCACCAGGCAGGAACAAGCTCTGTTAATGGCGCTCGCCGATGTCCTCAGTGCCACGCGAGCGAGTGGATTAATAACTAGTTAAATATTTCAAGCCCCTTCTCTGACTTTTACCTCAGCGTCTTTCTCTCTTTTTCTTCCTTGCCTATCGCGCCTGCCACTTCTGGGAGCTTTTTTGTAGTGTTTAACTAAAACGGAACTACCACCGCAGCGACATAATCCTTCCCTTAGCCTCCTGGCCGCGAATGTCTCTTCGTGCTAACCATCTCTCAAAGGAATAAATGATAAAAATTCAGACCAGTTTCTCCGGCATAACCCACCTCGTTCACAAAACCCGCACCCGCCTGAAAAGTACCCGCCGTTGACCCATTCGTACCTTCACAATCCGCCTCTCTCACGCTTCAATGAAACAACAAAAACAAAACATAAATTTAACAACCCCATTCCGATACGAGGTCCCTATGAAACCTGAAGATTTCCGCGCTAGCACCACCCGCCCGTTAACCGGAGAAGAGTATCTGAAGAGCCTGCAGGATGGCCGGGAGATCTACATCTACGGCGAGCGCGTGAAAGATGTGACCACCCATCCGGCGTTTCGCAATGCGGCGGCCTCGGTCGCGCAACTGTACGACGCGCTGCACAAGCCGGACATGCAGGATGCCCTGTGCTGGAACACCGATACCAGCAACGGCGGCTACACCCATAAGTTCTTCCGCGTGGCGAAAAGTGCCAATGACCTGCGTCAGCAGCGCGATGCCATCGCCGAGTGGTCACGTCTGAGCTATGGCTGGATGGGGCGCACCCCGGATTACAAAGCAGCCTTTGGCTGTGCACTGGGTGCCAACCCGGCTTTTTATGGTCAGTTCGAGCAGAACGCCCGCAACTGGTACACCCGCATTCAGGAGAGCGGCCTCTACTTCAACCACGCCATTGTCAACCCGCCGATCGACCGCCATAAACCGGCCGATGAGGTGAAAGACGTCTACATCAAGCTGGAAAAAGAGACCGACGCCGGGATCATCGTCAGCGGCGCAAAAGTGGTCGCCACCAACTCGGAGCTGACCCACTACAACATGATCGGCTTTGGTTCGGCGCAGGTGATGGGCGATAACCCGGACTTTGCCCTGATGTTTGTCGCCCCGATGGATGCCGAAGGGGTGAAGCTGATCTCCCGCGCCTCCTATGAACTGGTGGCAGGCGCGACCGGCTCGCCTTACGACTACCCGCTCACCAGCCGCTTCGACAAGAACGATGCCATCCTGGTGATGGATAATGTGCTCATCCCGTGGGAGAACGTCCTTATTTACCGCGATTTCGACCGCTGCCGTCGCTGGACCATGGAAGGCGGTTTCGCCCGCATGTATCCGCTACAGGCGTGCGTGCGTCTGGCGGTGAAGCTCGACTTCATCACTGCCCTGCTCAAGAAATCGCTGGAATGTACCGGCACCGCTGAGTTCCGCGGGGTGCAAGCCGACCTCGGGGAAGTGGTGGCCTGGCGCAATATGTTCTGGGCGCTGAGCGATTCGATGTGTTCGGAAGCGACGCCATGGGTAAATGGCGCGTACCTGCCGGACCACGCGGCGCTACAGACCTACCGTGTGATGGCCCCGATGGCCTACGCGAAGATCAAAAACATCATCGAGCGCAACGTCACCAGCGGCCTGATCTACCTGCCGTCCAGCGCCCGGGATCTGAACAACCCGCAGATCGACAAATACCTGGCGAAATACGTGCGCGGCTCCAACGGCATGGATCATGTGGAACGCATCAAGATCCTGAAACTGATGTGGGATGCCATCGGCAGCGAGTTCGGCGGCCGCCACGAGCTGTATGAGATTAACTACTCCGGTAGCCAGGACGAAATCCGCCTGCAGTGCCTGCGCCAGGCGCAGACCTCCGGCAACATGGACAAGATGATGGCGATGGTTGACCGCTGCCTGTCTGAGTACGACCAGAACGGCTGGACGGTTCCACACCTGCATAACAACACCGATATCAACCTGCTGGACAAGCTGCTGAAATAACGCAGCGGGAGGTCAAAATGCAACCTGATGAACAACGCCTGCGTTTTCGCGACGCGATGGCCAGCCTCTCTGCGGCGGTCAATGTGATCACTACCGACGGCGACGCCGGACGCTGCGGTATTACCGCCACCGCGGTCTGCTCGGTAACCGATACCCCACCGTCGGTGATGGTATGCCTGAACGCCAACAGCGCTATGAACCCGGTTTTTCAGGGCAACGGCAAGCTGTGTATCAACGTGCTCAATCACGAGCAGGAGTTAATGGCGCGCCATTTTGCCGGAATGACCGGCATGGCCATGGAAGAGCGGTTTACCCTTTCTTGCTGGCAAAAAGGCCTGTTGGCTCAGCCGGTGTTAAAAGAGGCGCTGGCCAGCCTGGAAGGTGAGATAAGCCAGGTGCAGACCATCGGCACCCATCTGGTCTACCTGGTGGCGATCAAATATATTCACCTGAGCCAGGAGGGGCACGGGCTGATTTACTTTAAGCGCAGATTTCATCCGGTGTTAATTGAACAAGAAACAACCGTTTAATGCCCTTCGCCAGCCGGAATATCGGCTGGCGCTTATTATTCCTCCCCCTCATTTAAATACGAAACAATTACCATCAGAAACTACTCTTCAATATAAGTATTTGGTCAACCCACCAAAGTTAATAGCCTTTCGGAATTTTCCCCTTTTTTCGGGCACTTTTCTTAAATTTGAAATGACACAAACTTCAAAGTTAGGTAATCTGCGGGACACAAAAAAACACTTCTATGAATAATAAAAATAAACTTATTTGTTTACTGAATTGTTTTTTTATGGCAACCCTTAAAGCAAATTGAGCGCTTTTTAACCGGAATGGTCATTTTCCGTGCGGTAGCCTACCCTTTTTTTGGTAGCCCTTGCTCTACTTCTGCGTTTTTTGCTTTTCCTGCACTTGCATGACATCTCAACTGTTTTTCTTATTAAAAACAGCTGATCACCGTCGACATCTTATATCGCATTCCAGTTACTAAATTGTTGGAAAATATTGATCTATGAAGAACGCAACTCGCTTTCTGGTGATTTCGCTCGCCCTCATGCTGAGTGGCTGTGCATATTCTCCGAAGCAGGTTGAAGCCTCCCGACCGCTTGTCAATCCGGCCGCTTCTACCACACTCCAGACCATGTCAGCCAACCTGCAACAACCACTGAACACCCTGCCGCAGGGCGCTGCACTTAGCGCCAATGGCAATACCTATATCCTGGGCCAACGTTATGTCTCTGCCCTGGGTCTGGAATGCATTGAACTGCTGCGTAACCGTAACTACAACCAATCGCAGCATGGCGTGACCTGCAAGAGCGGTGACACCTGGTATCTGGTGCCGCAACTGGAACAGGCATCTGCCAGCAATCTGCTTGCCGTGCAATAATTTAGAAGAGAAAAGTTGTGAAGATAACGAAACTTCGGCAATTGAGTGCCATTCTGTTGCTGGCCTGCGCCTCTTGCGCTGCCTTTGCTGCACCTTCTAAAGAAGATGCCCAGGCATTTGGGATGAACACCCCCGCAGATACCGGTGATGGCCGACTGCAGCTCGGCGGTGAACAAGCGATGAGCGGCCAGGCGAACACCTCCTCCACCACAGGGACCTTTGCGCAGCAAAACCGCCAGGGCATGCTCCTGCCGGGCGAGTCCGATGTGCGTAAATTACTGCCTCAGTCCGAGTCTGGCCTGCCCCCACCTTATGGCGCTAACCTGTTTGCCGGTGGCTATGAAACCGAGCGCAGCGACGGCTTAAACGATAATTATCTGATCGCTCCCGGCGACAAGCTGAATATTTGGATCTGGGGAGCTGTCAATTTTTCCAACGTGGTCACGGTTGACAATCAGGGCAATATTTTTATCCCTGATGTCGGGCCGATTAATGTAAAAAATGTGGCGGCAAGTAAAGTCAATAACTTAGTGACCAGCCACATCAGCGAAGTATTTACCAACAACGTTAATGTTTACGTAAATTTACTTACCGCGACCCCGGTCAGCGTATTTGTCACTGGCCCGGTGATCCGTCCAGGGCAATATGCCGGACAATCTTCCGATAGCGTTTTATATTTTCTGAAACGCGCAGGGGGCATCGACTCCGATCGCGGCAGCTACCGTCATATTAAAGTTTTACGTCAGAACCGGGTTATTCAGCAGATCGACCTGTACGAGTTTATGCAGCAGGGCAAAATGCCGAAGCTGTCGCTGAAGGATCAGGATGTGATCCTGGTGGAACCGCAGGGGCCGATGATCAACGTGGCCGGTAAAGTGCGTAACCCGTTCCGCTTCGAGTTGAAAAACAGCACCGCGCTCGGCTCTGAGCTTATCGATTACGCCCTGCCGCTCGCCAAGGTGAGTCACGTGGGCGTGATTGGCGATCGTTCCAGCGGCCCATTCTCGGTCTATATGCCGTATAAGGATTTCGACCGCATTCAGCTGAGCGACGGCGACAAAGTGCTGTTTAACGACGATATGCATGCTCAGGTTTACGACGTGCAGGTGATGGGCAGCTACCGTGGCCCGTCTTACTTCACCGTGCGTAAAGAGACCCGTCTGCACGATCTGCTGAACCATATTCCGATTGACCCGAACATGGCAGATTACGGCTCGATCTACATCATGCGTAAGAGCGTGGCCGCGCGGCAGAAAGAGATGTTGGAAGACTCCCTCAACCGCCTGGAGCGCAGCGTGTTCACCGCGCCAGCCAGTTCCGATGGTGAGGCCTCTATTCGCACCAAAGAGGCTGAACTGGTGATGCGCTTCGTGGAAAAAGCCCGCAAGATCCAGCCACTGGGTAAAGTGGTGGTGTCGGATAAAGGCGTGATTGCCAACATCCTGCTGGAACAGGGCGACCAGATTGTGATCCCGAACAAGACCGACCTGATTCAGGTGGGTGGCGAAGTGATGATGCCGCAGGCAGTGGTCTTCAACAAAAGCGCCAGTCTGGAGGACTATGTGGCCTGGGCAGGTGGCTTTACCGACCGTGCGAACGACAAGCGTATTGCGGTGGTGCATGCCAACGGGCTGATGGAGTTTAAAGACGGTGGTGATGTGATGCCGGGCGATCAGATTCTGGTCATGCCGAAAGTGGACAGCAAAATGATGCAGTCCATCAAAGACATTACCCAGGTCATCTATCAGGTTGCCGTGGCGGCCAACGTGGTCCTGAATTAACCCTCAAAACGGGCTTGCTGAAAAGCTGGCCCGTTCTGTTATATCGGCCTTCTCATGCTTAAACCTGTTCTCAATCAAACGCCCCGCAGCTCGTTCCAGGTGCTGCGCGATGTAACGTTTGGCCTGCTTATCCGTGAACTGAAAACACGATTTGGGAGTTACCGGCTGGGGTATGCCTGGGCGCTGCTGGATCCGTTGTTGATGATTAGCCTGTTTAGTGTTGTGTTTGGAATGCGTAGCCAAAGTGGTTTTGGGGGCGTTCCGGTGCAGGTATTTATTACAGCGGGTTATTTGCCGTTTATGTTTTTTAATAAAGTGGTCAGCCAGTTAAAATCGGCAGTCAATGCCAATATGGGGTTATTTTGCTATCGGCAAGTGACCCCTTTTGCGACCTTTGTTGCTCGTTTCATTCTTGAAGCCATTATTGGTCTGGTAGTAGGCTGCATTCTGGTACTGGGGTTATTGTGGTTTGGTTTTGATGCCATTCCCAGCGATCCTTTAGAAGTCATCATTATCTATTTCCTACTAATGATCTTTTCATTTTCATTAGGGATTGTTTTTTGCGTATTGGGCAGTTTATTTAAAGAAGCGAATAAGTTTCTCGATTTGTTGATGATGCCACTTATGTTTATCTCCTGCGTTATGTACCCCCTGGCAACCGTGCCATCGCAGTTTCAGCACTGGTTTTTATGGAATCCGCTGGTACATGCTATTGAGCTGATTCGCTCAGGCTGGATTGCTGGATATGAAAGCCCGAATGTCAGCGGAGTGTATTTGTCCTGCGTCACATTAGTGCTGCTGACCTTTGCGATGAGTTGCTACCGTTTAAGCCATCGTCGTCTGATTGCCAGCTAAAGCGAATAACGATGATCATTTTAGATAACGTCTCAAAGTATTACCCCACCAAATTTGGTCGAAACTATGTGCTACGTGACGTAAGTATCACATTACCCCGCGATCGCAACATCGGAATCTTGGGTGCCAACGGGGCGGGTAAATCAACGCTGCTGCGCCTGCTGGGTGGCATGGATACGCCAAGCAAAGGAAAAGTCACCCGCCACTGTCGTGTCTCCTGGCCACTTGCATTAGGGGGTGGTTTTCAAGGCAGTATGACTGGAAGGGAAAATACTCGCTTTGTCTGCCGTATCCATGGTGTGCGCGATACGCAGGCTATTGAAGAATGGGTTAAAGAGTTCTCGGAAATCGGCCAACATTTTGAGCTGCCGATTAAAGCCTACTCCAGCGGCATGAAATCAAAGTTCTCTTTCGCCGTCAGTATGGCCTTCGATTTTGAAATCTATTTGACCGATGAAATCACCTCCGTAGGTGATGCCCGCTTTAAACAGAAATGTATTGATGTCTTCAATCAAAAACGCGAGACCGCCAGCCTGATCATGGTCTCTCATGACATGAAAAATTTACGTCAACAGTGCGATATGGGCATTTTGCTGCGTAACAGCACGCTCGAGATATTCGACAATATCGAAGATGCCATCAGTATTTATCAGAAACTATAACAAGCCAAAAAACATGATCCAGCCAACCCGCTCTAGCAAATCTTCCGGTTTGATGCGCAAACTGAATAAATTAAAAACCAAACCTAAGCATTTCATTATTGATTCCAGCGGTTACAAACTTGCTCACCGTTCATGGAAACATAGTCTGAAACTCGGCAGCTTTCAGTGGGTAGTGGCTTGTTTTACCATCGCTGTTATCTATTGTGGGTTCATCGCTTCGGATCGCTATGTGAGTCGGGCAGAGTTAGTGGTTAAACAGGCAGACCAGATTAAAATGATGCCCGATGCTCTTTCTATGCTGGGACTAGGGGGAAATAATCATCAGGATGTGCTGCTTATTCAGGACTATCTCAAGTCTGCTGATCTGCTTAACAAGCTGGATAAAGAACTGGGGCTGAAAGCCCATTACCAGAGTCATAAAGTCGATTATTTCTCTCGCCTTCCTGGCAATGTCAGCCGCGAAGAATTTCTGAAGTATTACCGCGAACATCTTACATTACGCATGGATGATATCTCCGGTGTGCTAACGATTGAGTTACAGGCGTTTGACCCTGCTTATGGTCAGAAAGTGGTAGGTTTGATGCTGAAAGAATCCGATAGATTTATCAATAAACTAGGACACCAGGTCGCACTGGAACAGCTGGCATTTGTCGAAAAAGAAGTTGATCACGCCTACCAAAGGTTACAGGCCGAAAAAGCCAAAGTGCTGGAGTTTCAAAATACCCATCACCTTATCAGTCCAGAATCGACCAGCACGGCCCGCATGGGTGTCGTAAGCCAGATTGAAGGTCAACTGGCCCAGCAACAGGCACAGTTAAAGCAACTGCAAAGCTACATGAAAGCTACCGCACCTGCTGTTATTTCTGTTCAAGCCCGAGTTGATGCTTTGACTGAGCAACTGGCGCAGGAACAATCCAGACTTACCGGTGCGGATAAAAATTCGATGAACGAAGTCGCCGCCAGCTATATGGATGTACAAACTCAGGCAACCCTTGCAGCAGACCTTTATAAAACCGGTCTGATCAGCCTGGAACAAGCCAGAATCGAGGCGTACCGCAAACTTAAGCACCTGCTGGTGATTAGTCAGCCAACCCTGGCCGAAGATGCTGAATACCCACGCCGCCTCTATAACCTTGCCACCATCGGTGTACTGCTATGCCTGTTATACGGGTTGATCGTAATGGGTCTTGCAACCCTGCGTGAGCATCAGGACTAATAATTTCATATGTTAAAAATAGGACCAGAACCTTTATGCGGTTCTGGCCTTTCACAATCGAATCATAAAGTGGTCACCCTACCGATCACGCTAATTAATCATTTTTATATTGAAGAGATATCCCCATGGGCACTCAGCAAAGCAGCCGTTCACAGGCAAACCGCAAGCAAGCATCAGTGAAACAAACTAATACCGAGCTGGATTTTATTTTTAAACGCCCTATTTTCTGGCGTCCGTCTTACATTGCACAATCCGCCTGGTTAGAACATATTCCCTTTGCTTTCTGGTTGGTCGATACCCTGCGACCCCGCAAAATTGTTGAACTGGGTACCCATTACGGCAGCTCCTATTTTTCTTTCTGTCAGGCAATAACGAAGTTAGATCTCGAAACCCAATGCTATGCAGTAGATACCTGGGGTGGCGATGAGCATGCGGGCCAGTATGGCGAAGAGGTTTATCGTCAGGTTTCCGAACACAACCAGCAACATTACTCTGACTTTTCCACCCTCGTGCGCAGCACATTCGATCAGGCGTTAGAGCACTTCCCGCAAGGCAGCATTGATTTACTGCATATTGATGGCCTGCATACCCTTGAAGCGGTGCGTCATGATTTTGAGAGCTGGCTGCCAAAGCTGTCTGACAGAGCCGTTGTCATCATGCATGACACCAACGTGCGCGAACGCGGCTTTGGAGTATTCCAGCTGCTGGATGAGCTTAAGCAGCAATATCCTCATTTTGAGTTTGCCCATGGTCACGGGCTGGGGGTGATTGGTGTCGGCAGCGAGCAATCATCAGAGATGATGAGCCTGTATGCTCTCTCAGATAATCCATCTGCGACCAGACAGGTACAAGAAGTCTTCTCTCGTCTGGGTAAAGCCTGTGGTTACAGCTGGGAAAACAGCGAAATAAAGCGCCAGATGGTCGCGCTGCAAGCAACCCAGAAAGCAGAAACCCAGGATGTGATGGAGCAACAGGCCCAGGAAAGGGGACGCCTGGCGGAGCGCATCACAGCTCAGTATCACACCATTAAAGCGCTGGAAGAAAAACTCGCGCAACATTCCGATCAAACCGCTGAACTCACTCGTCAGAAGCAGCAGGTGAGCGCGTTAGCGGCAGAGTTGGAGACAACCAACCAGCAAGCCGCCGAATTGCAAACGACCCTCACTCTCTGTGAACAACAACGAGATGAGAGTCTGGCAAGCCAGCATAATCTGAAAACACTGCTCACAGAAACCCGGGAGCAATTTACCCAGACGGTTGCCGAACGCGATCTGATTGCACAAGAAAAGCAAACGCTGCTGGAGCAACAAGCAGAAGCGCAGGAACAGCACCGCGCCCTGCAACAGCAACTGCATGAGCAAGCATTGCACCTTAATGAAGAGACCCAGCGTGCCGCGCAGCTGACTCTCGCACTCAATAAAAGCAACGTGGTGCTTAGTGACTACTCACAACAGCTCAGTGCATTGCAGCAGCATATTGATGAGCTGACCACCGCGTTGACGACTGCGCACCAGCAGCAGGATGAACTCAGCCAGACCCTGGCGACCGAAGCCAGCCAATGGCAACAGAAGGTCAACGAGCTGACGACTGCATTGACTGCAGCACATCAGCAGCAGGATGAACTCAGTCAGACTCTGGCGACCGAAGCCAGCCAATGGCAACAGCAGAAACAAACACTTACTGACGCCCATGATGAGCTACAGAATAAGTGCAATGCCCTGATTACCGATCTCGCGGCAAGTCGCGGTGTACTGGAGCAGTTTGAAGCGGCACAGAAAATCTGGCAGGTGCGTGAACAAGAACTAACTACCACCTTAGATGAAAGTAAGGCTGAACTCGCCAGATTAAATGTGATACTTGGTGAAAATACACAGACTCATGATAAACAGGCTAAAGAACTTGTAAGTACACAAAACCTGTTAGGGCGCTTACAACAGCAGCGAGAAGTGGAGCAGATTGAACATCAGCAACAGCTATCCAATTTGGAAAATGCATTAAACGAACGTTTTACTGAGATAGCGACTCTTACTGGCTGGTTGGAAGAGCATAAAGAGACATTAGCAATTGCGACAAGTGAACAACAAAGATTAAAAGAAGATTATCAAACCAATCAGCAAACCTGGCACGATAAGCAATTGCAATATCAGTCCGAGCAGAGTGAATATCAGCAACAACTGATTGCTCTTAAACAATCTTTAAACGAGAGATTTAATGAGATAGCTACTCTTACTAATTGGTTAGAAGAACGCGATCTAGCACTAGAAGACGCAGCAAACGAGCAAAAAAATCTTGCTGAAAAGTACCAAGAATATCAGCAAGCATGGCGTATCGAACAACAAGAGCTGACTTTATGCATTGAACATGCAACCGCACAACAAACTAATCTCAACGCTCGGATAAATGAACTTCTTAAACATAACGAAGGGCTCGAAGCTAACATCGCGGAGCGTTTCAGCGAACTAGCGTTGATGACCAATCTTGTCGAGCAACAATCGAGAGAGCTCAGAAATGGCGAGCAGCAAACAGAGCAACTTAAGGCTCGTATCAGTAAATTGAAAGGAACAGTCTCTTGGCGTCTGACAGCACCAGTCAGAGCTCTGGCAAAGCCATTCAAGGAATCTCCTAAGCATAGCGTCAGCCAAATTAATACTATTGCAGAATCTGGCTTTTTTGACGAACAGTGGTATCGTCAACAATACCCAGATTCTTTGAACACCCCCTCAGCAATTGAGCATTATTTGGATACTGGCGCAAAAAATCGCTATAACCCAAGCCCTAAATTTGATACCAACTGGTATCTAAATATGTACCCGGATGTCGCTAATGGAGATGTGAATCCTCTCTTGCATTATATTTTGCATGGGCAACACGAAGGACGACTGTGTCGCTCACAGTCCTGATCTTTTTATAAACGGTAAATTACACAGGAATGAAAATGCAATTTTTCAAAGATATTCTTAATGGTTCTGAACTATTTGACAGCGAATGGTATTCAGAAACATATCCTGACGTAGTGCATTTAGGAATGGACCCTGCTGAACACTACTTAAAATATGGCTGGAGACTCCTTCGCGATCCAAGCACTGAATTTTCTACAAAATTCTATTTAAAATTCAATGCGGATGTAAAAGAGGCTGGTGTTAATCCACTTGTTCATTATATTACTCAAGGTGCTAATGAAGGCCGAGTATGCAAACCAGCAAGTTCTTCATTGTTTAAAGATGGTATCCCTGCACCTGTATACATTGAGAAGAGTCAAATTGATTTTGATTTAGTGTCTCCAGTAAGAACGATTTGTTTCTACCTACCACAATTCCACGCTATACCTGAAAATAACGAGTGGTGGGGAGAAGGGTTTACTGAATGGACAAATGTAAAACCTGCCCAGCCACAATATAAAGGGCATCATCAACCTCATGTGCCGGATGAGCTTGGCTATTACAATTTGCTTGATGTTGAAGCACAGCGTCGACAAATTGCGCTGGCAAAACAATATGGCATTGATGGCTTTTGCTTCTACTTCTACTGGTTTGCTGGTCATCGCCTTCTGGAACAACCACTGCTTAATTATTTGGAAAATAGTGATCTCGATCTACCATTCAGTCTATGTTGGGCTAATGAGAACTGGTGCCGACGCTGGGATGGGCTTGAAAGTGAAATCCTAATCGCACAAGACCATAGTCCTGCTGACGATATTGAATTTATCAAATATGTTGCGAAATATATGCGTGACCCACGCTATATTCGTGTCGATGGTAAGCCATTACTCACTATCTACCGCCCTAGCTTATTGCCAGATGCAAAAGCTACAGTTGAACGCTGGCGCAAATGGTGCCGTGAAAATGGCATCGGTGAAATATATATGGCATATACGCAATCTTTTGAAAAAGAGTCGCCGAATGTGTATGGAATAGATGCGGCTATTGAATTCCCGCCGAATAATTCAAATATCCCAAATATAACGCATTTAATTCCTGACTTGTCTGATGATTTTACAGGAAATGTTTATGACTGGACGGAACTGGTTAAACGCAGCGAGCATTTCAGTGATCCAGGATACCAATTCTTCCGAGGGGTGACCCCAAGCTGGGACAATACAGCGCGCCGTAAAAACAATGGCACCATTTTGTACGGCAGTTCTCCATGCCAGTATCAGAAATGGCTATATAATGCCGCAATAGACACAACACAGCGTATTACTAACCCGGATGAACGCTTCGTCTTTGTTAATGCCTGGAATGAGTGGGCGGAAGGTGCGCATCTTGAGCCAGATCAGCAATATGGATTTGGTTATTTAGAGGCAACCCGGACAGCACTTATTCGTGCCAGTGTGGCGAGTCAGCCAGTTAATAAGCATCAGGAAAAGTTAGCAGTAGTAATCCATGCCTTCTATCTTGATATACTTGAAGAAATCATTACAGAGTTACAAGGCATAACTAATTTTAAAATTAAACTATTTGTTACAACACCATTTCAGAATGAACAAAAGGCACGCTCCTTATTAGATGATTCTGGGCTAACTTATCATCTGTTATCACTAGAAAACCGCGGTCGCGATGTCTTACCCTTTATCAAAATAGTCAAGGCTGTAATCGAAGAAGGTTATGAGTATTTAGTAAAAGTGCATACTAAACGATCTAAACATCGTGAAGATGGTGATAAATGGCGCGATGATCTCTATTCTAAGTTGATAACTTCGACGGCTATTAACAATGCAATGAGTATTTTCCAGAATCAGCCTCGCGTTGGTCTTATTGGTCCTGTAGGACATATTGTGCCAATGAATTTTTATTGGGGATCAAATGCCGAACATGTGGAAAAACTATGTTATCGACTGGGATATAAACTTGACGATATTCGCGAACTCAACTTTGTTGCAGGAACTATGTTCTTTGCACGTATAGATGCATTAAAGCCTATGATGAGTCTTGGATTGACCGATGATGACTTTGATATTGAAGCCGGTCAAGTTGACGGGACTTTTGCCCACGCAATTGAAAGAATAATTTCAGTGTCGGCATATTCAAGTAATATGATTTGTAAGAGTACAGAAAACGACGAAGTAGGAATCATGTCCGATAAGGGCTATGATTTCGCTAGAGCAGGTTAATATGAAAAATAAACTAGCAATTTGCGCAATCTTTAAGAACGAAGAACTGTATGTTGAAGAATGGCTTGAATTTCATTATTTAGTTGGCGCGAGAAAATTCTATATTTACCTTAATAATTGCGATGACAATACTTACGACAAAATCATATCTTGGCAGCATAGTCACTTGGTAGAAATTTTCGATTGGCCTATGCAGCCAGGACAATTACAGGCATATCAGCACTGTCTTAACAGGCATACTGATGACGAGTGGATCGCATTTATAGACTCCGATGAATTCCTTCATTCTAGGAATAGAAATAATATAATAGAGATTTTAGATTCAATTCCTTCTAAATACACAACTGTTGTAGTTAATTGGCTTATATTTGGATCCAGCAAACTTAAAGAAAGATCAGATCAGCCCGTTTTGGAAACATTTATTAGGAGATCAGAGTTTAGCTTCCCTGCAAATAAAATAATTAAAAGTATTGTAAGAAACAACTTTGACGCAGTTGTACGTAGCAGTCACTTTATTGAAACATCAGGACAAACTTGTTATTCGAACGGTCTTACTTGCGATATTGGACACAATGGAATTGCTAATGAATTCTATTGTACTCACCTTGTTGTAAACCATTACTTCACAAAAAGCCATGATGAATGGACCAAGAAAAAACTGAGAGGTCGAGTTTCAATTTCAAATGATGATCCTCAAAAAATCCGTGCTGAAGAACAGTTTTTCTATCATGACCGTAATGAAGTAGAAGATCTTTATTTATATAATTTTTTGAAAAAGAAATCCTTGCCATTGTCCGAAAATAAAGGTCATTTATACATAGACAGTGTTCAATATCATCCACATTGTATCAGTCTGACCGGTTGGTCAGATATTCATGGAGATGAAATTTCTTCAGTTATCATCATATCTGATCATGACGAAATACACCCAAGTGAATTTATTAGACATGAACGCCCTGACGTTTTAAAGATACTTGGTGATTCGACTAAAAAATTCGGCTTTACAGCAATATTTCCTATCCAAAAAACTCTAGCAGGCGAAGTGGATTTAATCGCTTTTATTTATAAACATCAATTTAAAGAAACATACTTTAAAAAATCGGAATTAAAACTGATGGTGTATTAAATCATGCATAACTTAGATGAAAATCTTTACAAGCAAAAGAAAGTAGATTGTCAACCTTGGCTCCGGTCTAGCGAACATGATATTCAACAAAGATTGATAAGATAAATCCTTCGGAGAAATGCAAATGCTACAATTGCTGAAAGTGCATTTATAGCTACAGATGCAAACGTTTTACATCAAGTTTTCATCTAGGTGATTCGTCTTGGGTAGCATCTAGTGCTATAATTAGAGGTGATGTATATATCGGTAATGACTGTTCTGTGAACGTCAATGCACATATTGCTGGTAAAGTATCTCTAGGTCATGGTTGCCGAATTGCATCAATGGCATCTATTTATGGTTTTAATCATGGGCATCAACGAACTGACATTTTTATTAAGGATCAACCTATAATATTCAAGGGTGTAACTCTTGAAAATGATGTTTGATTTTGCGCTAACGCTATTATTTTAGACGGTGTTAATGGTGGTAACCACAGCATCGTGGCCGCTGGGGCTGTAGTCACTAAGTCATTTCCGCCTTACTCTCTTCTTGCTGGTAATCCCGCTAAAAGACTTAGAGATCGTAGGAAGGGTCCATTGGCAATTTATCGTTTAGAAGATAAAAATTCAGGACTTAAGTATCATTTTGATATCGATTTTAGTTCATATATTTCGTGTTTCAATGGATTTCCTTTACGTGGATGGGTCCTGCGTTCTGACTTAGATGGCATAACAGTAAAAACAAAAAGCTCATCTGATTTACTTTCTATTAACAGAAAACGGCCTGATGTAATAAACTACTTTAATGAAGGTGTAAATGATAAAATTGATTGTGGCTTTGATTATAGTTTAAAAATGTTCGATTATTATTCAATATACATAAAGACATCTATAAATACAGTGCACCTTGCTGATATAATTCAAGAAGAAACTATTACTAATGACTAAAATTCTCATTACCGGTGCAGCGGGTTTTATAGGCCATGCATTAAGTGAATATTTATTAAACATAAGTGATTACGAAATAGTTGGCATTGACACGTTGAATGACTACTATCCTGTAGAACTAAAGAAGGCCAGAATAGCCACATTAACTGAAAAATCTGAGTTTAGTTTTTATCAAATGGACATTGCAAACTGCCAGTCATTGAATGAACTTTTTGAAAAATATCAATTCGACTACGTGGTCAATCTCGCAGCACAAGCTGGGGTAAGATATTCAATTGAAAACCCAAATGCTTACACAGAAAGCAATTTAGTCGGTTTTTCAAATATTCTGGAAGCCTGTCGCCATCACAAAATCAAGCATTTAATATTTGCCAGCTCATCAAGCGTATATGGACGAAATGAAAAAGTACCGTTCTCTGAGGAAGATCGTGTAGATCTTCCTGTAAGTTACTACGCGGCGACCAAAAAAGCGAACGAAGTAATGGCTGCAAGTTACTCGCATTTATACAATCTGCCTATTTCTGGACTTCGTTTCTTTACGGTATATGGCCCATGGGGGCGCCCTGATATGGCACCATGGCTATTCACAGATGCAATTTTACATAACCGCCCTATTAAAGTTTTCAACAATGGGGATATGCTGCGAGATTTTACTTATATCGATGATATTGTAGAAGGTATTGTCAGATTAATCGACACTCCACCATGTAAAGATTTGCCATATGAAATTTACAATATCGGTAACAATCGCCCTGAAAAACTTGCAGACTTTATTTCAGCGATAGAAAAAGCATGTGGAATAGAGGCTGAAAAGGTTAATTATCCAATGCAGGATGGCGATGTTCCTGTAACCTACGCTGATACCAGTAAATTAAACCAAGCTGTCGGATTCTCACCAGATACTGACCTTCAATCAGGAATAAATCGCTTCGTCGCCTGGTTCAGGGAATATCATAAATTATAACGATACCTTTTGTATTGGCTGAGATGGCTTTGTCAATATTGTCGTTCAATGGAATGTAATTACTTTATTAAGCGATTTATAATGAATATAACTATTGCCGGAACCGGCTATGTGGGTCTTTCCAACGCCGTTCTTCTTGCACAGCATCATCACGTCATTGCTCTGGACGTCGTACCTGAGAAAATCGAGCAAATTAACCAGCGACAGTCCCCTATTTCAGACACAGAGCTTGAAGAGTATTTAGCTAACAAGCCTCTGAATCTTCGGGCCACGCTGGATAAATTTGAAGCCTACGAAAGCGCGGATTTTGTCATTATTGCCACGCCGACTGATTACGATCCTGAGACTAACTACTTTAATACCAACACCGTTGAAGCCGTTATCCGTGATGTCATGAGCATTAATCCGCATGCGGTTATGGTCATCAAGTCCACCATCCCGGTGGGCTTTACTGAACGGATGCGTCAGGAGTTTGGCACCGAGAACCTGATTTTCTCCCCAGAATTCCTGCGCGAAGGACGCGCGCTTTATGACAACCTGCATCCGTCACGTATCGTGGTGGGTGAATGCAGCGAGCGTGCGCAGCGTTTTGCCGACTTGCTCAAAGAAGGTGCCATTAAGCAGGATGTACAAGTGCTGTTAACGGGCAGTACCGAAGCCGAAGCGATCAAGCTGTTTGCAAATACCTACCTCGCCATGCGGGTCGCGTATTTTAACGAGCTGGATACCTACGCTCAGTCGCATGGGCTAGATAGCCGTCAGATTATCGAAGGCATCGGTCTGGATCCGCGTATTGGTGCGCACTATAACAATCCTTCGTTTGGCTATGGCGGCTACTGTCTGCCGAAAGATACCAAGCAGCTGTTAGCTAACTATCAGGAAGTGCCGAACAACCTTATCCGCGCAATCGTCGATGCGAACACTACCCGTAAGGATTTTATTGCCGACAGCGTGATTGCCCGCCAGCCTAAGGTAGTGGGTATCCACCGCCTGGTCATGAAAGCCGGTTCTGATAACTTCCGCTCCTCTGCCATCCAGGGGATCATGAAGCGTATTAAGGCGAAGGGAATCGAAGTAGTGGTTTTTGAACCTACCATTAAAGCTGACAGCTTCTTTAAATCCCGTGTCATTCGCGATCTGAATGAATTTAAAGCGATTAGCGATGTGATCCTTTGCAACAGAATGGCAAGCGAGTTAAGTGATGTTGAGAACAAAGTTTACACTCGAGATCTTTTTGGATCTGATTGATAAAAAAGGAAATTACCAGCAGGGAAAGCTGGGTTTAGAGACTTCGGGTTGCATGAGTTTAGCTGCTCCCGGTGCCGCAAACATTACTGTTCCGCATGATTAAGCATGTATTGGAGCGTTAATTGGGCCTTTTAACTTTCGTTATAGCTATATAATTTAGCTACATACTATGTAAATGGCCCATCCATTCATAACAATACGAATAACAGCTTAAGTGTCGAAACAGAATGACAAACCGTTATACGCTTTCTACAACGTCATTGGCTGCCTCCAATGCGCAGTTACGCTGGAACATTGATACCACCTCCAAACAGGAGCCTCTTAACTTACTCAACGGCCGCGTTGAACTCCGTGGCTGGCTACTGGCAGAAGGCGAACGTTCTCCGCGTATCGCCATCAAGAATGATTACGCTACCTATAGCTATCCATTCAATGTCAAACGCCCTGATGTAATAGCTGCTATCCTGCAGCAGCCTGAGGATAATCATCCTCGTTTAAGCTGTGGGTTCATGATTAACGTGCCCTTCTCTTCTAAAATCACCCTCGGACTGGAGTCCGATGGCCTGATTACCTGGCTGACGGAGTTAAATTTCTCCCCAGCCTGATAACTGTTTTACCTTGTGCCAGCTTTCAGGGGTCTGCTGATGATGGCACGGTATTCCGATAATCGGTTGGATAACAAAGTGAACCTCTATATTGCCGCCATCGTTAAAGATGAATTTGCAGGCCTGCTTGAATGGATAGCGTATCACCGGGTTTTGGGCGTAACCGGATTTATGATTGCTGACAATGGCAGTCGTGACGGAAGCCGCGAGTTGCTCTCTTCCCTGGCGCGTCTTGGGATAGTGACAGTTCTCGACCAACCGGATGTGATTAATCAAAAACCGCAGCTCCCGGCATACGAGCGCATTTTACGTAGCTGTGCCCGCGATATTGACCTGCTGGCCTTTATCGATGCTGATGAATTTTTATTGCCTTTGTCGCCTGATGTAAACCTGGTCGATTTCTTCGCTTCACATTTTAAAGACGAAAGCGTCAGCGCTATTGCGCTTAACTGGGCCATTTTTGGTTCCAGCGGTGAACTCTTTGCCGAAGAAGGCCTAGTGACGGAGCGTTTTACGCATCGCGCAACGGTGAAATTTAACGTTCACCACAACGTGAAAAGCGTGGTGAAACCCGAGCGCGTGAACCATTTCCATAACCCACATTTTGCCGATCTGCGCTACGGTCGCTATATCGATGCACTGGGCAATGACATGGTTTTACACCCAAAACATGGTCCTGGCGTCAGTGCTGAAGTGGTCTGGAACGGCGTGCGGGTCAACCATTACGCGGTCAAATCCCTGGAAGAGTTTTTACTCGGTAAACATCTGCGCGGCAGTGCCGCCACGGCCAAGCGCGTAAAACACAAAGCCTATTTCAAAGCGCACGATCGCAATGACGAAACCTGCCTGCTGGCGGCCGCGCTGGCCCCTCAAGTCAAAGCAGAAATGGCAGCGTTGCAGGCGCAGCTGGATGCCTTGCCAGAAGAAGAGAGTCCCCAGAAGAGCGACTCCTGGCTGGCGACCCGCGTTAAAAAGTTAATCGGCTAAAAGACATTTTCCCCTTATTCGACAGGAGTCAGAAGTGGCCTTCCCCACTTCCGGGTAGTGAATCCTCTAATGCATAGCGATTATCACTGGCACCCTCTGGCGCTGCCAGACACCTCTTTAACCCGTGCGGGCTGGTTCCTGATCCAAGGCACCCTGCATGCCCGCCAGCCGCGGGGTGAAACCCGCCTGCGCTGGCAGTGCAGCGAAGGGATCTGGCATGAACAGGTTCTCCCCATTACCCGTCGCGGCACCCTACAGGAGCTGGTCTGGCTGCCGGTGGGTGCTTGCCAGGTGGGGCTGCTCGCCAGCAGCGAAGGGGCAGAGTGTGAGCTGAATATTACCCGCTTTGCGCAGGTGTCTGCGGGCAAGAGCCTCTGGCGTCGTTTACGCCGGGTGTGGCCTTTTTATCAGCGTCTGAATGCGCAAAAGCGCAAACGTCTGGGGCTGTCGTGGCATCTGTGGTTTACCGATTTACAGCAGGCTTACGACCTGGTGGGCAAGATCCGCGATGACAGGCCGCTGCACGCCTACGAACACTGGCTGGCGAATTTTGACATCGTCCAGCCCGGTGAGCGCAGGTTGATCGAGCGTCTGCTGACCCGCTGGGGCAACCTGCCCCGCGTCTGTCTGCATCTGGTGAACGGCGGCGATGAGGCGGCACGCCAGCGCACGCTGGCCAGTATCGCGGCGCTCTGTTATCCGACAACCCATATCACCGTGCTGGAACAGCCCCCTGCCGCAGGCAGGCCTGCGGGTGAATGGCAATGGGCCATTCCTGTGGGCGCTGAACTCGCCCCGGCTGCGTTAGTGTGGCTGGCACACCAGTTGCGCCAGACCCCGGAAGCAAAATGGATCTATGGCGATCACGATCTGCTGGATGAGAAAGGCAAGCGCCACTCGCCAGCCTTCAAGCCAGACTGGAACGAAACGCTGCTGCACAGTCAGAACTATATCGGCTGGTGCGGCCTCTGGCGGGAACAGGGTACCGCCGCTATCCCGCAGGATGGGGCTGACAGTTATCGCGGATGGTTGCAGCTGGCCCACCAGCTTGCACCGCAGGATATCGCCCACATCCCTGCCCTGTTGATGCATGTCCCGGACACGCTCCCGCAGCAGGATGGCTACGAAACGCTGGCAAGCCTGCTGCAGGACCTGCCCGTCGGGGTAACACTGGAGTCTGCTCCACATGGGATCTGCCGCTGGCGCTGGCCGCTTCCGGCAGAGCTGCCACGGGTGTCGGTGATTATTCCCACCCGCAATGGTCTGGCGCATCTCAGGCCGTGCATTGAAAGCCTGGTGCAGCACACCCGTTATCCGAATATCGAAATCATAGTGATGGATAACCAGAGCGACGATCCTGAGACACTGGCTTATTTTGCCCGTATTACCCGTGATTACGGGGTCCGGGTTATCGCCTGGGATCATCCGTTCAACTACTCCGCCATCAACAATGCCGGGGTGCGCGAGGCCACAGGCGAGCTTATCTGCCTGCTAAATAACGACACCGAGGTGATCAACCCTCTGTGGCTGGATGAGATGGTCTCGCACCTGCTGCGTCCGGGCGTGGGAATTGTCGGGGCGAGGCTCTTTTATGGCGATGGCCGGGTGCAGCATGCGGGCGACGCCGTCGGGCCGGGTGGGTGCGCCGATCACTTTCACAGTGGGCTGGCCGCCGATGAACCCGGTTACCAACGCAGGGCGGTGAGCGCTCAGGAGCTGTCGGCCGTGACGGCGGCCTGCCTGCTTACCCCTCGCCAGCTCTTTTTATCCCTGAACGGCTTAGATGAGGTCAATCTGCCGGTCGCCTTCAACGACGTGGATTATTGTCTGCGGGTGGGTGAGGCAGGCTGGCGGATCGTCTGGACCCCCTTTGCCGAGCTGTACCATCATGAGTCGGTCTCCCGCGGCAAAGATGTCACGCCAGAACAGCTGGCGCGTTCCCAGGGAGAACTGCGCTACATGAAAAAACGCTGGGCGCAGCGGCTCCAGCACGATCCCGCATACAATCCCAACCTGAGCTATGACCGTCCCGATTTCTCGTTAAGTCATACTCCTAATGTGGTGCTGCCATGGACGAACTGATCAGAAAGGCACTCTTTAAACCATATCTGAAGTTGAATAAGCAAAGCAGTGAGACGCAGCCGGACAGCTGGCCCGAGTGCCGTTCATTGTTGATCCTGCATGAGGGGAACTCACCGACGCTGGCCTATTTTGAAGCGGCGATCAGAAGCCGTTTTCCCGGCGCTGTCTGTCAGCTGGTGGATACCTTAACCACGTCGGCTATCGAAGTGGATAAAGGGGCCGCCATCGTGGTCATTCGTTTTATCTCCTCGCAGTGGCAACGCGAAATTGCGCGCAACATGGATGACCTCTCCCAGGTGGTCTATTTTATGGATGACGATCTGTTCGATCCATCAGCCCTAACGGCGTTACCTAAAGCCTACCGGACGAAAATCATCCGGCGCTCTGCGGCCCAGCACCGCTGGATCACCACCCATTGCGATAGCATCTGGGTCTCGACGCCCTATCTGGCCAATAAATATGCCCACCTTAACCCTGATGTGGTGCCTGCCCAGCCGACACCGCGTCTGCTGGCCGTAACCCGACCGGTCAAGATTGCCTATCACGGCTCCAGCTCGCACCAGGCAGAAAAGTACTGGCTGCGGGAAGTGGTCGAAGGCGTGTTGAACCAGTGCCCGCAAGCCAGCTTCGAAATTTTTGGCGAGCACGAAATTTATAAACTGTACCGCGACCTGCCGCGCGTGACGGTATTACACCCGATGAGCTGGCAGAACTATCTGGACTACACGCAACATCACCGGGTTGATATTGGCCTGGCCCCGTTACTGGAATCAGAATTTAATATGGCGCGCGGGCCGGTAAAATTTTATGATTTCGTGCGTATGGGCGCGGTGGGGGTCTACAGTAATTGCGCCCCGTACAGCGACTTTATCGAGCAAAATATCAATGGCGTACTGCTGAACAACGATCCGCAAAAGTGGATCGACACCTTATCGCTGCTGGTAAATTCCGGGCAAAAACGTCAAACGCTGGCGAATAATGCGAAGGAATACACGTACTCGTTAATGAGTTAAAACAGAACAGCACGGGAATACCGTATTCCCAACCTGCATCAGGCCTTGTTTCCTCATGTGCCTGCCGCTAAAACACAGCCTGAACGGATAGCAGAGGCTGTGTTTTAGTGAACATTTCATCCAATAGAAAAAGTAAAAACGCTTATGAAAATCCTTGTAACCGGTGGAGCCGGTTTTATCGGTTCTGCTGTTGTTCGCCATATCATCCGTGATACCCAGGATGCGGTGATCAACCTTGATAAGCTCACCTATGCGGGCAACCTCGAATCGCTGGCTGACGTAGCCGCAAGTGACCGCTACGCCTTTGAGCAGGTGGATATCTGTAATCGCGCGGAGCTGGATCGGGTCTTCGCCACCCACCAGCCGGATGCGGTGATGCATCTGGCCGCTGAAAGCCACGTGGATCGCTCCATTACCGGCCCGGCCGATTTTATCGAAACCAATATCGTCGGTACCTATACGCTGCTCGAAGCGGCCCGCGCATACTGGAGCGAGCTGGATGAAGCCCGCAAGCAGGCGTTCCGTTTCCACCACATCTCCACCGACGAAGTGTATGGCGATCTGCCGCACCCGGATGAAGTGAGCGCAGGTACAGCGTTACCGCTGTTTACCGAAACCACCCCGTACGCGCCAAGCAGCCCGTACTCCGCGTCAAAAGCCTCCAGCGATCACCTGGTGCGCGCATGGCGTCGTACCTATGGCCTGCCGACCATCGTCACCAACTGCTCTAACAACTACGGCCCGTATCACTTCCCTGAGAAGCTGATCCCGCTGGTGATCCTCAATGCGCTGGATGGCAAAGCGCTGCCGATCTACGGCAAAGGCGATCAGATCCGCGACTGGCTCTACGTTGAAGATCACGCCCGTGCGCTCTACACCGTAGTGACCACCGGCGTGGTGGGCGAGACCTACAACATCGGCGGCCACAACGAGAAGCAGAACCTGGACGTGGTGCACACCATCTGCGACCTGCTCGACGAGATGGTGCCGAAAACCGGTTCTTACCGCGACCAGATCACCTACGTGACTGACCGCCCGGGCCACGACCGCCGCTACGCCATCGATGCCAGCAAAATGAGCCACGAGCTGAACTGGCAGCCGCAGGAGACATTCGAGTCCGGCATCCGTAAAACCGTGCAGTGGTATCTGGATAACCAGCAGTGGGTCAACAACGTGAAAAGCGGCAGTTATCAGGACTGGATCGCGAAGAACTATCAGGAGCGTAACTGATGCATATTCTGCTGTTCGGCAAAAATGGCCAGGTAGGCTGGGAACTGCAGCGCGCGCTGCTGCCGCTGGGTCGTATTACGGCGGTGGATTTTGACTCTACCGATTACTGCGGTGACTTCAGCAACCCGGAAGGCGTGGCCGAGACCGTGCGTCTGCTGAAGCCGGACGTGATCGTCAACGCCGCCGCGCATACCGCAGTGGATAAAGCCGAGAGCGAGCGTGACTTCGCCGAGCTGCTCAACGCCACCAGCGTTGCCGCCATCGCTAAAGAAGCCGAGGCGCTGGGCGCCTGGCTGGTGCACTACTCCACCGACTATGTCTTCAACGGCAGCGGTGAAAAACCCTGGGTAGAGACAGACCAGACCGCGCCGCTGAACGTCTACGGCGAAACCAAGCTGGCGGGCGAACAGGCAGCCGCGCTCTGCTCCCGTCATCTGATCTTCCGCACCAGCTGGGTCTATGCTGCCCGTGGCGCCAACTTCGCCAAAACCATGCTGCGTTTTGGTAAAGAGCGCAGCGAGATGTCGGTCATCAACGATCAGTTTGGTGCACCGACCGGCGCAGAGCTGCTGGCCGACTGCACGGCCCATGCGATCCGTATCGCGCAGGATAAACCCGACGTTGCCGGGCTTTATCACCTGATCGCCTCAGGCACTACCACCTGGTTCGACTATGCCCAGCGGGTATTCGCGACCGCTCGCGCGGCGGGCGTTGAGCTGGCTGTCACTCAGGTGAACGCGGTTCCGACCAGCGCCTTCCCGACCCCGGCTAAGCGTCCACATAACTCACGCCTCGATACCAGCAAGTTCCAGCGCACCTTCGGGATGACGCTGCCGGACTGGACGATCGGCGTTGATCGCATGCTGGCTGAAATTCTTGGAAAGTAAACGCATCAAGGTATGCTATGCGTGCCTTGTTTTAGCGACACGGACCTTTGTCAGGGAGCGGCTTTTTTAGCTTCCCTTTACAGCAATCAAACAGATGGTAGTGAGGGCGTTGCCCCCTCTACAGCAAAACAGAAGAATTGAAGGATTATGAACAAGCGTAAAGGTATTATTCTGGCCGGTGGGTCAGGGACTCGTCTCTATCCGGTCACCATGGCGGTGAGCAAACAGCTGCTGCCAATCTACGACAAACCGATGATCTACTACCCGCTGAGCACCCTGATGCTGGCTGGTATCCGCGATATCCTGATCATCAGCACCCCGCAGGATACGCCGCGCTTCGAGCAACTGCTGGGTGACGGCAGCCAGTGGGGCCTGAATCTGCAGTATAAAGTGCAGCCAAGCCCGGACGGTCTGGCCCAGGCCTTTATCCTCGGCGAAGAGTTTATCGGCGGCGACGATTGCGCGCTGGTGCTGGGCGATAACATCTTCTACGGCCACGATCTGCAGAAACAACTGGAAGCCGCCGCAGCCAAACCTGCGGGCGCCACCGTCTTTGCCTATCATGTACACGATCCTGAGCGTTATGGCGTGGTGGAATTTGACCATGAAGGCACCGCAATCTCTCTGGAAGAGAAGCCGCTGGAACCGAAGAGCAACTATGCGGTAACCGGCCTCTACTTCTATGACAACCGCGTGGTTGAGATTGCCAAAAGCCTGAAGCCGTCGCCGCGCGGCGAGCTGGAAATCACCGACGTGAACCGTATCTACCTTGAGCAAGGCGATCTGTCCGTCGCCATGATGGGCCGCGGTTATGCCTGGCTTGATACCGGCACCCATGAGAGCCTGATTGAGGCCAGCAACTTCATCCAGACCATCGAAACCCGTCAGGGGCTGAAAGTGGCCTGTCCTGAAGAGATTGCCTACCGTCTGAAGTTTATCGATGCCGACCAGGTGCGCAAATTAGCCGCGCCGCTGGCGAAGAATGCTTACGGGCAATATCTGCTGAAAATGCTCAAGTAGTCATCATTAACTCCTGGGGCGTTAAGCCCCATTTATGAATCAGGCCGTAATCATGAACGTAATTCAGACCGCCATTCCCGACGTCTTCATCTTTGAGCCAAAAGTGTTTGGCGATGACCGTGGTTTCTTCTTCGAAAGCTTCAACCACCAGCAGTTCGAAGCGGCTATTGGCCGCAGCGTAAACTTCGTCCAGGACAACCACTCCAAGTCCTCTAAGGGCGTATTACGTGGCCTGCACTACCAGCTGGCACCGCATGCGCAGGGCAAACTGGTGCGTTGCGTGGCCGGTGAAGTGTTCGACGTGGCGGTGGATATCCGTAAAAGCTCCCCGACCTTTGGTCAGTGGGTGGGCGTGCACCTGTCTGGCGAAAACAAGCGCCAGCTGTGGATTCCGGAAGGTTTCGCCCACGGCTTTATGACCCTGAGCGACACCGCAGAATTCCTGTACAAAACCACCAACTACTATGCGCCAGAGAGCGATCGCGGTATCCGCTGGAACGATGAGACCATCGGCATTACCTGGCCTACCATTGATACCGAAATCCTCACCTCTGCCAAAGACAGCGTTGCCAAATCCTTCCCTGACGCAGAGTACTTCTGAGTCCCACGCCCCGCAGTGACGCGGGGCGTTTTCTGATGCACAGAGCGCGAATGAAATTTTACACAGGTTCAGCCGGGATCCTGGCCCGAAAAGCACAGATCGAGCCGATGCTTGGTCGCCCGTTACACGCCTTCAAGGCCAGCATGCAGCTGGCGCAGGACGATGTCCTGGTCGGCTGGGGCCAGAAAGCCAATACCCGACAGATCAAACAGAAAGCCCATGAACGCGGGCTGCCGTACTGGCAGCTGGAAGATGGCTTTATCGGGTATATTGGCCACCCCGCCAGAGGGGGGAAGGCCGTCTCCCTGATCGCCGATCCTGTGGGAATTTACTATGACGCTCGCCAGCCCAGCCGCCTTGAGCAGCTGATCGCTACGCCCTGCGATGCCAGAATGGTGGCGCGGGCGGAAGCGCTGACCCGCGAACTGCTGCGCCTGGGCATCACCAAGTACAACTGTTACGCCGCAGACAGCGGGTTACCCGATGCGCTGGCAGCCCGCCTGCACAACGATCCTCGCCCTAAGGTGCTGCTGATTGACCAGGTGGCGGGAGATCTCTCCATTCCCGGCGCGCTCGCAGCCACTGAGGATTTTGAGGCGATGGTCGCGGCGGCGCGGCGTAACCACCCTGGCGCCCGTCTGCTGCTGCGCACCCACCCGGACACCCGGCTGGGCAAGAAGCGCGGCGTGCTGGCGCAGATGCAGCTGGACGACGTGGAGCGGGTCACCGATCACTGCCATCCCCACGCCCTGCTGAATGAAGTAGACGCGGTCTATACCGTCTCCTCGCAGATGGGGTTTGAAGCCCTGCTGCTGGGCAAAGCGGTCTACTGCTTCGGCATGCCGTTTTACGCGGGCTGGGGGCTGACCCACGACAGCAAAACCTGCCCGCGTCGCCAGGCGCAGGTGAGCCTGCCGCAGCTGGTGGCAGCGGCGCTGATCCTCTATCCCCGCTATCTGGACCCGGTTCTGGGCCAGCGCTGCGAAGTGGAGCAGGTGCTGCAGATTATTGCGGGTCAGTTGACCCCGGCCCCGCGCTATCGCCGTCTCTATATGGTGGGCTTCTCGCTGTGGAAACGCGCCTTTATGCGCGCCTTCTGCCAGCCGCTGGCCACCGAGCTGCACTTTGTGCGCACCCCGCCTGCCCTGCTGGCAGACGACGAGCAGGTGCTGGTCTGGGGTAGCCGCTACCCTGAACTGGCGAACCCGATCCGTGTGGAAGATGGCTTTATCCGCTCCCGGGGGCTGGGTTCGAATCTTTGCCGTCCTTCCTCGCTCTCCATCGACCCGGTGGGGATCTATTTTGACAGCCGCCGTCCGAGCGGGCTGGAGCAGTTGCTTAATCAGCAGCCGCTCAGCGAGCAGGAGCTGGAACGCGGTGCCGCGCTGGTGGATCTGCTCCGCCAGCATGGGGTCAGCAAATATAACGTTGGTACCGTGCAGCCCTTCACGCCGCCAGGCGACGGGCGTGCGCTGGTGCTGGTAGTGGGCCAGGTGGATGGCGATGCCTCGATCCTGACCGGCAGCCCGGTGATCCGCAGCAACGAGCAGCTGCTGTGGGCGGTGCGCGCCGCCCGGCCGGACGCGCATATCCTGTTTAAACCGCACCCGGACGTGGTGGCGGGCAACCGGGCCGGGGCTATCTCGGCCGAATGCCTGGCACGCTGCGTTGACAGCCAGGTGCTGGATCTCGGCCTGACCAGTCTCTATCCCTATGTCGATGAGCTGCACACCATGACCTCCCTCAGCGGGTTTGAAGCGCTGGTCCAGGGGGTGAAGGTCATCACCTGGGGCCAGCCGTTCTACAGCGGCTGGGGGCTGACCGAAGATATCCATCCTGCTGAACGCCGTCAGCGCACCCTGCCGCTGGCCGCGCTGGTCTATCTGACGCTGGTCGCCTATCCGCGCTACATCGACTGGCAGAGCGGCCTGTGGATGAGCCCGGAGCAGCTCATCCGCCAGCTGGCGGTGCAGGGAAACTCATCCTCGCAGAAGGCCAGCCGCTGGCAGCGCTGGCAGCTCAAACTGAGCTATCTGGCTCAGACGCTTCGCTAGAAAACTAGTTATCCCGATTTATTAAAGAAAAGCGGTCATCAAGTCGCTAACAAACATGTCTCATCAACGGAACCGATCTGGGAAAAACAATGGAAGAGCAAGCTATCCGCCACCTGCTGAATGGCCGTCGGTATCTTTTACTGCAAGGACCGATGGGTCCCTGCTTTTCACGTCTGGCGAGCTGGTTGCAGAGCAGCCACCGCGAAGTGAAGCAGGTCTGCTTTAATGCCGGAGACGCCTGGTATGCCGCGAAAGAGACCGCGCTGCACTACACCGGCTCCGTGAAGAATTTTGCCTTCTGGCTGCGCGAACTACATAAAACCTACGCCTTCGACACCATCGTCTGTTTTGGCGATTGCCGCCCGATGCACATCGAAGCGAAGAAGTGGGCGCGCAGCAAATCCATCGATTTCCTCGCGTTTGAAGAGGGCTATTTCCGCCCGTACTACATCACCCTGGAAAAAGGGGGGGTGAACGCCTTCTCTTCGATGCCCATCGATGCGAAGTATTATCGCGAGCAACCGCTGCCGGAGGTGAAAACCCCGACGCCGTGGAAACCCAGCGCCTTTAACCGCGCCTCCCATGCCATGCTCTACTACGCGGCAGGCTGGTTTGGCCGCCATCGCTACCGGGGCTATCGCCACCACAAGTCGTTCTCGCCGTGGTACGAGATGCGCTGCTGGTTCCGCGCCGGTCGCCGCAAGCTGTGGTATCGCTGGAAGCAGCGCCACATGCTGAGCCATATCACCGGCACGCTGGATAACGAATACTACCTGGCGATTTTGCAGGTCTATAACGACAGCCAGATTATCCACCACAGCCCGTATAAAGACGTGCGTGACTATATCGAAACCGTGATCCGCTCCTTTGCCCGCCATGCGTCAAAAGAGCATCATCTGGTGTTCAAGCATCACCCGATGGATCGTGGTCACCGCTATTACGGCACCCTGATTAACACGCTGACTGAAAAGTACGGTATTCCTGGCCGGGTGATTTATATCCACGATCTCTCCCTGCCCGCCCTGCTGACCCACACCCGCGGGGTGATCACCGTTAACAGCACCGCAGGGCTGTCGGCGCTGATCCATAACAAGCCGCTCAAGGTGATGGGCAAAGCGCTGTACGACATCGAAGGATTAACCTGGCAGGGGCCGCTGAACCAGTTCTGGCAGGCGGACTTCGCGCCCGATAAAAAGCTGTTCCAGCGTTTTCGTACCCACCTGCTCTATCAAACACAGATCAACGCCGTCTTTTACGGCAAGTCTGACTGGCTCAACATCCCGACCGAAGTCCCTCTGCCGGCACCGCTTGCCGATTCCGAACTCGAACGTTAATTCATCCCCACGCCGGGGAAATTACCCCGGCGGATCCGATCCACACCGCGCTTTTATCCCTCCGTTGTAAAAATCACTAATGTTTATCCCCTTCCTGGCCGTTATAACCTAAGACAAATTTTGATGCCGAATTTTGCACTGACATATTTTGTCAGTCGCGCCGGCATAATTCACAGCACTGGCTAAAATAACAGGAAAGCTAATATGACAATTCCGACCAGGAGTCGCTCGGCTGAAAGGTTGGTAGATATTCTGCTGGAGCTTCATTTACACGGCGTGGTGAGCCGCCAGGCATTGATGCATAAATTTAATATTACTGAGCGCACGGTTTATCGCGATCTTAATGCACTTTCGCCCATTGTGGAGCGCTGCGGAGACGGGCAGTACCGGCTTATTCATGCCCGCCCGGGACATGCTGAACCGGGTTTACATCATGTCATTGCTAACTTTCTGAATGTGGATGACTTTTTCCCGGCAACAGGCCGCGACTTCTGGGACAAGCTGGAGTCACGGGTCGAAGATAACCATATCATGATCTTCGGCAACGATGCCGAGCGTACAGGGCCAAAAGATATTCACAGCCTGTTAGCAGGCTTTGAAAAGGCGATTAAGGGCCAGCAGGTTTGCCATATCCTGTATAAAGGAAAATCGCGACAGATTAACCCCTATAAAGTAATTAACAAAAAGAACATATGGTATTTACAAGCCACCGAAGAAAAGCGTTTGAAATCGTTTTCTTTAAGCCTGGTGCAGTGGCTGGATATTCGCAGCGAAACCTTCACGCCGGATAATGACATCCTCGAACTGCTGGAAAAAAATCGCGATCCCTGGGTTAGCGAAGAGACGTTCGAAGTCGAGGTATTTATTCCCACCCACATTGCGCACTATTTCAAACGCCGCGATCTGCTGCCCGGCCAGGAAATTCTGGCGGAAGATAAGCAGGGCATCACCCTGCGCTGCCATGCCGCCCATGAGAACCAAATCCTGCCGCTGCTCTTCTACTGGCTGCCCAATATTCAGGTGCTGGAACCGGACTGGATTAAGCAGAGATTTGTCGGCACGTTAGAAAACTATCTGGCGAGCGCGGAGTGACTCGCACCTGACAGCGTGATCCTCTTCACACAATTTTACCCCCTTACGGCGAGCTTCAACCACTCGCCCGCTTCTTTGACCGCTCATCCCGCCATATAACCACTCACCGATTTACTGTCCTTTACGCGCGTAAGGCTCTGGCAAGATCGCCTCAGCATTACTCACTTTCTCTCACAGCGAACCCTGATCCTTTTTCATCTAAAAAACCAGGTTTTATTATGGACATTAAAAAACTACTTAAGCACGTTCCCTGGCTGCTGCTCGGGATCCTCGGTGCCTGTTGTCTTGCCGTGGTCGCCCTGCGCCGCGGCGAGCACATCAGTGCCCTGTGGATCGTCGTGGCCTCGGTGTCGGTCTATCTGGTGGCGTACCGCTACTACAGTCTCTATATCGCGCAGAAGGTCATGAAGCTCGACCCGACGCGTGCCACCCCGGCGGTCATTAACAATGACGGCCTGAACTACGTGCCAACCAACCGCTACGTGCTGTTTGGTCACCACTTTGCCGCCATCGCAGGCGCTGGCCCGCTGGTCGGCCCGGTGCTGGCTGCGCAGATGGGCTACCTGCCGGGTACGCTGTGGCTGCTGGCGGGCGTGGTGCTGGCGGGTGCGGTGCAAGACTTTATGGTGCTGTTTATCTCTTCCCGTCGTAACGGCGCGTCTCTGGGTGAGATGATCAAAGAAGAGATGGGCCGCGTGCCAGGCACCATCGCCCTGTTCGGCTGCTTCCTGATTATGATCATCATCCTGGCGGTGCTGGCCCTGATCGTGGTGAAAGCGCTGGCGGAAAGCCCGTGGGGCGTGTTCACCGTCTGCTCCACCGTGCCGATTGCGCTGTTCATGGGGATCTACATGCGATTCCTGCGTCCGGGCCGCGTGGGTGAAGTCTCCGTAATCGGTATTGTGCTGCTGGTGGCCTCCATTTACTTCGGCGGCGTGATTGCTCACGACCCGTACTGGGGTCCGGCGCTGACCTTCAAAGACACCACCATCACCTTCGTGCTGGTTGGCTATGCCTTTGTCTCGGCCCTGTTGCCTGTATGGCTGATTCTGGCGCCACGTGACTACCTGGCTACCTTCCTGAAAATCGGCGTGATCGTCGGGCTGGCGATCGGCATTGTGATCATCAACCCAGAGCTGAAAATGCCTGCGGTGACCCAGTACGTTGACGGTACCGGTCCACTCTGGAAAGGCGCCCTGTTCCCGTTCCTGTTTATTACTATCGCCTGTGGCGCGGTCTCTGGCTTCCATGCCCTGATTGCGTCCGGTACCACACCGAAGCTGCTGGCGAACGAAAACGACGCCCGTCTGATCGGTTATGGCGCAATGCTGATGGAGTCCTTCGTGGCGATCATGGCGCTGGTGGCGGCATCCATCATCGAGCCAGGTCTCTATTTCGCGATGAACACCCCACCAGCAGGCCTGGGCATTACCATGCCAAACCTGCATGAGATGGGCGGTGACAACGCGGCACTGATCATGGCGCAGTTGAAAGATGCAAGCGCCCACGCGGCAGCAACCGTCAGCTCCTGGGGCTTTGTGATCTCCCCTGAGCAGATCATGCAGACCGCGAAAGACATCGGCGAACCGTCGGTTCTGAACCGTGCCGGTGGCGCACCAACCTTGGCGGTAGGTATCGCCCACGTGTTCCACAAAGTGCTGCCGTGGGCAGACATGGGCTTCTGGTACCACTTCGGTATTCTGTTCGAAGCGCTGTTCATTCTTACCGCGCTGGACGCCGGTACGCGTGCAGGCCGCTTTATGCTCCAGGACTTGCTGGGTAACTTCGTGCCGTTCCTGAAGAAAACCGACTCGCTGGTGGCCGGTATTCTGGGTACAGCGGGCTGCGTCGGTCTGTGGGGCTACCTGCTGTATCAGGGCGTGGTCGATCCGCTGGGCGGCGTGAAGAGCCTGTGGCCGCTGTTCGGTATCTCTAACCAGATGCTGGCGGCCGTTGCCCTGGTGCTCGGCACCGTGGTGCTGGTGAAGATGAAGCGTACCAAATACATCTGGGTGACCGTGGTGCCTGCCCTGTGGCTGCTGCTCTGCACCACCTGGGCGCTGGGCCTGAAACTGTTCAGCACCAACCCGCAGCTGGAAGGCTTCTTCTTTATGGCTAACCAGTATAAAGAGAAGATTGCCGCAGGCGGCGGTGACCTGACCGCGCAGCAGATTGCCAACATGAACCATATCGTGGTGAACAACTACACCAACGCGGGTCTGAGCATTCTGTTCCTGGTGGTGGTCTACAGCATCATCTTCTACGGCATTAAAACCTGGATGAAAGTGCGTAACGCCGACGGTCGTACGGATAAAGAGACCCCGTATGTGCCCGTACCGGAAGGCGGCGTGAAGACCTCTTCACACCACTAATCCACAAACAACCCCTCACCCCAGCCCTCTCCCCAAAGGGAGAGGGTGTCAATATTCCCTCTCTCCTTTGGGGAGAGGGTCAGGGTGAGGGGCTTTTCCTGTCTGGAACCCGCAATGTTTGGTAACTTAGGCGAAGCAAAAAAATACCTCGGTCAGGCGGCGAAAATGCTGATTGGCATCCCGGACTATGACAACTACGTTGAACATATGAAGACCAACCACCCGGATAAGCCGTACATGACCTACAACGAATTCTTCCGCGAGCGTCAGGAAGCGCGCTACGGCGGAGGAGGAGAAGGCGGCGTACGCTGCTGCTAAAGGAGAGACCATGACACCGATTGCCGTTACCCTGCTCACCGGATTTCTTGGCGCGGGCAAAACCACCCTGCTGCGCCACATCCTCAACGAACAACACGGCTTTAAAATCGCGGTTATCGAAAATGAGTTCGGGGAAGTCTCCGTTGATGACCAGCTGATTGGCGATCGCGCTACCCAGATCAAAACCCTGACCAACGGTTGCATCTGCTGCACCCGCTCGAATGAACTCGAAGACGCCCTGCTCGACCTGCTCGACAGCCGCGACCGCGGTGAGATCGACTTCGACCGTCTGGTGATTGAGTGCACCGGCATGGCCGATCCCGGCCCGATTATTCAGACCTTCTTCTCCCACGAGATCCTCTGCCAGCGCTACCTGCTGGACGGCGTGATTGCCCTGGTTGACGCGGTACACGCCGACGACCAGATGAACCAGTTCACCATCGCCCAGTCGCAGGTAGGCTACGCCGACCGCATCCTGCTGACCAAAACCGACGTGGCGGGTGAGAGCGAGAAGCTGCGCGAGCGGCTGACGCGCATCAATTCACGCGCCCCGATTTACACCGTGACGCATGGCGATATCGATCTCGCCCAACTGTTCAACACCAACGGCTTTATGCTGGAAGAGAATGTCACCGCGAAGCCGCGCTTCCACTTTATGGCCGATAAGCAAAACGACGTCTCGTCGATTGTGGTTGAGCTGGATTACCCGGTGGATATCAGCGAAGTCTCCCGCGTGATGGAGAACCTGCTGCTGTCGTTTGCCGATAAGCTGCTGCGCTACAAAGGGATGCTGTGGATCGACGGCGAACCGAATCGCCTGCTGTTCCAGGGCGTGCAGCGCCTCTACAGCGCCGACTGGGATCGCCCATGGGGCGACGAACCGCCGCACAGCGTGATGGTCTTTATTGGCCTGGAACTGCCGGAAGATGAAATTCGGGCGGCCTTTGCGGGCTTGAAAAAATAAATACTGCACTCCCTTTAATAACCAAAGGGAGTGCAGTATTTATAACCAAATAACCATGAGTCAATGTAAATAAAGGTTATAAACTGTAAAACTAAAAATAGATGGCGTAATGATAGTAGTGATTATTAATTCGTTTCTGCCTGTTATTAACGCGCTATTCAGTGTCTGTTTAGGCAATAAACTAAATCGATCTTAAACACGGCAAAATCAACGATTGACCCCGCCGCAAATTCACCATTGCGCAACAATATCCCCGAAACAAATTTACACAATCAGCATAAAACCGCGACCCCCGTCACATTTGCAGTCATAAACATCGCTTGTTAAGGTGCCCTCAGATTAATTTGATGACGAGGCATACAACATGAAAAAACTGAATATTCTTCTTCTTTCTGCTCTGACCGCTGTATCGGGTTCCGCACTGGCAATGGGCGGTAGCATTGAGCAGGGTAAAAACTTTACCAACCTTAATCTGGAAATGGGGAAATCCTCATCTGGCCTGTATGCAGAGAGCAACTGGCTGAAGAACACCGATGACGGTACCCAGACCGGCGGCGTTGGCGCAGGTTACAACCTGGAAGTTGGCCCGGTAATGCTGAACGCAGGCGCAAAAGCGATCTACATCGGCCCGAAAAAAGGCGATAACGGCGTGGCCTTCCCAATCGGCGGTGGCGTGAACGTTGCGCTGACCGACAGCATCCACGTATACGGTGAAGGTTATGTTGCACCAGACGGCCTGAACAACAGCGTTAAAAACTACGTTGAAGCAAACGGCGGCGTAAGCTGGACACCAGTTAAACCTGTAACGCTGAAAGTGGGTTACCGCCACGTGAGCGTTGACGGCAAAGACGGTCGTCCAAACCACACCCTGATTGACGGCGCCTATGTTGGCGGCGGCGTGACCTTCTAAGGTTCCGTACAGCCTTTGTTGCCGGGTGGCGCTACGCTACCCGGCCGACAAACCCCAGGCCTGTGCAGGCGCAGCGCCGCCGGGCAACATTGCCCGGTCGCGCTTAGTCAGGGCAAACCACCTCCACGCTTACCGCTGCACCTGTAAAATCTCCTGCGACTCCTGATGCGCTGCCACCTCCTGCGGAGTTAACCACAAGGGTTTACGCCCAAAGGTTTCATACAGTTTCTGCTGATCGCGATAATGTTTATCCGGCGTGCCGTCGGGGGCGATAAAGCCACTCTGACCCGGCGCCATCACATCCCACGCCAGCACCGGCGCTTCCTGCGATGTCGGCGAGAAAACAATCATGTCGTTTTCCGTACCGCGATTCTGGTACTCCGCCTGATGCACGGCCTCTTCCGGTGCCGCCTGTGGAACACCAAAGAAGTTATTGGCGCGGAAGGTCAACGCCATCGCCGGGGTTTTCCACTGCGCGATATCAGTGCCGTACTGCTGCGACAGCGTCTGCCAGGTCTGCTGCAGGGCATCAAGGATCACCTCCTGTTGCGGCCTGCCGCCAAACATATCCACCGCCTGCGGGATTGGGGATTTATCACCCTGCAACGCCTCATACAGCAGTTTCGCTCCCACGCTGATATTCAGTGACCCGGTCGGCCCGTCCTGCGTGGTTTCGTAGCCGCTGGCGCTATACCATTTATCGAACGGCTGCGGCACGGCCGCTGCCACGGTCTTTTTCAGCATGCTGGTCAGCCAGACGTTTAAAATCGCCGAACCCGGCTGTTGCAGGGTTTTGCCATCATTGTTGAGTTGATTCACGCCATCCCAGTCGCTAAGTGATTTCACCAGCTGCTGGCGCGGATCGCTGGCAGAGAGCTGCGCAGTAGCGTTTTGCAGGGCGGGCAAGAACAGCCGACGGGTGAGATCCTGACGGCTGGTCTGCCGGATCAGATCCCAGGCCTGCTCGTAGGTAAAGGTCGCTTGTTTATCGATAAGCCGGGCGATCTCGGTGACGCGATCCGCCCCGCCCCATAAAAAGGCAAACAGATCCGACGCCGGATATCCCTGCTGGGGCGAGTTGTTCCAGTTAGCGATATAGCCCGATTTCGGGTTATAGACCTTAGGATTGAGATCAAACGGCAGCAGCCCCTGCCAGTCCCACTTCCCGGTTCCCGGCACCGGCAGACGCGGATCGTGTCCCGGCTGGCGCTGCGGGTAAGCCCCGCCATGCACATACCCGATGTTGCCGTCGATATCGGCGTAGTACCAGTTGATGGTCAGCGCCTGCTTCGCCGCCTGCCGGGTCCACTCCTGCCAGTTTTTGGCCTTCATCTGGTGGGTCCAGGCCAGCAGGGATGCCACCTCTTTGCCATCCCAGGCGCGGGCTTTGGCATAAGCCGTCTGGGTGGCGGTGTCGGTTTTGATCACGTTGCCATGCACGGTGCGATAGACGGTAAACGACTCCGGCTGCCCGTCTTTGACGGCAATGGTTTCCTCCCGGCTGAGCATGGTGATCCACTCGCCGTTATGCAGGTAATACCCCGGTTTATCGGCAGAGAGCTGTTCTGCAAAAATGTCGACATCATCGCCGAATCCGGCCGTTGAACCCCAGGAAATCGTGCCATTGTGGCCGAAGACCAGCCCCGGATACGCGAACGGTGTATTGCCGGTAACATCATAACCCGCGCCGTGCAGCCCAATGCCGTAGGTGTAGGCCGGGGCATACCAGCCGAACTGCGGGCCGTTGACCATGATCGCTTTCGCATCCTGGGTTTTGCCCTTACCCAGCACCCACATATTGCTGGTGGTGGGATAGCCTGCCAGGCCATTGGCACCGCCGTGAGCAAACTGCGCCATAATGGTCTCGCGATTTTGCGCCGACGTCAGCGCGAGCAGGCCGCCGTCATCACCTTTGGCCGGTCGATCCAGCATGGGTGGTGACATATCGTAACGGGGCAACAGGGCGGCAGTTTGCGTGGTGTTGAGATCGAACTTAACCGGATACTGGCTCTCCTGTGGGGCAATGGTAGTGGGTGCCGCCGGGTTCACCAGCCATTTCAGCTGGTTAAAGACCGCCATCCCTTTCTCACCATACTTATCTTTTAGCGCGGTCAGCAGGGCAAGGTTATCGATTTCGCTGGTGGCATCTGAAAAACGGTTCGCCATGGTGCCAACAAAGACCATCGCCACATCAAAGGCTTCCCAGTGTTTCGGCGTGAAACCAAAAGTTGTGAACTGCTTTGGCAGCAGTTTGTCTGGGTCGCGGTTTACCCGATCGATCCAGGCGTTCATCCCGTCGGCATAGCCCTGCAGAATGGCTTTGTCGTCTGCGCTGAGCGCGGCGATTTGCTGGCGGATTGAATCAGGCCAGTAGTTCTGACGGATATCCTTGTCGAATTTAACAAAGGTCTTGCCGAGGACTTCTGCCACCTGTCCCTGGGTACTGCGCCGTGCCATCTCCATCTGGAACAGACGATCCTGCGCCACGACATAGCCGTAGCCATAAAAAAGACGGTAGGTATCATCGGCGTAAATATGGGGCATACCGTACTCATCACGTACGATTTTTACTGCGGTTGAGGCGCTTTCCGCCTGCGTTGTCAGGGTCCATGAACAGGCCAGGGAAGCCAAAATACAGTTCACGATCATACGGTTTCTGTTTATCATTGTATCCTCTTGCAGGTGTATGATTAGCGAATTCATACTAGCAACAGGCCAATGGTTAGCCAGAATGGCGGGATGGTTTGTCTGCGAACTGTGAGGTGGCTAGCTAATTTACGACACAATTATTACGCCATATCACATTTATGCGAATCACTTATAAAGGGCGGCAGGCGTGTTCCCTCTCCCCTGTGGGGAGAGGGTGAGGGGAAGGGAGAATACCTAGCGGCGGATCACCACCAGCTTCTGGTTCACAAACTCTTTAATCCCCAGATCCGACAGCTCACGCCCGTAGCCGGAGCGCTTCACGCCGCCAAACGGCAGCTCTGGTGCGGTATCGGTAAGCCAGTTGATCCACACCATCCCGGTCTCGATTCTCGAGGCCATTTTTTTGGCGCGATCGATATCTTCGCTGAACACCGCGCCGCCCAGACCATAGTGGGAGTCGTTGGCGAGTTTCACCGCCTCGTCATCGTTTTTGACCACGTAGACCTGCGCCACCGGCCCAAAGAACTCTTCAAAATAGGCCAGGTTATCGCGGGTAATGTTAGTCAGAATGGTCGGCTCAAAGAAGCTGCCCTCGCGCTGCACCGGCTTGCCGCCGTAATGCAGCGTCGCGCCATTTTTCACTGCTTCATCCACCTGTTTCGTCAGGGTCTCAAGCGCCTCTTTCGAGGACAGCGGCCCCAGGCGGGTGTTCTCATCAAGCGGATCGCCGATGGTAATCGCGCGGAATGCCTCGGTGTATTTCGTCAGGAACTGCTCCGCCACCTTCTCATGCACGATAAAGCGCTTGGCGGCTGTACAGACCTGTCCGGCATTGGCCAGGCGCGCGTTGACGCCGATCTTCACCGCTTTCTCCAGATCCGCATCGTCCAGCACCACGAACACGTCGTTGCCGCCCAGTTCGAGGGTCGATTTTTTGATGTGCTTCGCTGCCTGCGCAGCCACGATGCTACCCGCCTTCTCCGACCCGGTCAGGGCTGCACCCTGCACGCGATCGTCGGCAATGATGTTCGCCACCTGATCGGAAGAGATAAACAGGTTGGTCCATGCCCCGTCCGGCGCACCGGCTTCACGCACCAGATGGGCGAAGGTCTCCGCACAGTGTGGAACGATGCTGGCATGTTTGGCGAGCACAGGGTTACCTGCCGCCAGGTTCGGGGCCAGCACGCGCATCAGCTGGTAATAAGGGAAGTTCCACGGTTCCACGGCCATCACCACGCCAATGGGGTGATGCTCTACCCAGGCTTCGCCCATCTCAGACGGGTATTTCACCGGGGCGAGAAATTGTTTGGCGTTATCCGCATAGTAGCGAGCGATCTGCGCGCAGAGTTTGACCTCACCGCGGCTCTGGGCAATCAGTTTACCCATCTCCACGCTGGCGATTTTAGCCAGCTCCTCGGTACGGGAATCAATCAGATCTGCCAGCTTGTGCAGCACCGCCAGGCGTTTGTCGATGCTACCCTTCGACCAGTCGGAGTGGTAGAGCGCATAGGCGGTGCTCAGCGCCGCCTCGACATCAGCATCGGTATGAGAAGAGTATTCTTTGATGAGTTTGTTGTTGGCAGGATTCACTGTCTGATAGGCCATTGTTGCCTCCTTTTTTACCGCGTTGGGTATTAAGGGTAGTCAAAATGGCTGGGTTCGCAGGTAAAGTTAGGTATATAGCGCATGCCACCCCGCGGATGGCGTGAGGGTTTAGCACCTTACAGCCCCGCCTTTTAAGCGATGCAGCGTTCGTTCCAGCTATCTTTAAAGACGATGTTTCCGTCAACATACTTCCACTGAATAGACTCGTAGCGAAGCTCAATATTTTCTAAATGGGTGCCTGTTCCAGAACCTGGATAAGGCTGGGTGTAATGCCCGTGATTTTTACATTTTCCATATAGATATTAAAATATTCAACCTCCCTTCCCGCATCTACTGTTTGATACATTTTGATTTCTGCTGACTTTAAGGTGTACCCACGACTAATTGCGCGATAAAAGAGTGGTGTTACACGATCAAATTCTTTTTGTATCAAAACTGGCGTATGGATTCGCGTGCCGGTTAATTTCCCCGTATGTGAATCTGTCGGGATACTCATGTGATGAGACAATGATTTTATCTCGATGGATCCTACACGGCCCAATACGCAGCATCCTCCCACAATAGGCGATCCATTTTCATCTGTTAACCATAAATAAGCAGGATTAGACATTATATTTCCCTATTCTCTATTTTTGTTTCTGTCACGGTAGCTTTCTAAAAAGCTTACGACTTTTGAACATATGTAGAATATTATCAACCATAAAACAGCATAAACGAACTTCATGGGCCACGCGACAGGCAGCATAATGCACAGTATAAAGCCACCTATAAATAAAACGGATTCGAAAAAATTCCAGACATGAATGATTGTCCACGCAAACACGTTCAAAAAATACTTATAAAAAAATGAGATAGCTCTATTATTTACCATTTAATTTATGCCCGACAATTTCTATTATTTTATTAAAATGAGGCTGTCCCAGTTGGTTTCCTATGTGAATGGCTTCTACAAACGGTTTTACAGCAGGTTCAAAAAGAAAGTAGGTTAGATCATAATCATGAGGGCGAAGTAACTCATATGTTTCAGGAGCCTGGATAGCAAGCGCTTCAGAAACGCTAATGGAACGTTCAGCCATCCCGCCAACAAGCAATAACATAGTGACTTTGCCGATCCCGTTATTTGCTTGCTTTGCACTAATGAACGATACCCGCGTGAGGACTGCGGCACCTATTGATGAAATAATATTTGCGGCAGCGAGACGACCAGCAATGGATGAAACAACTGCGCGATATACACTATCTTGTTGGCTTACCGTAAGATAAGTATTAAATCTTTCAAATATTTTCTTAACTGCATTTGTGATGTGCTCGTAATTTAAAATATCGTTATGAATGGCCTCTGCCATGCGAATGCGCTGAGTTTGATGAGCAAAACGCGAATCCGTATCAAAATAGCCCAAAGCAAGATAGCCTAAATCAAGCGGAACAGTAAGTGCCCCATTTATTAATCCAGGAATGATACCTGGCGACACGATTATATCATAAATCCGGTTAGCAACTTTTTTCACATCATCCGTAGCTATATTTCCAACAAACAAAGCGGTATCAACCATGATATCCTTCTCCCTTGGTCACTCTCTTGCTTTATATCACCCTGGCGAGGCGATGCAAGTATTTATCACTCTGCAACCATACCCATTCATAATGATTATTATTAATATGCTTCTTATATATTATTACTGGAATATTCTTCAACGCTCTTTTATACGCCGCATGGCTGCATATTCAGACGCGCTTAATATCCTTTCCCCAAACGTTCGAGCCACCCCATAGCATCGCCATCAATACACGCCCAAGCCGGGTAACGAAGAGGGGAATCGTCGCTGCCATCGTGCTATAACTCTGTTACCCCTCCGTTCGGTATTCGCCATGACCTACACACGCCACGTTAATCAGACCTTTCTTCGCCAGCCCGGCGTTGAACTCCGTAGCACCTGGCAAAGCACGCAGGCCTACAAGCGCCATAGCCATGCGCAGCTCTCCATTGGCGCGATTCTGGAGGGGCAGACCTGCTGCACCTGCAACGGCGAGCCGTTCACCCTTTATCCGGGCGATCTGATTGTCATACCCGCGCATATGCCGCACAGCTGTAACCCGGTAGCAGGACAGCCGCGCAGCTACCATATGCTGTATCTGGAGACCGACCATCAGCCCGCCCTACAGGTGATCCGCAGCGAGGCGCTGTTTCGCCAGTATCTGACAGTCGTGGAGACACTCTCGGCGACGGACATCGACAGGTTTCTCGCCCTGCTGACCACCCGGCCAACGCCCCCCGTTCCGTTGCGGCCCACCAGCCTTGCGCTTCAGCAGACGTTACGTCACAGCCTGCAAACCCCGCCGTCGTTGGACGCCTTAGCCCAACGCTTTTCGCTGCGCAAAGAGACGCTTATCAGAACCTTTAAGCAGGATACAGGCCTGACGCCCGGCACTTTCCTGAACGTTACCCGGATAGAGTTCGCCAAAGCGCGTCTGCGCGCCGGGGATGATATTGCTGATGTTAGCTATCAGAGCGGCTTTGCCGATCAGAGCCACTTCCATAAAACCTTTGTCAGCTATACGGCTGCTACGCCGCGCCAGTACGCCACCGGGCGATCAATATCCGACAATAATTAGCGCTCGCGTCAGCGTAGCCTGACCTCAGTTTTGCTGATGAGGTCACTATGGAACTGCTTACCACTCTCTTTCCCCCCGCGTTTTTGGCTCTCGCGCTGGCGCATTTTGTCGCCCTGCTCAGCCCCGGCCCGGATTTCTTTCTGCTGATGGGGTTCGCCGCCCGCTATCGTCTGCGCGGCAGTGCCGGGTTATGCGTGGGGATCGCCGCAGGCAACGCGCTGTACATCCTGCTGGTCATCGTTGGCTCAAGTGCGCTGCGCCAGTTCACGCCGCTTTTTAGCGCCATTGAACTCCTGGGCGCACTGTATCTGCTGTGGATTGGCTGGCATCTGGTGCGCAGCCAGCCTGGAACGCTTGCTCTCAACCACACCGAATCTGCCTGTCCTGGCTGGCGCATACAGTTTCTCCTCGGGCTGGGTTCCGCGGCGTTAAACCCGAAAAACGCACTGTTTTATCTGGCGCTGATGACCGCGCTGCTCGGGCCGGACGTGACGCTGCTTCAGCAATCGGTCAGCGGGATCTGGATGGTCACGGTGGTGCTGGTGTGGGATCTGGCGGTGGTAATGTTTATCGCCCTGCCCAGCGTACAACGGCGGTTGAGCAACAACATCTGGAAAATCGAGCGCCTGGCGGGCGTCGTGCTGATGGTGTTTGGTGCAGGGATCCTGTGGCGATTTTTCACCTCAGTCTGATGCGGGGACAACGTCGGGTGGCGGCTTCGCCTGATCTGGGAAACATACATCGTAGCCCCGGTAAGCACAGCGCCACCGGGGCAAAATGCCCGTCCCCTTGCCCCTTCGCCTTTTCTCCCTCTATTCTTAACCCTATGGAAAAACTCGCTGAACTCAAACGCGCCAAGCTTCTGGCGCTGTCGCTGCTGCTGATTGCCGCCGCGACCTTTATCGCCACCCTCTTCCTGCCGCAGACCTTCTGGGTGCGGGGGGTAAAGGCCATTGCCGAAGCGGCCATGGTTGGTGCACTGGCAGACTGGTTTGCCGTGGTGGCCCTGTTTCGCCGGGTGCCGATCCCGTTCATTTCACGGCATACGGCGATTATCCCGCGCAATAAAGATCGGATTGGCGACAATCTCGGCCAGTTCGTGCAGGAAAAATTCCTTGATACCCAGTCGCTGGTAGCGCTCATCCGCCAGCACGAACCGGCGTTGCTCATCGGCAACTGGTTCAGCAAGCCGGATAACGCCCAGCGCGTCGGGCAGCACATCATGCAGGTGATGAGCGGTTTCCTCGAGCTGACCGACGACGGTCGCATTCAACGCATGCTTAAGCGGGCGGTGCATAAGGCCCTAGATAAGGTCGATTTCAGTGAAACCAGCGCTGCCATGCTGGAGAGCATGACCAAAAACGACCGTCACCAGGTGCTGCTGGACGCGGTGATTAATCGCCTGATCACGCTCCTGCAGCGCGACAGCACCCGGGACTTTATCGCCGCGCAAATCGTTCAATGGCTGAAGACCGAGCACCCGCGCAAGGCGATGATTTTGCCCACCGAGTGGTTGGGGGATCAGAGCGCCGAGCTGGTCTCGAATGCGGTGAATGCCATTCTGGATGACGTCAGCCACGACCGCACCCACCAGATCCGTCAGGCCTTCGATCGCGCGGTGCTGAAGCTGGTGGATAATCTGAAAAACGATCCGGAAACCGCGGCCAAAGCCGAGAACATTAAAGAATATCTGAAGAACGACGAGGCCTTTAACCGCTATCTGGGCGAAATGTGGGGCGACCTGCGTCACTGGTTGAAAGCGGACATGCAGAGCGACGACTCCCGCGTCAAACAGCGCCTCGCCAATGCCGGGCTGTGGTTTGGTGAGACCCTGGTGGCGGATACCAACCTGCGTGCCTCGCTGAATGAACACCTGGAGCAGGCCGCCCATCGGGTGGCACCGGATTTTGCCCGGTTCCTCACCCGCCATATCAGCGACACGGTTAAAGGCTGGGATGCCAAAGATATGTCCCGGCAGATTGAGCTGAACATCGGCAAGGATCTGCAGTTTATCCGCGTTAATGGCACCCTGGTGGGCGGCACCATCGGGCTGATTCTGTTCCTGCTCTCACAATTGCCCGATGTGCTGCCGCTGCTTACCCGGTAATAGAATCAGGTATTGCGGATCACGTAGCGCGTCGGCGCAAAGCAGTTGAGGAACATGTGCATCAGGAACACCACCGTCAGGGTCGCCACCAGCGCCACCGTCACCGAGACGATGCGGTAGAGATCGCTGAACACCAGGTCGCCGTCCGGGTGCATATTCTGGCCGAACATGATCCCGATGGTGGTGATGCTGGCAAACCCGACGCCCGCACCCACCTTCTCCATCACGTGCAGACGCGCGCCAAACGCCAGCCCAAGGCCAATCAGCGGCATCATCAACAGCATGTGGCTGCTGTGATCGTACAGCACCAGCTGCACCAGCAGAATGTACAGGCAGCCGATCACCACCCCGACCACGCGCCACAGGGAGCTCATCACTGCCCCGCGATAATGCATCGGGAAGAGGATCAGGATCCCCGCCATCAGCGCCGACAGCGAATCGCTGAGATCGCTTATCTGGAACACGACAAAAATCAGCGTCGCCACCGTCCCCGAGAGCAACGACTCATGGCGCACGCGGGCGGCATCTTTCTCCAGACGCGGCGGCGGCGTGCGCGGCTCGACGTCTGGCAGCAGATAGTGCATCAGCGCGCTCAGGCACACCGCCATCACGCTGGCTTCAAGGTTCGAGAACAACAGCGTGTGCCAGTTGGTGGTGGGATAGCTCATAAAGTTGAGCATGGTGCTTTGACACACGACCCCCATTGAGCCAAACAGAAACAGCGGCCCCTGGCTCATAAAGCGAAAACGCATCACATACAGGCCAAACACTACCAGCGTCATGATCACCGGCCACTGAGCCAGATAGCCGATAATAAACACCATTTCGATGCAGTTCAGGGCAGAACTGAATACAAACTGTTTTGCGACGTGACGGTTAAATACCGGCACCAGCGACAGCAGCATGATCGGATAGATCACGAAGAAGACGCCGTAACTGGTGCTGTAAAAACTCGACACGCTCAGGGCAATCATCCCGGCAAACACGATGCGCAACGTCTGGCGAAAGTCGTTGGCGGTGTAGACGATGTTGCCGTGCGGGGTAAAGACCCGCGCCAGAGTATTAATAGACATGATGATCAATAGACATAGTGCAGCAGGCTGACGAGGTGGATCTGCATCCCGGAGAAGAAGCGGGCAAACGGACCTTCGCTGTTATAGAGCTGCACGGTAGCGCGCGCGCCCGTCGGGAGGTGCTTCGGCAGGGGTTCGTCCAGCGCCACATGAATGCGCATACGTTGCGCGTCACGCACCCAGCGGTTGGAAGTTTCCGGCTCCGACAGTTGGCCATTGACCGCCTCCTGTCCCGCTAAAATACCGGCATCGCTGCTGGTGACATGGGCGCGGAACACGCGGCCCGGGAAGGCGTCAAACACAACCGCGGCGTCGGTGTTCTGGTGGGTATGGCGCAAGCTCTTTTCGCGGAAATCGGCGACGATATCGCTCTGATTGTTCACCAGCGCCAGCGCCGCCGAGCCGGAAGCGGCATAAAAACCGGGGCTAAGCTGGACGTTGCTGACCGTGCCGTCGGCTTCGGCGTAGATCTTCGTCCAGCCGAGATTGAGTTCAGCCTCATCCAGCGCGTTGCGGTATTTTTGCAGCGTCACGTTGCGCTTTTCATCCCGCTCGCCGCGCTCAATGCGCAGCTGGTGGATGCTGGCAGTCAGATTGGCGACGCTCTGCTCGCTGCTCTGCCAGGTGGTGCGGACTTTATCCAGATCCGCCCGCGAGACGTTCTGCAGGGTGCTGAGTTTCTGATAGCGATCGAAAGTCACTTTGTCGTTGCGGGCGGTAAGCTGGGCGGTTTTCAGGCTGGCCTGGGCCGCCACGATCTGCGCATCCAGCTGCTCATTGGCGAGCCGTGCCTGTTGCAGGGCAATCTCTGCGGCCTCTACTTTATTGCGAAACGGCGTAGGGTCGAGTTCAAACAGCAGATCGCCCTTCTTCACCTGGCTGTTGTTGTGCACATGCACCGCCGCCACATAGCCGGAGACGCGCGCCGATACGGGCGTCACCACGCGCATCACCGTGGCGTCCGGCGTCAGCGGGATCCAGATATCCGCGACAATAAAATAGACAAACATCAGCAGGAAAGAGGCAATACTCACCCTTACCCAGCGGGCAAACTTTTGTTCAGGGGTCATGATTATTTGGTCTTGTTATCTTCTTCGCGGATTGTCCGCAAATTGCAGGCGATTTGATTAAGTGTGGCGCTGAAAATCTCGAGATGGTCCGGAGCGATATTCTGCGATACCCGTTCCTGGAACGTTTCGATAACCTGGGTCAGCGTTTTCAGCACCGCGTTCCCCTCGGGTGTGAGCCTCAGCAGCCGGATGCGCTTGTCGTAAGGCGATGTGGTGCGCAGCAGATAGCCTTGCTTTTCCAGCTGTGAAAGGGTGCGCATTAGCGGCGGCAGTTCAATACCCTGCACCTCCGCCAGTTCGCTTACCGAGACGTTATCCCCCAACTGTTTCAGCTGCATCATCACCGTCCAGCTTGACTGGGTTAACCCGGTCTCAAGAATGGCGTCGTCAATCACCGCGCGCCACTGACGCACAATCATTGCCATTCGCATGCCCATGGGCCGACGGCAGAACAGATCTTCTTCACGCATGGGGGATCCTCGCTTCACACGCTGCGAAGATAATAGTTATCAGGGTAAGTATCAAGAAACGAGGAGGTTAAGAGCAGGAATTGCGAAAGCGGGCCAGCGAGGCCTCGCCTGTCTTACCTAACGGTAAATGTGCTGCTGGCTGCGGAGATAATTTTCAATGGCGATCCATTCCGTCAGGCGTTTATAGAGAAGCAGCATCGCCATCGGGAGCAGGCTGTGGAACTCCTGATGGGCATTGAGTTCCACTAGCGACGTGCCGGGGTTAGTGAACGGCACATTGGCCAGCCGTAACAGATCGAAGTAATCCATGCGCAAAAGCTTAGGAAAACTCTCCTGGGTGATGGTGCACAGACATTCCTGGTAGATCCGGCGCTGCTTCTCTTCGTTATCGTCATTCTCGATCAGGATTAAGAGCGCTTTTTCCAGGCTCTTTTGTGCAGCGATCATTTTTTCCATACAGTTCTCTGACAGCATCAAACGCGTTGATCAAATTTTTTATACAACCCGGTCAGATTGGTCACGGCGAACTTGCGGTAAATATTACGCCGATGATGGCTGACGGTTTTTCCGGTCACATCCAGGTAGCGGGTGATCTCTTTATTCTTTTTCCCCGAAACAATATACGGCAGCAGCATGGTCTCCATGCGGGTGAGCCGCTGTTCTTTTTCAAGATGATGCCAGCGCGCGTTTTTAAAAATCGTGACCGGCTGATCTTCCTGTGCCAGATGGACAAGACAGGCGCGTAATTTAGTTACGGCGCTTTTACAATCGATGGTGTAATCGGCGATGGTATTAATTAAAATATTTTCAATCGTGCTTTCGTAGCACATATCCCGGGTAATAAAAATAAAATAACGTTGTTCATAGCGATTTTTAATATCCAGCAACGTATTTAATACCTTGATATCAGACTCACCATAATCGACAACAATGGCTTTTGTACGGACAAGATCCTCTTTTGTCGCTTTTTTAATGTCATCAAGATACAGCACCCGCTGAAACGATGGCGCCTCCGTCATTAACTGTTCAACCAGCACGGCAAAGCCCTGCTGAAAATATCTACAGGATGTTAATACTATAATCATTGCCTATACCCTTATCATCACTGTGGATTCGTTCATAATCATCGAGAATGTATTAATTTTCAATTGACAGTTTTCCGGGGGATTGTAGGAATATTCTCAGGCCATGAGGGACACTTTGTGCGGTTGCTCACAAATGCGCATATTTGAAGGCATTATTTGCCCGTTATTACAGTGAGATATCCCACCCGATAAGATTTATCCAATCGAAGGAAGATCAATCTGACCTTCGCGTTTATTTTCTTTTGATATGCTGCGAAATGTAACCAAGGATTAAACAGTGTATGCGTTTTTATATTCGTCACTGCGAAATAAAATCATTACGCACTATAGAAGGATTTTTATATGAACAATTCTTTTCGATTGACGCGCCTGGCTGCGAGTATGAGCTTACTTTTTGGCAGCGGCTTAATTTTGTCACCGGCGTTTGCGAATACGTGCACCGCTATGTCGGCAGAAGGCACCTGCGGATTAACGCAGTTTGATATGACGTCCACCATAAAGCCAACGCCTACCGCGTGGTATTTTACTTCGCCAACTCAGGATGCCGCGATTAATAGTGCGGCTAAACCACAAAACATCTATTTTGCCAGCGGCACCTCTTCCAGAACGCCTTCGGATAGCCAACAGCTTCTAGTTAATGGTGCCAATCTGAGCGGCTATTATATCAACGCCAGTAAAGTTGGCTCAGCCACCATTGTCATGGAAAACGGCGCTATGGTGGACGCCATCGAGGCTGGAAGCAGTGATGCCAAAGCACCCGTCCCGATCCAAACCCATACCCATATCATCGTTGATAACTCAACCCTGAACGGTGCTGCTAAGGGGGTGGATTATGATAAGAAAAACACCGCAAATCCGAAGAGTTATTTTGTCGGGAGCGCTATTTATCTGGATGCCGGTGACGCTGGCGATGCCGACATTGATATTCAAAACGGTAGTAAGGTTAAAGGAAAGATCTACGCAGGTGGTGCGGGAACGCACGATATCAGCGTGCAGAATAGCGATATTGAGGCAGGCAGTATCCTGCTCTACAACACCAAGAATAATAACACCATCAGCATTCATGACAGCGATATTGATACCACCAATGCCGTGGCCAAAACGGCCAATGCCATAGAAATTACCAATCTCTCGGCCACACCAGACAAAACGCACGCGATTGTGATCGATGGCGGCAGCCACCTGACAGGTTCGGTGACGATCGCCAGCTCGGGCAGCAATAATACGCTGTCTGTGAGTGATTCCACTATCACCAAAACCACCCAGAAAGACGGTAACGCCATTTACATGACGAATGGCAAAACCACGCAATTGACCGTGGATAACGGCAGCAGCATCGTCGGCCATGCGACCCTTTCCGGCGCGGACAGCATTGCCGTTTCGCTGGAAGATTCCGCCCTTAACGGCAACCTGATCGCCAACAAAGCCGCACAGATTGCCATGAATATCACCCGCTCCGTGCTGACGGGCAACATCGATGCCAGCACAGGCGTGGGCACCGTCGATCTGCATCTGACCGACAGCACCCTCTCCGGGGATGTCAATCTTAACGGCGTCAAAGTGCTCCGCTCCGACATCTGGCTCGATAACACTGAGGTGGCGGGCAACCTGTACGGCAGCGGCGATGCCAGCACCCTGCACCTGGTGAACATGCCGACCTTTGACGGAACAACGTTCAGCAACTTTGGCAAGCTGGATGTCGCGGGCGATCTGGTCCTGACCGATGGCTTTACCGACACCAACGTGGGCAATGCCCTCACCGTTAGCGGCACCACGGTGACCGCCCCCGTAGCGTTGAGCGGCGGCAAGTTAACCTTTGATAACACCAAACTGATCGCCGATACCCTGGCGCTGAGCAGCGGCGCGTCGCTGAATATGGTCAACCACAGCCAGCTGCAAACCCGCTCCGACCAACTGTTCAACCTGGACGCCTCCTCCCTGCTGCCAGAAGGGTATAACGAGACCGGCGCAAGCCTGGGCTTTACCGACAGCACGCTGATCCTGACCGATGACACTTACCATCTGGACTATGTAAAAGCGGTCAATACGCTGATCGGCGCTACGGAAGGCAACAGCCTGGTGATGCTTGGCACGCTGCAAAATGCCGATAACGTGGCAGGTACCGCCAGTGTGATCGATGCCGCCATGACCCAGGCGGTGCTGGCGAATACCCTGGTCACCGCCAACAAAAACCAGCTCAGCATCGGCGAGAAAGATGCCATCACTGATGAAGCGATATTCGTACGTAACGGCTTTGGCGCGGCGCAGCTGCGGTTTGAGGGTGAAGGCCAGCCGTCAGTGGATATTGCTGGCGGTCAGGTTCTGACCCTGACCGGGGCCGCAGGCGCGTTGATCGACGTGGCTGGCGCACCCGATACGCCTGTTACAGTGGCGGTCAATAACGGGACACTGAACTTAGGCACTCAGGCCATGCAGGATGTGACCGGCCATCTCACCGGCACCGTTACCGTGGCGCCTGAAGGTACGCTGAACATTGTGGCAGGCGATCATACCCTGGTCTCCGGCGGCTCCGCTGCCGCGGTAGTCAGTAGCGGCCAGGTCAGGGTTGGACAGCAAGCCACCCTGCACGCCGACATGGCGCTGCAGGATAGCGCCCAACTGGCGGTTAACGGCTCCCTGCTGGCCGGGCAACTTTCGGCCAGCCAGGATGCGCAGATCACCGTCGGGGATGCCGCCGCTGCGGGCACGCTGGTGGCAGAACGTTTAGATCTGCAGGGTGCCCGGATGTTTATCGACCCGGCCTGGACGGCGGGCGGTACGCTGGCTAATGCCTCCCGCGTGGCAAGCGGTGGCAATGAGATCAACGGTCGCGTGACCGTAGGTCAGAACGCCCTGCTGGTACTGGGTGATACCTCCACCGCAGCGGCAGAAGCCCGTTTCGCTGACAGTGGCTTAACCTGGGGTGAGAACGCCATCACCGCGGCGGTCTCTGTTCATGCCCCGCAATTCCTTAACGCCTCTCAGGGCGGATTGCGGGTTGACGGCTCTCTGACCGGCAGCTCCGCCGACCGTGACGCCACCTTTAATACCCTGGACTTTGCCGACCACTCGCTGTTGATGGTCAACACACAGGAGATGACTAACGGCCAGGCCGCGCTGAATGCGACCGGGGCCAGCCTGAACGTGGCAAACAACGCCGCACTTTACGTCGCGGATGCGAAGGCCAACCAGACCTACGCACTTGCCAGAGGCTTTAGCGACGTCAACATCACCGGTAACGGCTGGCAGAATGAGAACCTGGTGCTGAACAAACTGCTGACGGCGACAACCCAGGCGCGTGACGGCGAAGTGCTGGTCACCACCCAGGCGCGCGCGGCGCAGGACGTTCTGCCGGGCGTGGTCACCTCCCATGCGCTGGATCAGCTTATCGCCAGCGGAGAGAACTCACGCTCAGCCAGCCAGGCGGGGGCGCGCTATCTGTCGGTCGCCATCGATACGCCACAGGCCAGCGTGGATGAGGTAGTGAGAACCGTCAACAGCGCGGCGCAAATCGCCAGCGCAGGCGGCGTGCAGCACAATACCTGGGCGGCGGGCAACGCGGCGGTGGATGCCGTACTGGAGCGTAACTCTATCGCCAACGCGGCCCTGCAATCGGCTGACACCGACGCCAGCGTCTGGGTGCACACGCTGTACGGCAACCCGCGCAGCAGCGACCTGAGTGCGGGGAATCTTAACTACGGGCAGAACAGCAAATTCTACGGCCTGATGATGGGGGGAGATAAAGCCTGGCAGACCGACCACGGCACCCTGCGCAGCGGCGCGGCGTTCCATGCCGGTAATGGCGACAGCGATTCACGCGGTGACGTTAACGCCACCCACAATGATTTCAGCTTCTGGGGCGTGACCCTGTACCAGAACTGGAATCAGGATCGCTGGAACCTGACGGGCGACGTCAGCCTGACCCAGACCAGCAACGATGTTTATCAGAAACAGCCGGGCTGGATGGAAGCGGGCAATAAGCTGAAGGCCAACGTGGACGGGATGCTGTTCAGCGCGGGCGTACGGGGCGAGTACCTGATCGAAACCGCCGTGCTGGATATCATTCCTCATGCGGGCGTGCGCTATAACCAGCTCACCACCGAGTCCTTTGATACCAAAAACGGTCAGGATGAACCTGTGTTCCATACCGATAAAGGCACGCAGACACTCTGGCAGTTCCCGGTAGGGGTGAAAGTGGCGAAAACCTTCGCCCTGGATTCCGGCTGGAAGATGAGCACCCAGGCCGATGCTGGCGTGGTGGCTGTCACCGGCGACCGGGAGAGTCAGAATACCCTGCACACCGTGGGCATCCGCGGCAGCGATACTGTACGCGCAGAGATCATGGACGACACCGCCTTTAACGGCCAACTGGGGGTTAAAATGCAGAAAGGCAATATGACCTTTGGCGTGGGCTATAACGTTAATGCCTCTCATCACGACACCGATCAGACAATGAGCGCCACCTGGTCACTTAACTTCTAAAACAAATAAGCCGCATACGCTGTATGCGGCTTTCTTTCTGGCAGGACGGTAATTAATTTATCACGCCCTGCGAATGACGTTCGGTTCCGTTTTTCCCTTCATAAAATAATAAACGGAGGTTTCCTCAGCGGCTAAAGTGCTGGCAAATGGCACGCCTGCCGGACGCAGTCACCACCACGTCGCGGAACCCCGCCACCCGCTGGATCCAGCCTTTGGTATCCATATGCACCAGCAGCGCCGCACCTGCCTCACCGCCCAGATGAAACCGCCGCTCGCTCCAGTCCAGACAGGCGCAGCAGGCTTTTCGTCGGGTCCTGGCATTCAACACGATGCCCAGAGACAGGAACGCCTCGCGCCCGCTCAGGGTGAGGGCCGACCCATCTGCCACCAGCCAGCCCTCCGCCTGCATAAAGTCATATATCTGTACCGCGACCGTACCCGCCAGATGGTCATAGCAGGTGCGGGCGTGGCGCATCGATTCCGGTGCCGTCGTCTCCGGCGGGGTGATGCGCCCCCAGGACATCCCCATCATCTGCTCAACCAGCTCCGCAACCTCATGCCCTGCCAGCCGATAGTAGCGATGCCTGCCCTGAGACAGGCAGGTGATCAGCCGCCCCTCCATCAGCCGGGTAAGATGCCCGCTGGCGGTAGAGGGCGCCACATCCGCCACGGCGCTGAGTTCTGTGGCGGTCCACGCCCGGCCGTCCATCATGGCGCAGAGCATTTTCACCCGGGAAGGATCGGCCATCGTTGCGGCGACCGCGGCAACGGCCAGCTCCAGCGCGGTGCTGTTATCAGGAGGTAAACGGGTCTTTAGCATAGGCTGCCCACGGCTCAGTGATCTCTGCCGCCAGCTTATCATTATCCGTCAGCAGAATAAGGTGGTTCGCATGATCGCTGTATTGGGTCAGGATGGACACCCCCTGCGCAGCCAGCGCGGCAGCAATCTCCCCCAGCTCGCCGGGACGTTCCTGTTTCAGCTTACGGATAAGCGGTTTACGCACCGCCAGCACGTTAAACCCGCCATCCAGCAACACGGCCCGGGCTTTATCGCCCTCCTCCACCAGAAAATGCGCCTCCACGCCAAAGACGCCGCCGCCCTCCAGCCCCACGCCATGCTGCCCCAGCAGCTGACCAAAGCGCGCCAGCTCGCCGGGCGTAGGGTTGAACATCACATGAACGTCATACATGGGCCTCTCCTCCGGTTTCTGAAGCGTATTCCCGCACCACCTGCGCGACCCGAATACGGTAGCAGGCAAATATCGACGCCCGCCCTTCGGCCTGCGCGGCCTGGTGAAACACGTTTTGCTTCCAGCGCTGAACTGCCTCCTCATCCCGCCACCACGAGAGGGAGAGGATTTTGCCCTCGGTGGTCAGGCTCTGAAAACGTTCGATATCGATAAAGCCGTCGATGTCCGCCAGCAGCGGTTTTAGCTCAGCGGCCAGTTGCAGATAACGCGCCTGATGCGCAGGCTGCGCTTTGGCTTCAAACAGGACTGCAATCATGAGGATCTCTCCGTTGTGAGGTTACGGAGAGCATGAAGGAAACAAAAACGTGATGCTTCGGTGAGGAGCGAAATATGGGGTGACGTTTGAACGGCTTGCCCGGCAGTACGCCGGGCGGTTTTAGCCAAGGAGCGACTTCGGCTCCATAAACGCCCTTATCCCCCACGCGCCCATCTCGCGCCCGACGCCGGAGTGTTTGAACCCACCAAAAGGGGCTTGTGGCTCATGGGCGAGGGTGTTGACCAGCACGCGGCCAGACTGGATCTGCTGCGCCACCCGCCGGGCGCGTTCCGCGTCACCGCCCAGCACCAGCGCACTCAGGCCGTAATCGGTGTCGTTGGCAATGGCGATGGCCTCTGCCTCGTCGCGGTAGGGGATCACGCACAGTACCGGACCAAAAATCTCTTCCCGGGCGATCGCCATCTGGTTATGCACATCGGTAAACAGCGTCGGACGGACAAACCAGCCGTCCCGGGTTCCCTCTGGCCGGCCTTCGCCCCCCGCCAGCAGACGAGCCCCCTCCTCCTGCCCTTTGCGGATATAGCCCTGCACCCGCTGCCACTGTTTTTCGCTCACCATCGGGCCAACCTCGGTGGTGCTGTCACGCGGATCGCCGGATTTCACCGCCGCGATGGCCCGGGCCAGCGCCTGCTCCATTTCAGCCTGACGCGACTGCGGCACCAGGATGCGCGTACCGGCCACGCACGCCTGCCCGCTGTTCATCAACCCGGCCTGCACCGCCAGCGAAACGGCCTGGTCGAGATCGGCATCGTCAAGAATGAGGGTCGGGGATTTACCGCCCAGCTCCAGGGTGACGCGGGTAAAGTTCTCCGCGGCGTTGCGCAGGATCGCTTTGCCGGTCTGCGTGGAACCGGTAAAGGATATTTTGGCCACGTCAGGGTGACGGCTGATGGTCTCGCCTACCCTGTCGCCGCGCCCGGTGACGATATTAAACACCCCCGGCGGCAGGTCTGCGGCATGCAAAGCCTCGGTCACAATCTGCGTCTGCAAAGCGCTCATCTCGCTGGGCTTGATCACCGCAGTGCAGCCTGCCGCCAGCGCTGCCGCCAGTTTGCCGCAGATAAAACCCGCGTCGCTGTTCCATGGGGTAATAAGTCCGGCGACACCCAGCGGGGTCATCTCGACCCTGGCCGCACCGGCGACGGCGGTAAATTCAAAGGTCTCCAGCGCCGCGATGGCCTGGGCAATCACCTCCGCCGGATAGCTTGCCATCCACGCCGAGCGCGACGCGGGCGCGCCGTACTCCTCAATCACTGCCTCCAGCAGATCGTCATGACGGGCCGCCACCGCAGCCTGCATCCGTCGCAGGGCAGCGATACGCTCCTGCTTCGTGGTTCTGGCCCACGCCGGAAACGCCGCTTTGGCGGCAGCAATGGCGCGCTCTGCATCGACTTCATCAGCAAGACGCACCTGTCCTGTCACCCGGGCCGTCGCCGGGTTATAGAGATCAAAACGCTCGGTGCCGTGTGGGGTGACAAATTCACCGTTGATAGAGATCTGTTCGATATAGTGCATAAAAACCTCCTCAGGCTGGATGAACCCAGTCTGGCATACCTTCTCCGTTGCGATAATCCACGCTATGCTGCAAAGGTTGTTTCGATTTTCAGGATAATCTATGCACCGTTCAGGACTGACCGAGCTGGAAGTGGTGATGGCCGTGGTACGTCGCGGCAGCTTTCGCGCCGCCGCCCAGGAGCTGGGGATGTCGGCCACCGCCGTGAGCAACGCCGTTGCCGGGCTGGAAAGCCGTCTGCAAACCCGCCTGTTTAACCGCACCACTCGCAGCGTGGGGCTTACCGACGCCGGGCAACGCTATGTGGCGCGGATCGGCCCGGCGTTGCAGGAAATCCGTCAGGCCGATGAAGAGATCCACAGCGATACCGATGAGCCTGCTGGCACCCTGCGCCTGAACGTTCCCAACAATGTCGGCACCCTGTTCCTGGATGCGCTGCTGATCGACTACATGATCCGCTACCCGAAAATGCGCGTCGAAGCGGTAAGCGAAGCGCGGATGATCGATATCGTGGCAGAGGGTTACGACGCGGGCGTTCGCCTGGCGGAATCCGTCCCGCAGGACATGATCGCCGTGCCGCTGACCCCCGATATTCGCCAGGTCGTCACCGCCACGCCGGACTATTTTGCCCGTTACGGCATACCGCAAACCCCGGACGATCTGCTGCATCACCAGGGGATCGGCATGCGGATGGCCCACGGCGGGATCTATCGCTGGGAGCTGGCGCGACGTGGGGAGCAGGTAGCCCTGGCGGTGCCGCCGCGCTTTGCCACCTCGGATCTGTTCGCCTCGATCCGGGCGGTGAAAGCGGGTCTGGGGGTTGGATTTTTACCGGAACTCTATATTCAGCAGGAGCTGCAAAGCGGGGAGCTGGTGAGCGTACTGGAGGAGTGGTCGCAGCCCTTTGCCGGGCTGCGCCTCTACTATCCCGGGCATCGCCACGTCCCGCCGGGGTTACGGGCGCTGGTGGCGATGATCCGCGAGCGCGGTCTTATTCGAGATTAGCTTTGTTCAGGCCGTAGGCGCTATCCAGCGAGCCGGGTGCCATGCGGGAGGTGATCCCCAGACGGTTCCAGGCGTTGATCGCCACGATCGCAAAGTTCAGCTCGGAGATCTCAATGTCCGAATAGTGTTCCGCCACGCTGCGGTAGAGCACGTCGCTGACGCCGTGCGGCCCGATCTGGGTCAGCGCTTCGGTGAAGGCCAGCGCCGCTTTTTCACGGGCGCTGAACAGCGGTGACTCACGCCATGCGGCCAGATGGTACAGGCGCAGCTCGCGTTCCCCGGCAATTTTGGCCTCTTTCGAATGCATATCCAGACAGAAGGTGCAGCCGTTGAGCTGGGAGACACGGATGTCGATCAGGTGCTTGAGCGCCGGGTCGATGGAGGTCTGGCCCACCGCCATGCTCAGGTCGGACAGCGCTTTAGCGAGGGCAGGTGTGGCTTTATGGTGGTTAACGCGAGTGCTCATTGTCTTTCCTCTTTATATGCGGCATATGAAATGCGATGGGGCAAATTTACGTCGTTCATGACATAGTAAAAAGATACAAAAAGCGCGAAACGAGGTAGGACATGAAGCCGGGCTATCACCAGATTTATACCCGCTACCGGGACAACATTACCCGCGGCATCCTCAAGCCCGGCGACAAGGTGCCCGCCATCCGCGTGCTGGCGGAAGAGTTGAAGGTGGCGCGCAAAACGGTGGAAACCGCCTATGCCATTCTCACCGGCGAAGGCTATCTGGTGAGCCAGGGCGCGCGCGGCACGCGGGTGAACCCGGATTTGACCCTCCCCGTCTCGCCACCGCCCCCTGCCGACCCGCTGACCGGTGCATTGCCTGAATCGCTGGTCAGCCAGCGGGAACGTAGCGGTTTTTTGCGCCCTGGCATACCGGCGCTGGACAGTTTCCCGTACAAGAAATGGCTGCTGCTGGCGGGCCAGGCGGTGCGCGCCATGCGCCAGGAGGAGATGCTCAGTCCGCCGGTGATGGGCTGGACACCCCTGCGTCAGGCTATCGCCAGCTACCTCAATATTTCCCGCGGGTTGTCCTGCACCCCGGATCAGGTGCTGATCACCAGCGGCTACAGCGGCAGCCTGCGGCTGATCCTCGATACCCTTGCCAGCCGCAACGATAAGGTGGTGTTTGAAGATCCGGGCTATTTTATGGGTCAGCAGCTGCTCCGGCGTATCGTTCCGCGCCTGCACACCGTGCCGGTGGATCGTTCAGGCATGGACACCGACTATCTGTTGCACCACCACCCCGACGCCCGTTTCGTTATCGTCACCCCCTCACACCAAAGCCCACTGGCGGTGACGCTGTCGTTACCCCGCAGGCAGCAGCTGCTCGACTGGGCCGGGCAGAATGACGCCTGGATCATCGAGGATGATTACGACGGCGAATTTCACTACACCCGCAAGGTGCTGCCGTCGCTGAAAAGCCTCGATCTTCAGGATCGGGTGATCTACATGGGCACCTTCAGCAAAACCGTGATGCCGTCGCTGCGTCTCGGCTACGTGGTGATGCCCGCCAGCACGGTGTCGGCCTTTAACGATACCGCCGATCTGCTCGCCAGCGGCCAGCCGGTGCTGACGCAAAAGATCCTCACCGCCTTCATCAACGACGGCCACTTCTTCCGCCATCTGAAAAAGATGCGCGCCCTTTACCAGCAGCGGCGCGACTGGATGATCGCCGCCCTGCATGAGGTCTACGGAGAGCGGTTCTTCACTGAGCAGAACGACGGCGGGATGCATATTGTGGCGTTTTTAACCAAAGGCAGCTGCGACCGGGAGATTGCCCACTGCTGGCAACAGCAGCAGTTGCAGGTGAATGCCCTGTCGGCGTGGTACAGCGGGTCGGGCAAACGCTACGGGCTGGTGATGGGGTATAACAACGTGCGCAGCTACGACGAGGCCGTTGCGCTGCTTATGCGGCCAAAAAGCCAAACCTGCGATCTCCTGAAATAGCAACCCCCTGATTTTGCACCACAAAAAGCCGTTTTCAGACAATCATTAAGGTATGAATTACCGTCACGGTCTTTATAATCGACGCGCTAAATTACATGTTTAAGGACAAAAAAATGAAATCACTTCTGGGATTCGATTATCTGTTAACACCGCGCGTACTGGTCTTCTTCTACTGGATCGTGATGCTGTTTATTCTGCTCGGCGGCATCTACTCCATGTTTACCGAGCATCTTATTGCCGGCTTTTTCGGCATGCTGTGCAGCCTGATCGGCACCCGCGTGATGTTCGAGCTGATCATGGTGGCGTTTAAAAATAACGAATATCTGCGCCGTATTGCCGAGAACACCGGGAAATCCACCGTAGAGTAACGCCACAGCACACTCTGTAGGCCCGGTAGCGTAGCGCCACCGGGCAATCCCCTACATATCAAATCGTGACAGCCCGACATCCTTCAGCTGCTCATCGCTCATCTGGCGTAAAATGCGGCGCGTGCGGTTGATGCGATACCATCTTTTCACTGCCCGCCCCATCCAGATAAACACCGCAAACGGCCTTTTTGCCCGGTTTTCATAAAATTCCATGATGCGCTCCTCACCTTGTCAGTGGGGTTATCATCATGGAGATCGGGGTGGACAATACAGATTCAAAAACAACTTTTGTTTAACATACAGATCCGCTAAAACAGTATCTGAATGCCGTTTTTTGCGGCAATCTGTACTGGTTTTTAGATCTGTATGGCGACAACCAAGGATACAGCATGACGCGTTACCAACATCTGGCCAATCTACTGGCACAACGCATTGAACAAGGGCTGTATCGCAGTGGGGAGCGTTTGCCTTCAGTGCGCGCCCTGAGCCAGGAGCATGGCGTTAGCATCAGCACCATACAGCAGGCCTATCAGATCCTCGAAAACCTCCAGCTGATCACCCCCCAGCCGCGCTCCGGCTATTTTGTCTCTTCACGCAAAGCGCAGCCGCCCGTTCCGGCGATGACCCGCCCGGTCCAGCGTCCGGTAGAGGTGACCCAGTGGGATGAGGTGATGATGCTCCTCGATGCCCGCGCCGATAAAGAAATGATCTCTTTTGGCGGCGGTTCGCCGGATCTGAACCAGCCGAGCCTGAAACCCTTGTGGCGCGAGATGAGCCGCATCGCCCAGCACCATCCCGGGGAAATGCTGAGCTACGACGTGCTGGAAGGGCGACAGGAGCTGCGCGAGCAGATCGCCCGCCTGATGCTGGACGGCGGCTCGACGGTAGCGGCGAACGAGATTGTGATCACCAACGGCTGTCACGGGGCGCTGTCGCTGGCGCTGCTGTCGGTATGCCAGCCGGGGGATATTGTGGCGGTGGAGTCGCCGTCGTTCCACGGCACCATGCAGATGCTGCGCGGGTTTAATATCAAGGCGATTGAGATCCCCACCGATCCGCAGACCGGGATCAGCATCGAAGCGCTGGAGCTGGCCCTGGAGCAGTGGCCGATTAAAGCGGTGATCCTGGTGCCCAATTGCAATAACCCGCTCGGGTTTATCATGCCGGAGGCGCGTAAACGTCAGGTGCTGGCCCTGGCCCAGCGCCACGATATTGTCATCGTCGAGGATGATATTTATGGCGAGCTGGCGGCGGACTACCCGCGCCCGCGCACCATCCACTCGTTTGATATCGACGGTCGTGTGCTGCTGTGCAGCTCCTTCACCAAAACCGTGGCCCCCGGGCTGCGCGTCGGCTGGATTGTGCCGGGCCGTTATTACGACCGGGTGATGCACATGAAATATGCCGCGGGTGGGTTTAACGTGCCGGGGACGCAGATGGCGGTCGCCGCGTTTATTCGGGATGGTCATTACCATCGCCACGTGCGCCGTATGCGCCAGATTTATCAGCAAAATATGGAGCGCTACACGTGCTGGGTGCGGCAGTATTTTCCGGCAGAGATCTGCGTTACGCGCCCGCAGGGCAGTTTTTTGCTATGGGTAGAGCTACCGGAGAAGGTGGACATGGTATGCGTCAGCAAGCAGCTGAGTCGCCTGAAGATCCAGGCTGCGGCGGGATCGCTGTTTTCGGCCTCAGGGAAGTATCGCAACTGTCTGCGGATTAACGTGGCTTTGCCGCCGAACGAGAAGAACCGCGAGGCGTTAAAGAAGATGGGCGAGGCGATTCATATTGCGATGGAGGCGTAGTGCGGCGAAGTACGGTGTAGTGCGGTATCGTGCGGCCTGATGCCCTCTCCCACAGGGAGAGGGAAAAACCCAGGCCCGGTCAGCGTCGCGCCACCGGGCAATGTCAGCTTAAAACTTCCAGGACACGCTGCCGACGATGCTGCGCTCAGCACCAAAGTAGCAGTATGAGAGCGAGTTACAGGCCGCCACGTAGCTTTCGTCCGTCAGGTTGTTGACGTTCAGTTGCGCGCTTACCCCTGTCAGCCCGACCTTCGACAGATCATAGCCTACCGCCAGATCCACCAGCGTGTACGACGGCAGCGTATGGGTGTTCATGCGGTCGCTGGTCACGCCATTGACGTAACGTACGCCCGATCCCACCGTCAGACCATCAAGCGGCCCGGTTTTGACGTCATAGCTGAGCCAGCCGCTGGCCATATTGCGCGGCGCATAGACCGCACGCTTGCCCTCTTCCTCCGGGCTGCTCTTCTTGTAGCGGATGTCGGTATAGGTATAGGCCGCCTGCAGACGCAGGTTGTCGGTCAGTTGCCCCACCGCTTCCAGCTCGACCCCTTCAGACTCGATCTCCCCGATAGAGCGGTACGGATCGGTCGGCTCCTCTTTGGTGGCGATATTTTTCTGGTTGATGCGGAACACCGAGGCGCTGAACTGGCTGTTCATCCCCTCCGGCTCAAACTTCACGCCCGCTTCCCACTGCTTGCCTTTCATTGGATCCAGCAGATCGCCGTTGGCATCGGCAAAGCTGGTCGGGGTAAAGGCGGTGGAGTAGCTGATGTACGGCGCGATACCGTTATCAAACAGGTATAACAGCGCCGCACGGCTGCTGAAGTTGTTCTTGTCCAGATCGCTGCGGGTATCGTTCAGCTTGTCGATGTTCGAGACCTTCACCTGATCGTAGCGACCGCCCAGGGTCAGACGCCAGCGATCCAGCGAGAGCTGATCCTGCAGGTAGTAGCCCGTCTGGCGCAGCTTGTGCTTCTCCTGGCTGTACATGGTGATGTAATCCGGCTTCGCGCCGTACACCGGGTGGAAGGCGTCGATAGGCGGGAAGCCGCCGTAGTAGCCGGTGGTGTCGTTGCTGCGATCCTGATAATCGAGGCCGATCAGCACCCGGTGGTTCACTGCCCAGGTATCGAAGCTGCCGTCGATCTGGTTATCCAGGGTGATGGCATCCATCTTCTCGTCCGAGCCGGAATACCCGCGGTTAAGCTCGGTTTCGTTCAGCCAGCCAGCGGCATAGACCTGATTCAGCTCCACTTTGGTATGCAGATAGCGCAGCTTCTGGCGCACGGACCAGCCGCTGTCAAACATATGCTCAATGTTGTAGCCGACCATGTTCTCGCGACGATCGTACTTATCGTAATCGTCCTCGCCTTCAAAGAAGGTATTGGAGATCATTTTGCCGTCGTGTGGCACCACGGTGCCGTCGTATGGCAGGCCGGAGTGACTACCGCCCTCGGGATCGCGGTGCAGATAGGCCATCAGATCCAGACGGGTGTTATCGGTGATGCGCCAGGTGAGGCTCGGCATCAGCGCGTAACGCTCTTCCTTCAGCGGATCAAACTGGGAGTCGGCATAGCGGGTCATACCGCTCAGACGCGCCGCCACCCGGTCGTTGTCGTCCAGCGCACCGGTAACATCAAACATCGCCCCGCGCTGATCGTTATTCCCGGCGAACAGCTTGATCTCGCCGCCCGGATCGAACGACGGTTTACGCGAGGTGAGCGCCACAATCCCGCCCGGTGAGGAACGGCCATACAGCACCGACGCCGGGCCGCGCACCACTTCGATATTCTCCAGGAACCACGGGTCAACCACCAATGAGCTGTGAGAGTTGGTGTCCCCCATCATCTTCAGCCCGTCGAGATAGACGTTATCCAGACTGCCGTCCGAGAAGCCGCGCAGCACAATGTAGTCAAAGCGGTTTGAAGCGCCGATCTGGTTGCTATAAACCCCTGGCGTGTAGCTCACCGCCTGACGCACGCTGGTGGCGCCCTGCTCTTCGAACTGCTCGCGGGTGACGATAGACACCGCCTGCGGGGTCTCGATATCCGGGGTCGCCAGCTTGGTGGCGCCACTCTGCATCTGCGAGGTCACCACCACGGTTTCGGTTTTCGGCGTCTCCTGCGCCATCAGGGGGAGTGCGACGCTCCCGGTAACCCATCCCACCAGCAGTGCCAGCCGCGTTTTAGCGAACATGAAAATCTCCAAAGGCATTTCTAATTGTTAATAAGAATTATTACCTTTTTCATTTCGAAGATAGCTATGCGCGCCGCCAGAGTACGTATGCGCAATGCCAAACCGCACAAAAGGCGTTGGCGAATGGGGAAAAGCGGATTAACGGTCGCTGCGCACCGCGCCGGGACAGACGCCGTAGCGACGACGAAAGGCGGTGGCAAAGTTAGTGGCATGCTGATAGCCCGACATCCACGCCGCCTGCTGCACGCTGTGGCCTTCCAGCAGATAGCGGCGCGCCAGACTAAGACGGCAGTCGCGCAGATAGTCGAACACCGTACAGCCGTAGGCCTGGCGGAACTTGCTGCGCAGGCTGCTGGGGCTCATCGCCGCCCGGGCGGCCAGCTGAGCGAGGGTGTAGTCCTGCTCCGGGGACTGTGCCAGCAGATGACGGATCTGTTCCAGGCGGGCGTGCTCGCCGCCGGTGGTGCCAGGCAGCGCCGTGCCCTGCTGCTCCCGCAGGTGCAGACCATGGCCCAGCAGCTGATACATCACCCCTTCCAGTAACAGTTGGCGCGACAGGCTGCTGCGCTCGCGCTGCCGGGCATGCTGAATACCGGCCAGCACAAAATCCGGCACCTGCCAGACAAAGGTGGGCGCATTAAGCTTCTCCCACTGCTCCAGCAGCGAGGCGAGCAGGCTTTCACGGCGGGCATCGTCGGGGTAAACGCCAAAGGAGAGGGTTTTCAGGGCGATATCGGCATCATGACGGGCAGACATGGCCTGCTGTTCGCTGAGCCTGGCGCTAAACGCCATGCCGGGTCGCACCGAGTAGACTTCGCCGCTGAGGGTCAGGGTTACGCAGCCTTCCAGCACCACCAGTACATACAGGGGGCTGCTGTGGCGGGAGGTCGTTTCATAGGGTTGCAGCACGCGCACGTCGGAATGGGTTAACGAGATGCCGGACGGCAGGATCATCTCTTCGACATCGCCGTGCAGAACGGGGCTGGTGTTGGCACTGGTATCCGTCAGCAGAGGGAAGCGATAGTCGATACCGTAGCGCTCGCCAAACACCTTAAAATCTGCCACGGAAAAGGTTTTTTTCGTTGCAGCGGTGGGATTATGGAGCGTTGTGTTGGACATACCTGCGCCTGGAGGAAGCTATTAAAAATAAAACAGTATCACTCCTTTAACGCAGCGGCAATGCGGCTATATTCCGCTTCGCTTAAAACGTATTTAAACGCTGGTATAACACCAGCGTTTAAATATTATTTTATGGCAATGCTGTTAATCACGCCTCTTGCCAGGCGGCAAAGGTTTCTTCGTGATTTTTATTCAGCACGACTTTATTGCCGTCAATTTTATCGACCCACTCCAGCGGAATATAATGGTGTTTGCCGCCAGACTCGGAATCGTTTTTTGCCAGCTTAATACGCTCGCCGTCAAGATGGTCAACTGTACCGACGTGGTGACCGCAGCTTGCAACAACCGGAGCATGTTCCTTGATTTCACTCTTGTTTACCATAATTAATTCTCCTCATCAGGTTTCTACGGGTTGTGTCACGAAACTAACTGTAGACCATAAATAATTTATTTACCGCCTCATTAGCATTTCGAAACATATTTCCCGGCACGTTTAAAGAACAAGCGAAATATATAAGAATGCGCCTATAAATATTCCAGCAACGTTATTATGCGGCATAATTACTGTCACGCACTCAACATGGAGGCATATATGGTAGAAGCCAATCGTACCGAAATATCCCTGGCTCTTGGTGAAGCGGTTTTAGACGTTGTACAAAAAGGCCAGGAAGTGTCGAGAGAGAATCTTGCCCGGGCCATGAAAACGAAAGCCGAGCGAGAAAACGATGATGACCGCCTGCTTGATTACTGGAAGGCCTGTCATATCCTCGCGGCTTAGCGATAGCGGCGTGGGGCCTGCGCCCCGCGCCGTCTTAACGATTACTCGTCAAAGAACCAGTAACCCTGGTTAATCAGCCCGGTCAGCTCTTCCACAAACGCCGGATTTTGCAGCGCAGCGCCCAGCTCAGCCTGGCCCAGCTCGGTATAGCGGCACAGCGCATCTGCCGCCGTTGCGTCTACCGTCTCCAGCTTCTCGCTGTTGATGAAGAAGCTGCCGCCGATATTCAGCACCCGCAGTCCGCTCAGGCGAGTTAAGGTTTCGCCGCCCAGCAGTGCGTCGAGCACCTCTTCCGTGGTGTATTCCGGCTCAGCAGGGGCGATATCCAGCTCGTGACGTGGGGTAGAGATAAAGCTGCCAAACCAGTCTCTGAAGTCGTCCGGCTGGCTGATCATCGCGATCATCATCTGACGCAGGCGTTCAAGTTCGTACTCTTCCACCCGGCCCGGATGCTCGCGACAGGTCAGATCGGGATCGCTGTAGTGCTCGCCGCCCAGATCGTTTTCCAGGGCGTAATCGGCAAAGCTGCTGATCAAATCCCGGCCGTTCGGGCCACGGAAGCCCACCGAATAGTTAAGTGCCGTCTCGTGGGTGAAGCCGTCATGCGGGAATCCAGGTGGGATGTAGAGGATATCCCCCGGGGCCAGATCTTCGTCGATGATGGGCTCAAAGGGATCGACATGCAGCAGCGCCGGATGTGGACAGAACTGACGCATCGGCAGCTTGTCCCCTACGCGCCAGCGGCGGCTGCCCATCCCCTGAATGATAAACACATCGTACTGGTCGATATGCGGCCCCACGCCGCCGCCCGGGACAGAGAAGGAGATCATCAGGTCATCGAGACGCCAGTCCGGCAGCACCCGGAACGGACGTACCAGCTCCGCAGCCGGGGCGTGCCAGTGGTTGACCGCCTGCGCCAGCAGCGACCAGCCGGTATCGCCTAAGCCGTCGAAGTGCTCGAACGGGCCGTTGCTGGCATGCCATTTACCCTCTTTATGGCTGACCAGGCGACTGTCCACTTCCGGCTCCATCGCCAGCCCCGCCAGCTCATCCGGGCTGATAGGATCGATAAAGTTGGGCAGGGCGTTCTTTAAAACGACAGGTTTCTTTTGCCAGTATTTTTCTAAAAATTCCGGCCAGTTCAGGTTGAGTTGATACGCCATGGTGAGCACCAGTGAAAAGATAAACGGGCCTGATTATAGGAAGGGGCCGGGGCTGGCTGCTTTGTCATGGGTCAAGCGGGGGTGAAATCTGTCTCATTCAGCCTTTCGCATTACACAGACTGACAGTTTCACGCTTTATCGTGAGCGCGAGATAGAGAGCGACTTATATCGTTAATGACAAAGAGTGTGCCGTCATGAGAGCTACCATGAGCCAGTTTACCGAATATCCCGTTACCGCCCAGGTAAAGACCCTGATGGAAGTCTATACGCGTAAAGAGCACCCGTCGGTGTTCTCGCCTGTGGCCAGTGAGCTGCCTGCGGGGAGCCGTATCCGCGTGCAGGCGGCGGTAGTTGGCGACGCGGTGCAGGGCAATCCGCACTGGTACAGGATTGATGAGGACACCTTTATCTGGTCCGGCGCCTGTACCCGTATCGACCCCTGCCCCGCGTTTCCGCCCTACACCAAAGTTAACTGGACAGCGGTGGTGTTTGAGGTACGTTAGGCACTCACCACACGCACATCCTGCGCCGCTAAGGCCGCCATCGCCTCATTATCCAGGCTCGCCTCCACCACCAGCACGTCGATATCACGGCTTTTCGCCACCACAAAGCGTGCCACGCCGGGAATTTTATCGGTGGTGAGCGCTACAATGGTCTGGCTGCTCTGGGCGATCACGGCTTTTTTAAACTCGCAGTCGGCAAAGTCGAACCCGGTCAGTCCCATTCCTGGATCCATCGCGCAGCCGCCGATAAACGCCTGATCGAAAATAATCCCCTGGATCTGGTTGGCCGCTGTGGCCCCCACCGCACCGCCGGAGGTACGCTGGATCTGGCCGCCAGTGATGATCACCTCGCATAAGGGGTGATGCAGCAGTTCCGCGGCAATGGCCGGGGAGTTAGTTACCACAGTGATCGCCAGATCCGGCGGCAGGGCCTTCGCCAGCGCGAGGTTGGTGGTGCCGGTGTCAATAAAAATGCAGCTTCCTGCTTTGATCAGGGTTGCCGCTTTCTGCGCGATCGTGGCTTTTTTTGCGTGATTTTTTTGCTCACGGCTGTGAAAGTTTCCGGCATCTGCCAGCTGCAGCACTGCCCCGCCATAGACCTTCTTACAGATCCCCTCTTTACTAAGCTCCTGTAAATCACGGCGAATGGTATGTTCCGATACCTGCATCCGGGTCGCCAGTTCGGCGCAGACCACTCGGCCATTTTCCTGCAGGATCTGGCGGATCAGATCTTGTCGTTGTTCCGGGAAAGCTGCATAATCGAGCATAAATTATCTTCTCTGGATTTGAATCGAGCAACAATGCGCATAATGTTGCATGTCGGCGCGCTCTGTCAATCCACCAGGCCCGAAACCGGAGCGTCACGATGAAATACTATGATGATTACCGTCAGCAGGTGCCCGCCACCCACCCTTATGACGGCTTCCTGTTTAAGCCTGAGACTGCAAATTCGCGCCCGGGGAAGAAGGTGCAACACAAAACACCCGCCCCTCCCATACTGAAACCTTATAAGGATATAAAATGACCCATCAGACCACCGGAGCCGTCCATCGGCTTGCCACTCGGATCGTCTTTTTTATTGCCGGATACGTGACCGCCACCTGGGCGGTGCTGGTGCCCTACGCCAAAGCCAATACCGGCGTTAACGAGGCCACGCTTGGCTCGCTGCTGCTCTGTCTGGGGATGGGGGCATTGATTGCGATGCCGCTCACCGGGATGCTGACCAGCCGCTACGGTTGCCGTCGGGTGATCGTCACGGCACTGGCGATTGTCATGCTCACCACGCCGCTACTGGCCATCATCCCTGATCCGCGCCTGCTGGCCGCCGCGCTGCTGCTGTTCGGCGTGGGCGTAGGGGTGACGGACTGCGCCATGAACATTCAGGCGATCATCGTCGAGCGCGACTCCCCTCAGCCGGTAATGTCCGGTTTTCACGGCATGTACAGCGTCGGCGGCATCGCGGGGGCCGGGGCGATGACCCTGCTACTGACCCTGGGTGCCAGCGCCGTTGTCGCCTGCCTGATCATCATCCTGAGCGTTATCCTGATGCTCGCCGCCAGCCTGAAAGGGCTGCTGCCGTGGGCCAACCCCTCCACAGGCCCGGCGTTTGCCGTGCCGCGCGGCGTGGTGCTGTTGATTGGTGCTATCTGCTTTGCGGTGTTCCTCGCCGAAGGGACAGTGCTGGACTGGAGCGCGGTGTTCCTCACCGAAGTGCGCGGCGTACCGGAGTCGCTGGGCGGGCTGGGCTTCACCTGCTTTGCGGTGGCAATGACGATTTTCCGCTTAACCGGCGATCGGCTTATCGCCCGCACGGGCGCCCTGCGCGCGGTGGTGGGTGGCGCGATCGTGGCCGCAGTCGGCTTTGCGCTGGTGACCTTTGTTCCGCAGTGGCAGCTGTCGCTGGTGGGCTATGTGCTGGTGGGTGCCGGCTGCGCCAATATCGTGCCGGTGATGTTCTCCGCCGTTGGCCGTCAGACCCGCATGCCGCAGGCGGTCGCCGTCCCGGCAATTACCACGATGGGCTACCTCGGCGTGCTCGCCGGGCCTGCCATTATCGGTTATATGGCGCATGCCACCTCCTTAACCCAGGCGTTTATGGTCATTATGCTGCTGATGCTGGTTGTCGCCATGCTCTCCGTGACCGTTACCGCCAACCAACCCGCCCGCAGCGAGGGATGATATGAATATTGCACATGTCGCACTCTGGACCCGCAACCTGGACGCCCAGGTAGACTTCTGGGAGTCGGTATTTGGCGCACGCCGCAACGAACGCTACCTGAGTAAAAACCGCCCGGGGTTTGCGTCCCACTTTATGACCCTCAGCGACGGGCCGACCATCGAGCTGATGACCGTCCCGGATCTGGCCGATACGCCGCCGCATGCGGAATTTGTCGGCTGGGCGCATATCGCTTTGAACGTCGGCAGCAAAGCGGATGTGGATCGGATGGCGGAGCAGGCACGGGCAACCCACACGCTGTTGAGCGCCCCTCGTATGACCGGAGACGGCTATTATGAAGCCGTGATTGCGGATCCCGATGGAAACCGTATTGAGCTGGTGGGTGAGTAATCCCCTCACCCTAACCCTCTCCCCATAGGGGAGAGGGGATCGTCCGTGCGTCTGGCAAGCATCCGCTTTATAAAACTGGCCGTTCCCTCTTCTCTATTGGATTGCGGATCCCGCTGGAAACCGTATTGAACGGGGGTGGGAGTAATCCCCTCACCCTAACCCTCTCCCCAAAGGGGAGAGGGGATCGTCCGTGCGTCTGGCAAGCATCCGCTTTATAAAACTGGCCTTTCACCCCTCGCTATAGGATTGCGGATCCCGATGGAAACCGTATTGAGCTGGTGGGGGAGTAATCCCCTCACCCTGACCCTCTCCCCAAAGGGGAGAGGGGATCGTCCGTGCATCTGGCAAGCACCCGTTTCATAAAACTGGCCTTTCACCCCTCGCTATAGGATTGCGGATCCCGCTGGAAACCGTATTGAGCTGGTGGGGGAGTAATCCCCTCACCCTGACCCTCTCCCCAAAGGGGAGAGGGGATCGTCCTTGCATCTGGCAAGCACCCGCTTCATAAAACTGGCGTTTCCCCCCTCTCAATTGAATTGCGGATTCTGATGGAAACCGTATTGAACGGGTGGGGGAGTAATTCCCCTCCCCCTGACCCTCTCCCCAAAGGGGAGAGGGGATCGTCCGTGCGTCTGGCAAGCACCCGCTTCATAAAACTGGCCTTTCTCCCCTCCTGATTGAATTGCGGATCCCGATGGAAACCGTATTGAGCTGGTGGGGGAGTAATCCCCTCACCCTGACCCTCTCCCCAAAGGGGAGAGGGGATCGTCCGTGCGTCTGGCAAGCACCCGCTTCATAAAACTGGCGTTTCACCCCTCTCAATTGACGACAATTTGACCATTCCTGGCCTACGCTTATCCAATATGAAAAGCGGTTTTGATATCTTATCCGTCGCTTTCATACAGTTATCATATTGTTAAATGATAATGATAATTAATGTGTTAAAGTTGCTGCGTTCATAAAACTGCCGCCATAACCGCTTGAACACCCGGGAGGTAGTTTTCACGCTGAGCGAAAATCCTCTCATCTCTGTCAGGCTGAAACATTGGGGCTATTAATGGAACACATTGTCTATGTCGTTGATGATGATCACGCTGTCAGGCGGTCCGTTGTCGGGCTGCTGGAGTCTGCCGGGCTGAACGCCCTCGACTTTTCTTCCGCAGAATCTTTTCTGCAACACAGGTTTGAAGATGTGCCCTCCTGCGTGATCCTCGACATGCAGATGCCCACCATCAGCGGGTTTGAGGTGGCGGATACGCTAAAGGCCAGCGGGCGTGAGATCCCGATTATCTATCTCACCGGATATGGCACCATTCCCATGTCGGTGAAGGCGATAAAAGGCGGCGCGTACGAGTTTCTTACTAAGCCGGTGGCGTCGAACGATCTGATCGACTCAATTAGCGCGGCGCTGAAGCAGGCGGAAGAGAATGCCCTGCACCTGCGCGAGCAGTACTCCCTTAAGCAGCGCCACCTCTCGCTGACGCCCCGTGAACAACAGGTGTTACAGCTGGCGATCAGCGGGCTGCTGAACAAGCAGATCGCCGCCGAGCTGGGGGTAAGTGAAATCACGGTGAAAGTGCATCGCCGCCGGGTGATGGATAAAATGCAGGCCCGCTCGCTGGCGGATCTGGTCAGGGCCGCAGAGCGCCTGGCCTGAAATCCGCCGTCAGTGCCGGGAGAAGCGAAATCACGGTGAAAGTGCAGCGCCGCCGGGTGATGGATAAGATGCAGGCCCGCTCGCTGGCGGATCGGGTCAGGGCCGCAGAGCGCCTGGCCTGAAATCCGCCGTCAGAACCGGGAGAAGTGAAATTACGGTGAAAGTGCATCGCCGACGGTTGATGGATACAATGCAGGCCCGCTCGCTGGCGGATCGGGTCAGAGACGCAGAGCGCCTGACCTGAAGTCCGCCATTAGAATCACGCCATGCTGGCTGCCAGCGGCAGCGTAAAGGCGAAGACGCAGCCATGCGGCTCGCGATTGCGGGCCGTCAGCTTGCCCCGGTGGCGCTCGATAATGCTGTAGCTGATGGTCAGCCCCACCCCCATCCCCTGGGCTTTGGTGGAGTAGAACGAGTCAAAAATACGCTCGGTTAACCCCGGTTCGATGCCGGTGCCGCTGTCAGCCATTTCAAATGTAATCCCCCCGCCTTCAGGATTCGACGTCGAGAGCACCAGCGTGCCTGGGCGATCCGCGATCTCGGCCATCGCCTCTATCGCGTTCATCACCAGGTTCAGCAACACCTGCTGGATCTGTACGCTATCCCCCACGATAAAGCTGTCTTCTGCCGCCAGGGCATAGTTGACGCTGATGCGTCGCTGCTCCAGCTCGCTGCGGGACAGGGTGATGATGTGCCGCACCAGATGGTGCAGATCGATGCGGGCAAAGACCGGATCCTGCTTGCGGGTGAGGGATTGCAGGCTGCGGATGATCTCCCCTGCCCGCTCGCCTTCTGAAACGATCTCCTCCAGCCCGAGGCGGGCTTTATCCAGCCGGGCTGGATCGCGGTTGAGCCAGCGCAGGCTTGCCCCGGCATTGGCGACAATCGACATCAGCGGCTGGTTAATCTCATGCGCGATGGACGAGGTTAACTGCCCGACGGTCGTAGCGCGCGAAACGCGGGTCAGCTCTGCCTGGGCGACGCGCATGGCGTCTTCGGCCCTGCGCTGGGTGGTGATGTCGGTGATGATGCCGTAATACTCGTTCACCTCGCTGCCCACCCCCACCGGATCGCCAATCCCCAGAATGGTGCGGGTGGCGCCATCGGCGCGGATAATGCGGAACTCGGCGCGCATGGTCAGGCCGTCGCGCACGCTCTCGGTCACCAGGGTGCTGATGCGCGAATAATCATCCTGATGCACAAAGGTCAGAAACTCGGCCATGGAGATCATCTTCTGTTTCTCCGGCAGCCCCAGAATACGGGCGTACTCTTCCGACATAAACATCAGATCCTGCTCCAGCTCCCAGCGCCAGCTGCCGGTGTGGCTGATCTGCTCCCCCAGCATCAGCGAGGTCTGGCTGGCCCGCAGCTCTTTCTCGACCCGGCGGCGCTGGAGGTTCTCTTCCAGCAGTTCGGCGTACAGGCGGGCGGTTTCAAGAGAGATGGCGGCATGCGCCCCAAGCAGGCTCACCACCCGGGAGTGTTCGACGGTGAAGACTTCCGGCATCAGGCGGTTCTCCAGATAGAGCACCCCCACCAGCCGCGCCTGCTTGAACATCGGGACGCACATCACCGCCGCGCCGGAGGTCACCAGATAAGGATCCTGGCTGAAGGGGTGAAACTCTTCGGGTTTGCCGGTGTGGATCTCCTGCCCGGTGCGGATCACCGCCGCCAGCACCGTCAGCGGCATGTCGGTGGCCATCGGCACCTCTTTGTGGATCTGCACCCGCACTCCGTCGGTGGTGGTGCTGGCGCTGGCCTCGATCTCCGGGATGTTGTTGTCATTTACCCGAATCAAGAGGCCACGCTGCGCCCCGGCCCGCTCCAGCAGGATGGTCATCAGGGTTTCGATCAGCCGCTCAAGATTGATCTCCTCCGAGAGGGCACGCGAGGCCTTGATCACGCTCTGCAGGTCGCGGATCTCTTCGTTGCGGGCAAAGGCCACCGTGTCCCAGGCGTTGGCCTGGCCGGGGGAGAGCAGGTACGGGAAATCACGCTCCAGCTGGCGCACCTTAGACTGCGCCCCGGCCCGTCCCCAGGCGGTCATCGCCCCGCGGAAATGGGCATCGGCGGCGGTGGTGTAGCCGCAGGCATGGGCAAAGCGCCCGGCCAGCTCGTGCGTCAGGGCGTTGAACGCGTTAAAGCCCCCCTCCCGCGACAGGCGCACCGCCTTCTCGTACTGCTCAAGGGCGATGCTGTTCATCCCGTCCAGCCGCACGATCTCGGCGTATATCAGCGCCTCTTTATCGGCAAAAGTGCCCGGATTGATCCGCGCCCAGAGGACGATTTTGTCGTAGTGAAGGTGGATCTGGCGGCGCAGATCGGCGGAAAAGGTCTCCGGGGTCAGCTGCTGCGAGAGCGTAAGCGCGCTGTAGAGATGGTAATCCAGCAGATGAATATGACCGGGGGCAGACCAGGCAAAGCGCCCGGCCTGCGCAAGATTATCTGCCGCCTGCGGGAATTCGCCGCAGGCGAAGTGGGCCATGCCACGATAGAGCCAGAACCAGAACAGCATGGTGGAGGTCTGCTCCGTAGCCTGCTCCGGCGCGGCGGGTAGCAGGGATTCTGGCAGCACATCGCTGGCACTCCAGTGGCCGCTCACCGGCGTGCGCAGGTGCTCCACGTAGTGGCGCTGAATGAGCAGGATCGCCTCGACATCCTGGAAATGGGTTTTGCGCACAAAGGCCAGCCCGCGCTCGATGCTGGTCAGCACCCCATCGAGATGATCGCCCCGGGTGAGGAAGTTGATCACCTGGTGGCAGGCGGCAAAGCAGGCCATCGTCATGTCCCCGTGCGTCACGGCGGAGGTGAAGCAGGCTTTGGCGCACTCGATGGTGAAGGAGAGCGGCTGGGTCCAGACGCTGAGCTGATCCAGCGGCAGCAGGGTTTTGGCTTCGAAAGCGTCGTAGCCGTGGCGGCTGACCAGCTCCCGCGCCAGAGTGCCGTACTGGAAGCCGAGACGATACTCGGCATAACGGTGGCCAATCAGTACCCCAAACCACGCAATCGCCGGGGCAGACGCGCCGGTAATACCGTGATCCAGCGTCAGGTGTAGCATCCGACACAGCAGAACGAAATGCAGGCGCGAGCTGGTAAAGCTGGCGAACACGCAGGCGCTGTTGAGCAGGTTCATCACCGCTTCGGTGTCACCGTCGTTCATCCGCGGCAGCGCAGCAAAATGGCCCTGCGGGTTATCGCCGACGCGGTTGCACAGGCTGTGCCAGGCCTCGTCGCACTCGGCGGCCTCCGGGTAGCGGCTGACGTGAATGCCAAACACCGCCAGCCAGCTCAGCGCCGCCTCCAGCGCCAGCCGGTTGTCGGACTGGCGCATATAGACTTCCGTCAGCAGGTTGGCCGCCAGCGCTTTTTCCGCCAGCCCGCTGGAGGAGCTAAGAATGCGGTCGCACAGCCGACGGGTACCGTCGAGATTGCCCAGCGCGAACTGGCAGCCGGCCTCTTCGCTGTCCAGCGTGAAGTCGCTGGCGCTCTCCGGCAGCGAACCGGCGTTGCCCAGCGCGCGGGCGGTCTGAATGTAGCTCAGGGCCGACAGATAATCCCCCGAACGCCGGGCGCGGCGGGCCGCCAGCAGGCTCAGCTCGCGGAACATCTGGCGCTGGGGCGCAGGCTGAATGCAGTCCAGCGCCGCCGTGACGTGATGCACGGCGCGGAACAGGATCTCGTTGCCCGCCGCCTGACGGGCCGACTCTGCCAGCAGGCTGGCGGTGGTCAGGTGCAGACGGCTACGCTCGGCGTTATCCAGCAGGGCGAAGGCTGCCTCCTGCACCCGGTCGTGGGTAAAGGCATAGCCTTCGTCGCTGAGGGCGATGAGCTGCGCCGTCACCGCCGGATGCAGGGCATAGCGGATCTCCGCCGTGGACATCGACACGACCCGGCAGACCATCTCCAGCTCGCCGCTGCCGCCCAGGCAGGCGATGCTGCCCAGCAGCCGGCGGGTGTCGTCCGGCATCTCCTCCAGCTGCTGTAGCACCAGGGTGACCACGTTTTCGGTGTAGTGCCGGGTGCGGATGGCGTGCAGATCGTAGTGCCATTTATCCTGATATTTATTATGTGCCACCAGCCCGTCATCGACGATCCGGCGGAAAAACTCATGAACGAACAGCGGGTTGCCGCCGGTTTTCTCGTGGATCAGCCCGGCCAGATCGAGAGTGCTGGCCGAGCGGGTATGAAAGATATTCGCCAGCCAGAGCGACACCGCCTTCACCGACAGCGGCTCCGGGCGCAGCTCGGTGGTATTACGCGAGGCCAGATGCAGATTCGCCAGCTGATGATGCAGGGCGCTGTCCGGCAGCGAGCAGGCATCCCGGTGCGCCACCACCATCAGCAGCGGCACGGTGCTGGCGTGGATCAGCAGATACTCCAGGATTTGCAGGCTGGCGGCGTCGATCCAGTGGATGTCGTCCAGCAGCAGCACCAGCGGGCAGCCCGCGCTGGCGAAGGCTTTCACCAGCGCCAGCACCATATGGCTGAAACGCGCCCGGGTGTCGATGGAGAAAGTGTCGCTGGTAAAGCGCGGCTTGTTATCCAGCAGCAGCCGCAGCTCCGGCACCAGGCTGACGGCTAAGGCTTCGTAGCCCTCCAGCTCGCGCGACAGGCGCACCTTCCACTGGGCCACCTCCTCCGCCGACAACCCCAGCAGGTGCAGCACCAGGGTACGAAACGCCGAGGTTAGCGCCGCATAGGGCAGCGTGGGGGAAAACTGATCCACCTTGCCCACCGCCAGCAGCACGCTGCGGTGTTGCAGGGCCTTCAGCCCGGAGGCGATCAGCGAGGATTTTCCGATTCCCGACGGGCCGCTGATCGCCACGAATCCGGCGAGGTTATCGCGGCTGACCCGATCGAAGGCGTGAATAAGATCCGCCGCCTGCGGATGGGCGGTGTAAAGGGTGTCGGTAAGATAAAACGCGGGAGAACGATCCTGCAGGCCAGTGGTAAAGGCGGCAATATCCCCGTCGCCACTTAGAGTAGCCTGGCAGCGGCGCAGGTCGGCGATCAGGCCGTCAACGGTCTGGTAGCGGTTCTCCGGTTTTTTTGCCAGCAGTTTGAGGACGATGGCCGACAGCATGGGAGGCACACCGGGGCACACCACGCCGGGGGGGCGCGGCTCGGAGGCGATATGGTAGTGCGCCCATTTGCCCTGATCCTGGCTTCCCGGTTCAAACGGCAGGCTGCCGGTGAGCAGTTCATAAAGCACAACGCCCAGGCTATAGAGATCGCTGCGGCTGTCCACCGTGCGTTGGGTGCGGGTGGTGTGTTCCGGCGACATATAGGCCGGCGTGCCGCCGATGATCGCCAGCCGCGCCTGCTGTAGCTCTTGCGAGGTGCCGGACGACAGGCCAAAGCCCCCCAGCCGACAGCTGGTGTCATCGTGAATAAAAATATTGCCGGGCTTGATATCCCCGTGCACCAGGTTGCGCAGGTGCATCAGGCGCAGCGGCAGGCTGATGCGGATCGCCAGATCGAGGAAGCTCTGGATACAGGCTATCGGCGCGCCGACAATCCTTGTTAACAGCACAAACGAAAAGGGGGCATAAACCAGTGCAAAGCGCCCGTGGTACTGCGTGCTGGCGACCGGGCGGATGGCCCAGTCGTCGCTCAGGTACTCCCGCAGGGCAAACTCGTTGCGCAGCAGGCGCGTTGCGCTGGCCTCTTCTTCATCGCTCACCCCGGTGGCGATAATAAACGACCCGCCGGAACTGGGCAGACGGGCATTCAGCCAGCAGAGGCTCCCCTCCTGCCCCAGTGGGGTAAAAATAACGTCTTCTTTAAGCACAAAAGCCCGCCCTTCGGACAAATTTCCGGGGGCGGGCCAGCGAGCAGGCAGCGATGAGTTGTTCATCCACGTTCCTTATTGTTCTTCATTAATGGTTCTCGTGGGGAGGTTTGTCGCGGTTGTCAGGCTGTGAGCGCGCGCTGAATGTGCGCCAGCAATACCTCGACATTAATCGGCTTGCGCAAAAAAGCAACGGCGCCGTGATCAACAGCGTAGCGTTGCATATTGTCATCCGCATGACCGGAAATAAAAATAAGTGGGGGTGGCGAGGTGGCGATGAGACGAAGTTTGTCGAGCATTTCGAGTCCGGTCATCCCTCGCAGGCGGATATCGGCAATCACCAGCGCCGCGTCTGCCAGCGCGGTGGGATGGCTGAGAAATCCCTCCGCCGAGTCGAAGGCTGCTGTTGCGTACCCCTCCGACTGCAGCAGGTTGCTTAACCCGCTGCGAACAGACCGTTCATCATCAATGATGGCTATGCGCTGCGGCATGCTCTCTTTCCTCAAACGATAACGTGATTAACCCTCGCGACCGTCGCCGGGACCGGGTGGAGGCGCAGTGCCGCTGATTTTGGGAACGCATTCGTGGCGAAACCAGGTCATCGTCAGCTGACGGCTGAACAGACGGCGTCCAATCGGGATCAGCTGTTCACCCACCAGCATGCCAAACAGCCCCATCAGCGCGACGACCGGGGGTGCGGGCGAGTGTACATCAATTGCGGCATAAATCACCCCTGCCAGAATTCCACAGCTCAGCGAAACAACCCAGGCTTTCATGACGAGGCTCCTGTGGAGAGGGTGACGGGCGCTTTTTGCGCGGTGTCGTCAGCATGCAAAAAATGACGGGTGGCCTGTTCACCGGCCAGCATACCCAGCAGGCCAATCAGCGCCAGCGCGGGCGGGGCCGGAGAGCGCACTTTCAGCAGCGCGTACAGCAGGCCAATCAACACGCCTGCCGCGAGGGAAATTAACCCAGTACTCATGATGAACTCCAGAGAGATCAACGGCAGGCCGGATGAGGGCCCAGCCTGCCGCGACACACTTAGCGGACCGGGGCTGGAACCGGGGCCAGGGTTTCGTGCTCGCTCTTCTGGCGAGACGGCGCGTTGTGCACCATGGTGTAAGCGTAATCAACGCCCATGCCGTAGGCACCGGAGTGCTCACGCACGATATCCATCACCGCGTTGTAGGTCTCTTTACGCGCCCAGTCACGCTGCCACTCCAGCATCACCTGCTGCCAGGTCACCGGGATCACGCCAGCCTGGATCATGCGCTGCATCGCGAAGTCGTGGGCATCTTTCGAGGTGCCGCCAGAAGCGTCAGCCACCATGTAGATCTCGTAGTCGCCTTCCAGCATCGCGCACAGGGCGAAGGTGTTGTTGCACACTTCGGTCCACAGGCCGGATACCACCACTTTCTTCTTGCCGTTGGCTTTCAGGGCGTCACGCACTTTCTGGTCATCCCAGGAGTTCATGGAAGTACGTTCCAGAATGTCTTTACCCGGGAACACGTCCAGCAGTTCAGGGAAAGTGTTACCCGAGAAGCTTTCGGTCTCAACGGTGGTGATGATGGTCGGGATGTTGAACACTTTGGCCGATTTCGCCAGCGCCACCACGTTGTTTTTCAGCACCTGACGATCGATAGACTGCACGCCAAACGCCATCTGCGGCTGCTGGTCGATAAAGATCATCTGACAGTTATCAGGGGTTAACACTTCGAGTTTTGAGTTAGACATAATGGTATCCAGTGAGGTTAACAGGTGAAACCCGCCGCAGGACGCTGCGACGATGCGTTGCCTGCATCCTATGTCTCCCTTACGCCCGGCGTAATTATCTCTTTGTATAATTAACCTTTCGTATAGTTATACGGAGGTATAGTTATACTTTGGTATACCTATCCCATTGTATAACTGGTTTTTTTAGGTAACCGGTTCCAATAATCCTGACATTTCCCCTCTCAGTCAGGAGCAGTTATGACTTCCTCTGCTAAAGCAGATTTGATTCTGGTAAACGGCCAGTTTCATACCGTCGATCGTGAAAATCCCCTCGCCGAAGCGGTTGCCGTGCGCGACGGCAAATTCCTTGCCGTGGGCACCGTTGCAGAAGTGATGCAATACCATGACGACGCCACCAAAGTAGTGGATCTGAAAGGTCACACCGCCATCCCGGGCCTGAACGACTCGCACCTGCACCTGATCCGTGGCGGGCTGAACTATAACCTCGAACTGCGCTGGGAAGGCGTGCCGTCACTGGCCGATGCCCTGCGGATGTTGAAAGAGCAGGCGCTGCGCACTCCGTCGCCACAGTGGGTACGCGTGGTGGGCGGCTGGAACGAGTTCCAGTTTGCCGAGCGCCGGATGCCAACCCTGGACGAAATCAACGAAGCCGCGCCGGATACGCCGGTCTTTATCCTGCACCTGTACGACCGCGCCCTGCTCAACCGCGCGGCGCTGAAGGTGGTCGGCTATACCAAAGATACGCCGAACCCACCGGGCGGTGAGATCCAGCGCGACGCCAACGGCAACCCGACCGGGATGCTGATCGCCCGTCCGAACGCCATGATCCTTTACGCCACCCTCGCCAAAGGGCCAAAACTGCCGCTGGAGCAGCAGGTGAACTCCACCCGCCAGTTTATGCGCGAGCTGAACCGTCTGGGCTTAACCAGCGCCATCGACGCGGGCGGCGGTTTCCAGAACTACCCGGAAGACTACGAAGTGATCGCCGAACTGCATGAGAAAAAGCAGATGACGATCCGTATCGCCTACAACCTGTTTACTCAGCGTCCCGGCCACGAGCTGGAAGATTTCGAGAAGTGGACCGATATGCTCAAGCCGGGCCAGGGCACCGACTTCTTCCGCCATAACGGCGCAGGCGAGATGCTGGTCTTCTCGGCGGCTGACTTCGAAGATTTCCTCGAGCCGCGCCCGGATCTGGCGCCTGGCATGGAAGACGAACTCGAGCGCGTGGTGCGTCATCTGGTGGAGCACCGCTGGCCGTTCCGTCTGCACGCCACCTACGATGAGTCCATTAGCCGGATGCTGGACGTCTTCGAGAAAGTGAACCGCGAGATCCCCTTTGATGGCCTGCACTGGTTCTTCGACCACGCCGAGACCGTTACCCAACGCAACATCGACCGTATCAAGGCGCTGGGCGGCGGCATTGCCGTGCAGCACCGCATGGCCTTCCAGGGCGAGTACTTCGCCGAGCGTTACGGGATGGAAGCGGTGCGCCACACGCCGCCAGTCACCCGCATGCTGGAGACCGGCGTGCCGGTGGGTCTGGGCACCGACGCCACCCGCGTGGCGAGCTATAACCCGTGGACCGCGCTCTACTGGCTGGTCTCTGGCCGCACCGTCGGCGGGATGCAGATGTACGATCACAGCGCCCGTCTGGATCGCGACACCGCCCTGATGCTCTGGACCCAGGGCAGCGCGTGGTTCTCTAACGAGCAGAACCAGAAAGGCCAGATCAAAAAGGGCCAGCTCGCCGACCTGGCGGTACTGAGCAAAGACTTCTTCCGCGTGCCGGAAGAGGAAATCAAAGGTATCGAGTCGGTACTGACGGTGGTGGATGGCAATATCGTCTACGCCGCAGGCAGCTTTGGCCCACTGGCTCCGCCTGCGATCCCGGTCCTGCCGGAGTGGTCGCCGGTGGTGAAAGTGCCGGGTCACTACCGCAGCGCACCGCCTCAGGCCACCCGCGTGGGAATGCAGGCTGTTCACCACTGCAGCGGCCCGTGCGGCGTACACAACCACGCGCATGACTTTGCCCGCACGGCAGAGATGCCGGTGGCCGACGATAACGCCTTCTGGGGAGCGCTGGGCTGCAGCTGCTTTGCGTTTTAATCATGATGAACTCAACTTCACATCAGACCCTGCCCCGGATTGACCTGGGGCTGTTCTTCCTGCGTATCACCGGCAGCCTGCTGCTGCTGTACGTGCATGGCCTGCCGAAGGTGCTGCATTTCAGCGAAGAACTGACGCGGATCGAAGATCCCTTTGGCTTCGGGCCGTACTTCAGTCTGATCCCGGCGATCGTCGCCGAAGTGATCTGCCCGATCCTGATCTTGTTCGGCGTGGCGACCCGTCTGGCCTGCGTACCGATCATCGCCGTATTGCTGGTGGCGATGCTGGTGGTGCATCCGGGCTGGTCGATTGCTGAAGGTCAGTTTGGCTGGCTGCTGCTGATCATCTTCACCACGCTGGCGATCACCGGCCCTGGCGCGTGGCGGGTACGTTCGCGTGTTACGGAGAGATTCGCATGACCCAGATTACCGACTCGCATGTGGAGCATCCCCCTGCCCCGGCGATGTCCACCTGGCAGCCGCTGCATCAGCGGGTGTTCCGTATGCTGTGGATCGCCACGGTGGTCTCGAACGTCGGCTCATGGATGAGCGACGTGGGGGTCAACTGGAGCATGCTGACCCTGAGCGCCGATCCGCTGGATATCGCCCTGGTGCAGGCGGCAAGCAGCCTGCCGATGTTTCTCTTCGCCCTGCCCTCCGGGGTGATGGCGGATATCGTCGACCGGCGTAAGTACCTGCTCTTCTCCCAGCTGTGGATGTTTATTGCCGCAGCGGGGCTGGCGATCCTCTCCTTTACCGGACAGGTGACGCCGACGGTGCTGCTGGCCGCGGCGTTTCTGTTGAGCGTTGGCAGCGCCATGAGTTCGCCGCCGTTCCAGGCGGTGGTGCCGGATCTGGTGAGCAAAGCCGAACTGGGGCCGGCGGTGGCGCTGAACTCCCTCGGGGTTAACATCAGTCGTGCCATCGGCCCGGCGCTGGGGGGCTTTTTGCTCTCGCTGGCCGGGCCGTGGATGGTGTTCATGCTCAATGCCCTGTCGGTGCTGGGCGTGGCCTGGGTGCTGTGGCGCTGGAAGCCTGCGGCATCGGTGCAGCGCCTGCCACCGGAGCACTTTTTCTCGGCGGTGCGCGCCGGCGTGCGCTACGTTCATGCTGCCCCGGTGCTGCGTAACGTATTGATTCGCACCGTGGCGTTCTTCGTGTTCGCCAGTGCGGGCTGGGCATTGCTGCCGCTGGTGGCGCGTCGGGAGTTGGGTCTCGGCCCGGCAGGGTACGGCATTATGCTGGCCTGCATCGGACTGGGGGCGATTGCCGGGGCGGTGCTGCTGCCGCGTCTTCGCCAGCGTCTGAACGCCGATCAACTGATGGTGGCGGCGAGCCTGGTCTTTGCTCTCACCATGCTGGCTCTGGCCTTCGTGCGCCACTTCTGGCTGCTGAACCTGTTTGAGTTCTTCACCGGCTTTGCGTGGATTGCTGTGCTCTCCACCCTCAACCTGGGGGCGCAACGCAGCGCCGCACGCTGGGTGAAAGCCCGGGCACTGGCGGTCTACCTGACGGTTTTCTTCGGCTCGATGACCGCAGGCAGCGCCATCTGGGGACAGATTGCCTCGCACGTGAACACCGCCACGTCACTCTGCGTGGCGACCATCGGGATGCTCCTCGCCAGCGCCACGGTGCTGCGCTGGAAGCTGGAGAAAGATCCTAACCTGAACCTCGACACCAGCGGCCTGATTGCCGATGACGCGCGGGAGAGCATCCCCAACGAGCGCGGCCCGGTGCTGGTCTCCTGCGAGTATCAAATTGACCCTGAAGCGGTAAGCGAGTTCCTGAAGGCCGTCCACGAGCTGCGCCGGGTGCGCCGCCGTGCGGGAGCCATCAGCTGGGCGGTGTATGAAGATATCGACCAGCCGGGTCTTTATATCGAGACCTTCCTGATGGGCTCCTGGGTGGAACACCTGCGCCTGCAGGAGCGCCACACCATGAATGACCACCTGCTGCAAAGCCGCGTGCTGGCTTTTCATCAGGGCGATGCACCTCCGGCGACCCGCTACCTGGTGGCGCCGGTTTAGAACCTACAACAACACTTTGAGGAAGACACTATGGCGACGATTAAAGCGAAAGATGGCACGCAGATTTACTACAAAGACTGGGGTGCCGGTAAACCGGTTCTGTTCAGCCACGGCTGGCCGCTGGATGCCGACATGTGGGACAGCCAGCTCAACTATCTGGCCGAACGCGGTTTCCGCGCTATCGCCTTCGACCGCCGCGGCTTTGGCCGTTCGGATCAGCCGTGGAATGGCTATGACTACGATACCTTTGCCTCTGACATCAACGACCTGATCACCGCGCTGGATCTGCGCGACGTGACGCTGGTGGGCTTCTCGATGGGCGGCGGCGACGTGAGCCGTTATATCGGCACCTACGGCACCGATCGCGTGGCTGGCCTGGCGCTGCTGGGTGCGGTAACGCCGATCTTCGGTAAGTCTGACTCCTACCCGCAGGGTGTGGATCAGTCGGTCTTCGCAGGTATTCGCGACGGACTGCTGAAAGATCGCGCCCAGTTCATCAGCGATTTTGCTACGCCGTTCTACGGCACCAATGCCGGGCAGACTGTTTCCGAAGGCGCGCTGACCCAGACCCTGAACATCGCCCTGCTGGCATCGCTGAAAGGCACCCTCGACTGCGTAACCGCCTTTGCCGAAACCGACTTCCGCCCGGATATGGCGAAAGTTGATGTGCCGACGCTGGTGATCCACGGCAGCAACGACCAGATCGTGCCGTTCGAAACCACCGGTAAAGTGGCGGCAGAGCTGATCGGCAACGCGGAACTGAAGGTGTATGACAACGCGCCGCACGGCTTTGCGCTGACCCATCAGGACCAGCTGAACGAAGACCTGCTGACGTTTGTGAAGTCGCTGTAAGGGTTGAAGCTGATGCCCTATGGGCGTCAGCTGTTCATATCCACTTCCTTTTAACTGGCATTGCCACAGTTAAGATAATTCTTATAAGATGAGGAAAACTTTCTATTTTTATCACGCTGGAGCGGGTAATGGTTCAGGAACAAACCGACGTACTCTCATTCTTCATCTCTCACACTGCGAACAACGATAATTACGGCCCGAAGTGGGGACCTGCCTTTCGAGCGCTCCGCCAAAAAGTGCAGGATGAACGCCCTAACTTCTCCGACGAAACGCTCTATGAGCTTTGGTACAATCGCTCTAATGGCGTCGCCAGCATCAAGCAAGGTGGAATGTCACTGAATGAATTTAATGAGGCGAAAGACAAGCTGCGCGCCCTCTCCCGTCTGATTGCCACAGAGTGTACGCCCGCTAATTACCAACAAGTGATCCAACAGCTGAAGGCGCTCAAAGAACAAAAGATCCTGAAAAAAGTTTACTGGGCTCTGTGCCATCGCGCGTTTGCCGTCATGTATCCTGAACACATTAGTAATATCGTCAACACGAACGCGTTCTTCCGCATCTACAACTACTGTAACAACCGCTTTGGACTTGACCTGTCGGGTGAAGGTGAGTGGTTTGACCTCAACCTTGAATTAAAAAGCGCACTCAACCTGGCGCTCGGCGGCCGGATTGATGCCATCACGCTGAATATGTCGCTCTGGCATCTGTACACGCATTTCATCCTGGAGAAGGACGATACCGTGGTGGCGACCGACAATACGGGTGATGATGAAGATGAACAGGGTTTTGAACCTAACGATCTTCTACTACCAAAAAACCTGATCCTGTATGGCCCACCAGGCACGGGCAAAACCTATAAAACGATCGACGTTGCCGTGCGCGCCTGTGAACCACAGGCATATGCCAGACTTGACGGAAAAGAAGAGAGTGAACGCCGACGCGAGCTAAAAAAAATTTATAACCAGTTGATGGACGAAAAACGGATCCGCTTTATTACTTTCCATCAAAGCTTTGGGTACGAAGAGTTCATTGAAGGACTGCGGGCAGAAACGACCGACGACGGCAACGTGCGTTATAACATCAAGCCGGGGATTTTCAAGCAAATTTGCGATGACGCTGCTTTTGGCAATGCGGGCATTCAACAGGCTCTGGACAAGGCACTTGCGTTGTTGCAGGAGCGGCTTGCTGAAGGAGAGAGCATTACGCTACGCACCCACAATGGCAACCCTTTCCGTGTGACGTACAAAAGTGAGGCTGTGTTTGGGATCTTCCCGGAGCAGAGTAAAAAAGAGGATTTGGGTCAGGGCTATAATGCCTACCTTAAGGACATTCGGGCCTGGTATCAGAACAACAATGCCAAAGTGCATAATGTCTCTTATGTGCGTGGCATCCTTGCGTTTCTAATCCGTGAAAATCACATCCCAGCCACACCGGAGCAGACAATTGGTACGAAACGGCAGAATTTCGTATTGATCATTGACGAAATTAACCGTGGCAATATCTCTAAAATCTTCGGTGAACTCATCACGCTGATTGAAACCTCTAAACGTGCAGGCGAAGCAGAGGAACTCAGCGTTTCTCTCCCTTATTCCGCCACGTCATTCAGTGTTCCCAATAATCTTTACCTTGTTGGCACAATGAACACTGCAGATCGTTCCCTGACAGCACTCGATACTGCCTTGCGCCGCCGCTTCGAGTTCATACCAATGCTTCCAGATACCGGCTTGCTGGCAGGTACAACGATCAAGGGGATCCAGCTTGAACAGCTGCTGGAGACGCTGAATGCCAGGATTAAGGCGTTGTACGACAATGAACATACGCTGGGTCACGCCTTCTTCATGCCCATAATACAGGCTAAAGATGACGAAGATGCCGCCTTCGATCTGCTTAAACGCATTATGAAAAATAAAATTCTTCCGTTGCTGGAGGAGTATTTCTATAACGACTGGCAGAAAATCCGCCTGGTCCTCGGTGACAACCAGAAAGAGGACGAGAGCTTGCATTTCGTCTCATCGGTAAACAGTGAAGGCAACTTCCTGCGACTGTTTGGTGCTGATGCAGAAGAAGATTTGCAGGAGGCAGGGATGACCTACCATCTTTCCAGCGAGTCGAAACCGGTATGGAATAACCCGCTGGCTTATCGACAGATTTACGATCCAAAAGCCATCCGTCAGGAGAGTGAGGAATGACATCCGGCCATTCCTGGACGCTTTTTGAGCACGGATATGTGATTAGTGCTAAGGATCAGGGCCGCGTCGGAGACGCGGTCGTACTGCCCGATACGCTTTTCCAATGGCTAGTGCAACGCTGTTTAAGTGACGATGCAGAGTATGACAGCCGGTTGCTTACCCTTCGCTCTATTGGTCGGGTTCAGGCACTGCAAGTTAAAAACTACGTGGGCGTAATTGCGCTACCGGGTGGTGCGTTTATTGAGGTTTTACCCAAAACGGGTAATGAAAACGCGCGTGAACAGTTAATGATGATGCTGCGTACTCTGAAAACCTTCCGACATATCGCAACAACATCGACCAGCATCAAGACCTCACGCATGCCTTTGATGGATATCTTCATTCAGCAATTCATCATCAGCGTTCAGTCTCTCCTTCAACAAGGCCTTAAACGTGACTATCTTCGTCAGCACGATAATCTGGCTTGGATGAAAGGCAAACTCAGGATTTCAGCGCAGCTAACAAAAAACAGCGTTCGGCGCGATCGCTTTCAGGTGGAATATGATGAATACAGCATTGAGCGGCTTGAAAACCGCATTCTGAAAACGGCTATCGTTAAAGTCTCCCGACTGACCCGCAACGCTCAATTAATACGACAACTTCAACCTTTGCTGACAGCCTTTGACTCAATCCCCCCCATTACGGATGCCGAGTTTGCCTTTAACCAGATTCGCCTCGACAGGGATATGCATTACTATGAACAAACGCTGGACTGGGCAAAACTCATTTTACAGGGCGAGTCTCCGCACTGTATGAAGGGTCAGGCGAATGCTATATCGCTGCTCTTTCCAATGGAGGCGGTTTTTGAATCCTTCGTTGCCGCCTGGATGCGACATCATCATCATCAACATTACCAGGTCGATACGCAGTCAAAAACACACAGCCTGGCTCGCTATCACACGAAGAATATGTTCAGACTTAAGCCGGATATCTGGCTTCGCCCGCATGAAACCTCGAAACATTCTTCGATTATTTGCGATACGAAATGGAAAAAGATTAAACCTCATAAACCTGGGTTTAACCTTTCGCAAAATGACCTTTACCAGATGCAGGCCTACGGGGTGAAATATCTCGATAACCGTGGCGATATGATACTCATTTACCCGGAGTATGACGGTTTTAAGGATGCGCTCCCCCATCCCTTTGAACTTAATAAACCGGATGGTCATGCTCTACGTCTGTGGGTCGTCCCCTTTGCCATCGGAACCAGCATTAAGCACTCAAAGCTCTGCCTCCCTGAAGCATTAACACTCTAAGCAGTGAACCTGACGCCCGCTTAGCAGGCGTCAGAATTCGTTAATTAACCGATACCAGCGCGTCACGCCCCTTACCCTATATCATGCTGCTCCTTGTCCTGACTACGCTCTCCGTCGACATATATCCACGTGCTTTTCCTCGGTGAAAGTAAAGCGCGACATCACTTTAAGGCGGATCGGCGAGCTTATCGCTGGCAGGCTAAAAGTGCGGGCATCAAGCTCCCATTACGCTTCATCTGACGTAAAAACCATTCCCGCGTAAGGTTTCTCCCGACACGCGGCCAGACGCGCGGCAAGATCGCCCACATGCAGTTCCAGTTTGTGCCCGTCCGGGTCGAGAAAATAGAATGACGCCCCTTCGCTTTTGTTCTCTTTCCAGACCGTTACGCCAGCGTCTTGCAGCTTTTGCGCGACGGCGTCGAAGTGTTCCGGTTCAACAGAAAAGGCGTAGTGGGTGTAATCGCTGTTCTGCGGCGGAATGAATTGTCGCGTCTCGTCATAAGAGAGGCAGAGCCAGAGATCGCCGCAGGTAAGGTAAGCTCCGGTGTGCCATTCGGCGTGCAGGCGCAGGCCGAGAAGATCGCGCCAGAATGCGATGCTGGCAGGCAGGTTGCTGACAGCAAGAGTCAGATGGTTAAGGGCGTTAAGCATGAGGTTCAGTCCTGGATAGAGGTTAGCCTCACTTCTTTAGCATGTTTATCAACGTATAAATAGAAGCGATCCCTGCACTCTTTTTTGGGCTGGCACCACACTTCCATTCCACGCTTTCTTCGCCTTTCTTTGATATACCCTAAATTGATGAGGTAGACACGAAGCGGCTCAGCATTAGTCGTGTCTTTAAAAATAATGTCATTCGAAGGGGGATATCCGTCGCCAGGATGAGATTCAAAGTAGTAATGTTGGGAAATTCTCGGCGCGTTTTGAATTTCATTATAAGTGAGAGTGTAATAACGGTAGCGGTCGGTTTCTTTGTAAACCGTCATCTCGTTTATGTTAGATGCGGTGAAGTAGATAAATGTTCCACCCAGGATTAATGCGGCGATAAATATAGCAGTGAGAGATCTCATAAAAATAAACATCATCCCTGATATCTTATTGTGAACTCAGAATTTATATTTTTTAAAATGACTGGCCTGATGGTATGGACTCTTTTCCATCGCTGTCTATATAACCGCATGTTATTAGGATTTTAGCCCGATACTCCGTCACCCTTTAAACCCGGTGGCGCTGCGCTTACCCGGCCTGTTAAACCGCAGGCCATGCAAGCGCAGCGCCGCCGGCCAATGCCGTTAGTGCTTCACCATCACATGCCTTACCACGGTGTAATCCTCCAGCCCGTACATCGACATATCCTTGCCGTAGCCGGACAGCTTCTGGCCGCCGTGCGGCATTTCGCTTACCAGCATAAAGTGCGTGTTCACCCAGGTGCAGCCGTACTGCAGGCGGGCGCTCATGCGGTGTGCGCGGCCCACATCTTTGGTCCAGACCGATGAGGCCAGGCCGTACTGTGAGTCATTGGCCCACTCCAGCACCTGCTCTTCATCGTCGAAAAGGCTGACGCTGACCACCGGGCCGAAGACTTCGCGCTGGATGATCTCATCCTCCTGCTTCGCCCCGGCCAGCAGGGTCGGCTGGAAATAGTATCCACTGCCGCCCGCCACGTTACCGCCGGTGACCACGTGGATGTGCGGCAGGGCTTTCGCGCGGTCCACCGCCTCGCTGACGCGGGCCAGATGAGCGGCAGAGCTGACTGGCCCCAGCTCGGTGGTTTCATCCTCCGGGGCGCCCATTTTCAGGCTGGCCACGGCGACGCCCAGCTTTTCCACCAGCGTGTTATAGACCTCTTTTTGCGCATAGATACGACAGGCCGCGGTGCAGTCCTGTCCGGCATTGTAAAAACCAAAGGTGCGTACGCCCTCCACCACCGCATCGATGTCGGCGTCGTTAAAGACGATGACCGGCGCTTTGCCGCCCAGCTCCATATGGGTGCGCTTAATCGAGGACGCGGTATGGCCCAGAATATGCTCGCCCGTGGCGATGGAACCTGTCAGCGACACCATGCGCACTTTATCGTGGCCGGTTAGCGGGTCGCCGACGGTTTTACCCCGGCCAAACAGGACGTTGATCACCCCGGCCGGGAAGATATCTTTGGCCAGCTCGGCCAGCTTCAGGGCGGTGAGCGGGGTGATCTCTGACGGCTTAAGCACCACGCAGTTCCCCGCTGCCAGCGCCGGGCCGAGCTTCCACGCCGCCATCATCAGCGGGTAGTTCCAGGGGGCAATGGAGGCCACCACGCCCACCGGATCGCGGCGGATCATGGAGGTGTGCCCTTCCATGTACTCCCCGGCGGCGAGGCCGTTCAGGCAGCGGGTGGCCCCCGCAAAGAAGCGGAACACATCGACAATGGCCGGGATTTCATCATTCAGCACGCAGTGCAGCGGTTTGCCGCAGTTCAGCGACTCCAGTCTGGCGAAGGTGTCGGCGTTCTGTTCGATGACGTCCGCCAGCTTCAGGAGACACTCGGCACGGGCTTTGGGCGTGGTCTGCCCCCACTGCCGGAAGGCGCGATCGGCGGCCTGTACCGCGGCATCCACCTGCTCCGGGCTGGCTTCGGCAATCTCCAGCAGCACCTCGCCAGTGGCCGGGTTATAGACGGGCTGCTTCTCACCTGAACCGGCAATCAGTTCGCCATTGATCAATAAGTTGTGTTGCATAGCCGACTCCATTGTTTTTATGTTCGGGAAATTACAGAGGTTGTCCTGCGTTCAGCCGTTTTGCATGCTCGATCGCGTCATTTTCCGGCGCATTTGAGCGCCCGAACGGACGGGCCAGCACCATGTACACCAGGCCAGAGATCACCACCACCGCCAGCCCCACCAGTACTGTCCAGCGGTCCATAAAGTCACTGCTTTCAGCCGGTTGTGCCAGCAGCCAGATCCCACACAGGCCATAAGCCAGCGCCAGGATATTGACCAGCATTCCCCAGCCGCCCACGCTCCACTCCCCGGCCGGTTTCCAGCCTTTCAGACGCTGACGCAGCGCCGCCAGGACCACCATCTGGAACGAAATGTAGATGCCGATAACCGCAAAGGCGGTGATGCGCGCCAGGTTGTCCGGCTGGAAGTAGACCCACACGCAGATGAGCACCGGCAGCAGGCAGCTGACGATCATTGCGTTATCCGGGACGCTGTTTTTCGACAGCTTCGACATCCAGGCGCTACCCGGCAGCATCTGGTCGCGGGAGAAGGAGAAGATCAGGCGGCTTAACGCGGCCTGCAGGGACAGAATGCACGACAGCATGGCGATCACCGCGATGATGATAAACACCGTGGCGCCGGTCTCGCCGAGGGCTTCGTTGAGGATCGCCGGGATGGGATCGGCGATCTGGCCGTTAACAATATTCATCAGATTCGGGGAGGCCAGCAGGTAGCCGAGGATCGAGATGATCGCCGAGATCGCGCCAAACACGATGCTCAGGATCATCGCCACCGGGATCTTTTTGCTCGGGTTTTTGACCTCTTCCGCCACGTTGCCGCAGGCTTCGAAGCCAAAGAACATAAACAGGCCGATCAGCGCCGCCGCCATAAAGGCTGGCTGATAGCTGCCGTCTTTGGCGATAACGCCCATCGAGTCGAAGACCACCGAGAAAGGCTGCGCGCGATGGAACAGCAGCAGGTAGATCCCAAGCGCAATCACGCTGACGATTTCACACCAGAAGCCAATCCTGGCGACCCGGGCGAGGTTTTTGGTGCCCGACATGTTTATTGCCATCATCATCAGGAGCAGGACCACCGAGGTGATCAGCATATTGCCCGCCGAGATGTCAAAGCCGAACAGCGACCCCACGAAGGTCGCGGTGTATTCCGCCACCGAGGTGATGGTCACCACCAGCGCCCACAGGTAGATCCAGGCGGCGATCCACGCATATTTACGCCCCCACAGGCGGCGCGCCCACGGGTACAAACCGCCGGTAATCGGGTACTGCGATGCCACTTCGCCAAACACCAGCGCCACCAGCAGCTGCCCGCAGGCCACGATCGGGATCCACCAGATCGCTGGCGGCCCTGCCAGCGTCACCGCCAGCGCAAACAGGGAGTAGACCGCCGTCAGCGGCGAGAGGTAGGTGAACCCAAGCGAAAAGTTAGAGATAAGGCCGATGGAGCGGTTGAAATGCTGTGTAGTATCACTATGAATTGCTTCACTTTTCTTGCCAGAAATCTGTTCCATACGTTTATTCTCTGTGTTGAGGTTGAGTCGCAGGTAACACGAATCAAGGTATAGAAGAGCCCCACAACGCCGTACAGCACCCCCGCCACGATTTGTTAAGTTTTGTATGGATATGTCACGTTTTTGTTAAGGACAACCCGCCTTTTCCGTGAGGGCGATCACCTTGCTTCAACTCGTTCGCCGCCTGGTGGTGCATTTTCCCGTCATTTCACCTGTTTTTCTCGCATCCATCACAAAATTTAAACATTCACTCCAGGCCAGGCCCATTTCGCCAGAATGTAGATATTTTTAATTTATGGCTACGAAATGCACAGCCCTGTCTCCTGAATACTTTCTGAGAGGATTGATTCGATGAATGCACTTACCGCCGTACAACAGCCCGACGAGGCGTTAGCCCGCACCATCTCCGGTTTTAGCATCGCGACATCCGTGCAATCTCCGCGTTTGCTGGAACTGACGTTCTCCGCAGAGGTGACGCAGCAGTTCCTGCGGGAGGTAGAGCAGTGGCCCATTCAGGCCCTGGAGTACAAATCGTTTCTGCGTTTTCGGGTGGCGAAGATCCTCGATGACCTGTGCGGCAACCAGCTCCAGCCGCTGCTGCTGAACACCCTGCTCAGCCGTGACCAGGGCGCGATGCTGATTTCTGCCGAGGGGGTGGATAACGTCACTCAGGCCGACGAGATGGTGAAGATCGCTACCGCCGTCGCGCACCTCATCGGTCGCTCTAACTATGACGCCATGAGCGGCCAGTACTACGCCCGCTTTACGGTGAAAAATGTCGATAACTCAGACAGCTACCTGCGCCAGCCCCACCGCGTGCTGGAGCTGCACAACGACGGCACTTTTGTTGATGAAGTGACCGACTACGTGCTGATGATGAAAATCGACGAGCAAAATATGCAGGGCGGCAACTCCCTGCTGCTGCACCTCGACGACTGGGAAGCGCTGGATAAATTCTTTAGTCATCCCCTCGCCCGCCGCCCGCTGCGCTGGACGGCACCGCCGAGCAAAAACGTGGCGGCCGATGTGTTCCACCCGGTGTTTGACGTTGACCAGCAGGGCCGCCCGGTGATGCGCTATATCGACCAGTTCGTCCAGCCGAAAGATTTTGAAGAGGGCGTCTGGCTGAGCGAACTTTCTGACGCGCTGGAGAGCAGCAAAAGCATCGTCTCCATTCCCGTACCGGTGGGTAAATTCCTGCTGATTAACAATATGTTCTGGCTGCATGGCCGGGATCGCTTTACCCCGCACCCGGATCTGCGCCGGGAGTTGATGCGCCAGCGCGGGTATATCAGCTACGCCACCCGCCACTATCAGACCCATCAGTAGGAATTGAGCGGATGTATGATTTCGTGATTATCGGCGGCGGCATTATCGGTATGTCGACCGCCGTGCAGCTGATTGAATGCTACCCGGACGCCCGCATCGCGCTGCTGGAGAAGGAGGCTGGCCCCGCCTGCCACCAGACCGGGCACAACAGCGGGGTGATCCATGCCGGGGTTTACTACACCCCCGGCAGCCTGAAGGCGCAGTTCTGCCTGGCGGGCAATCGGGCGACCAAAGCCTTCTGCGATGAGAACAACATCCGCTACGACACCTGCGGCAAGATGCTGGTTGCTACATCGGCGCTGGAGATGGCGCGAATGCAGGCCCTGTGGGATCGCACCGCCGCCAACGGCATCGAGCGCGAGTGGCTGAGCGGCGCGGAACTGCGCGAGCGCGAGCCTAACATCACCGGGCTGGGCGGGATTTTTGTCCCCTCCAGCGGGATCGTCAGCTATCGCGAGGTGGCGGCAGCAATGGCAAAACGCTTCCAGGCGAAAGGCGGGGAAGTGGTGTATCGCGCCGAAGTCTGCGCCCTGAAAGAACACGCCGACGGCGTGGTGATCCACACCCATGACGGACGCGAGTTTGAAGCCAGCACCTTAATCAGCTGCTCCGGGCTAATGGCCGACCGACTGGTGAAGATGCTCGGCATCGACCCCGGCTTTATTATCTGCCCGTTCCGCGGGGAGTATTTCCGCCTGGCGCCGGAGCACAATCAGATCGTCAACCACCTTATCTACCCGATCCCGGATCCGGCCATGCCGTTTCTCGGTGTGCATCTCACCCGCATGATCGACGGCAGCGTCACGGTGGGGCCAAACGCGGTGCTGGCCTTTCAGCGCGAGGGTTACCGCAAGGGCGATTTCTCCTTATCCGATATGCTGGAAATTATGGGCTCGTCCGGGATTCGCCGGGTGCTGCAGAACAATTTGCGCTCGGGCTTCGGCGAGATGAAAAACTCGCTGTGCAAAAGCGGCTATCTGAAACAGGTGCAGAAGTATTGCCCGAGCCTGACGGTGAAGGATCTGCACCCCTGGCCTGCAGGTGTGAGGGCGCAAGCAGTTTCGCCAGACGGTAAGCTGATCGACGATTTTTTATTTGTCACCACGCCGCGCACCATCCATACCTGTAATGCCCCCTCACCGGCTGCGACCTCGGCAATCCCGATTGGCGCGCATATTGTGAGCAAGGTTCAGACCTTGATTGCCAGTCAGCACAACCCCGGGCGGTCATTGCAGAGCCCTGGTGTGGAGACATTACATGCCGCGTTTACCCGTTAATCATTCTGAGACAGGAAACCATCATGCAACTCAACGATCCCAGCTTATTCCGCCAGCAGGCTTATATAGAAGGTGAGTGGTGCGACGCCCACAACGGTGACACCCTCGCCGTGACCAACCCGGCGAACGGCCAGACCCTGGGCAGCGTGCCGAAAATGGGCACCGACGAGACCCGCGAAGCGATTGAGGCCGCGAACCGCGCCCTGCCCGCCTGGCGAGCGCTCACGGCCAAAGAGCGCGCCACCATTCTGCGCCGCTGGTTCGACTTGATGATGGCTAACCAGGACGATCTGGCCCGGCTGATGACCCTTGAGCAGGGCAAACCGCTGGCGGAAGCCAAAGGCGAGATCAGCTATGCCGCCTCCTTTATAGAGTGGTTCGCCGAAGAGGGGAAACGGGTCTACGGCGACACCATTCCGGGCCATCAGGCGGATAAGCGTTTGATTGTGATTAAGCAGCCGATCGGCGTAACGGCGGCCATCACCCCGTGGAACTTCCCGGCGGCAATGATCACCCGCAAGGCCGGGCCAGCCCTGGCGGCAGGCTGCACCATGGTGCTCAAACCTGCCAGCCAGACGCCCTACTCCGCGCTGGCGCTGGCGGAACTGGCGAGCCGGGCCGGGATCCCCGCCGGGGTGTTCAACGTGGTCACCGGTTCGGCGTCCGATATCGGCAACGAACTGACCAGTAACCCGCTGGTGCGCAAGCTCTCCTTTACCGGCTCGACCGAAATTGGCCGCCAGCTGATGGCTCAGTGCGCGAAAGATATCAAAAAAGTGTCGCTGGAACTGGGGGGCAACGCGCCCTTTATTGTCTTTGACGATGCCGACCTTGATAAAGCCGTGGAAGGGGCGCTGGCCTCGAAGTTCCGCAACGCCGGGCAGACCTGCGTCTGCGCCAACCGCCTGTACGTGCAGGACGCCGTTTACGACCGCTTTGCCGAAAAACTCCAGCAGGCGGTGGATAAGATGCAGATCGGCGACGGCCTGACCCAGGGCGTAACCATCGGGCCGCTGATCGACAGCAAGGCGGTTGATAAAGTGGAAGAACACATTGCCGACGCCGTGGACAAAGGCGCCCGCGTGGTGACCGGCGGGTCCCTGCATAAATTAGGCGGCAACTTCTTCCAGCCGACTATTCTGGTAGATGTACCCGGTGATGCGAAAGTGGCAAAAGAGGAGACGTTCGGCCCGCTGGCACCGCTGTTCCGTTTCAAAGATGAAGCCGACGTTATCGCCATGGCCAACGATACCGAGTTTGGCCTCGCGGCCTATTTCTATGCCCGCGATCTGAGCCGCGTGTTCCGCGTGGGCGAGGCGCTGGAGTACGGCATCGTCGGGATCAACACCGGTATTATCTCTAATGAAGTGGCCCCGTTCGGCGGCATTAAAGCCTCTGGCCTGGGTCGGGAAGGTTCTAAATACGGTATCGAAGATTACTTAGAAATCAAATATATGTGCATCGGCCTTTAATTCAGGAGCATCCAATGAGCACCAACAAAGAGTTAATGCAGCGTCGTAGCAATGCCGTACCCCGTGGCGTGGGGCAGATCCACCCTATCTTTGCCGCCCGCGCCGAGAACTGCCGGGTGTGGGATGTCGAAGGCCGTGAATATCTTGATTTCGCCGGGGGCATTGCGGTGCTGAACACCGGGCATCTCCATCCTGACGTGGTCAGCGCCGTGGAAGAGCAGCTGAAAAAGCTGTCGCACACCTGCTTCCAGGTGCTGGCCTATGAACCCTATCTGGAGCTTTGCGAAACTCTGAACCAGAAAGTGCCGGGGGATTTCCCGAAAAAGACCCTGCTGGTGACCACCGGCTCCGAAGCCGTCGAGAACGCGGTGAAAATTGCCCGCGCGGCGACGAAGCGCAACGGCACCATCGCCTTTACCGGGGCCTATCATGGCCGCACCCACTATACCCTCTCCCTGACCGGGAAAGTGAACCCTTACTCAGCAGGCATGGGGCTGATGCCGGGCCACGTCTATCGCGCTTTGTATCCGTGCGCCCTGCACGGCATCAGCGATGATGACGCCATCGCCAGCATCCACCGCATCTTCAAGAACGATGCCGCGCCGGAAGATATCGCCGCCATCGTGATCGAACCCGTCCAGGGTGAAGGCGGGTTCTATGCCACCTCCCCGGCCTTTATGCAGCGCCTGCGCGACCTGTGCGACGAGCACGGCATTATGCTGATCGCCGATGAAGTGCAGAGCGGCGCGGGCCGCACCGGCACCTTCTTCGCCATGGAGCAGATGGGCGTGGCGGCGGATATCACCACCTTCGCCAAATCCATTGCTGGCGGCTTCCCGCTGGCGGGCGTCACCGGACGCGCCGAGGTGATGGACGCCATCGCCCCCGGCGGGCTGGGCGGCACGTACGCCGGTAGCCCGATCGCCTGTGCCGCCGCGCTGGCGGTGATGAAGGTATTCGAACAGGAAGATCTGCTGGGCAAAGCTAATAAACTGGGCAACACCCTGCGCGAAGGCCTGCTGGCTATCGCTGAAAAACACCCTGAGATCGGCGACGTTCGCGGCCTGGGGGCGATGATCGCCATCGAACTGTTTGAAGCGGGCGACCACCATAAGCCGGACGCCGCCCTGACGGCGCAGATTGTCGCCCGGGCGCGGGATAAAGGGCTGATCCTGCTCTCCTGCGGCCCGTACCACAACGTGCTGCGCATCCTGGTGCCGCTCACCGTTGAGGAAGAACAGCTCCAGCAGGGGCTGGCGATTATCGCTGCGTGTTTTGACGAGGCGAAGCAGGATTAATCTTTACGCCCGGTGCAAGCCGGGCCGTATTCAAGGAGCACGACCATGACCATTATTTCCCAAGCGACGGCCATCGACGGCTACCGCTGGCTGAAGAACGACATTATCCGCGGGGTGTATCACCCGGATGAGAAGCTGCGGATGAGCCTGCTGACCTCCCGGTATGAGCTGGGCGTCGGCCCGCTGCGCGAAGCGCTGTCGCAGCTGGTTGCCGAGGGGCTGGTCACGGTCATTAACCAGAAAGGCTACCGGGTGGCCCCGATGTCCGAACAGGAGCTGCTCGATATCTTTGATGCCCGCGCCAATATGGAGGCGATGCTGGTGCGCCTCGCCATCGAACGCGGCGGCGAAGAGTGGGAAGCCGACCTCCTCGCCCGGATGCATCTGCTGAACAAGCTGGAATCCCGCGACGCCAGCGAGACCATGCTGGACGAGTGGGACCAGCGCCATCAGGCGTTTCATACAGCGATTGTGGCCGGGTGTGGATCGCGGTATTTGATGCAGATGCGGGAACGTCTTTTCGATTTGGCGGCGCGGTATCGGTATGTGTGGTTGCGGAAAACGGTGTTGTCGGTGGCGATGTTAGAGGAGAAGCATGGAGAGCACCAGAGGCTGCTGGATGCCGTGCTGGCGCGGGATGCGGATAAGGCGGGGGAGCTGATGTATCAGCATTTGCTGACGCCGATACCGATTATTAGGGGGGCGATGGGGGTGGGCCTGGCGACCTGAAGAGTAAAATGCACCTTAAAACAGGCACTATTCATTTAGTGCCTGTTTTAAGGTGCAATGTCTGCATATTTATTACGAAACCTTGAATATCCCTGATTGCAGTTAAGCTATATGAATTAATTAAAAAGTTCATTTATATTCATCATTATTAATATTTTAAAAGCGCTCTAAACGCGCTTATTACGTTTTATATTAATCTGGACTTATTTTTATCTACTGGGTAGATTTACAGGTGTTATTTAACGCAATACGGGCATGCGCCAACATGCCCGTATTGCTCATCACAATCACTATTGAAAGAGAATAGTAACCATGACTGATATCGATTGTATTGCAGAATCACTGCAACCAGAAGTATTTGAATCTACCGACCGCGTATTTACCGTGAGTTATGCGACGCGGTTTGGAGATTACACCCGTATCCCTGCGTTTATCATGAAAGGTCTGTGGCTCAATGAAGCCGGGTTCAGCACCGGAACGAAAGTGGATGTGAAGGTGATGAAGGGCTGCATGATCCTGACGTCCCGACAGGATGAGCCAGAAATAGAGACGCTGATGCGTGAGGTGAGTCAACTGTCGGACCATGAACAAAAGCAGGTGATGGATTTTGTTGGAGTGATATCCGGGAAGCTTCGAAAGGCTTAAGGCAGCGATTGAATGAGAAAGGCGCCGTTGGGCGCCTTTTTTGTTGGTTGCGAAAGGCTCCCTGAAAACATACCGGGAGCCCCGGTCGTATTATCTCAGGGACTGAGCAACCCAGCGAAGTAATTCAATTAAGGAATACTGCCCAAAGAGTTCTCCCTCATTTGTCACCCAGATCGGGAAAAACAGTAACAGGGACGTCGTGAGCAGGCTGGTCAGAAGAAGGCTCTTGAACCAACCGCTACGTAAAATCTTCTCGTTAACTGCCCACTTAGACAAATGCTGACCCATTCGCCAGCGGACCCAGCCCCTGCGCCATAAATACCCCAGGAACGAGATAACAACGGCAGCGATGGCAATAAACAAGCCACAGTAACGCGCCAGTATCTCCAGGGAAGCGAGTAAATTATGCTGACTATCCCAGCGCAGGAACGGCGTAAGATAAACCCGTCCTGTCGCAATGTCGCTGATCCAGATGTCGCCATAAGCGGTGTACAGAGGCATAAAAAGATAGATGATGACAGCGCTGAAGATTGCCCACTTCACCACCGACCAGTTTTGCACAGCCTGGGTAATGGCTTTCAGGCTGGTCAGGGCTTCATCAATATAGGTCGTAGTGACCCCACGATTCATCGCTTCGCGGAGCATCTCCCCGGATTTACCCGCGCGGTTCGCATCCAGCATGTCCTGATGGGCTTCCGACTCCATAAATGTGGCCACCGTTTTACGGCTACACGCCGCAACAAGCGGATTCAGCAACTTCCCTCTGGTGCTTCGATAGACAAGCTCATTGAGATCGTTTTTTAACATCAACTCAACGACATGTCCCGCATCCAGTATCTGCGGACGACGCCCGTAAACAATCCAGTTAACAGGCTGTTCTGCAAGCTGAGCCTGGCGCAGCTGACTTGTAAATCTGGCAAAGGGTACGCTGGCGTTGTAGATAAAATTAACGTTACGCAACCCCTCATCAATACTGGAATCGGCCAGCTCAACGGCACCATAACTCGCCAGTTCCGGGATGCCCGCTTTGTAGAGGCCATCTTTAATGAACGTCGGCACATCCTCACGATGGTAGATCAACTGGTACTGAGGCACGGCAACGCTGGAAAGCCGGGTAATGCGGGTTGTTTCGCCTGTTCCGTCGCAGGGGGAACAGCGCTGGTTTCCCGAGCCGCTACAGTGGTTGCAGTTCACCTTACCGCCTGAGCAGGTGTAGCACATCCGATAGTGGCTCTCCGTGCGATACTGATTGGTGTAGTGATCGAAATGGCTTCGCTGTTCCAGTACCTGCCCACTTCCCCCACAGGTGGTGCAGCTCACGCGACCAGTACCATAGCACCAGGAGCAATTGACCTGCCCGCGCCCATTACAGTTCGTGCAGTTTTCAGTTAAACAAAGGCGTGTTGGATGGGAGTAGATTTCGTGATCTTTTTTAAGTGCTCCGTAAGGATGGGAAAGGACCAGTTCCTGAGCTTCACGAAGGGTTTCTGCACGGGATAAGACAGCGCTGGTTTCAGCCTGGAGAGCCTCGGTGTATTGGAAAATACTGGTAAAAACGCGGGTGCCGTTCCCGGCACTGACTCTTCCCACCTGAGTGTGGTCTGTCGTCTCAACACGAAAATGCAGACTTAGGTTAATCTGGTAGTCAAAATCGATTTTTTCGACCAATTCCAGATCAAGATTATCTGGCTGTAGCCTCGTAGAGCGTTCCACGAAGTCCTGGATGGTTGTAGAGCACGTATCCAGCCACGCGTCTTTCATCTTCATTCCCTAAATTGAGATTTGTTATCGGCAGAATGATATGGCTTTGCATAGGTTAGGCAACTACTAATAAACGGAGTTTGGGGGGTTAAATGCGGGGGGATTATGCGTATATAGAGTGCGATGGAATGAACCTGAGGTAATTAGTTGTTTAGTGTTGATGGTTAATATTTTTATTTAGTGCAGTGTTTGGATAGGTTAAAAACGCCTCGTAAGTTAAATGTTATTCCTGATCCCTGACTACTCCGGTTTATAGCACGGGAACGACTGTCGGAGTGAAGATGATGTAGGGCTACATGATTATCACGTCCCTGAAAGCGCCGATGGTCACCATTGAGTGATGTTAGTCAATCAGCGCACTACTTTTCAATTGCAACCGACCACAAATTCATCAAATCCATTGATTCACGGTTTACATCACCTTTCATTTGTTATGTGATCCTGTTACAGGATTCGGTAGTTCGCTACCTCCCCCACCGTAACAGGATTTCATTGATGGAATTTTACCAGGCTGACCCTACGCTGGAGAACTACTGGCGCGGGGTGATTCTTTTTGGAAAGAACGTTGCATCGTACAAGTTCGCGCTTGCTCATGCCCTGTATGAGATTGATAAGACGGGCAGCGACATCATTACCCTCGACGAACTCGCTGTGCCTTTCAGCCGCCATCTTTGCGAACACTTGAAACACGCTCCGAAGCAGATCACCTCGAGCCGCAGCCAGTTTCTGGATACCTGCGTGCAGTTTAATAACGATGAGATCTCGCATAACCAGCTGATTGAAACCACGGTACGCCGAGGCTTTGCCAACGTGATTGACGCCTTTCACAATGTGAATGGCGGCGAGATCGAGAAACGCTTTTTTATTGATGAGCGAAAGACCCATAACGGCATTCGCCTGACGGATAACTTCTTTCATCTGGGCGAACGCCAGCAGTATCAGAACCTGGCTTTTGAAACCACTGCGCGCTGGAACCTTGTCGAACAGGCCTGGGCGATGGGCGTTTCCCGCAACCTTGTTGGCGTCGAGTTCGACGAAGATAATCAGTTGCTGTTCAGTCACGTGAACGCGCGTCGGGTGAATATCACCAGCTGTCGCGATAGCCTAAACGGCTATCAGAAAGGACGCTGCTTCTACTGTTTCAAACCCATCAGCCTGACCTCGGGCGATCCTGACCTGGCCGACGTTGACCACTTTATTCCCTGGGCTGCACGTGATGAGGTTGCCAATATCAATGGCGTGTGGAACCTGGTGCTGGCCTGCCAGTGCTGTAATCGTGGTGCTGAAGGGAAGTTCGCGCGCCTGCCTGGACGTACACTCCTGCAACGGTTAAATGCCCGTAACGAGTATTTTATTCAGAGCAAACTTCCGCTGCATGAAACCATTGTCCAACAGACCGGAAACCAGCCCGCCGCGCGGAAAAACTTTCTTGAAAATAACTGGAACGCTGCCAAAGTGAGGCTATTACATACCTGGGAACCGAAAGCCGAAGGCGAGGCCACATTCTAATGACGCTTAAATACTATCAGGACAATGCACAAACCTTCTTTGACGGGACGGTGAATGTCGATATGTCGTCGCTGTACGAGACCTTTATCCAACATCTTGCGCCCGGGGCGCGGGTGCTGGATGCGGGCTGCGGTTCAGGACGCGATGCAAAGGCGTTTCAGGAGATGGGGTATCGGGTAGAGGCGTTTGATGCGTCCCCTGCGATGGTTGAGTTGGCGCGGGAGCATACCGGATTGCCTGTGAAGGTGATGACCTTTGCGGATGTGGACTGGAAGGAGGAGTTTGATGGGATTTGGTGCTGTGCTTCGTTGTTGCATGTTCCGGCGGTGGAGTTGCCGGGGGTGATGCGGAGGTTGGCGGATGCGCTTAAACCGGATGGGGTTTGGTATGTGTCGTTTAAGTATGGGGATGGGGAGCGGGAGGTGGATGGAAGAAGGTTTACGGATATGGATGAGGGAAGGTTGCGAGCGCTTTTGAGCACTATTGCGATGATAGACATGATTTCACTCTGGACCACTCAAGACAAACGCCCTTTGAGGAATGAGATTTGGATTAATGGTGTGCTGATAAAGAAGTAATGACATATTTATTTAGTGTCATCATTCCGGGTATCGCTATCTTCTGCATCCGCAAGAAATACTACGTGATTTTTGATAAGTTATTAAATGCTAGGCAGTTTAATAAGTTACAAGCTTGTCTATTTCGTAATCGAAAGTTAAGATGTGAAAACTTTAAATCCTTTTAGGGTATAGGGTAATAACGCCATTTTTACCGCACAGCTGTGGATTAAGAATAATGAATAAATCCAATTTCGATTTCCTGAAAGGCGTAAACGACTTTATTTACGCCATTGCCTGCGCCGCTGAAAACAACTATCCGGATGATCCTAATACAACACTTGTAAAAATGCGTATGTTTGGCGAAGCGACGGCTAAACATCTGGGTCTGCTACTGGATATTCCCTCCTGCGAGAATCAACACGATCTCCTGCGCGAACTCGGTAAAATCGCCTTCGTTGATGACAGTATCCTGTCCGTTTTCCATAAGCTGCGCCGTATCGGTAATCAAGCCGTTCATGAATATCATAACGATCTTGACGATGCCCAGATGTGCCTACGCCTCGGTTTTCGTCTTGGCGTCTGGTACTACCGACTGGTGACCAAGGACTACGATTTCCCGGTTCCGGTCTTTGTTCTGCCTGAACACGGCGAGAATCTTTATCATGCAGAAGTCCTCACGCTCAAACAGCAACTGGAACAACAAGCTCAGGAAAAAGCGCATAGCCAGGCTGAACTGGAAGCTCAGCAACAGAGGCTAGTTGCGCTCAATGGCTACATTGCCATTCTTGAAGGCAAACAGCAGGAAACCGAGACGCAAACCAAAGCTCGTGTTGCCGCGCTGGAAGCTCAACTTGCGGTAAAAGATGCAGAACTGGCGAAACAGACTGAACATGAGCGCAAAGCATATCATAAAGAAATTACAGACCAGGCCGTCAAGCGCACGCTTAATCTCAATGAAGAAGAGAGTCGCTTCCTGATCGATGCCCAGCTGCGAAAAGCAGGTTGGCAGGCCGACAGCAAATCGCTGCGCTTCGCCAAAGGCGCACGCCCTGAACCGGGCGTGAATAAGGCAATTGCTGAGTGGCCTACGGGTAAAGATGAAACGGGTAAGTCGGGTTTTGCAGATTATGTCCTGTTTGTAGGCCTCAAACCTATCGCAGTAGTTGAAGCTAAACGTAAACATACCGACGTTCCTGGCAAGCTCAACGAGTCATATCGCTACAGTAAATATTTCGATAATGAATTCTTACGCGATACGCTACTGGAGAATTACGCCCCTGACGAGGTGCACGAAGCTTTACCGTTGTATGAAATCAGCTGGCAGGATACTAGCGGCAAACAACGCTTTAAAATCCCCTTCTGCTACTCCACCAACGGGCGCGAATACCGCGCGGCGATGAAGACCAAAAGCGGTATCTGGTATCGCGACGTCCGCCACACCACCAACATGTCGAAAGCGCTGCCGGAATGGCATCGCCCGGAAGAACTGCTGGAGATGCTGGGCAGCGATCCGCAGCAAAAAAATCAGTGGTTTGCCGAAAACCCCGGAATGAGTGAACTCGGCCTGCGTTATTACCAGGAAGATGCCGTCCGGGCGGTGGAAAACGCTATCGTTAACGGCCAGCAAGAAATCCTGCTGGCGATGGCGACCGGTACCGGTAAAACCCGTACCGCCATCGCCCTGATGTTCCGCCTGATCCAGTCCCAGCGTTTCAAACGCGTGCTGTTCCTGGTCGACCGCCGCTCGCTCGGCGAGCAGGCGCTGGGGTCGTTTGAAGATACGCGCATTAACGGCGACACCTTTAACAGTATTTTCGATATCAAAGGCTTGACCGATAAATTCCCGGAAGACAGCACCAAAATTCACGTTGCCACGGTGCAGTCGCTGGTCAAGCGTACGCTGCAATCCGATGAACCGATGCCGGTTGGCCGCTACGACTGTATCGTCGTCGATGAAGCGCACCGCGGCTACATTCTTGATAAAGAGCAGACCGAAGGCGAGCTGCAGTTCCGCAGCCAGCTGGATTATGTTTCCGCCTACCGCCGCATTCTCGATCACTTCGATGCAGTAAAAATTGCCCTGACCGCCACGCCAGCGTTGCACACGGTGGATATTTTCGGTGAACCAGTTTACCGCTATACCTACCGGACAGCGGTGATCGACGGCTTCCTGATCGACCAGGATCCGCCGATTCAGATCGTCACCCGCAACGCGCAGGATGGCGTCTATCTTTCCGAGGGTGAACAGGTGGAACGCCTGAACCCGCAGGGCGAGCTGATCAACGACACGCTGGTTGACGATCAGGATTTTGAGGTCGCCGATTTTAACCGTGGCCTGGTGATCCCGGCGTTTAACCGCGCGGTATGCGGTGAGCTAACGAAATATTTGGATCCCACCGGGCAGCAAAAAACGCTGGTGTTCTGCGTCACCAATGCCCATGCCGATATGGTGGTGGACGAGCTGCGTACCGCGTTCAAGAAAAAATACCCGCAGCTTGAGCACGACGCGATCGTCAAGATCACCGGCGATGCCGATAAAGACGCGAAGAAAGTGCAAAGCATGATCGTCCGCTTCAACAAAGAGCGGCTGCCGAATATCGTGGTCACCGTCGACCTGCTGACCACCGGGGTGGATATCCCGTCTATCTGTAATATCGTGTTCCTGCGCAAAGTGAAAAGCCGCATTCTCTACGAGCAGATGAAGGGCCGCGCCACGCGTCTGTGCCCGTCGGTGGGGAAAACCAGCTTCAAGATTTTCGACTGCGTCGATATCTACAGCTCGCTGGAAAGCGTCGACACCATGCGCCCGGTGGTTGTGCGTCCGCAGGTGGAGCTGCAAACGCTGGTCAATGAAATTACCGACTCAGAAACCTATAAAACCATTGAAGCGGATGGTCGCAGCTTTGCCGAACACAGCCATGAGCAGCTGGTCGCCAAGCTGCAGCGCATTATCGGCCTTGCCACCTTCAACCGTGATCGCAGCGAAGCGGTGGATAAGCAGGTCCGCCGCCTGGACGAACTGTGCCTGGATGCGGCGGGCGTCAACTTCGGCGGCCTGGCTTCGCGCCTGCGGGAAAAAGGGCCGCACTGGAGCGCCGAGATTTTCAATAAGCTCCCCGGCTTTATCGCCCGCCTCGAAAGGCTGAAAACCGATATCAACGCCCTGCGCGATGCGCCGATCTTCCTCGATATTGATGATGAGGTGGTGAGCGTCAAATCGCTGTACGGCGATTACGACACGCCACAGGATTTCCTCGAAGCCTTCGATGCGCTGGTGCAGCACGCCCCTAACGCCCAGCCCGCGCTGCAGGCGGTGATCAATCGCCCGCGCGACCTTACCCGTAAAGGGCTGGTGGAATTGCAGGAGTGGTTTGACCGCCAGCATTTTGAAGAATCATCTCTGCGTAAGGCGTGGAAAGAGACGCGCAACGAAGACATCGCCGCCCGACTGATTGGCCATATCCGCCGTGCGGCGGTGGGCGATGCGCTGAAACCGTTCGACCAGCGCGTCGACCATGCGCTGGAAAAAATTAAAGGTGAGAACGACTGGAACAGCGAGCAGCTAAGCTGGCTCGACCGTTTAGCGCAGGCGCTAAAAGAGAAAGTGGTGCTCGACGATGACGTGTTTAAAACCGGCAATTTCCACCGTCGCGGCGGTAAGTCGATGTTACAGCGCACCTTTGACGACAACCTCGACAACGTGCTGAATAAGTTCAGCGATTATATCTGGGACGAGCTGGGCTGAAATAGTATCATCCCCAACAATTTCTTCTTCTGCGGCCCCGATGAGGGCCGCTGTTTTACATGGGATCTTCAATGAACAATAACGATCTGGTCGCTAAACTGTGGAAACTGTGCGACAACCTGCGCGACGGCGGCGTCTCCTATCAAAACTACGTCAATGAACTCGCCTCGCTGCTGTTTTTGAAAATGTGCAAAGAAACCGGCCAAGAAGCGGACTACCTGCCGGAAGGCTACCGCTGGGATGACCTGAAATCGCGCATTGGTCAGGATCAGATGCATTTTTACCGTAACCTGCTGGTTCAGTTAGGCTCAGATGAGAAAAAGCTGGTGCAGGCGGTGTTCCATAATGTCAGCACCACCATTGAACAGCCCAAACAGCTGACTGAGCTGGTCAGCTATATGGACGCGCTGGACTGGTACAACGGCAACCACGGGAAATCCCGCGACGACTTCGGCGATATGTACGAAGGGCTGCTGCAGAAGAACGCTAACGAAACCAAATCCGGCGCGGGCCAGTACTTTACTCCACGTCCGCTGATCAAAACCATTATCCATCTGCTGAAGCCGCAGCCGCGCGAAGTGGTGCAGGATCCGGCTGCGGGTACGGCGGGCTTCCTGATTGAAGCGGATCGCTACGTGAAGTCGCAGACTCACGATCTGGACGATCTCGACGGCGACACGCAGGATTTCCAGATCCACCGCGCGTTTATCGGCCTCGAACTGGTGCCCGGCACTCGTCGTCTGGCGCTGATGAACTGTCTGCTGCACGATATTGAAGGCAACCTCGACCACGGCGGCGCCATCCGTCTGGGCAACACCCTGGGCAGCGACGGCGAAAACCTGCCGAAGGCGCATATTGTCGCCACTAACCCGCCGTTTGGCAGCGCCGCAGGCACCAACATCACCCGCACCTTCGTGCACCCGACCAGCAACAAACAGCTGTGCTTTATGCAGCATATTATTGAAACTCTGCACCCCGGCGGTCGTGCGGCGGTGGTGGTGCCGGATAACGTGCTGTTTGAAGGCGGTAAGGGCACCGATATTCGTCGCGACCTGATGGACAAGTGTCATCTGCACACCATTCTGCGTCTGCCGACCGGCATCTTTTACGCCCAGGGCGTGAAAACCAACGTGCTGTTCTTTACCAAAGGCACGGTCGCCAATCCGCATCAGGATAAAAACTGCACCGACGACGTGTGGGTGTATGACCTGCGGACCAATATGCCGAACTTCGGCAAGCGCACGCCGTTTACCGAGCAGCACCTGCAGCCGTTTGAAACCATCTACGGCGAAGATCCGCACGGCTTAAGCCCGCGTACCGAAGGCGAGTGGAGCTTTAACGCCGAAGAGAGCGAAGTCGCCGACAGCGAAGAGAACAAGAACACCGACCAGCATCAGGCCACCAGCCGCTGGCGTAAGTTCAGCCGCGAATGGATCCGCACGGCGAAATCCGATTCGCTGGATATCTCCTGGCTGAAGGATAAGGACAGCATCGACGCCGACAGCCTGCCGGAGCCGGACGTGCTGGCGGCAGAAGCGATGGGCGAGCTGGTGCAGGCGCTGGGTGAGCTGGATGCGCTGATGCGCGAACTGGGCGCGGGCGATGAGGCGGATGCGCAGCGTCAGTTGTTGGAAGAAACATTTGGTGAGGTAAAGGCATGAGTGGGGGGAAATTGCCGGAGGGGTGGCAAACATCCAGCATAGGTGATTTATGTAAAAAAGTGACTGATGGTTCGCATAATCCACCTAAAGCTAGTGAAACTGGGCTACCAATGCTCAGTGCAAAAAACATTAACAATGGTTCTATTGTTTTTAGCGAAACTCACAGGATTATCTCTGAAGCTGAATTTTGGGAAGAAAATAAGCGGACAAGCATTGAAAGTGGTGATGTTTTGCTGACTATCGTAGGAACATTAGGTAGAACAGCAGTAGTTCCGCAAGATTTTACACCGTTTACACTACAACGTAGTGTCGCGGTATTATCTACATCAGAGTTAGAACCATCCTATTTTCGCTATGCATTAGAAAATAGAGAGTTTCAGATTCAAATTCATGAAAATTCCAAAGGAACGGCACAAAAAGGGATCTATCTTAATGCGCTAAAAAAGCTCACGATTAATATCGCGCCGAAAAATGAACAAAAAATCATCGCCGAAAAACTCAATACGCTACTGGCGCAGGTAGACAGCACCAAAGCACGTCTTGAGCAAATCCCACAAATCCTGAAACGTTTTCGTCAGTCTGTGATAGTTGCGGCAGTGAGCGGGAAACTAACAAAAGAACTTCATAAAATAAATAAGTTTAAGCTAACAGAATTAAATATTTCTATTCCATCTTTATGGAAAATCAGTGAGATTAGCCAATTTGCTGATGTAAAAGGTGGCAAGAGGTTACCTAAAGGTGAATCATTAATAGCTGAGAATACCGGATTTCCATATATTAGGGCAGGACAACTAAAAAATGGAACTGTTCTTCCTGAAGGACAACTATACTTAGAAGAACATATTCAAAAAAGTATTTCCAAATATATAGTCTCATCTGGAGATCTTTATATAACTATTGTTGGAGCATGTATTGGTGATGCAGGAATAATTCCAGACATTTATAACAATGCAAATTTAACTGAAAATGCTGCCAAGATATGTAATTTAAACAAAAATATCTTCAATAAATTTCTTTCTTTATGGTTGAGAAGTAGTTATCTTCAGGACATTATTAATTCAGAAATAAAATCAGGAGCTCAAGGGAAGTTGGCCTTGGCAAGGATAAAATCACTCCCACTGATACTACCCCCACTAGAAGAACAACACGAAATCGTCCGCCGTGTCGAACAACTCTTCGCCTACGCCGACACCATCGAAAAGCAGGTCAACAGCGCACTGACCCGCGTCAACAGCCTCACCCAGTCGATCCTGGCGAAAGCGTTTCGCGGCGAGCTTACCGCTCAGTGGCGGGCTGAAAACCCTGATCTCATTAGCGGTGAAAACAGCGCCGCCGCCCTACTGGAAAAAATTAAGGCCGAACGCGCCGCCAGCGGCGGTAAAAAAAACTCGTGTAAAAAAGCGTAATGATGGTTATCAAACATCGCTGACTCGAGTCGTTTTAGCACTCCCAATTCCTTATTGGGAGTGCTAATCCATTAAGATGTCATCACCTCTACCAGCACATCCGTTGCCCAGCTTTCCTCGCTATTAAGGACTTTGCCCTCCTGGCAGGCTTGCGCCAGTTTTACTAGCTGATAAGTCACATCGTCAGTAAAGTCAAAGTTACGCGATGCATACGGGAAGTCGATACGCCAGTATCCCATTCCCTGGTCGAAGCGAATCTTCAGCGTCTGACCATCCTCAAAGATCACCGTCAGCTTACGATGATGCGGAATATCACGTGGCGAATCGAACACCGTCAGTTCTACCGCTCTGCCCATCGCCGCAGTAAACCACTGGTCGGCGAAATCCTGAAAATCTGCGTCGCTCATCCAGTCATGGAATGGCCGGTTACCGGGACGATCTTTGGGCTTAAACAGCGTATCAAGCTTCAGCTCCGCGTCATCGTTCAGCTTTGTTTTTAGCGGTTTCAGGATCGCCCCCAGCAGCGCCAACGCAACCGGGTTTTGCAGATAGCGATCGGTATAGTGAACGCTGGTAATTCGCTGGTTTTTCATCAGCGACTGTGCTTCTTCATGACTGTTAAACAGCGCGTCCCAGAAGCGTTGTCCGAACTGCGAAAGTGGACCATTTAACTGTTTATGAATCTCTATGTCTTTGACTCGCTCAACCGCGTTCGCTGCTTTACCCGGCAGAACAAACTCGTTCAGTTTTACCGTTTTATAGCCGAGGCTGCGAACGACCAGTTCGTCATTCAGGTGCCAGCCTGGCCCCGGGATAGTTGCCTGCTGGCTGCGTGAAGCCAGCGTCATTACGCGATCGGCAAAGGCGATTTGCGCCACAATCGGCAATTCCAGAGCCTGTTCGCTATGACACAAACGCACGCCCAAAGCAGTAAACTGCGAAAGCTCGTGCAACAGCTCCGGATCATCGACGCCAGCAGGAATGACAAGGTCGACCGCAACATTGTCTTTAATCCGGTAGTTCTGAATAGCCGCCCGGAATTGACGGGCATAAAGATCCCATTCATTGAGTGGCCCGTTCATCCACAGTGTGAGTTTTTCAGCTCCCTCGTTAATCGCCCGACGAAGGGTATCGCTAATCGCTCCCGGGCAGTAGCGGGCATCCGGTAGCGAGAATGTCTCTTCATCTGGTAAACCAATGTAGAAACTGAAGTCATCCCCAAGCCAGGTCAGCGCCGCTTTACGATCCAGCAGGTCATGATCGTGGCGGGTTTGGGAATCGAGCAAACATTCACTGCATGCGGTATCACAATGGTTGCAGCCCAGCTGTTTCACCATCCCCAGCAGAATGGTCTCAATGTGTAATGGAGCACTGGACGCAAAACCCGCGCCACCGCTAATCACATCGTAAAGTTGAACAGCTAAAACCGATTGTCCATCTTCCAGTCTGACCGGACGCACGGCGTAGCCCAGTTCTGCGGCAGAAATACCCAGTACACCTGCCAATGCTTGACGTAAGGCAACCGCCAATGTCATGGCGACAAGCCGACCTTCCTCTGTATTATCCGGCAGGTATTCACCGTTTTGAGGCTTGCGCAAAACCATTTCAAATACATCTGTTCGCGCTAATGCCCCCAGCGTGACGTTTTTCATCAGTGCCGTCGAACCGGGGCAAATCAGCCGCTGATTTTGACTATCGCGGTCCGCTTTTCCCGGACGAGGTGGGTAGTGAGCTTCCATACTTCTCGGTGCATCATTCTCATTCAGCATCGACTCGGCACGCCCACAGCTCAGGCATAACGCGTAACCATGGCCACCTTCTCCGAGACTTTGCTGGAAAACATGACCATCTGCACCAGATGTCATATACCCCATTGTCGGGTTAGGCAGCGGTACGGGCTCTGCTTTAACAAATACCCAGGCAGGGACAACCGGGATAAATTTCATGGTTTCAATGTTATTTGTCACCGGCGCATGCGCATCGGTCACAAAGCCAGCAGGCTGCAGCACCTGGCGGCGATTATCCATGATGATTTTTTCACCACAGGCGCTATTGGTGCAGCATAATACCCCAGAACTGCTCATACCCTCCTCATAGCCTATGGTCCCGCATTTTTGGCAGCGCCAGGCGCAATCCAGACGCTGCGCTTCATTCGTATCGGCATTAATATTGTGCCAGTGCAGGGAGACGCCGGCAGAGCGGAACACACGGCCATCAAGAATAATTTCTGCACCTGGTGCATATTCACGGATGGCAACTCCAAGGTTTCGGGAGGGGAGTCCTTTATAGCGCGACACGTTATCTTCGCGATCTTTTTTATCCCGGCTTTTCTGCGATTTTTCGCGAATATAATCTTCCATTGTGAAGTTATCAAATGTCACAACATCTGTCGGGAAGCCGTATCCGGGAAGGAACGTTCTGGCCGCCAGGTCACGCAGCAAATACTCGCCACAGTGTCGTTTTTTCTCAAGTTCTATGCGCTTGCGATAAGGTGTTTGTGGCTGCGACTCTCGCTCCTGGGCCACAAGATCACGATAGACAGAAAGCCATCGCTGCTGCAGGGACGTAATCGCATGAATTGTTTTATCCCGCAATAGGTCGGGTCTGGCTCCATTTAATGCTGTGCCTTTCACCAGCCGTTCCAGCGCCGCATCGATATCAAGGACCGGACGCTCCAGCCAGCCTTTAAAGCGTTCACATTTTGATTGCCCGTCGTCGTCACCGAAAAACCAGAGGCTGTCGAGGCTGGTTTTTTCTTTGTCCGTTTCGCCAATAACGTGACATAAAAAGTCAGAGAGCAATAACGCATTGACGTGGCGTTGCACCAGCCGGACTGAGTTCATCGCCACCATAGGTGCCGGGATCATGGTTTCAAATGGCCACAGCGGGTTAGCAAAAACCTGCTGGTCGTGCGGGTTTCCTTTGCATAACGTGTAAGAGATTGCACGTGATTCCTTACTACGCCCGGCTCGCCCAGCGCGCTGTAAATAGTTTGCCGGATGCGGCGGCACGTTGTTCATCACCACGGCGGTAATGCCGCCGATGTCGACCCCCATTTCCATGGTAGTTGAGCAGTTGAGAACATTAAGCTGCCCGTTCTTGAACATCTTTTCATAGCTTTGCAGACGTTCTGACGACTGCTGGGCAGAGTGCTCTGCAGTGCGGTAGTAAAAGCCGCCTTCAACGACACGATCGTTGATATCCGTCCAGACATTTGCCGAACGCAATTGTGCGATCAGCGGCTCGTTGCTGACCCAATCACGTACTTTCGCCAAACCCGGAGCGTAGTCTTCTTGTGAACGATCCAGCTTCCATACCTCTGGCATTGTGACCTTCTGCGCGACAAAAGCGTCATATTGCGCCTGGGTGAGTTGTTCAAAGGAAATGTGAGTGGGTAGATATGGGGTTAACCCTTTAAAAGTAGTGTCCAGAATTTTATTGGTGACCGGACAAATCCAGGCGTCCGCGATTAAAGAGAAGGTCAAATGCTCTTTCGGCAAATAGAAACGGTTACCATCAGGCTTCAGTACTGCAAGTGACCCGGTAAGCTGGTTCCATGCTTCTTTCAACCATGTATTGATAATATCAATCGTCGCCGTATTTACTTTTTTAAATCCGGCACCAAGCATTAGTAACTTCACTAAACGATGAGATAAATTGCCATTACGAATTTGTGGCCAGCGTCTGTTCTGATTATCTTCGGGATCTTTCGTTTCAGGGTTACGGACGAATTTTGACGAAAAACGACTACCAATCCAGTTTTTTAACTCATCGTCCAGTTGTGTGAAGTTGCTTTCACGAACGTATAGATCCAGCGTAACCTTAAGAAAATCCTTCCAGTCATCCAGGGTCAGCCCTTTCTCCTGCCAATGCACCGGGATCTTATGGATCTTTTCCAGCCCCTGATAACCAACCCGTACTAGTCCTTGCGTTTCCAGGCTATTAGTTCGTTTAGGCCGACGCATGAATTCCCGGAAAAGCAACATTTCCGAAAGCTTCAGCGGCCCGCCGTTTTCGTTGAAAATTTCAGGCTTCAAATAGTGATTGTATTGCAAAATAGGGCCGCTAATATCGGCCTTTTCTCTAAGCTCATTGACTATTTCTGTCCAGGTTCGGGAAATCAGAATGGGCGCTACGTTACCTCCGGTCGCAGCCTGAAAAGCTTGTTCAAGCTGCTCAGCCTGTACTTCTGCCAGCTTCGCTTGTTCAGGTAATCCCCAGCTTCTAAATTCATCGGCCTGTTCGCGTGCCTGTTTTGCCAACGCTGCTAACTTTTCAAGATCTGTATTGGCATTTGGTGTGGTGGAAGTCTGTGTTCGTTGATGCCAGCCCAATATTTCTACTACGCTGCCACGTAAGCGACTGCGTTCAGCTTCTTGCTGCATGCGTACCGCCATGCGCGCTGTTCCCTGGCGGCTGTCGGTGAAGGTAATGAGACGGCGGCCTCTACCTGGCAGTGAATCAGGGCCCACTCCCTCCTTTCCTTCTTCACTGATAAAGTCCTGACAATACTCCAGAACGGTTGGCACAATATTGGTGACATAAAACGGCCCACCCAACAATGCGCGGCGAAAAGGTTGTTTTCCGCTCGTGCCTCTGTAGCCGCAGCCAATGGCACTGCATACCTGTTCAATATCGTTAATATTCAGTTCAATGCTTTCATTACTAACGACACCAATACGACGAGTCTGGCGATCAAGCCGCTGTAGGATATAACCTGTTTCGCTGGTCTTTTCTGCCGCAATAATAAGCGGAGGGCGGTAATTACTTTCTTTCTCAACTTTTTCTTCAGTGGCGTCACTTTCAACATTCACCTCATCCTGCAAAGAAAATTCATCGCCACCTTTATTTTCCCATTGGACAAGTTTGCCATTTTTATCCCGTGCCAGAAGATGCGGTTCGTTACATTCATTACAGAATGCCAGTTCGTAGACCGGGCTCCCGCAGTCACAATTTTGTCGTTGATTCACGTATACATAACCAAAGGGCCAGCCCTTTTCCAGCGGAGTGCCATGCTTTTGTCTGCACTCTTTATCAACACAAGCCCACACTCCTTGGGTATTGCGCTGGAAGATATGCGCTCTTATCTTCAGGAATGCCGGATCTTTAGGATTAGGTTGTGTACCAGAGCAGACGTCGATCCAGCGAAGCACATCCTGTTGGCTATAATGCTGCTTGGTCAGCGTATTCAACCGCTGCGTCATCGTATCCAGCTTCATAGGATCTGGCGGAGTAACTAACATTTCACGCAAGTAATGTGCTTCAGGTGAATGCGTAAGAGCATCAAAGCGCTCTGGGCTTACGCCCTTCATGTCTGTATCAGGGATTTGCTCAATTTCTTCTAACGGAACATAAACGTGTTTGCACGATTCCAGTTTCGGAATCACTCGCCTTCCGTCTAGTACGTCGATGCGCTCCTGCGGTATACCGGATAATTCAGAGAGGAAATTCTTCAGTTGTTTTTCGGCATCGCTTCCGGCAATAGTTGCAGAGGTTGCCACGAAACGCACATCATCTGGCGTCACGCCAAAGGCCGTCATTACGCGGCGTAACTGCAGCGCTAATTCAGCGGCCTGCGATCCGACATAGGTATGTGCTTCATCCAGTACTATCCAGCGTAATGATTTTTGTGCTTTAGACTGTTGAATAATTGGAGCATCGATCTGGCGGACCATCATATATTCCAGCATCGTGCCGTTTGTTACCAGAATTGGTGCGGGTTCTTCACGCATCTTTTCGCGTGAAAGCACTTCGTTTGGCCTTTTTGCCTGCTCGCTTTTTACCGAAGCGTGAAGATTTTCTGTATTGCCATTATAAAGGCAGTAACGGATCCCAGTACCAAATCCACGTGTCCACGCATCCAGGCGCTCCCGCTGTGAATTAATCAGGGCATTGAGGGGGTAGAGGAAAAGGGCCCTGACGCCGACAAGTGGGTTGTTGCCATTTTCATGTAATTCTCTGTAGAGGTCTTCCAGCACAGGAACCATAAAACATTCCGTTTTGCCTGAACCTGTACCACTTGTTACGACTACTGAATGTTTCTCTTCCAGTAAAGCCTTCCAACTGGCTAGCTGGTGAGTGAAGGGTTTCCAATCTGCACCAAAACGGTAACGACCATTGCTATGATTATCCAGTGAATCAACAACAGCTTTACTCAATAATGCCTTACCTTCTGTCAGGTTGCGCATCGTATAATTTGACTCTTTCCAGCCAAACATTTGTTGGAATACCGGTGAGGCAAGAAATGAGCCTGACTTTCCACAATCGGCACCCATTTGCTGTGCGAGGTGCTCACGCAACTGCGGGTTTGTAACGCCCATGATACTCAGCGTTGCTTCGGTTGAACGGGATAACGATTGTTCAATTAGTGACGAAAAATAGCGTGTAGTCATTCCTATCCCTTTTTATTTTTCTGTAACATTGCGCAATAAGTAGTATTTGAATATGGCGTTAAACCATCGCGAATCAAAATCTCTAACCTGTCTCAAGAAGAATACGGCTCCAGGCTTATTTTCAAAAACACTATCAAATGTTGTCTTACCGCAGGCAACAGCAGCAGCGAATACAGGTAACAAGGTGACGGAATATCGGTAGCTGGTATCAGGTGAAATGTCTATAACAGGATTTTTTTGTGCTGTGTACCAACGAAAAAGGCTTGGCCCACCAAATTCTGGCCAGCGAGATTCACCATGTTCACGTAGAAGCTCTTGATACCATTCATGAATAATACCTTTCATTACCGTCTCTGGAAAATCAGGTGGTAATTTCCCTTGGCTTAACCATATTTGCACTTCGCTGGCATAAGTCGGGAAGGCAGTCCCTAATTGCTGGAACATTCTATCCAGCAGCTTTATCTGCATATCCGCCGGAGCACCTTTTTTAGCCAAGAAATTTCGAAAGCGTGTCGCAGCACGCTTAACCTCTATAATAGGAAGAAATTCCCAGAATACAGGGAATTCACTTTCAATACGGCTAAGATAATCAATAGACATCTCAAATTTAAAAAGCGACATCGCTAATGCTTGGGGATGCTGAACTAAGGCGCGCCATACTTCAAAGGTCGCTAAAGGTAAATATCCAAACTGATCATATTGGTTGCGTAAGAATTGCCAGCCAGAGTGGGAAGGGTCGCTCGCCATTTGTTCTAGAACGATCGTAATGGTATTTAAGTCTGAGCGAGGATTAAAAAGCTTCGTTGCTTTTTGTAGAGACTGTATTGTCGCAGTGTCATTCTGGATGACCGGCTCACCAGCGATGAAGCAAGGACGAAACGCGGCTTCTTCACCTTGTTTCGGAATAACCAGCCATGGGCCATTGTTCTGTATGGTTGAACTCAATTCATACTCACCAACCGGAACACCTTCACTCATTCTCGATACTAGCGATACGGCTTTTCTTTCAGGCTCACTTAGTAACATAATGACGGGTGAAGGGATCTGTCCCGTACGGTTACTTACTGAATTTGCGAAAAGAAGCTGCCTTTCTCGATCATACTCAAGGCTATATTTATAACGTCTTATCTGCCAGGTAAAAGCGCTCCCCCCCCCTTCAATACGCATGTCAACCGTTTGATCAATCCCTTCCTCCAGGGAGAGTAAGTTATCAATATGTTCCCTTAAGCTATATAAAGTAATTTCTACTGGACATTCTCCCGCACTATAGCGCCACTCATACCACGCCTGCATTCCGCTACGGGAACGTAAACGTAGTTCAAGCTGATATCGAGTAGTTTCACCATTTTTTCCAAAAAGAAATGCTCTGGCGCCAAGAAGATCGTTAACCGTTAAATTCTTTGGCAGAGGCTTCTGATCTTTATCGAAGACAAGGCAGCCTCGAGCAGGAAATGGCAAAAAAATAACAATGGGGTTCGCAGCGAGGTTTGGTATTACTTGCAGTGAGATTGATGCTGGAGGAATACCATCCGCTTTCAGCATTATTTCAACACCTGCGGGCAATCTTTTCCTGCTAAACTCCAAACTTTTTTCCTTCAAACTATACAAACAAGGATGCTGTGTAGTAATAATAATTGAACCTTCGTTTGCTTGCTCTCCACTTTTTATTTCCAGAGAAAAATCACTGGGAAGAACACCTATTTTTTTACGTAGTAACGTTTCATTATTATTATTACGCACTGAAATGAACTGAGCACCCATTTTCTCTTGCACATCACAGTTTTCTATAAATGTACCGTTGAAAAATCGCTTATAATGTTGTGTTGATATATTATCGGATTTTTGGATAATTCTAGGAACACCGAGGTATAGCTCATCCGGGTAGCTTGCCCAATTTAACCGTTTCCCTTGAAAGGAGAATCCAGCTTGAATAATTTTCTCCCTTCCTGTTTTTATCCGGTATGTTTCGTCACCTTCAATAATGATATCCTGGCGTCCTCTCACTTTTAAAGCTTTGCATCCCAAAGCCGAAAAATCTGTCTCACAATCCTTGGGCTCTGAAGTGAGATGGCTATTGTTAGGCAATATCACGAGCACTTGACTGCCCTGTACGGTGCAAGATGCTTGTCCCTGTAGCAACCATTCATTTTTATTAGAAACGAAAACCAATGGCACATCGCCTACTGCAACTTCACTTTCTTGCAGAGGATTGGAACCGACAAACATCCCCCCAGCTCTCGCGACAACAAACAAACTGACAGTGGGATTCTTTCGAAAGAATTTAACTTCACGCTTACGAACTCTCATCTTTGCCTGTGAGTTACTCAACGTAGCATAGGCAGGACCCAAGCTTGCGATTTCGTTACCATCCTCATAGATGGCAAGCTCAAAGCGCGTTGTGGAAGGCTCAATTTCAATAGAAAAACTCAGCTCCTCAGGGAGAGAAACAAGAGCTTGAACGGCTTCAGGATGATTTTCTGACCATAAGAACTGACAGATAGTTGTTCTATTTTTTTGAAGGCGGGGTTTGGATTCAGTAGAGGCTGTTCGTAAAAGTCCATTTAGGAAATTCGTCCCTGTATCATCATCAAGAGGAACTGGGAAACTGTCCCGCCATTTAGGATGAACAAGATCAAGTTCTTTTACGGGTTCGTTATGGTTACTCAGATCATAAATTTGAACAAGAGAAATTAACTGTTCAGCCATACAACTAATAAGTTCGACTGAAGTATCCTCTTTAAAAACGACTGGCAAAAATGATTTTTCTACTGCCGCATTAACCAATGAGATCGTGGAAATGTTAGAGGATTGAGCCTGTTCATATTGATTGAGAATCATAAAGAACATTGACTGAAAACGGCTATTAGATTCCTTCAACAACCTGAAAGGCAGACCGCCTTCGCTGAATAAGGACCCCAGGAAATTCCTTCTCTCTGTATCGTAGAACCGCACTGGACGTCCCCAATACCCATCAAGACCTTTAGGAATTATTTTCCCCATTTCCGAGGAAGATGCCGATACACCTAGAGTCTTATAAATTGGCTCCCATGCCCAACCATACTCCCTTTCATAATCTCTTCTGTACCATTCTGAGCAAAACAGCGTGAAGCAGGCGGCGTAACCTTTATCGCTTTTGTAACCTTCAGGAAGTCCTATAGCCCTTAGCAATAGTTTTAACTCATCATATTCGTCCAATGTTGCATGATATTCATACAACGGTCGATTATCTGGCTGTTTCAATCCTCTGCGATTCAAAAATTTACTTAACCATGGAGTACATTTTAGGATTGAAATGCATTCTGAATGATTCATGGCCAACACCTTATACGTAAGCGAAAGATATAGTTTTTATTTGATTTTAAGATAACCTTTTAGGCTATAATAAAAAAAAACCAGAAAAACCTACTAAAATTGGCTATAACAAGGCATTAAGATAAATGAAGCAAACTCAATAAAAAACAAAAAAAATTAAAAACCAAAGAAAACAAATGCGTTACATGACTTATATCAAATTAAAGAAATCGCATCCACCGACTCAATTTATGCATTTAGAACATTGGCAATTAACAAAACCTTATTATTTAAAATAAATTACATTAAAAACTAATATGCTGTTACTAAACATATTAAGATAATAATACCGAAATATTCTCACGAAATCGATGGGATATGGTTTAAAGTTAGATTTCTACCACAAAAAAAGCCGCCCTTAAGCGACTTATCTTTGCATCTTATGGTGCCGAAGGCCGGACTCGAACCGGCACGTATTTCTACGGTTGATTTTGAATCAACTGCGTCTACCGATTTCGCCACTTCGGCACTGAAGGGGATGCGGAAACGTTGTGGATTATACCTGTCGCACGCCGCCATGCAAGCGGCGACGTGCAGTTCCGCAGCTAAGTGTCCAAAAAACCAGCGTAACCCAACAGTCCTTACAGATCCGACACCGCATAACGTATCAGCCCGGCGGCGTTCGGCTCTGGCAGGGCCAGCACGTTGTTCCACAGATCCTGCACCAGGTCGCAGCTCTGCTTCTCTTTGCCCTTCCCTTTTTGCGGCATCTGCAGCAGCTCGATATCGTCGCCGTACTTCCCGGTCAGCTTCTGGATAATCGGCACCACGTCGGTTTCAGCCTGCTGAATCTCCTGCGGGGTCACGGTATGTTTGTCCGGCCCAGCGGCGGCACGCATCATGTCGACATCGGCCTGCATGCGGCGCTGCATCAGATCTTTATCCAGCAGACGCATCGGGTTGACGCCGCCCTTCACCTCCGGGTAGAGGAAGCGGTAGCAGCTGTCATCGCTCACCTTCTGCATGGCGGCGGTCTGCTCCATGTTGATCTTCATATACTCGACCACGTTGGCGTCCGGGGCGTTTTGCAGGCGCGCCATCTGCAAGTGCAAAATCTTCGGCTGCACGGTGTCGATAATCTGCTGCTCGTTTTTGCCCGCTTTTTGCAGGGCCAGCATCTCGTCCTGCACCTTTTTGCGGAACTCGGGTTCCTGCTCTTTAATCACCTGCCACACCGGCATGCTGCTGAGCGCGGTGTCGAGCTGTTGTTCGGTGTTGGGCGCTTTGTCGCGGTAGATCCAGCCTGCCGCCACCATACCCAGCACCACGGCAATGGCGATACGTAAACCCTTTTTCATCGTTCCCTGTCCTTATGTCATGTTAACCGGCACCCCGCTATGAAAGCGGAACTCGCTGTCCGGGGATAAGATCAGCTCCGCCTCTATCTCGCCAAACAGCTTCACGCGCGGGGTGATGTCGTCATCGCTGACCTGCTGCGCCAGGCGCAGATAGTCCTGATAATGCCGCGCCTCAGAGCGCAGCAGCGACAGGTAAAACTTCTGCAACTCCTCGTCGAGGAACGGCGCCAGCGCGGCGAAGCGTTCGCAGGAGCGTGCTTCGATATAGGCTCCGCAAATCAGCTTGTCGATCAGCGTCAGCGGCTCGTGGGTGCGCACGGCTTTGAGCATCCCTTTGGCGTAGCGGCTGGCGGTGATTTTGACGTAGGGAATGTTACGCATCAGCATCGCCTCCCGCACCTGCCAGAAATGGTGCAGCTCCTCTTTAATCAGCAACACCATGCTGTCGATAAGCGCCTGGCCCCAGGGGTCGTCGGTCTTCGGCATCACGCTTTTGCCAATCTGCTTATGCAGGGCAACAAAATCCGGTTCCGGGCCTTCGCGGAAGGTAAAGGCTTCGTAGGGCTTGAGCCACTCCAGCAGCGCGTCGGCACCGCTTTCGTCGGCGACGTATTTACGCACCAATAATAGCGCGGTCTGGGCGGCTTTGAGTTCGCACACCATATGGTCGGTGAGCAGCAGCGGCAGGTTAGCCGGGTCGCGGGCTTTATCAATCCACGCTTGCGGGGTCGGGCACTGGAGGAAGTTGAGAACAGGGGCAAGTATCTGCGGGTAATCCATTTTTAACCTTTTGGATGCGGCAGCTTCCGCTGCCGCAAATACACGTCGCTCTTTACGCTGCCTCTTCGTTGGCTGCCTTTGTTCACCCCAGTCACTGACTTATGTAAGCGACCGGGGAGTCACGCCGTTGCCGCCTCGATGCAACGCGAATGTCCCGTGTATTAAATTAATCAGTGACGCACGCCGTCGTCATCTTCATCAACGAAATCTTCGTCGTCGTCTTCGTCACCCTCTTCGCCGTTCGGGTCTTCGAAGTAGGTGCCCCAGCCGTCGTATTCCACTTCAAAACGTTCGGCCAGGTCCATCAGCTGTTCAACCTGGGCGTCGATCAGCTCTGCCTTCAGCGCGCCTTCGCTCAGGATATCGCAGCAGATGACGGTGTCGCCCTCTTCCACTTCCAGCTCTTCTGGCTCTGTCACTTCGTAACCCAGGCGGAACGCTTCAACCGCCAGCTTTTCCAGCGCTTCGAAATCATCCGCAGAGAAATGGTGCTCGATGGTGTACAGCGCATCCGGATCGCTGCCGTCTTCCAGCAGTTCTTCAATAATCAGTCGCGTCTCTTCGCGCTGTTCTTCCAGCAGTTCTGGGTTTGCCATGGCTCGTTCCTCTTTAAAGTGCGGCAGATACTTCTATTTTCACACACGGATGTGTTTGCCTCCACCTTTGTAAGAAAGATTTATGATACGGGGTTGCAAGTGAATATTGATTCATATAAAGTGAATTTTAATTCAATAAGTGGCCTTTGCCATGTGAGGATAAAATGTCTGAACTGTATAAAAAACACTTCCTGAAATTGCTCGATTTTACCCCTGCACAGCTAACCTCTCTGCTTGCCCTGTCAGCACAGCTGAAATCCGACAAGAAAAAAGGTACCGAAGTACAAAAGCTTACTGGCAAAAACATCGCGCTCATCTTCGAAAAAGACTCTACCCGCACCAGATGCTCTTTCGAAGTTGCCGCGTTTGACCAGGGCGCACGTGTGACCTATCTCGGGCCGAGCGGCAGCCAGATTGGGCATAAAGAATCAATTAAAGATACCGCGCGCGTGCTGGGCCGGATGTATGACGGCATTCAGTATCGCGGATATGGCCAGGATGTGGTCGAAACCCTGGCGGAATTTGCTGGCGTGCCGGTGTGGAACGGGCTGACCAACGAGTTCCATCCTACCCAGCTCTTAGCCGATCTGCTCACCATGCAGGAACATCTCCCGGGCAAGGCCTTTAACGAGATGGTGCTGGTCTATACCGGCGATGCGCGTAACAACATGGGGAACTCGATGCTGGAAGCAGCGGCGCTCACCGGGCTGGATCTGCGTCTGGTAGCACCTAAAGCCTGCTGGCCGGAAGAGAGCCTGGTGGCAGAGTGCAGCGCGCTGGCAGAAAAGAACGGCGGCAAGATCACCCTCACCGAAGATGTGGCAGCGGGCGTGAAGGGCGCAGACTTTATCTACACCGACGTGTGGGTGTCGATGGGGGAAGCCAAAGAGAAGTGGGCGGAACGGATTGCGCTGCTGCGTGGCTATCAGGTGAACAGCCAGATGATGGCGCTGACGGGTAACCCGGCCGTGAAGTTCCTGCACTGTCTGCCAGCGTTCCACGATGACCAGACCACGCTGGGCAAGCAGATGGCGAAGGAGTTCGATCTGCACGGCGGGATGGAAGTGACGGACGAGGTGTTCGAGTCGGCAGCAAGCGTGGTATTTGACCAGGCAGAAAACCGCATGCACACCATTAAGGCGGTGATGGTCGCCACCCTCGGTGAATAACCCCTATTATTTTTAAAATGCAGGAGGGTTGCGGCCCTCCTGCTATTCATCTTATCCGCTCGGGATAATATAAGCTCACCGGTTGATTAACTTGCCGATACCCGCACCTTGCCGTAAGGGCACCGCTTAAAAATACATTTTACCGGAGCAGCACATTCCTTGTTTTCCGGGTCGCGATGGCCGGGGCAGCTGGACATGTTGTGCATCACACGCCACAGGGTGTGGCTGTATTTGTCTATTTGCAGAATATTAATATCGCGTAGCTCGTCATTAACGAATAAACGGTTATGGCAAACATGGATTTCATCGCCGGGCTTAAAAAGCTTCTCGCCGTTATACCAGAGAATATATTTATGATTATGCGGAGTCAGAATTTTTGAAAATAACGTCCCAGTAGCCGGACTGGCAATCGTACCTAAAGCGATCCAAGTTTTAGAAGCAGTCATCCAAATACCTTTTAAACGAGCTATGCAAAATGCGTAAAGCCTTACGCTTAATGAGTGTAAGAGAACAATGAAAATGTGGTAATAGGTACAGCCTATCCTTTCAGGCAAGGGCGATAAGCCTTAACGATCACTTAAGTCAAATTTTTGCGCCATGAATATTACGCTGAACAAAAGCCCGCCTCCCGGGTCGATTGATTTTTCAGCGTAAACAGGGTACGTTTTGGCCTTAATTCCCGTGCGGATGTGCCGAACTTATGCCTATTATTCAATCTGTTGAACGTGCCTTACAGATCCTCGATCTGTTTAACGAACAGGCGACGGAACTTAAAATCACCGACATCAGTAAACAGATGGGCCTGAGTAAGAGCACGCTCCATTCGCTGCTCAAAACCCTGCAACTGCACGGGTATATCGATCAGAACCCGGATAACGGCAAATACCGCCCAGGCATGAAGCTGGTGGAACGCGGCCACTTTGTGGTGAGTACGATGGATATTCGCCAGAAAGCGAAGCACTGGCTGACGGACCTGTCGGAGCGCACCGGGCAGACCACCCATCTGGGTATTCTGGACGGGCGCGAAGGGGTCTATATCGAGAAGATTGAAGGCAAGCTTGCAGCCATCGCCTACTCGCGCATTGGCCGTCGCCTGCCGGTGCATGCCACCGCCATCGGCAAAGTGCTGATCGCCTGGCTGAGCGACGCCGAGCTGAATACGCTGCTCGACGGATATGAGTACACTACCTTTACGCCCGCGACCCTGGCCTCGCGCGAGGCGCTGCTGGCCGCGCTGGCGCAGACCCGTGAGCAGGGTTATGCCCTGGACAGCGAAGAGAACGAGCAGGGGGTGCGCTGCGTCTCGGTGCCGGTGCGTAACCATGAATCCCGCGTGATTGCCGCCCTGAGCCTGTCGACCCTGACCTCCCGCGTTAACGACGATGAACTGGCGCGTTTTCGCGAGCAGTTGCAGGAGGCCGGGCGCCAGCTCTCACGCGCGCTGGGCTACCCGGCCTGAAGGTTTACGCCGTGACTGGCGTATAGCTGAAGTACGCGAAATCGGCGTAGCAGCCGTCGCCGCTGATATCCTCACAGTGAAGCCCGACAAAGGCCCCGGTAAAGAAGCCTCGCCCACCGATATAGTCATCCGACAGTTTCCACGCCTCATAGGTGACGGGTACGGTCTGCCACGTCTCGCCATCAAAGGAATAACTGTAGCGGTAGACCAGACGATCGACATCCACCCGCAGCCATATGCTCTGCGCCTCATCCGGCACCGGAATGGGCTGCTCGTGCAGCGGCCACGACGGCACGTTGTGGTCAAGCTGGATCACCTTCAGGGTCCTGCCCTGCCCCTCCTCGAAATCGACAAAGCAGTAGCTCCAGTTTTTGCTGTTGTAGTAGCAGGTCAGGCCCGCGCTCTGCTGGAAGTGACGCGGGTCGAACGTCATGCACGTTTCCGCGCGGAAGGCAAAATGCTGCCAGCGACGCGCCACGGTGGACTGGGTAAAGGTCGAGTTAAGGGAGTCATTGCCGTACAGGCGTAAAAAGCCCGGGCGGGCGCGCAGGGAGCCAAGCGTATCGTCGAACGGAATGCGCAGGGTTTGCAGTTCAGGATCGAGGCGCTGGCCGTCGAAATCATCCCGCCAGTGAGACGGCACCACGCTCTGGCTCTCGGCCATTTGCGGGCCTGGCACTGTCAGCCGGGCGTGTTTGCCACCTTCAACGTGCGGCCAGCCGTCGCGCCATTCGATGCGCGCGATCCCCGTCTCACGCCCCAGCGAGCAGTAGCCACGTCCGCCAGCGGCCAGCAACGGAATGCCCGGCAGACGCTGCGGGCGGCTGGTGAGATAGGCCATGTACCACTCGCCGGTGTGGGTCTGGAGCAGCGAGCCGTGCCCGCTTTTTTGCAGCGGGTTCTCGGGCAGATGCCAGCTGGTCATCATCGACACCTCAGGGTGCAGTTCGTACGGGCCGTCCAGCGTTTTCGCGCGCAGCACCACCACCGCGTGTTCGTAGCTGGTACCCCCTTCGGCCACCAGCAGATAGTACCAGCCGTCTTTACGGTAAATATGCGCCCCTTCGGTGTAGGCCAGCGGCGTGCCGGTGAAGAGGGTTTTACGCTCGGGCGACAGGGTGCCGGTCTGCGGATCAAATTCCTGCATCACAATGGTATTGTGCGGATTGCTGTGATGGCGCGGCCCCCACGGGCGATAAATGTAGTATTTGCGGCCATCGTCGTCGTGGAACAGGGATGGATCAAACCCGCCGTTGCCCATCGGGATCGGCTCACTCCAGGGGCCTTCGATGGAGGGGGCCGTCACCAGGAAGTTACGCCCGTTTTTCCACGGCGAATCGACAATTTTCACATCGGTATAGAGCAGCCAGAACTGCCCGTCGGCGTAGCTCAGGCACGGCGCCCAGATCCCGCCGGAATCCGGGTTGCCCTTCATATCCAGCATCGATACGCGATCCAGCGGGGTGCTCACCAGCCGCCAGTTTTTCAGGTCGCGGGAGTGGTAAATGCGCACGCCCGGGAACCACTCAAAGGTTGAGGTGGCGATGTAGTAATCCTCGCCCTGACGGCACAGCGACGGGTCCGGGTTGAAGCCGGTCAGAATCGGGTTAGTAATGGTGTACATAGTGCCTCCTCATTAATGAGATGCCGCCGTTGCCGCTTCGGGGATGGCATCGCCCTGCGCCGCGCGATGCATAAGTAACTGCTGGCTGATGGCTTCCACCCGCGCATCCGAGAGCTTGTAAAACGACAGCATGGTGAACATGCCCACGTAGAGCACCACTGGCACCACGCAGAACAGAATTTTGATGGTGGTTAACACTTCGACCGGCTGCACGCTGCTGCTGGCGGAGTAGTTCACGTACGCCAGGATCCAGCCCACCACCGCGCCACCGATCGCCAGGCCGATCTTCAGGCTGAACAGATAGGTCGAGAACACCAGCCCGTCCAGACGGCGGCCGCTGCGGCTCTCTTCGTAATCCACCACGTCGGAAGCCATCAGCCACTGCAACGGCGTCGTGGTGTTAAACACAAACAGGAACAGAATGTTGAGGGCGAAAATCAGCGCCATATGCTCGGCCGGAGTGAAGAAAATCAGCAGGCTGATCAGGGAGTAGATGACGATAATCCACTTGAATGCCTTCACGCGGTCGAAACGGCCCAGCAGGCGGGAGGAACAGAGCGAACCAAACATGGTGGCGATGCTGCCGTAAAGCAGGAACTGGGTCGCCATCTCCGGGTGGTCCATCACGTATTTCACGAAGTAGAGCGTCGCCCCACCGCGCACCACGTTGGAACAGGTGGCCATCATTTTGAAGGCACACATGATCCGCCACTGGCTGTTGCCGAGCAGCAGCTTCAGATCTTTCGCGACCGACGACCCCGGCTGCACCTCAAAGGTGTAACGCTCTTTGGTGGTGAAGAAGCAGACGTACAGCAGCACCACGCCACTCACCCCCAGCACACACATGGCGCCAAAGTAACCGAGCTGTTCGTTGCCGTTCCCGATGATCCCCACCAGCGGCAGGGCAATACCGCTGATCGCCAGCGATCCCGCCGCCGCCAGGAAAAAGCGCCACGACTGCAGGGCATGGCGCTCCTTCGGATCGGCGGTGATCACCCCTGGCATGGCGCAGTAAGGCACGTTGACGAAGGTATAAACCAGCGTCAGCAGGATGTAGGTGACGCAGGCGTAAATAATTTTGCCGTTGGCGGAGAAGTCCGGCGTGTAAAACGTCAGTATACAGACGATGCCAAACGGGATCGCGCCCCACAGCAGGAACGGGCGGAACTGGCCGTGACGGGTACGGGTGCGGTCCACCAGCAGCCCCATCAGCGGGTCGGTCACCGCATCCAGCACGCGAGAGACCAAAAACAGCGTGCCCATAATGCCCGCCGACAGGCCAAACACGTCGGTATAAAAGTAGGCGAGCAGGAACATGGTCGCCTGCCAGACAAAGCCGCAGGCGGTATCACCCAGCCCGTAGCCAATTTTATCTTTCATGGTTAATTGCATCATCAGAAATACACCCTTATTTAGTGTGCTGAATTCACAACATCGTGTTAATGGAGTGTAATAAGCTGTTCAATTAACCAGCAATGGTCATATCTTGTTTCTGAATTACGTTATTTTGCTTTTGTGACACGACGCCATATAAGATAAATATTTGTTTTTAGAGGATTAAAAATAATAAAAAACGGGCACAACAAAGCCGCCCACGGAATATTTTCCGTAGGCGACAAGAGTGGTAAATATATTTAAATCCCGAGCGCTTTTTTACCGGCGTTTATTACCTCGATGATTTTATCGGTGTCATAAATACAGCCTTTCCAGGTGCCGCCACTTATTGACTGTAATGCCGCCCACAGCCGCGTATCGTCGGGTAGAAAATCATGGGCATGCAACTCCGGGTGTGGCTGACGACGTGCCAGCTCCACCGCCCCCTCTGCCGGGGTGAGCGGTGCCAGCGGCGTGCCGATAAAGTTGACGCTGCCGGTCAGGGAAAGGCGGTCCACCACAATCTCGATGATGTCATTATCGCGCAGTTTGCCGATCGGCCCACCGGCCAGCGCTTCGGGGGCCACATGCCCAAAACAGGCACCGGTGGAGACGCCCGAGAAGCGAGCATCGGTGATCAGCGATACCGTTTTTCCCCAGGAGACATGCTTGAGCGCCGAGGTCAGCTGATAGGTCTCTTCCATCCCGGTGCCGGACGGCCCGCCGCCGATCACCACCATGATGTCCCCCTGTTCGATCTCGCCGCTTTTGATCGCCTTGATCGCCCGGGCTTCCGAGACAAACACCCGCGCCCGCCCGGTGTGACGGTACACCCCGTCCTCACCCACAACCGACGGGTCGATCGCCGTGGCCTTGATCACCGATCCTTCCGGCGCGATGTTGCCCACCGGGAAGGCCACCGTGGAGGTCAGCCCCCGGGCTTTGGCGCGTTCCGGCGGCAGGATCACGTCGTCAGGATCGACGCCATCCTGCTCGCGCAGGCACTGCCGGAAGCGTTCGCGGCGCACCGAGGCCTGCCACCAGTCGAGGTTTTCCCCGACGGTCTGCCCGGTCACCGTCATGGCATCTTCGTGCAACAGACCCAGCGCGCGCAGATGGAGCATTACTTCCGGCACGCCGCCCGCAAGGAACGCCCGCACCGTCGGGTGATAATCCGGCCCGTTGGGCAGAACGCTCACCAGCCGCGGCACCTTACGGTTGATGCGCGTCCAGTGATCGACGTCAGGAATAGTGCAGCCCGCCGCATGGGCAATGGCCGGGATATGCAGCAGCAGGTTGGTCGAGCCGCCGAACGCGGCATGGATCACCATCGCGTTCTCAATCGCTTTGTCGGTGAGGATATCGCGTGTGGTGATGCCGCGGTTATCCAGCTCCACCACCGCCCGGGCGGACTGGCGGGAAATCTCCAGCCACACGTCCTGCCCGGACGGGGCCAGTGCGGAATGCGGCAGCGCCAGCCCTAAGGCTTCGGCCACCACCTGTGACGTCCCGGCCGTGCCCAGGAACTGGCAGCCGCCGCCCGGCGACGCGCAGGCGCGACACCCCAGCTCGGCGGCCTCCTGCAAGGAAAGCTCATGGTTGGCGTAACGTGCGCCGATGGTCTGCACCTTGCCCGCATCCTCGCCAAAGGTCGGCGGCAGCGTGGCCCCGCCCGGCACCAGAATGGTCGGCAGGTTGTGCATCGAAGCCAGTGCAATCATGGTGGCAGGCAGGCCTTTATCGCAGGTCGCAACCCCGATCACCGCCCGGCGCGTCGGCAGGGAGCGGATCAGCCGACGAAACACGATCGCCGCGTCGTTGCGATACGGCAGGGAGTCGAACATGCCGTGCGTGCCCTGGGAGCGACCGTCGCAGGGATCGCTGACAAAGGCAGCAAACGGGATCCCACCGTTGCGGGTGATCTCTTTCGCCGCCGCCTGCATCTGCAGGCCAATCTCCCAGTGGCCGGTGTGATAACCCAGCGCCACCGGGCGGCCATCGCCCGCGCGGATCCCCCCCTGCGTGCCAATAATCAGCACCTCTTTGCCGGTGAGCTTATTGGCATCCCACCCCATCCCGGCGTTCTGCGTCATACCAAACAAATTGCCGCTCGGCGATTCCATCAGCATCTGCGGGGTCAGGGGGAGCGCCCCCTGTGGCCCGGCCGCATGGGTGATCACTGAATAGAAGGCGTCGTCCTGCGGGGTAAAAATCTTCTCTATCGACATCGTGACCGTCCGACTCAGCAGAGCTTGAGCTGTTGCAGCAGCGCTTTCAGCTGCGCCTTGCGCGGTTCATCCAGCGGCCCGGCAGGCGGCAGCACATGGGTGGAGACCGGACGCACGCAGAGCGAAATAGCTTCTTTAATCACGTTCACGAACGGGGCATCCAGCTGATACATCTGCGGAATTTGCAGCAGGGTCTGATGATACTGCGCCGCCCGGGCCAGGTCGCCGTCGCGGAAAGCCTGCAACAGTTTCACCGAAATCTGCGGGGCAAAGTTGCCGCTGGCGGAGATCGCCCCATCGCCACCCAACAGCAGGGTATTGAACAGGTGATCGTCATAGCCGCACAGCACCACAAAGTCGGGGTGCGCCGCCTTGACGGTGAGGATCATGCTGCGCAGATGGGCCACGGAGTCGATGGTGTCTTTAATCCCCACGATATTGCGGCGGGAGTCCACCAGGGTTTTGACAAGCTGCGGGGTCAGATCCTGCCCGGTCAGCGCCGGGAAGTTATAGAGGATCACCGGCAGGGTCACGCTGTCAGCCACCTGCTCGAAGTAGCGGATCAGGTTCGCGTCAGACACTTTCCAGTAGTAGGGATTAATCACCACGATGCCGTCTGCACCGACCTGCTGCGCGTGCTGGCTCAGCTCGATGGTCTCCCGGGCGTTGGTGCCCCCGGTGCCGATCAGCACCGGCACCCGGCGATCCACATGGGCGACAGCAAATTCTGCGATGGCTTTGCGTTCTTCGGTGTTGAGCTGCGAAAACTCCCCGCCGCTGCCCAAAAAGAACAGGCCATTTACACCAGCGTCGATCATGCTGTCGATTAACGCGGCGGTACCGGCTTTATCCAGCGCGCCGTCGGCGGTGAAGATAGTGGAGACAGGGGGAATAATGCCCGAGAACGGTTGAGTCTGCTGCATGGGATCTCCTTGCTGAAAGCATTTGTTCTACATTATAGAACAGCGTTCGTTTATTTGATTTTCATACTATGACGCAGAAAAAGCGCAGGTAAATGGGAAGGAAAGAAGGAGTGTAGAAAATTTAAGCTGGATCACATATTAAAGGGTGCGGCCTGAGGCCCTCACTCTCTCCCGCTGGGCTGAGGGTTCCCCACAAAAATATTGGCACGGTCGACTTCCGCTCCCCTTTGGGGAGAGGGTTGGGTGAGGGATCCCCCATAAAAAATGGGCACGATCAGCTCCCTCTCCCCTTTGGTGAGAGGGCTGGGGTGAGGGATCCCTACAAAAAAATGGGCACGGTCAGCTCCCTCTCCTCTTTGGGAAGAGGGTTGGGCTGAGGGATCCCCCATAAAAAATGGGCACGGTCAGCTCCCTCTCCCCTTTGGTGAGAGGGCTGGGGTGAGGGATCCCTACAAAAAAATGGGCACGGTCAGCTCCCTCTCCCCTTTGGGGAGAGGGTTGGGGTGAGGGGGAACATGCGACTCAGGTAGTAGTTCCGTTCACTTTAGGTTCTGCACTTCTCTGCCAGCCGCGTCACCCGTGAACGTGCCAGGGGGGCTCGCCGCCTCCCCCCTGGCTACCCCGGCTCCCGGCAAAGAAAATCGCCGCTTCGCGGTGCACTCAGCTTATTCCTCCAGGCTTTCGGGTC